>Ga0209542_10012434_pt1 | contig 14872 bp, 18 predicted proteins | sample RifCSPhighO2_01_FD_184028 | JGI IMG/M metagenome (GOLD analysis project Ga0209542, IMG submission 184028) | Soil microbial communities from Rifle, Colorado - Rifle CSP2_plank highO2_0.1 (SPAdes) (version 2) | ecosystem: Environmental > Terrestrial > Deep subsurface > Rock core/Sediment ...
ACTTGAGCCGGAAGTTCTGCTTGAAGGAAAGCACAGCCGTGTGCGTTCCCGCGAAGTCCTCACAACAACCCTGAAGACCCTTGTAGCCGCCCTTGAGGATCACGCAGTCGATATGAGCGCCGTAATCATAAAAACATCCATGGTGCTCTCAGGAAATAAGAGCGGACGAGAGGACGATCCTCAAGAGGTTGCGGAAGACACCGTCGCCGCGCTTATGGAAACAATGACTGCAAACGTTCCCGGCATCGTCTTCCTTTCAGGGGGACAGTCATCAGACCAAGCAACAAGGAATCTTGCTGCCATTACCCAGGAAGCCCACGCAAAGAACGCCCCCTGGCCCCTCACGTTCAGCTATTCCCGCGCGCTTCAGGACGAAGCCCTTAAAGTGTGGCAGGGAAAAGATGAAAACGTGTCTGCTGCACGGGAAGCCTTTCTTACGCGACTCAGGCAGGTACGGGAAGCGATAGCGTAGCTTACGAAGCCGATCGCATTTGCATAACCTTGTACACGACTGATCGGTGCAATATGGCAAAAATAAGCACGCGGGAGTCTGCAATGCGAAAAACCACGCGATAGTCTCCGACGCGAAGCTTACGGTATCCTTTTAAGGATTTGCGCAGCGGTTTGCCGTATACGTTCGGATGCGTTCGAAGCTTCTCTTCTATCGCTTGTGCAATCTTACGCTTCCATATCTGAGGGAGCCTGGGAATATCTTCCCGAACAACGTGCGTTTCGTACGAGATTTCGAACTCTAACTCCATGCGCGCTCGTGGGAAATGAAGGAAGCGCCTCGTATGTCGCGTTTCCGCGCAATGGTGTCAAGCGCTTCATCCTCCTCTATCTCAAGAGCGAGGCGAAGAAGATGCTCTGCCTTTGTCGCCTGCGGAACCTGATCCCGCTCCGCTAGCTTGTTCAGAACATCATCAAGTTCTTTCGAGACACTTATATTGATGCGCTTCTTGGTAGTAGCCATACGAACTAGTGTACCAAAAGTGTATCACTAGCGTCAATAGAACATTCCAGCAGCCCGTTTCGCCTTCATGAAGCGCCTTGCCCAGGTTGCCATTGCTCTTAACGCCTGAGCGGGGATAGCGCGCACCGCGCTTTGTGTAACGCGCTATACTACTTCGTATGGAAAACGTCCAATTCAATGAGCCGCAGTACGGCCCACGCGTGGCATCGACTGTATCAAAGCCCTCGCTTCTTGCTCGTACCGTCATTGGAACGGGACTTGCGAAGGATGAGATAGGTGCCCAGAAGGCATTACTTGGCGTTCTTGTGGCCGTTGTCGTAATCATCATTTTTGTGCTCTGGACCCAGTTCGGCGGTTCGGTAGAGTCGGTTCCAGATCCGATAATGAACCAGCCACTATAAGATGTGTGGTATGCGTAGGACAACCAAAGGCTTTACCCTCATCGAGCTTCTTGTCGTCATTGCAATCATCGGACTCCTTTCGAGTGTCATTATGGCGAGCTTGAATGCAGCCCGCGTGAAGGCGCGGGATGCCAAGCGTCTCGGCGACATACATGCAGTCACGCAGGCGCTTGAGCTCTATGCGACGAGCAATAACGGAAAATATCCGGCAACGCCAACCACGAACGGCAACTGCGCTACCCCGACGTGCGTCGGTAGCCTCACGTCGCTCACCACCGGAGGCTATATATCCACTCTTCCCACAGATCCGACGTATAACAATACGACGAACAACTACCGATACTGCGCCGCCAGTACAAATGACTACTCTGTTCTTATTCGTACGGAGGGGCTGCATCCGACGACCTGGTGTCGGCCGCAGACAGGAGTGGTCTCCACTGCCTGCGGCTGGCAAACCTACATAAGCTGCTAGCGTCGCGCAACGGCTTGCATTATGCAAATCAAACGGGCATACTCCACCGTACTATGACTGTTACCCTAACTGCAGCAAAGCGCGAAGATATTGGAAAGGCATTCCGGAAACTTCCCGCTGAAGACCGCATTCCTGCTGTCGTATACGGCCCGAAACATGCTGCAGAGCATATCTCACTCTCGTTGCATGAGTTTAAGAAGATGCTCCGCGACTCCGGAGAATCGACCGTGATCGAGCTCACCGGGCTCGGAAAGAACGTCCAGGTCCTCATCCACGAGATTGACCGCGACCCAGTCACCACGCACCCCCGCCACGCTGATTTCTATGCAATTGAAAAAGGAGCAAAGGTTGAAGTGTCCGTACCGCTCACCTTCGTCGGTGAATCCTTTGCGGTGAAGGCCGGTGCGAACCTTATTAAGGTCATGCACGAGCTCCCCATTGAGGCTGAAGCGGCGAATCTTCCGCACGACATCGAAGTGGACATTTCAGCACTGAACGCCGTCGGCGACCAGATCCACGTTAAGGACCTCAAGCTTCCCGCAGGCGTTGTTGCTACGGTTGAAGAAGATGAAGTCGTTGCACTCATCCAGGAAGTCGAGCAGGAGGCTGAAGAGGAAGTTGCAGCTCCAGATATGGATGCCATTGAGGTAGAGAAGAAGGGCAAGGAAGAGGGAGAGGAGGAGAAGGCAGGGGAGTAAGCCTTACGTTTTACCAAAGAACAAGGGCCCGTAGAGGCCCTTGTTCTTTATATCCAACTTACTTTCATCATTACGCCAGCTGGATCGTTTTTCCTAGAGCGTGAGCAACCTTCCCGAGCGTATCTATCGTAAGTCCATTCTCGCCGTTCTCGATTCTTGCGATAACGGACTGCGGCATGCCGCTTCTTTCAGCAACCGCTTTCTGTGTCAGTCTCTTCTTGGTCCGCGTTGCACGAATTTGCGATGCGAGCCGCAGCCGCAACTGCTCCTCGTTATATGCTTTACTAAAAATAGCGTTCTTAGCTGATTTCTTGAATACTTCCTCAAAGGAATGCCATTTTAGTTCGCCGTTTGATTTTTCAACTTTTATTGTACTCCGATGTACAGTTTGTCTCTTTTTCATGTAGTTTTCTTTGGAGCCGGACAGTAGTTCTTTTATCGTTTGGCTCGTTTGTATATATCTTGCGCGTATTCAATTTCCTTTCTTGGTGTTTTTCCGCTCTTTTTCCTGAAACTTCGCACGAAATAAATAGCTCCATCAGTAACGAAATACGTAAGGCGGTGATGTCCGGAAACAAGCTCACGGACCGGTCCTTTCAATTATTTGGTGTAAGGGGTCGCCAGATCACCTGAGCGCATTACGTCAATGTCGGCAGCTATCGTGCCTCGATCTGCTTCAGACAAGGCATCGAGATACTCCTGTGCGGGAGAAAGGAAATGAGCACTATACGTTCTCATATCCTCCTACGTCCTACGCTATTAATTCTACCATCGTGAGTATAGCAAAATCGCTATATTGAAGTCAAGTGTCATGGTTGGCTATTGTGCACGTCTACGTAAGTGACCACATGATATACTCTCCCCGTATGTTGTTTCTCAGCCGGCATCCGTTTCTGGCGATTGCCGTCCTTGCAGCAGCCATTGTTTCAATGGCGCTCATAACGCCTCTCTTTACCTCTGCGCAGGAGGCGACCGGCGAGCGCCGTGCCGAACTTCAGCGGCAACTGAACGAGATCGAAGCCCAGATACGCCAGACATCGGGTGTCATTTCGCAGCTTCAGGGTACTGGAGCGTCTCTGCAGCGCGACATAAATGTGCTTGATGAGGAGATACGCAGGACCCGCCTCCAGATCAAGGCCACCAATCTTGCCATTAGTGCGCTTTCCGAAAACATCGTCCTCCATTCGGACGCCATCGGTTCACTCACCGTACAGCTCGGAGATCAGAAGGATGCCCTTGCCGAAATTCTCCGCCAGACCCAGCACTATGACGACTACTCCCTCATTGAAGTGGTTCTCTCAACTAAGGACGTTTCCGACTTCTTCGGTGATCTCGATTCCTTTGCCTCATTGAAAACAGCAATCGGTCAGTCGTCGAGAGAGCTTGCGTCAACGCGAGCAGCAACCGAGAACGAACGCGACGGCCTTGAGACCGAACGTGGTCAGCAGCAGGATCTCCGGCAGATCAAGATCTCTGAAGAGGAGAAAGTAAAGCGGCAGGAAGCTGAAAAGGAACGACTTCTAGCTCTTAACCGAGGAGAGACTGCGCGGCACGAAAGTACACGTGCAGTTCTCGAACGTTCGGCCGCGCAGATCCGCGCCGAGCTCTTCGGACTTGCCGGCGGGGGAGGTGCAATTCCTTTTGGTACAGCATATGAACATGCAAAGACCGCATCACGCATTACGGGCGTACGCCCTGCGATGATACTTGCCATCCTCTCGCAGGAGTCTGACCTCGGCAGGAACATCGGCCAATGTCTCGTGAAGAACCTCCAGACCGGTGACGGAGTAGGGAAGAACACTGGCACGCCGTTCTCTGGAATAATGAAAGTGCCCCGCGATACTGTTCCGTTCGAACGCATCACCGCAGCGCTTGGCCGCGACTGGTCGACGACTCCAGTTTCGTGTCCACAACCGGGTGGATACGGAGGCGCTATGGGTCCGACACAGTTCATTCCTTCAACATGGGCTGTGTATGAGCCACGAGTCAAAAGCTCTCTAGGGGTTGCAGCAAGCGATCCCTGGAACCCGCTCCATGCCATTGTGGCAACCGGCATCTATCTCGGAGACGTGGGAGCTTCGGGAGGAAGTTACCAAGGCGAACACACTGCTGCAGCCAAATACTATGCCGGCGGCAATTGGGCCTCAGCAGGACAGATATATGCAAACAGCGTGATGGCTAAGGCGGCTAAGTTCCAGGCGGATATTGATACGTTGGAGGGACAGTAAGAAAGAGTGATGTACACATTCCACTTGCGGCATCCGACCATAAGCACGGTGTCTGTTCTCGCTATTGTCTTAGTATCTAGTGCCGCTGTGTGGGCGTGCACTCGTACATTTACAAATACGTCATCGTGGGACCCAGAGCTTCTTGCTCATGCGCATGAACCGATTCCTGCATTTCCCGACTGGCAGGAACGCATCATAGTCCCTCCGCCGCCCTCAAACCTTTCTGTAGGAACGTTTCAGGATCTGCATACGCTCTGGAAGGATCGCGCAGCCCGAAGTCCTGAGCAGGTTGCCCAGATCAATTCTGAAATATCACTCAGTGGTTGGATAATCGGTGACAGTCACGTCCAGGACTATTTCAATGAAACAAAGTATCCAGCGACGCAAGCGTATCTTACGGAACCATTCGATAATATTTCAATCAGCGTGCTTGTTATTAAAGAACGATTTAATCGCGTACGTCCGAATGCGTTGTTTCCTTTCCTCTCTACAACGATAGAAGTTCCGCAGCACCCGGCCTATCCGAGCGGCCATGCCACCCAAGCGTACTTCATAGCGTTCATGCTCGGCGCGGCAGTTCCTGAACAGGCGGATGTATTTATGACTGATGCGGAGCGCATAGCGGAGAATAGGGAGATTGCGGGCGTGCATTATCCGTCTGATAGTGCGGCAGGGAAGATCATTGCTCGGCAGTGGGCAGACATTGAGCTCTTGGATCCTGACCGCAAAGCCCTTATCCAGGCTGTGAGAGAAGAACTTATGAAGGCACAGAGCAAAAATAGCGAATAACAAGGAATATCCGAGATATCCACACGTAAAAAATAAGGAAACAATGAGCGGATACGTGCTGTATAATTTAGCTAAATCCTATGCCTGAAGATATTCTACCTACCACTCCTCCCCGCAAACCCTTTCCGGTGGTAGGAGCGCTTATTGGACTCATTGTCCTTATAGTTGTTGCGGGTGTCGTCTGGTATATGCAGTCTGGAAGTTTATTCGGCCTCAGTCCCAGAGGCGTTTCCGGCACCGTCGTGCTGTATGTCCCTACACCTTGGGAGACTCCTGACAGAAAGACCATATCCGGTCTCGTTTCCTACGCCTCTGGCATGGCATCGGAACTCATTCCGGCAGAGATCTTGCAGGGAAAGTTTCCGGTCAGTATCTCACCTTCAGGGAAGCAGGTGCTTGCAGTAAGTATTCCAAATTTGCCCAAGCAACGGATCGACGGGGTGGATGGACTGGTCGTTATCTCTACTGACAACGCACTGGACCAGAAACTTCTTCTCTCTACAGATATGCTCGGAGAGTCGCGCGTAGTTTCTGTAGCGTGGACTCCGAACGACAAGTTCGTCGCTGTCGGAATTGTGTCGGGTGCGGATGAGTCACTGGAAGTCGAGACCACTGTCTTTAACTTGGAGTCTGGACAGTCACTTTCAATGGGTTCTGGCGTTCCGGTTATGTTCTCTCCAGCACAAACCCAACTTCTAGTTGCTGACGACGGAGTGTTTTCTTTCCGGACACCTGACGGAGAATCGTCTCCGGTATCGGGGGTGCATGTGGGAGAACAACCGCAATATGCAATGGTCTCGGCGGATGGATCCTATTTCTCACTCTATTTCTCCGATGACGCGCAGGGCTCCGTGCATGTGTACCGTACTGAGTGGGCGAATTCATCCGTTACGGAACTAGGAGTACTGGGGCAGATTGCAAAGCAGGGATTCGCCTTCGGTCCGGAGGGAAGTATGCTCGTGTTTGATGGTCAGGCTTTCGGAATAGTGGAGGATGTTGGTTCGGGGTTTGCTCCTAAGAAGTCGGCGAAGCTACCTACATTCTCTGAGAATGCGGTACTCATTGGCTGGTACGGATTCAACAATTAATCTTATGAAACGCACACTATCTCGTTTACACGCATTTGCACCACTCATCCTCTTGGTCCTTATCGCCTCTGTTGTAGTCGTACTGTTCGTAGGAGCCTACTACTCAACACAGGAAGCCAATGCGTACACATATGACATCGGCAGCTGTAACGCTTTCAATCCATGTTCTGCTGAATTCAAATGTGCCAGTGCGGCGAACTTCGGTTCCTGTGTTGCGGGCTATATCGGTTCCAACCCCTGGAGCAGTGGAGTTTATCCGCCAAAATATCCGAGTTGTGCGACATCGGCGTACCCCACGGAGTCAGCCTATAACGCCTGTGGAGCCGCCATAACACCGGCGGCGGTGACCGTTACTCCCTCCGAAGGATCATCCATACCTCTCTACACCTATCCTGATGGCATACCTCCAAGCTATCCAACAGTTTCTTACAGTGCTTCCGCTTCGGGAGGATCCGCCCCCTATACATACGCATGGTATGTGGGGTCATCCGCAAGCGGCCCGGTCGCCGGTACGATCTCAACGTTTGATCAGACGTATACGACTACTGGCACGAAATATGTGACGGTCGTGGTGACGACGAGCACCGGCAAGCAAACGACGGTTACGAGGAGTATCCAGATAGTGCAGGGCGAGAATAACGGCACCCACTACCAGGAAGGTCTTCACACTGCGAGCCTTACTATAGGTAACGGAACGTACATCTCCTCTATTTCCGCGAACAAGACCACAATCGCTCCCGGCGAGCCGGTTGTTCTTACTTACACAGTTTCAACGCCGTATTGTGCGGGAGGCAGCACGCCGACTTCGTATAATGGCATGAGGGCATCAACGTATGCCGCACTCTATCCAGACAGTGGTTCAGATTTATACTACACCAGTCCGCATAACATAAACCTTGCAAGCACTGGTTGTAGTGGTGGCAGAAATACGTATACAGGAACACAAACGGTATACCCAACAGCAACTACACCCTGGGCGCTCAACTTCTGGATGTACGAGGCAGGGACTGAAGGATCATGTGTGGGTGTCGGTGGTGGTTGTTGGTTTTCGCTTGAATGGTGGCTGGTAAAGGCATACACTCCAGCCTTCACTATCACTGTGCCCGCACAACCTCCCACCGCCACCCTCACTGCAAGCCCGACTTCGATAGCCCAAGGGAATTCCTCGATCCTCACCTGGTCCTCGACGAACACGACCTCATGCGTCGGCACTAGTTTCTCGACCGGTGGACAAACTGGAAACCCTTCACCGGCAAGCACTTCCGTCACACCAGGCAGTACCACCAACTACTCCGTTACCTGTACTGGTCCAGGAGGGAGCGCGAACGCGAGCGCATCGGTCACTGTCATCCCGGCCCTAGCTGCAACCTGCTCGGTTTCACCGACCTCGATTCCAAACGGAGGCTCTGCGACCTGGACTGCGATTGCTTCAGGTGGCACCGGTACGTACGCATACTCCTGGAGCGGCACCGACAGTCTCTCGGGCTCAGGCGCCTCTGTCACCAAAACGTACGCCTCTGTTGGTACGCATACCGCAAGCATCACCGTCACCTCTGGCTCTCAGAACAGAACCGTCGCATGCTCTAACAGTCTTTCTGTTGGCCCCGCACCCGCAGCCGACCTCACTGCAGGCGCAACCTCAGTCCCCGCTGCAACCGCAGGCACACCCGTCACCTTCAGTGCAAATGCCTCGAACATCGGTACGGGCGCCTCGGGATCCTTTCCGACCCGCTTCCAGGTCGCAAACCAGGCCATCACGTCAACGGTGGGGAACACCTCCTCGGGGTACATCACCCTCGCAGCCGGAGCCTCTCAGGGACGCACCGCCCCGTATACTTTCGCATCCGTTGGTACGTACAACGTGCGCGCGTGCGCCAACCAGACGAACAACGGCTCGACCAACATCGTCACCGAATCGAACTACGCCAACAACTGCGGCCCGTGGACACAAGTCTCAGTATCAGCGGCCGCATCGACCGGAAGCCTCTCCTGCAACGTCTCTAACAGGAACCCTGCTCCAGGCACGACTGTCACGTATACCGCGATTCCTTCGAACGGAGCTTCGGGGCCATTCTCTTGGAACGACACCCAGGGTGGCAGCTACGGCACAGGTGCAAGCGTCCAGCGCCTCATCCCGGGAGCCGGCCCCTATGTCATGACGGTCAACGGCAACAACGTTATCACCCCGGCCACGTGTCCGGTTGTGGGGGGCCTGTGCGCGAACCCGTCAGCCTCAATCACCGCCTCTCCCGACCGCGTACGGAAGGGACAGACCAGCAACATCACCTGGAGCGCAAGCGGAGTCGACTCCTCCTGTACCATCACGGGTCCGGGCGTGAATCAGAGCGTTACTGGAGCAAGCTGCGTCATCCCGAACGGCTCTGCCACCCCGACCATCAACCAGCAGAGCGTGTATCGCATCACGTGTGACAGCGGAGAAATCGTCGACGAGGTCGTGGTGAACCTGATACCGGGATTCATTGAGTTCTAAATTTGCGGGAAGGGCCAGGGCTTGGTATAGTCGCCTGCATGAAGAAAGAGATTCACCCAGCTGACTATCGTCTGGTCATCTTCGAGGACATGGCGTCCGGGAAGAGCTTTTTGGTAGGGTCAACCGTAAAGACGACCGAAACCGGAACTTTTGAGGGAAAGGAGTACCCCAAGCTCGTCGTCGAGATTTCCTCCGAGTCCCACCCCTTCTATACCGGAGAGGACCGCACGCTCGACAAGACAGGTCGTGTTGAACGCTTCAAGCAGCGCGCAAGCAAGGCTAAGAAGTAACTACAGAGTCAGGAGCGCCACCGCATATTGCGGTGGCGCTCCTGCTATCATCTATCCATGGAATACACTCCTGACCTGAAGCAGAACCACAAGACCTCATATCTTGCGGAGGAATACGAGCGCCTTACAAAAGAGGCTGAGGACTCACTCGCTGCAGCGGAAGGAAGCAACGAGCTCATGCAAATGGCAAAACAAGATACTGAACGCATCGAAGCCAGGAAGGCGGAGATACTTAGTGAGATAGGACAGATTCTTGAGAAGGAGAAGGAAGAGGAGTCTCTCCCGAAGGCCGTCGTCCTTGAGTTCCGGGGAGGCGCAGGCGGAGACGAAGCGAGCCTGTTTGCCGCAGAACTCCGTGATATGTACCAAAAATACGCTGAGATAAAAGGTTGGAAAGTACGCATGATCGATGATGCGACTTTTGAGATAGAGGGAGCAGACGCATACACTGCCCTCAGGTACGAGACTGGCGTACACCGTGTGCAGCGCATTCCTGTTACAGAAAAACAGGGACGCATACATACTTCAACCGCATCCGTAGCCGTGCTTCCCATACGCACCAAGCCCAAATTCGAGATCAATCCGGCCGACATAGAAATGGAGTTCTCCCGCTCCGGTGGGGCAGGAGGACAGAACGTGAACAAGGTCGAGACCGCCGTACGTCTCGTGCACAAGCCCACAGGCATAGACGCAAAGTCTTCAAGCGAAAGAAACCAGCTCGGCAACCGTGAGAAAGCCATGGCAATTCTCTCAGCAAAGCTCGAGACCATTGTCGAAGAAGAGGAGGCAAAGAAGCATGCGGATCTAAGATCAGGGCAGATAGGGACTGGGGATCGCTCTGAGAAGATTCGCACGTATAACTTCCCGCAGGACCGCATCACCGACCACCGCATCAAGGAGTCTTGGCACAACCTACCGAAGATCATGCTTGGGGGTATAGATCCTATAGTGGAGGCTCTAGCGGAGGCTTCGAGTAGGGAGGAGGCATAAAACAAGCGTTTGCGCCCCCATTCCGCCTGTGATACCTTAATACCCATGACTACCGATACTTCGGCAGGTTCTGGTATTGACCGTCTTTTTGAGACGGGCGCACACTTTGCTCAGGTTAAGAGCCGACGCCACCCTTCCATGAAGCCCTTCGTGATCGGCACGAAGTCCAAGGTCGAGATCTTCGACCTTGTAAAGACCGACGAGCAGCTTACAAAGGCAAAGCAAGCAATGGAAGCACTCGCACGTGATGGAAAGGTCGTTCTCTTTGTAGGAGGAAAGAGGGAAGTATCCGACTCCGTCCGTGACTCAGCCCGCCGCATAGGCGCTCCGCACGTTGCAGGACGCTGGCTCGGTGGAACCATCTCTAACTTCGTTGAAATCAAGAAGCGCATCGACCGCCTTGCCGACCTCACCTCCAAGCGTGAGTCCGGAGAACTTGCAAAGACCCACACCAAGCTTGAACGTGTCTTCATAGACCGCGAGATCACTCGTCTTGAGGAGCGCATGGGCGGCATCACGAACCTCTCGAAGCGCCCCGATGCCATGGTTATCGTAGACACTAAGCACGAAGCACACGCCACCAAGGAGGCTCGCCAGGCAGGCATCCCAGTCATCGGCATCATGAGTTCCGACTGCGACCTAAAGGATGCAGCATTCCCCATAGTCGTGAACGATGCATCCCGCGCGACCGTGAAGCTCATCCTCGACGAGCTTGCGGACGCCTTCGAAAAAGGAAGCAAGGCCTAACGGCACTAGGCGTTTTAGTACTAGTAACTTTTTAAGCACTTTTGACATGGATATTTCAATGGACGCAGTGAAGGGCCTTCGCGACAAAACAGGCATCTCTGTCATGCAGTGCCGGAAGGCCCTTGAGGAAGCCGGAGGTGATATCGAAAAGGCAGAGGTCATTCTCCGCAAGAAGAGCGGGGCTGCAGCCGACAAGAAGGCTGACCGCGAACTCGGTGCCGGATACATCGGCAGCTACGTTCATGACGGTGCTATCGGAGCAATGGTGCTCCTTTCCTGTGAGACTGATTTCGTTGCAAAGAACCCTGAGTTCGGAGCCCTTGCTCGCGAGCTCGCTATGCAGGTCGCAGCTACGAACCCTAGCTATCTAAACGAGAGCGACATCGCCGAAGAGGCAGCCACGGCGGCCAGGGCTGTATTCGTTGAAGAGGTCAAGGATAAGCCCGCCGACATGCAGGAGAAGATTCTCGAGGGGAAGATGGCCTCATACTTCAAGGACCAGGTCCTCATGAACCAGTCGTACATCAAGGACGATTCCAAGACCGTTCGCGACCTCGTCACCGAAGCCTCGCAGAAGTTCGGCGAGCGGGTGGAAGTATCCAAATTCGCACGCTTCTCTGCGCGCTAAAGACCCGCTTGCGCTCCAAGACATCTCGCGCGAAGCTATACCCATGAACCAGCTCATCAGCGTCCTATTGGCTTCCGCGTTGTTCTTCGGCTTTCTCCTTCTTACAGCATACGAATCCCGCAAGGGAGTCCGCTTCTTTCCAGCGTTCAGGTATAAACTTGATACTCGCGTAGCGAGGACTCAGTTCCTTATCGAGCACATAGACTGGGGAGCGTTCACGGCGCACCTGACCCGTACGTCCCTTAACACGATTGCGCACGATGCTGCGCACGGTACGCTCATAATCGTCCGCTCTGCGGAGCGTAACCTCACACAGGCAGTGAGCGCACTTCGCACGAGGCGCGAGGGGCTCCCTACACCAAAGAACGGAACTTTCCTATCGGAGACGGTGCGTCCCATGAGTGATATCGTGAGGAAGGAGGGAGAGAACTAGATCATAAATATTTCACGTAGATTTCATATCTAGATGTTGATTTAAGCCATATACCTGCCGGAGTAGCTCAGTTGGTAGAGCAGCACTTTTGTAAAGTGAAGGTTTCGTGGGTTCGAGTCCCACCTCCGGCTCTAATCGTTGCTAGGGTGGATGAATGAGATTCTCATTTTACGATTCACCAGAGTACAAAAAGACTCAGAGTGAAATAACAAAACGTAAGCACGGGGAAGGTGTTTATGAACACCTGAAAAGGCAAGTAGCTCGTACGTGCGAAGGTAAAGGTTGCACGCACGTATTTGTCGTTCAATCTAAAGATCCGAAAAGGTTCTGCAGTCGAAGTTGTGCAGCAACCTATAACAACTCAAGACGCCAGTTATCGGCAGAAACCAAGCAGAAGATCTCAAATAGTCTTACGGGCAAAAAGTATCCTTCCAGGAGAGGAGTAACACGAGTCCCTCGAGTTGAATCAATATGCCAGAATCCGCTTTGTGGTCGAGTGTTCACACATGAAAGATACCGAGAAAGAGTTTACTGCAGTAACGACTGTGCAATGCAGGTGGTAGGTAGTCGCCCTACATCACCCAAGGCCTCAAGAGGGAAGTCTGGAATACGCCCTGATATAGATCCAGACATTTACTTCTATAGCAGATGGGAAGCCAATATGGCTCGTTTATATAACTACCTATCTATACCATGGCTCTATGCGCCTAAGACGTTCGATATTGGTGGGCAAACTTATACTCCTGACTTCTACCTTCCCGAATCTAATACTTATGTAGAGGTAAAAAATTACTGGAATGACTATTCGCGCATAAGAGACATGAAGTTCAGAGAGAGCTACCCAGAACTACTATTGGAAATAGTTCTGAAAGACGAATATCTAGCTTTGGAAAAGAAATACGCACATCTTATTCTTGCGTGGGAATACAAAAATAGTCCAGTACCCGCTACCTCCTCAGCGGACTTGAAAACGTCGAAGTGCTCGTCGTTGCGAAATAGTTCTTTGGGAAGTTGAGCTTGAATTCATCAACGTCTGTGAAGCCGTATACCTGCGTGCCATCAATGACGAAAGCAGGGAATTCAGGCCGCACCTTCTCGACTGCAATAAGGGTCTTGAGAGCGCCTAAGTCGAGGTTGTAGTCGAAGGAGTAGACACGAAGCGCCGGACTCTGCTCGTGAAGGTATGAAAGAGCATAGCTTGCACGGTCGCAGTCTTCGCAGGCGCCTGATTCGTTCGAATAGAAGTAGAGGGCGACTGTTGGTTCAAGATCGCAGGCTTCCGCGAGGCGCTTGGTGAGAATATAGTCGCGTATCTGTATGAGTGTGTACTGCTTCCGAAGCTGAATTACTTGTTCATTATCAGTCCCGAGCTGGTTCTCGGCAAAAGAAAGGCGTTCGCCGAGGTTCGTCATCTCCTGGGAAAGCGTGTTGCTCTCGGAAAGGTTCTCACAGGACGTCTCCTCAAGAAGCGCGAACTGTGTCTCTATGGACAGCGTGTCGGTCGCAAGCCGGGTCTGAAGATCATTCAACTGCGCCACGCGTTTCCGGTCGAGATAGTTGATGGCGTATACGACGCTTCCTACGATCGCAAGCGATAGGACGAGGGCAAGAATGGCGTTCTTGGCGGGCAGGGACATACAGGGATTCTAGCGCCACGGACGCTTAGTACCAAGGGCCACGTCCTTCAAGGAGCGTATAAGCCAGAGAGGGGCAAGGAAACGGAAGATGAGCGCGTAGGCAATGATTCCTGTCCAGAGCTTTGCGGGAGTGTTCGATACCTTTTTCCCGATAACGATGAAAAGCACGAGGCCTGCAGCGGAAACAATGGCGAGCAGGGAAAGCACCGAAAGGGGAATGAAGAACCAATCAAAGTTGATAGAGGAGAAAACATACGAAAGCGGAATGCCGTTGTGGATCATATAACTACGCACCACGTCCCCGACAGTTGTGTATACGAGCACGCCGAAAAGCACAATACCGGCTACGATAGCCAAGAAGCCGAGCGGGAGCACCATGAGTCCGAGCACACCGAAGCGGGGATTCCCTACGAGGTCTCGGTAGTCGAAGGCTACGTTTCGGAGAAAGCCCGAGGTCCAACGTGTGCGCTGCTTCACCAGACCGCGGACAGTGACAGGAACCTTCGTATACACGCGCGCCTTGGGTGCGTTCTCTATCCAGTACCCCTCCCGCTGGAGCCTGAGCGCCATTTCCATGTCCTCCGTCTGGTGGCCGAAACGAAAGCCTCCAACTTTGAGAACGACATCGCGACGGTAAAGGGAGAAGGGTCCAGGAGTCACATAGATGCCGTTAACGGCCGACATGACATGTCTAAGTGCGATGCCAAGGATGTACTCCACATGCTGCATGACCTCGAGCGGCTTCTTCGGGTTATGCACCGACATCGCGACTGTCGCAGCCGCCACCTTGGGGTCATCGAAGCACGAGATGATCTCGCGGAGCGCTCCCTTCTCCACAAACGAATCGGCATCAAGACATCCCACAAGCTCCGCATCCTTTGCGTACTCGATGCCGGTGTTGAGCGCCGCGTGCTTTCCGCCGTTCATTTGGTGTATGACCTTCACGCGCGGATGGTTCGAGAAAGCCTCGTCGAGTATCTCTCCCGAACGGTCAGTGGAGCCATCGT
>Ga0209542_10012435_pt1 | contig 14872 bp, 16 predicted proteins | sample RifCSPhighO2_01_FD_184028 | JGI IMG/M metagenome (GOLD analysis project Ga0209542, IMG submission 184028) | Soil microbial communities from Rifle, Colorado - Rifle CSP2_plank highO2_0.1 (SPAdes) (version 2) | ecosystem: Environmental > Terrestrial > Deep subsurface > Rock core/Sediment ...
GGACATCATCATGGATAGACTGGATTGGCGCGTGGTAGGGCTGGCGATGGGTTCATTTCTGTCCGTCAGTTATATCGCCTGCGTGGTCGGCGACCTGGTGTTCGAGCATCGCATGTACGAGGTCTGGCTCAAGCTGCTGCCGGGTTTTACCTGGATCAGCTGGCCCAGCTTCTTTCTGGGACTCATCGAGACATTTGCGTACGGCATCTATTTTGGTCTGGTGTTCGTGCCGCTGTACAACTTTTTCCATGATCGCATCGTGGCCAGAAAAGGAGGCTACCCATGGACAGGCTGACATGTACGGCGCTGGTCGGGGTTTCAGTGAATGTGAGAAGGCCCGGAAAAATGCGCCGCCATCGGAAACGCAACCATGGCTGAATCACCGCGCATCGGTGTGGTGTTGAGCTCCGGCGGCATACGCGGCGTTTATGGGCATACCGGTTTTCTGCTGGCGCTCGCGCGGTTGGAGATTCCCATTGCCGCGGCCGCCGGCTGCAGCGCCGGCGCCGTGGTGGGCGGCATCGCCGCAAGCGGCGCCGATCTGCACGTCTGGTCGGATGTGCTGGCGCGCGTGGACCGCCGGCGCTTCTGGACGCCGGATTCACTGGCGTATTTTCTCTGGCAGGTCGTGGTGCGCCGGGGCCGCGGCTATACGGGTGTGTCCGGCGCCGAGGCCCCGATGGAATTTTGCCGCAGCCAGCTGGCGGTTCAGACCTTCGAGGAATGCCGTTACCCGTTTCACGCCCTGGCCGTGAGCCTGGGGCGGGGACGCAAGGTGATGTTTTCGCACGGTGAGCTTGCACCGCCATGCCGCTGCTGTACCGCCCGGTGGAGATCGACGGCGATTGGTACTGCGACGGCGCGCTCGTGGATCTCGCGCCGATGGACGCCATCTGCTGCCAACACGGCCTGGACGCGCTCATCATTCACCACGTCGCCACGCGGCACGCGGATATGCGGCGTATCTTTCAGAGCCGCTGGTCCATGCTGGGGATTCTGGAACGGCTGCTCCAGCGTCAGCGGCCGTGGTATCTGTCCGAGGAGCGGCTGACGTTTAACCGCTGTCCCTGTCACTGCGGGGCCGCGGTGGTGGCGATCGAACCATCGTTGCCGGAGCTGCCTTGGCCGGTGACCGAAGGCGGTCCGCAGGTGCAGGCGGCGGCCATGGAGCAGACCGAGCTGCTGCTTCGGCCCTATCGGGAGGCGCTGCTGAGCGATCCGCGCGGCCGGCTGCCGGCGCCGCGAAAGGCAGGCGATGGCTTACCCGATACGAAGGCGCCGGCATGCAGCGCATGACGGATAAACGGTTTTTGGTATGGATACGTCCCGGCAGGCGGGGCGTCGAACAAACGGGGTTTCCCCCAAGGAGATAGCAATGAAGCGAGCTCTGTTCAATACATGCTGGATGGCGATGTTGATGGCAGGTCTGGCCCTGTCGGTTCCCGTTCATGCCGCAAAGCATATGGGCATGATGGACGGGCAGAAAGGCATGGGCTCTCCGCACATGTCAGGCGTCATGCGCGACATATCGAAAGAAATGGGAAAGATGTCCGATCAGATGTCCAAGGGCAACCTGAGCGCCGAGATGCAGAAGCAGATGGCGGAGCGGATGAAACAGATGTCGGGCATGATGGAAAACATGTCGGGCATGACCGGCAAAGGCATGATGATGGACGCCGACATGCAGAAACAGATGGACCAGATGCGCAAGCAGATGGACGAAATGATGAAGGGTTCATCCGCGGCGCCGCAGAAGAAATATTAGCTGCCGGTCTGTCCGGCGTGAGGCGCCAGCCGCCGCCAGGTGAAGTGTTCGTAGACGCCGGACCAGTACAGGCCGAAGGCGACGGCCCAGGCGAGCTCTTCGAGCGGCATGCCGAAAAGCATGACGCCGGAGAGCGCGGCGAGGTTCCACGCGCGCGCAACGTAGCCGGGCGCGGACCACTCGAGGCCCTGGAGGAAGATGATGTAGTAGCCGAGAAATAACACGCCACCGATCCAGGTCTTGGTCTTGAGATCGGGTCGACAGAGCACCGTGGCCACCGCGCCGATCAACATGGCGACGATGCCCGGATAGATCGGATTCCAGGGGAAGAAGTAAAGGATCGGAAAGGTGATGAAGGGCGCGGCCAACGCCTTGTAATGATGCCGGTGCAGCGGCCGGTATTTCTCGTGCGAGGCCATGGGCCGCGTGGCGCGGCCGGTGAGCACGGAATAGAGCACCGCGGCGACACCGCCGATGCCGAAGGTGAAGATCGGGCTTTCGATGTCGAAGCCGGTGCGGCTCGCAAGATCGAACAGGCTCGGCGGGTTCCAGTACTCCGGCACGAACAGCGGTTCGGTCAGGCCGAAGGGTGCAGTGAACAGGCTGGCCCAGAGCATGGTCTTACGGTGCAGGGGGAGCGCGAGATAGAGCGCCGCCCAGGGCGCGAGGAAGGCGGATGCCCATGTGAACCACACGTATTGGTCACTGATCATGCCGTGAGGTTAATACCGGAATTCTCGAAGTACAACCGGGAAAGGAGCGAAGATGACGAGGCATTATCAGCGAGGAGACGCCGGGGCCGCCATGCTCATCGTCATGGCGGTCTTGATGATCGGATTTTTCTGGCACGGCGGCGATCGTGCCGGTCACATGTCCACCGCCAGCGAGGCGGTGAAATCGCCGCTCGATATGTTGGATGAAGCCTATGCACGCGGCGAGATCGGCCGTGAAGAATATCTGCGGAAGCGCGAGGATTTGCTGAAGCGCTAACGAGTATCTGAGTCAGCGATTTCTCGAAAGATAAGGAGCGACGATGGTAACCGATCCGGTATGTGGCATGTCCGTGGATGAAAAATCGGCCGCCGGAAAACAGGCGCACGAGGGAACGGTCTACTATTTCTGTTCCGCCGACTGCCTCGGCAAGTTCAAGGCCAACCCCGCAGCCTATGCGCAGGCGGAGGCCAAGGTCATCCCCATGAAAATGGCCGTGGGCCAGAGCCATGCCGCACAGGGACGTGCCAATGCCGCGGGCCACGCGCATGCCCATGCCGCGCCCGCGCCGAAGGCCAAGCCCGCCGACATGGCCAAGGACCCGATCTGCGGCATGGTGGTCGAGAAGGCCAAGGCCCTTAAGACCGAGCGCGCCGGGCGCGCGTATTATTTTTGCTCGTCCGGCTGCCAGCGCACCTTCGAGTCGCCCGAGCAGGAACTCAAGTCCATGCGCACCCGGGTCACGATCGCGCTCACCGGCGTGCTGGTGCTCGCCATCCTGCGTGCCGGGGCGTTTCTGACGCTGGCCGCCGGCGCCACCATCGTCACCTGGGCGCCGATCCCGGCGCTGCCGTGGTTCACCTGGGGCATGTGGCTGTTCATTCTGGTGACGCCGGTGCAGTTCATCGGCGGCTGGAGCTTCTATAAGGGTTCGTGGCAGGCGATCCGTACGCGCTCGATCAACATGGATTTTTTGATCGCGATGGGCACCTCGGTGGCCTACGTCTACAGCGTCGCGGTGCTGTTCTTCCCCGAGGTGTTGCCGGTCAAGGTCGAGGAGCGCGACGTCTACTTCGAGGTTTCCGCCGTCATCATCGCCTTCGTGCTGCTGGGCAAATACATGGAGGAGATCATCAAGAAGCGCTCCTCGGCGGCGGTGCGCAAGCTCCTGGACCTCAGGCCCGCCGTCGCCCACGTCATCCGGGAGGGCGCCGAGATGGAGGTGCCCGCCGAGTCGGTGATGGTGGACGAGACCGTGGTGGTGCGGCCCGGCGAGAAAATTCCCACCGACGGCGTGGTGCTGGAGGGCAACTCCTCGGTGGACGAGTCCATGCTCACCGGCGAGTCCATGCCGGTGGAAAAGGCAGCGGGCAGCGCGGTGATCGGCGGAACGATCAATCGCACCGGCCTGTTCCGCTTCAAGACGACGCGGGTCGGGGCCGAGACGGCACTGTCCCAGATCATCAAGATGGTCGAGGAGGCGCAGGCCAGCACCGCAGCCGTGCAGCGCCTCGCCGACAAGGTGACCGCGTATTTCGTCCCGGCGGTGGTGGCGGTCGCTTTCCTGGCCTTTTTCGGCTGGTGGGCGGCCGGCAACTTCCCGCAGGGACTGCTCGCCTTCATCGCGGTGCTCATCATCTCTTGCCCGTGCGCGCTGGGCGTCGCCACGCCGGCGGCGCTCATGGTGGGCGTGGGCAAGGGGGCCGAAGCCGGCATCCTGATCCGCGGCGGCGAGGTGCTGGAACGCGCGCAGAAGCTCAGCACAGTCGTGTTCGACAAGACCGGCACGCTCACGCGCGGCGAGCCGAACGTGACCGATGTCGTGCCATCGGCGAATGTCGGCGAAGCAGAGATTCTGCGGCTTGCCGCGGCGGTCGAGGCCGGTTCCGAGCATCCGCTCGGCGAAGCGATCGTGCGGGCGGCGAAACACCGCGAACTGGAACTGCCGAAGGTCGAGAATTTTGAGGCGATCCCCGGACATGGTATCCGCGGAAATGTTGCACCCCCACCCTTACCCTCCCCCTGGAAGGGGGAGGGGAGGGTGGGGGTCGGAAGTGTCCGGGTACTGCTTGGCAACCGACGCCTGTTTGCGCGTGAAGGCATCCGGACCGAAGCCGCGGAGGCGGAGATGACGCGCCTCGAAGGCGAAGGCAAGACCGCCATGCTGGTTGGACTTGACGGCGTCCTCGCCGGTGTGATCGCGGTCGCTGACACGCTCAAACCCGAGGCAAAAGAGGCGATCGCCGCGCTGCGCGGCGAGAAGGTCGAGGTCATCCTGCTCACCGGCGACAACCAGCGCACGGCGCAGGCCATCGCGCGCGAACTGGGCATCGAACGCGTGATTGCCGAGGTTCTCCCCGGCGACAAGGCGAAAGTAATTCAGGATCTGCAGAAGCAGGGCAAGGCGGTGGCGATGGTGGGCGACGGCGTGAACGACGCACCGGCGCTCGCCGTCGCCGACATCGGCGTTGCCATCGGCTCCGGCTCCGATGTCGCCAAGGAGACCGGCGGCATCATCCTCATCAAGAACGACGTGCGCGACGTGGTGCTTGCGATCCGCCTGTCACGCGCGACCATGCTCAAGATCAAGCAGAACCTGTTCTGGGCGTTTATCTATAACAGCATCGGCATCCCGGTCGCGGCGCTCGGCTTTCTCAACCCGATCATCGCCGCGGCCGCGATGGCGCTCAGCTCGCTGTCGGTGATCGTCAACTCGGCGCTGCTCAAGCGCCTGAGACTTGCGGTATGAGCCGGGCGAAAACTCTTGGCAACCGGCACCGCATCGGGCTGCGCGCGCTGGCGATGGTGCTGTTGGCGGCGCCGATCCTGTTGTGGTGGGGCGTGACGCCGCTCACCGCCGTATTCATCGCCATCTTCGTTTCCTGCCTCGTCGCGGCGTTGTATGCCTGGTGGCTTTCGCGGCGCGTGCTGCGCCCGCTCGACGCAGTGAAGATGCCGCCTGCCGTTGACGAAATTAATTCAGGAGACCAACCATGAAGACCGAGAGGTTCGTACCATGACACACGAACAACATACGCATGACGCAACCAAGCGGGGACCGCGGATCAACTGGGTGCTGATTGGCTTCCTTGCCATTGCCGCGTTCTTCCTGCTTACCGAGCACCGCGCGCATGCACTCGGCGTGCTGCCGTTCCTGCTGTTGGCATTGTGTCCGCTGCTGCATCTCTTCGGTCACGGCGGGCACGATCACGGCGCGGAAAAAGGAGACAAGCCATGAATCCATCCACTCCGGGGCCCGCCTACGGCCTGTGGTCGCTGGTGATCCTGAACTCGCTGGTGTTCATCATTTTCGCCTTCAGTTTTGCCAAGCCGAAGACCAAGCGCGACTGGCGCTCGTTCGGCGCGTTCTCCGCTTTCATCGTCGCGTTGTTCACGGAAATGTACGGCTATCCGCTCACGATTTATCTGCTTTCGGGCTGGCTGGTGAGCCGCTATCCGGGCGTGGACTGGTCATCGCATGACGCCGGGCATCTGCTCGAGATGCTGTTCGGCTGGAAGGCCAACCCGCATTTCGGGCCGTTTCACCTGCTTTCCTTCGCGTTCATCGGCGGCGGGTTCATTCTGCTGTCGAACGCCTGGCGGGTGCTGTATGCGGCACAGAAGAATCACACGCTGGCGACGACCGGCCCGTACACGCGCATCCGCCATCCACAGTACGTCGGCTTCGTGCTCATCATGCTGGGCTTCCTGGTGCAGTGGCCGACGCTGCTGACGCTGGCCATGTTCCCGGTGCTGGTTTACATGTACGTGCGTCTCGCCCGACGCGAGGAGCAGGAGGTCGAGCGCGAGTTCGGCGAGACGTACGCGCGCTATCGTGCGCGCACGCCGGCGTTTATTCCGCGCTTCGACATAAAGCGCGCGCTGCCGTGAGAGCGCGGTGTCGGTACGGTGGCAATGATTTCGGAGTCGGTCGATCCGGAAAAGGAGCGTCCCGTCACGGGACGCCATGACAACCGGGGAGCGATCCCCACAGCCAAGGAGCAAAACCATGAAACAGTCAACGTGTAACAGCTTGGGAGCCGGTCTGCTGGTGCTGGGGCTTGCGCTGGCGCTGCCCGCTTATGCCCAGATGGGTGGCGGCATGATGGACGGGCAGAAAGGCGGCATGATGGACGGCGGCAAAGGAATGGACTCCGGCGCACGGCAGAAAGATGGCGGCAAGATGGGCGGGCCGGGCGCGCAGCAGATGTCCGGCACCATGCACGACATGTCCGGCCAGATGACGGAGATGTCGAGCCGCATGTCCAAGGGCAACATGAGCGCGGCCGAGCAGAAGCAGATGGCTGAACGCATGCGCGAGATGTCGGGCATGATGGACAGGATGTCCGGCATGGCGGGCAAGGGCATGATGATGGACGAGGACATGCAGAAGCAGATGGATCAGATGCGCAAGCGCATGGACGAGATGATGAAGCCATCGGCCGGAGGTTCGAAGAAGTAGGCAGCGCCGCCGGCGGTCGGAAACCGCCGATTGTCGTTTTTCGTGGAGGTGCGTCATGACGACAGCATGCGTAACAAGACCGAGGTGGTTGCTCGCGGGACTGTTGCTGTTGGTGTCCGCCACCGTGGCGGCGGGCGGCTACCAGCAGGTGGCGGACGGTGTGGCGATCTACTTCGGCATCCTGCCGGCCGAGCTCGTGCGCGGGCATCCGCCCGGGCATCCCGAGAGTGGGATGCACGGCGGCGTGCCGGTCGGCGAAAACCATATTATGGTCGCGCTGTTCGAAGACAAGACCGGCAAACGGATTACCCGCGCCGAAGTCAGTGCGACGATCATGGGCCCGGATCGCTTCAAGATGACGAAGAAACTCGAGCCGATGATCATCGCCGGAGCCGCGAGCTACGGCAATTACTTCAACATGCCCGGTCCCGGCCCGTATCGCATCGCGCTGCGCATCCGGACGCCGGGTATCGGGCATGACATCGAGGCGACCTTCACCTGGGCGCGGTCGTGAACGGGGCGAATTGATCATGGAGATCGCCTTCCTCGGCGCCACCGGCACGGTCACCGGCTCCAAGTACCTGGTGCGCGCCGGCAGCCGGAAGATCCTCGTGGACTGCGGCCTGTTCCAGGGCTACAAGCAACTGCGCCTGCGCAACCGGGCGCCGCTGTCCGTGAACCCTGCGGACATTGACGCCGTTGTTCTGACCCATGCGCATCTCGACCACAGCGGTTATCTGCCGCTGCTCGTGAAGAACGGCTTCGCCGGCAAGGTCTGCTGCAGCGAGGCGACACGCGATTTGTGCGCCATCCTGCTGCCGGACAGCGGGCACCTGCAGGAGGAAGAGGCGGAGTACGCCAACCGTCACAAGTTTTCCAGGCACGCGCCCGCGCTGCCGCTGTACACGCGCGAAGACGCGGAGCGTTCTCTCACACGCTTCGCGCCGGTCGATTTCGCACGCGATGTCGATCTCGGCGGCGGTCTCGCGCTGCACCTGCTGCCCGCCGGGCACATGCTGGGTTCGTCCTTCGTGCGGCTTCGGTACGAGGGCAAGACGCTGTTGTTCACCGGCGACCTCGGCCGACCGAACGATCTTATCATGGTGGCGCCGACGGTCGTTGACCGCGCGGATTATCTGGTCGTCGAGTCTACCTATGGCGACCGGCGCCACGATCCCGCCGACCCGCGGCAGCGGCTCGCCGAGGTGATCAACCGCACGGCGGCGCGCGGCGGCGCGGTGATCGTGCCGGCGTTCGCCGTGGGGCGCGCGCAGTCGCTGATGTACCTCATCCATCTGCTCAAGGCGGCGCGCGCCATTCCCGATCTCCCGGTGTTTCTCAACAGCCCGATGGCGGTGAATGCCACGCGCATCTACCATAACCGCCGCGGCGAGCATCGCCTCACGCCCGCGCAGTGCGACGCCATGTGCGCCGCCGCCAGGATCGTCAACAGCGTCGAGGAATCCAAGGCGCTCAACCTGCGCAAGGGCCCGATGCTTGTGATCTCCGCGAGCGGCATGGCCACCGGCGGGCGCGTCATACACCACCTCAAGACGTTCGCGCCGGACCCAAACAATACGATCCTGTTCGTGGGCTTTCAGGCGGGCGGAACGCGCGGTGCCGCCATGCTGAACGGCGCCGAGACGATCAAAATCCACGGCGAATACGTGCCGGTGCGCGCCGAGGTGGCGAGCATTGACAACCTCTCGGCGCACGCCGACTACGCCGAGATCCTCGCCTGGCTCGAACATTTCGAATCGCCGCCGCGCCAGACCTTCGTCACGCACGGCGAACCCAAGGCGGCCGACGCGCTGCGGCACCGCATCGAGGAAAATCTCGGATGGCGCACGTGCGTGCCGGAGTATCTCGAAACCGTGCTGCTGGAATCGGCGCGGCCGGCAGCTCATGGCACGCGGGGTGCGTCATGACGGTGATGACCGTCAACGCGGGGAGTTCTTCCATCCGGCTCGCGGCGTTTGCACCGCGGGGCGAATCGCTGTCACGGCGGGCGAGCGGGCAATTTTCCGGCGACCGGAATGACCCGGCGGCCACGCTGCGCGCATTTCTCCAGGAGCACGGCATCGAGGAGGTGGCGGTCGTCGCGCACCGCGTCGTCCACGGCGGCGCGCGCCTCACGGCCTCGTGCGTGCTGGACGCCGCGGTGGAGGCCGAGATCGAGCGCCTGGCGCCGCTCGCACCGTTGCACAATCCGCCGGCGCTCGCGTGGATTCGCGCCGCGCGCGCGGTCCTCGGCCCTGGTGTGACGCAGGTGGCGGTGTTCGACACGGCGTTCTACGCGGATCTGCCGGAGGCCGCGCGCACCTACGCGCTTCCGCGCGAGTTCACGCACCGGCACGGTCTGCGTCGCTACGGCTTCCATGGCATCGCGCACCGCGCGCTGTGGCGACGCTGGCGGATGCTGCGGCCGGACGTGTCCGAGGGCGGGCGCGTGATCTCGGCTCAGCTCGGCGCGGGTTGCTCCATGACCGCGGTCGAACGCGGCGCACCGCGCGACACGTCGATGGGTTTTTCGCCGCTCGAGGGCCTGATGATGTCCACCCGCGGCGGCGACATGGACCCGGGCGTGATCACCTATCTGCAGCGGCGCGAGGTATTCAGCCCGGAGGCGATCGAGCGACTGCTCTACCACGACTGCGGCCTGCAAGGCGTGGCCGGAGAAAGCGACATGCGCCGGCTGTTGGCGCGCGAGGATGCGGAGGCGCGGCTGGCGGTGGAAATGTACTGCCACCGCGCGCGCAAATATCTTGGCGCCTATCTCGCGGTGCTTGGCGGCGCCGATGCGATTCTCTTCGGCGGCGGCGTGGGCGAGAACGCACCGTTCGTGCGCGGGAAGATTCTGGCCAATATGGAGTGGGCCGGCATCGCGCTCGACGCACAGGCGAATCGCGCGGCCGTGGGGACCGAGGCGCGCATCAGCCGGCCGCAGAGCCGGACCGAGATCTGGGTTATTCCGGTGGACGAGGCCGCCATCCTGGCACAGGAGGCCGCGGCCGTAGTGCGACCGTATGAAGCGATCGGCCGCAAGGAGAACAAATCATGAACGAGGCGACAATTCAGCCCAAGGCGGAGATGGGTCCGCTGTCCGTGGACGAGCTGCGCCGCATCGACGCCTACTGGCGGGCGGCGAATTATCTTGCGGTCGGGCAGATTTATCTTTTGGATAATCCGCTGCTCAGGGAACCGCTCAAGCCCGAGCACGTCAAGCCGCGCCTGCTCGGCCACTGGGGTACCACGCCCGGCCTCAATTTCCTCTACGTGCACCTGAACCGCATTATTAATAAGTATGACCTCAATGTGCTCTACGTCGCCGGCCCCGGCCACGGCGGGCCGGCGCTGGTCGCCAACACCTGGCTCGAGGGCAGTTACAGCGAGTTCTACCCGAACGTCGCGCGCGACGCCGAGGGCATGCAGCGGCTGTTCCGGCAGTTTTCCTTCCCCGGCGGCGTCGGCAGCCACGTCACCGCCGAAACCCCGGGTTCGATCCACGAGGGCGGCGAGCTCGGCTACGCCCTGTCGCACGCCTACGGCGCCGCCTTCGACAACCCCGATCTGCTCGTCGCCTGCGTCGTCGGCGATGGCGAGGCCGAGACCGGGCCGCTGGCGGCCGCCTGGCACTCGAACAAGTTCCTGAACCCCGCCACCGACGGCGCGGTGCTGCCGATCCTGCACCTGAACGGCTACAAGATCGCCAACCCGACGGTGCTCGCGCGCATCCCGCGCGCGGAACTCGAAAGTCTGTTTCTCGGCTATGGTTATCAGCCGTACTTCGTCGAGGGGGATGAGCCCGAGGCCATGCACCAGTTAATGGCGGCCACGTTCGATGCCGTGATCGGCGCGATTCGCTCGATCCAGCAACGGGCGCGCGCGAACGGTGTGAGCCCCCGCCCGCGCTGGCCGATGATTATTCTCAAGACCCCCAAGGGCTGGACCGGCCCGAAGGAAGTGGACGGCCAGAAGACCGAGGGCAGCTGGCGTTCGCACCAGGTGCCGTTCGGCGAACTGGTCGAGAAGCCCGCGCACCTGAAACTTCTCGAACAGTGGCTGTGCAGTTACCGGCCCGAGGAGCTGTTCGACGACAACGGCGCGCCGAAACCGGAGCTGGCGGCGCTCGCGCCCAAAGGCGCGCGGCGCATGGGCGCCAACCCGCATGCCAACGGCGGCCTGCTGCTCAAGGACCTGCGGCTGCCCGACTTCCGTGACTACGCCGTGGACGTGCCGCAACCGGGACAGGCGCTGGCCGAACCGACGCGGGTCATGGGCCGCTTCCTGCGCGACGTCATGAAGCTCAACCGCGAGGCGCGCAACTTCCGCGTCGTCGGCCCGGACGAGACCGCCTCCAACCGCCTGGGCGCGTTGTTCGAGGTGACCGAGCGGGCGTGGATGGCCGAGCGCATTCCGGAGGACGACCACCTCGCGCCCGATGGGCGCGTGATGGAGATCCTCTCCGAGCACACCTGCCAGGGCTGGCTCGAAGGCTATCTCCTGACCGGTCGCCACGGCCTGTTCTCCTGCTACGAGGCCTTCATCCACATCGTGGACTCCATGTTCAACCAGCACGCCAAGTGGCTCAAGGTGAGCCGCGAGATCGCGTGGCGGCGGCCGATCGCCTCGCTCAACTATCTGCTGACCTCGCATGTCTGGCGCCAGGACCACAACGGCTTCTCGCACCAGGATCCTGGCTTCATCGACCACGTGGTGAACAAGAAGGCCGACGTCATCCGCGTGTACCTGCCGCCCGACGCCAACACGCTGCTCTGTGTCACCGATTGCTGCCTGCGCTCGCGTCATCTGGTGAACGTCATCGTCGCCGGCAAAAACGACCAGCCGCAGTGGCTAGCCATGGACGCCGCCATCAAGCACTGCGCGGCCGGGATCGGCATCTTTGAATGGGCCAGCAGCGACGTTGACAGTGAACCGGACGTGGTCATGGCCTGTGCCGGCGACGTGCCGACGCTCGAGACGCTGGCGGCGGTCGACCTGCTGCGCCGGCAGCTTCCCGATCTCAGGGTGCGGGTGGTGAATGTGGTGGACCTGATGACATTGCAACCCCAGGAAGAACATCCGCACGGGCTTTCGGACAAGGACTTCGATACGCTGTTCACCACCGACAAGCCGATCATCTTCGCCTACCACGGCTACCCGTGGCTCATTCACCGGCTCACCTATCGCCGTGCCAATCACAAGAACCTGCACGTGCGCGGATACAAGGAGGAGGGCAGCACGACCACGCCGTTCGACATGGCGGTGCGCAACGACCTCGACCGCTTTCATCTGGTGGCCGACGTGATCGACCGCGTGCCCAAGCTCGGCTACAAGGCCGCCCACTTGAAGCAGCGCATGCATGACAAGCGTATTGAACACCGGCAGTACATCACACGGCACGGACAGGACATGCCGGAGATACTGGAGTGGAAATGGCCGGCCGCGCCGGGGAGGCCCGCATGAGCGCGTTGACCGGACAGTTTGCCGCGGCCCGAGGATGTGACCATGCTCGATGAATTCATCCACGAACCGCGCGTCGCCTACTTCTCCACGGAGATCGCGCTGCGTAACGACATCCCGACCTACGCCGGGGGCTTGGGTGTGCTCGCCGGCGATACCGTGCGTTCGGCCGCGGACCTGGCATTGCCGCTGGTGGCGGTGAGCCTGGTTTCGCGCGCCGGCTACTTCCGCCAGGAGATCGACGCCCAGGGGCGGCAGGTCGAGCGGCCGTCCGTGTGGGAGCCGCGCAGTTTCGCCCAGCCGCTCGACGCCAAGGTTGCGCTGCCCATCGAGGGGCGCGCGGTCTGGATCGGCGTGTGGCTGTACGTGCTCGAGGGCCACATGGGCGGCCGCCAGCCGGTGCTGCTGCTCGACACCGACCTGGAAGAGAACCGGCGCGAGGACCGCGAGATCACGCACACCCTCTACGGCGGCGACGAGACCTATCGGCTCAAGCAGGAGATCGTGCTCGGCATCGGCGGCATGCGCCTGCTGCATGCGCTTGGTTTCACGATCCGCCACTACCACATGAACGAAGGTCATTCCGCGCTGCTCGGGCTGGAACTGCTGCGCCGCCACGCGCGCACACCCGAGTTTGTGCGCCCCGGTGAGTCGCTCTACGACATCCCGCGGGTGCGCGCGCTGTGCAGCTTCACCACCCACACGCCGGTCGAGGCCGGCCACGACCGTTTTGCCTACGATCTGGTGCAGCGTGTCCTCGGCAACGTCGTCGACGTTGAGGCCGTGAAGCGGCTGGTGAAAGCCGCCGAGGCGCAGCGCAGCCGGTTGGCGATCGACGAGGGACTCGTCGATCTCGCGACACTCAAGCATCTCGCGGGCGAGGACCGTCTCAACATGACGCGGCTGGCGCTGAACCTGAGCGAGTACGTAAACGGCGTGGCCAAGCGCCACGCCGAGATCTCCAAGCAAATGTTCCCCGGCTACCAGGTGCACGCGGTCACCAACGGCGTGCATCCGTTCACCTGGACGAGTGAACCCTTCCGCAAGCTCTACGACCGTTATCTCCCGAGCTGGTGCCACGAGCCCGAGACGCTCACGCGCGCCGACTGCTGCATCCCCGATGCCGCGGTCTGGGAGGCGCACGTCCAGGCCAAGCAGGCGCTCATCGAGTGGGTGCGCGCACGCACCGGTGTTGTCCTGCATCCGAAGATCCCGATCCTCGGGTTCGCGCGGCGCATGACCGCGTACAAGCGCCCGGACCTGCTGTTCTCCGACCTCGAGCGCCTGAAGGCGATCGCGCGCCACCACTCGTTCCAGATCGTGCTGGCCGGCAAGGCGCACCCGCGCGATGAGGGCGGCAAGCGCCTGATCGAGCAGCTGCACGGCCAGGCGCGCGCGCTTGAAGGCAGCGTGCCGGTTGTCTATCTGCCCGACTACGACCTCGACACCGCGCTCGCCCTGACGGCCGGCGCGGATGTGTGGCTCAACACGCCGCTGCGCCCGTTCGAGGCCTCCGGCACCAGCGGCATGAAGGCGGCGTTCAACGGCGTGCCGTCGCTGTCGGTGCTCGACGGCTGGTGGGTCGAGGGCTGCATCGAGGGCGTGACCGGCTGGGCGATCGGCAACGCGGTGGGCGCAGACGACGGCGACGCGCGCGCGCTCTACGAAAAGATCGAGCAGGTGGTGCTGCCGCTCTACTACGGATACGCGCAGGACCCCGGCGGCTGGATCAAGGTGATGAAGGGCGCGATCAGCAAGAACGCGTCGTACTTCAACAGCCATCGCATGATGCGACGCTACGTGACCGAGGCGTACATCCGATGAGCCGCGGCGCAAGCGAAGCGCCGTTCTGGGCGACCGCCGGCCTGCTCGGGCTCGGCGCGGTGGCCGCTCTCCGTGTCTCGAACACCTTGAAGGAGGTGACTCATGAGTAATCGTGAACTCCCTGTCGCGCTGTTCATCCTGCGCCTCGGTCTCGGCGCGTTTCTCCTGTTGTTCGGCATCGACAAGCTCGTCGCCCCCGCAACCACCGTGGAGGTGTTCGCGCAGTTCTACGGGCTGATCGTCTCCCACGGCATGGTCTATGGCGCCGGGGTGTTGGAGATCCTGCTCGGTCTCGCGTTCCTCGCCGGGTTGTGGAAGACGCTGAGCTACGGGCTCGGTCTGCTGCTGCACGCGGTCTCCACGCTAGTGACGTACCAAGAGCTGCTGTCGCCGTTCGGCGCGAACCATCTGTTCCTCGCGGCGCTTCCGGTGCTGGCGGCGTTCATTGCTTTGTTTCTCTTGCGCCAGCAGGATACGTTGTTGAGCTTGGATGCCTCAGCGCGCGAGGAGGACAAATAGCGTGATCCGCGACCCCGTTTGTCTGATGACCCTCGATCCGCGCCGGGCGGCGGTGATGGTCGAGCACAGTGGCCAGACTTATTATTTCTGCTCCGAAGGCTGCAAACAGAAGTTTCTGGCGCAGCCGG
>Ga0209542_10012440_pt1 | contig 14870 bp, 15 predicted proteins | sample RifCSPhighO2_01_FD_184028 | JGI IMG/M metagenome (GOLD analysis project Ga0209542, IMG submission 184028) | Soil microbial communities from Rifle, Colorado - Rifle CSP2_plank highO2_0.1 (SPAdes) (version 2) | ecosystem: Environmental > Terrestrial > Deep subsurface > Rock core/Sediment ...
TATCCCTTGCGGGGTTATGGTTTGGGTTTGTTGTTCTGGCTGTATCTCCTTAATGTTGGAATAGGGATATTCAACTTAATTCCGATAGGGCCGATTGACGGCGGAAGAATGATTCAGCTTCCCTTGCGGAGAATCTTTGGGATTGAGAGGGGCGATAAAATCTGGAGATATGTCAGCTTCGTGACGCTTGCACTGGTCTTGAGCCTGATAGTGTTTTCATTTCTATGATAGCAGTAATCCTTCTTGAGCCTAAGAATGCCGGAAATGTTGGAGCAGTCTGCAGGGCAATGGCAAATTTTGGCTTCTCAGATTTGGTTTTGATAAATCCAAAATGCAATTTGGAAGACATAGAAATGATTAAGAGGGCGAAGCACGGAAGAAAAATAGTTAAAATTGAACCAAAAGGAAAAGAATATCTTAAGAGATTTGATTATTTAATCGGAACCACAGCACGGCTTGGAACTGACTACAACATTCCAAGGTCTCCAGTAACGCCTGAAAAGCTTGCAGAAAAGGTGTACAACAAAAAGGCAAGCGTTGGAATCCTGTTCGGGAGGGAAGACTTTGGGCTTTCAAATAAGGAAATTCTGAAATGCGATTTTGTGGTTTCAATACCCTCCTCGGAAAAATACCGCGCATTGAACATAAGCCATGCTGTTGCCATTATCTGCTATGAAATATTTAAGAAAAGAATGGGGGGAAAAATATTCAGGGAGTATCCTGCTGCTGGAAAGCCGGAGAAAGAGGCGCTGCTGAAGAAGATTGACAAAATTCTGGACAAAATGGAGTTTGCAACGAAGGAAAAAAAGCAGACGCAGAAAATAATATGGAAGAGGGTTCTAGGCAAAAGTTTTCTCACAAAAAGGGAGATATTTGCGCTGCACGGCTTTTTTGGAAAGATTAAATAACGACAAATACGCCCTTTTTGTCCTCAATAATTGACGTTCCAAAATCTTTAGACAGTATTTTTACTCTAGAAATCGTTTCATTATAATCTACGCCCTCTGCAAGGTTCACCTGCATTGCAGAAATAAGCGTAGGAACAAGCTGTATTTTCGTAATGCCTTTTTTGTCAACTTCAATCAAATAGAAGAAAGACTGGTCATTTCTCAATTCCGGAGTAACGTAATAATCGTCAACAAAGTCCCCTGTGTCGTAAAAGATTGCTTTTTTGTTGTAAATCTCTATTCCCTGAAAGATATGCGCGCTGTGGCCGTGAAATATGTCAACGCCCGCATCAATAATTTCATGGGCGAAGCTCCGGAATTCTTCTGACGGCGCTTGCTTCATGTTAGGACCCCAGTGAATGCTGAAGATTACAATATCAACTTTGCTTTTCAGGGCTTTGACTTCCTTTGCGACCTTTTCAGCAGATTCGTCATTTATTTCGATATAGTTGACGCCGGGAGTGTTTTCTTTTGCCTCCCAATCGGGCTCGTTGTCGGTGTAGCCTAAGATTCCGATTGTGATGTTTTTCTTTTTGATGATTAAGGCCCTGGATGCTTCTGTTTTATCCTTTCCAGCGCCAACATGCTTGATGCCCGCTTTGTCTAAAACCGAGATTGTTTCAACCATTCCTTCAATATCAAAATCAAGAATGTGGTTGTTTGCCAGGTTTGCAACATCAACCTTTGCTTCTGTTAGACTTTCAACTTTGTCAGGGTCAGCCTTGTAGTTGAAGACCTTTGGCACAATTTTATTGCTTGTTGTGAGAGTTGTTTCGAGGTTTATTACATTTAGGTCGGTAGCTTTCAGAAGAGGAAGGACATTCCCCCACGGGTAAGCATAATTTGTCATTGATACCTGCTCATTAACTAATCTGCCGAGCATGACATCGCCTGTAAAGCCGATTAGCAAGGAATCTTTGCTTTTTTCCAGTTCTATTTTTTGTGGCTGCATTTGGCAATTTGTTAACAAAATGAAGGTAATTAAAACATAAAGGTATTTCCTCATTTTAGGAAGCGCGCAAACCATTCTGATGCAAGCTTCGCAACTTCTTCCAGCTTGCCCGGCTCCTCAAAAAGGTGAGTTGCGCCCGGAATTATCTCGAGCTTTTTTGCTGCTTTGAGCCCCGCATAAGCCTTTTGGTTCAGCTCGATTACAATATCATCATCGCCTCCAACAATCAGCAATGTGGGAGCTTTGACTTTTGGAAGATACTCCATGGCAAGGTCAGGCCTTCCGCCGCGGGACACAACAGCCTTGATGGCCGGTAATTTTGCAGCAGCAATCAATGCGGATGCTGCTCCGGTGCTTGAGCCAAAATAGCCGATTGAGAGGTTCTTTGTTTCAGAATTTTTCTCAAGCCATTCGGTAGCCCCAATCAGGCGCTCGGAAAGCAGATTAATGTCAAATCTAAGCTCAGCTGTTACCATATCGATTTCCTCTTCCTCTTTGGTGAGAAGGTCCATAAGAAGGGTCGCAATGCCCGATTTTTGGATAACTCCTGCAACATACTTATTTCTTGGGGAAAACCGAGAGCTTCCGGAGCCGTGGGAGAATAAGACTATGCCTTTGGCCCCTTTAGGCAAAACAAGATTGCCCATAAGGGTTATTTTTCCAATTGGAATTGTAACTTCGTTTTCCTTCACTTTCTGACTTACCTTTTTAGAGCTTCGGCAACTCTTGCATCATTGGACGGCTTTGCATTTGGGCCAAGCTCATAGTAAATTTTCTCAGCAGTAGGGCCCCAGGAGTAATTGCCTTCTGATTTTACAGTCTCGCCCCGCTTGAATTCTCCCGTTTCAATTCCTTTCTTGAGGTGATAATAAATTGAGCGGGAGGTAACTTTAGGAAATATTTTCTTGTAAGTTCTGAAAATGTCATAGCCATAACCCTTTTTGACGACTGCAAGAATATCCACAATATGCTGCCTAATCTCCGATGCAACTGGCCGACCTCTTTTCATAACAGGGTTTTTAACTGCAGAGTTTAAAAATTTTATGGATTTTTCTTCGATATTGAAAATATATCTTATTGCTTAACATCCCTTATCTTAATCCCATATATATAGATATACTTCCACGCAAAACCCTGCTTTCTGAATACATCAACTGAAAATCCTGCGTTGTGGAAAACACGCTTGATTTTTTTGTCGTCTTCGAGCCACGCAACTGTGGGGATAAAGTCGAAGAATTTGTCGTAGTCAACAAAGCAGATTTTGCTGCCAACTTTCAGCCTTTTGTTTATGTCAAAAAGAACCTGCCTGACATTTTGGAGGTAACTAAGCATACCAACAGATACGACTGTGTGGATATCAGGCACGTTCGGATGAACCCTGCTGTGAAGATTTTCGTCATGCATAACGATTACGTGCTTATGGCCTTTCTTTTCGATTCTTTTCCTCGCAATGTTTGCCTCTTTTTCTGCCATGTCAAGAGCATAAACTTTCCCGTCTGGCGTCACCTCCTCGGCAAGGTGCATTGTCAGAGTCCCAACACTGCACCCAAACTCAAGCACACTCTTCCCCCTGATGTTCCCAAGCAGTGCAATAATCTCTTTCCTTACTTTGATAGGGAGCAACAGCCTTTCCGTCCAGAAGGTTGCGTATGAGAGGAGATTGCTCATTGAGCGTATGGCTTTGGGGTTATAGTACATTTCAAGGAGGAAATAGACTGGAATTCCCATTGCAACAATCCCAAGCGAAAGAGCAAACAACGAGGTTGCTCCGGGCTCTTTAATGAGCCATAATACTAAAATAGAAATGTAGAACAGGCAGATTATAATCGGGCCAATCTTTCCAAACCATACCTTAAATGGCCTGTGCAGTTCTGGTTTTTTGAAGCGCAGAATTGGGATGGCCATCAATGTGAATATGTACATAATTAAAACCAGCGGTACAAGGATGGACAGCATTGTCTTGTAAACTCCCAAAGCGAGGAAAAGTACAATAATCGAGACAATGGTCTGGAATATTACTGCTTTGTAGGGGGTGTGGAATTTTGGATGGATAGCGGTGAATTGAGGCAGGAACAAACGATCGCGAGCCATTGCAAAAAGAAGCCTTGGACCTGCAATAATACCGGTTGCTGCGGAGCCGATGACGATAAGGTAAACTCCAATGCCTGTAACGTAAATCCCAAAGTTTCCATAAATAAGGGAGGTTATATCGTTCATTGGCGCCTCTAGGATCGCTAGTTTTTCCCACGGAATTATAGAAAGGGAGATTAAAGCCATAAGAATACCAAAAACGCCTACAACCACTGTTGCTATAATGAGTGCCCTAGGGATAGTTTTAGTCGGGTCTTTTGCTTCCTCGGATAGGTATGTTGTTGCCTCCCAGCCGAAGAATGTCTCTACTATAAAAAAGAGGGTGACAAAAACCAAGGGCAACGGGTGGGTAAACAAAGGGGCAAGATTCCCAAAGTCTGCAAGGAAGAATCCCGGAATTATAACTGCAAGAAGCACAATTATAGTGATTGTTGTGAAGAAGATGGCTGCAAGGCTGCTGGCTTCCATTCCTATGTATGCGATAACATTAAGCAATACAATGAAAACCAGGCTAATGATTATCTTGTAAACCAATGGAAACTGCGCTGGAGTTAAGTAGCTAAGAGCGGCAAGAACCAGGAGCGGGGTAGTCATATTCTCAGTAACCCAGGCAAGCCAGCCAATTGAGAAGCTGAAGAACCTGCCGTATGTCTGCTTCGTGTACTCATAAACTCCGCCGGCTTTTGGAAACATCGCAACTAACTCGCCAAAGCAGGCAGCGACATAAATTGCAGCTATCAAAAGAATGCCCCAGGCCAGCAAGGATGCGTTGCCCGAATATTTTGCGGCAATCGCAGGTCCGATAAACATCCCTGTGCCAATAATAGATCCTATTGAGATTGCAAGCAAAGGCCAGAAACCTAGTGTGCGCTTAAGCTCAGACATAATTTACCTCTTTTTTGTCAATTACCCACAAAAGGATTTAAATCTCTTTGCCATAGAAAATATATTGATATTAATTATAAATCCCGCTTGTGGGGGGGGGTTCTTTCTTAACGCCTCCAGATAACTTCGCCTTTTCTGTGAACTGCCCTTATTCTGTGGATTGGAATAAAAATCTCCCGACCCTTATGGTGGAAAGCAACTATGTTCTTTTCGATGTGTTTCATGTGCTCAGCCTTAAGCTCAACATCGTTCTTTCTTAAGTCATCATAATATCTTACAGAGAACTCGCGCTTTTTGGGGTGGTTATGGACAGAGTGCATCACCTTCAATGCGCCTTTTTCAATTCCGCCTAAAGGATCAAACTCGCTGAAGATTATCCCGGAAAATGTCAGCATTGCTGCCCCGATGAAAAGGCTCACCCAGGCATTCTCAATGATGGGCAGAGAACCAGGCCCTTCCCATATGCCTTTCCAGAAGAGTATTATCCCAGTGGCGCTGAACATAGCCAGAAGAAAATGCTTGTCTGTTTCTCTCATTACCATTCTATCTTTCCTCAATTAGTTGCTTCTTATGCAAGTATTCCTGCTCTGTGATATCTCCATTTACGTATTTTATTTTCAGCTCATTCAGCGGGTCGCATAGTGCGGATTCGACTACCTGATTCTCTTCTGGAACGTAGCTTGACCCTTTCCAGCTCATTACTGCTGTGCCCAAGGCAATGGCAAGAAGCAGGAGAAGCACAAAAGACACAATTGGCGTTAGGGCTTTCTTATTCATTTTAGGTATGCTCCTTTTGCAGCAGGCACATATAGGTAAATGAGCCAATCATGGCAAGTTCAAAGAATGCAAACAGCACCCTTGGGAAATCGATTATGCCCTGAAAGCTCAATACCGTCATTGCCTCCTCAATAACAAATATGATGATTGCGAAAAACAGGAACTTCCACGGTGTATCATATACTTTGCCTTTGTTTGGAACCCTGAAAAGGTAAATGAAAAGCGCCAGCAATATAACGACAAGAACGAGGCTGTAATAAGGGGCTGCGATTCCGATGGCATTTAATGTTATTTGGGACATCTTACTTAACGCCTCTTTTTTTTACGTCAATCTGCATAACAACTGCAGCAATAAGCAGGCCTAGGATGATATTTGGAACGATGTGCGTCAGGTATGGTGTGGAATAAATGCCGAATGCCCTGAGGGCGCCCAACACTTCCTGGACCGCAAAAAATATGAGGGCAAATATAAGCGGCCGCCATGCCTTCATCGCTTCCTTTTTCCAGGCCTGTTTGAAAAGCGTGGATGCAATTATGCCAGCTGCAAGCGCCATAAACAGCCCAGCTAGCTTCAGGATGCCTTCGAGAATTGTTAAGTCCATAAACCCTCTTTTTTAACTTACTTCTGTATGGCGGTATTTAAGGATTGCGGTAATGGGGATAAATTTAAATAACCCAGGAAAATTTAAGCTCTATGCTTAAGCTAAAAGAGCGCTTGTTGACTATAGCAATTGCGGTAATCTTTGTCATGTTTGTGGCTTATGGGATTTCCACATTTTACCCTGAGCCGAGGTATGAAGAATTTTGTGGGGAGCAGTTCCCTGAGCAGGCTGCAAACGAGACGGCATGCCTCGAAAAGGGGGGAAGATGGAGCCCGAATTTTCCAAAATGCCCTCCTGGAGAAAGCTGCCCCGAAGGCTGGTGCGACATTTACTACAAATGCAATAAGGAGTTTCAGAATAAAAGCGAGTCTTACAACAGGGTAGTCTTTATAGTTTCCGGGATTATTGGCCTGATTGCAGTAGTTATCGGCGTAGTCTTCCTGAAGCTCGAGAGCGTTGGAAGCGGCATAATGGGAGGGGGCGTATTAACGATTGTTTACGGCACCATACGCTACTGGGGGAATCTGCAGGATATCGGGAGGTTTGCAATATTGGGAATAATACTGGCTGTGCTGATTGGGTTAGGGTATAAAATAGCAAATCACTTAAAAAAATGAAACTTCTATTCGTTCTTTCCAAGGATAATGTTAAGATAGCAAAGGCAGAGGTTTTAGCCTTAATTAACACGAAGAAATGTGATTTGGATGGAAATTTTCTTGCATTGGAAGGAAACCCCGAGGCAGTAAAAAACAGACTTGCATATACGCATAAATACCACGATTTGCTCTTTACCAGCAACAAGAAAGATTTTGCCAAGAAGTTTTCTTCTTTTCCATGGCAAAAGGTCTATAAAAAAAATTTCTGCCTGAGAATACACAATCCACGATACTCTGACAAGGAAATGGCAGGCTATATCTGGGATGCGGTCAAGAACCCAAAAGTTGATTTGGAGAATCCTGAAACCATGATAGAGTGCTTCTTTTCTGGAAACAGGGCGTTTTGCGGCAGATTAATTGAAAAAACAGAGAAGCATTTCGATGAAAGGAAGACACAGAACAGGCCAAGCCCGCATCCAACATCGCTGCATCCGAAGCTTGCAAGGGCCATGGTTAATTTAAGCGGGGCAGAGAGAGGGGAGGAGATATTTGACCCCATGTGCGGCTCAGGAGGGATATTGATTGAGGCAGGGTTAATTGGTCTGAAAGCAAGGGGGACGGATATCGACAAGGAGATGGTCGAAAGAGCTAAAGCAAACCTTGATTTCTTTGGCATTAAGAAATATTCTGTAAGGGAAAAAGATGCCCTTAAAATTGGGAAAGAAAAATATGTTGTTACAGATTTGCCTTATGGGAAGAACACCAAGAAAGTTGATGTGCTAAAACTGTACAACTCTTTTCTTGGCGTGCTTAAGAGAAATTTAAGGAAAAGGGCGGTTATTGGTTTTCCTGATTTTGTTGATTACAAAAAGCTAATTAAAAAAAACAGGCTTAAAATCCTGAACGAATTTGATTATTACCTGCATCAGGGGCTGAGCAAGAAGATAGCAGTCATCGCTTGAGCCTTTTTTCAAGCTCTGCGATTCTGATGGTGGTTTTAAGGACGGTGTCTGGATTAAGGGAAATGGAATCAATGCCCAGCTTAACAAGAAAATCTGCAAATTCCGGAAAGTCTGAAGGCGCCTGGCCGCAGATTCCTATTTTTCGTTTCCTGTCTTTTGCTTTTCTGATTACAAGCCCAATCAGCTTCTTTACGGCACCGCTTCTCTCGTCGTAGAGATGCGAAACCAATGCAGAGTCGCGGTCCAAGCCAAGGGTAAGCTGTGTCAAGTCATTAGATCCGATAGAGAAACCGTCAAAGATATCCGAAAACTCATCAGCGAGCATAACGTTGGATGGGATTTCGCACATTACATAAACTTCCAGGCCGTTCTTTCCCCTCTCAAGGCCGTATTTCTTCATGACAGCAAGAACATTTTTTCCCTCTTCAGGCGTTCTGCAGAATGGAATCATAACCTTAACGTTGGTAAGCCCAATTTCTTCTCTGACCTTTCGGATTGCTTTGCATTCAAGGCCGAATGCAGGCTCGAATTGAGGGGCATAGTATCTCGAAGCGCCTCTCCAGCCAATCATAGGATTTTCTTCCTTCGGTTCATAGTCTTTGCCCCCGATTAGGTTTGCATATTCGTTTGTCTTGAAGTCGGAAAATCTTACTATAACATCATTGGGGTAAAATGCGGCGCCAATCATTGCAATTCCGGATGTAAGCTTGTCTATGTAGAATTGCACCTTGTCCTTGTAGCCGACAGTAAGCCTGTCAATCTGCTCCTTAATCTGCCTGTCTTTTATTTTTCTGTAGTTTATTAGTGCAAGGGGATGAATCTTAACATAATCCGTGATAATGAACTCCTCCCGGCAGAGCCCGACACCGTCATTAGGGATAAAGGATAGGTTAAAGGCATCTTCCGGGTTTGCAACATTCATCATTATCTTTGTCTTTGGCTTCTTTAATTCAGAAATCTTTGTCTTCTTTATCTCAAATGGCAGTATGCCCCTGTACACAAAGCCTTCTTCGCCTTCAGCGCACGAGACAGTAATCTCCTGAGACTGCCTTACCTTCTCTGTTGCATTATTTGTGCCGACTATGCATGGAACTCCAAGCTCCCTGGATACAATGGCGGCGTGGCAGTTGTTGACCAATAAGGGGGTGTACCTTTTTGTAAATACAATATAGTTGTGATTGTCCGCAACAGTTATATTGTATACCTCTTTTTCCCCGTGGTTTGCAACATAAGATATGCGCTGCATCCTTGTGTCTGATTCTAGAATCCTTTTAATTCTGGCTTTTTCGTCATCCGGAAGCGAGGAGGACATTTCTGCCACCTTTTCGGAATCGATTAGCAGGTTTTGTTTAAGTTGGGTGTGGAATCTCCCTTTAATCGAAGAGTTGCTGAATAACTGGCGGACGCCGAAGAACCTTGTTCCAATCCTCTTTCTTTCTGGCTGGCCCTTAACCCTTTTTGTGTGTTCGAATATGTCGTCAAGGCGCTCAACAATCTGGATGTTCCATATCGACCGATTGCTTGTTATCTGCGGAACAATGCCCAGGCGCAGGCACGACACAACAATGGCTTCGAGCAAAAATTCCTTCGAGCAGTAGATGTTGACTCTGGATGATTTTTTATTAAAGGAGCCGTCTCCATCGATGGTGCCAGCAAGGAAAGAGAAAAGCATATTTTCGTCAGCCACCAGGAGGGTTTGGAGCAAATGTTCCTGCTCGTACAGCAATGCATATGCAATGTCTTTGCTGTAGCAACGATAGGCATTGGCGCTTCCAACAGCAGCTTTGCCCCTGATGAAGCCGGAAGACATTCCTTTATCCTGAACTTTGAAATGCTTGTTGAACGTTTGATAGAGGCAGGAATTTACATGGTCGATAAAACTTCTTTTTTCAGCTGTATCTTTCTGGATAAACTGAACTTCCCCGTGAGTCCTTGAGGTGTATATGTGGCCATCAGTGCTAATAGCCCCAAGCAGGTAAGCAAGCCTCTGCTCCTTTGCGGTCGAATGGTGCAAACTCGGAATCCCTTGAGCAAGAAGAATCATTTGGCTTTTTTGCAATATTTTGCTAATATCCCTGTCGACAAAGTTTGCGCTTTCAAGCGTAATCATGCTGTGGTCTGGCGTTAGAGAGAGCGTATTGCCTTTCATACGCCCTGTTAACGAAGTCTCAATCTCTATGACCTCTGCCTTTCTTTTTGTTGCAGCTATTACGGGCTTCCACTCGATTTTCAGCGTTTTTCTGTTCAAGGAGGGGACCAATAACCCTGAATGGTTGCTGAAAACCTGCTCCATTGTAAGGAACCCATTATTCGTTAGTATTTTCGTGTCACCAGTAAAGCAAGTCCTCCCGCCCCTGTTAGTAACAATTGCAGAAGCCATCTTCATTACTGGCTCCCAGTCCGGGTCTGTCATGTCTGTAACAAGAATTTCGTTTTGCCTGAACTTTGCGATGTCGTGGACGTTGTGGATTATGTTGGCTTTTCCTGCACCTATTTTTGAGCCAACGCTTTTTCCCGAGACGATTACTTCAGATTTCTTTTTTAAGGCATATTCCTCGAGAAAGCTTCTATCCTTTTGGCTCTGGACTGTTTCGGGCCTTGCCTGGACAACAAACAGCTGGTTTAACTTCCCGTCCTTTGCCCACTCAATGTCCATAGGCTTGAATTTTCCCGCCTTTTTTGAGTAATGGTCCTCAATTAAGCAGCCCCATTTCGCCATGGTAAGAATCTCGTCATCTGTCAGGACAAATGACTCTCGCTGGCTTCTTGGGGTTGGAATATTCTTTGTTGTTTTTGAGGCGTCATGAGCATAAACCATCTTTAGCTTCTTGTCTCCAATTACCTTTGAGATAATTGCACGCTTGCCCTTAAGCAGTGCCGGCTTAAAGACATAATACTCATCCGGATTGACAGCTCCCTGCACTATATTTTCGCCTAGGCCGTAGATTGAAGTTATGAAAACAGAATTTCTGAATCCTGTTTCTGTGTCGATGGTGAACATAACTCCCGAAGAAGCAAGGTCCGACCTCACCATCTTCTGGACGCCTATAGAGAGATAAACCTTCAGCTGGTCGAAGCCCTTGTCATGGCGGTAAGAGATTGCGCGGTTTGTGAACAGGGAAGCGAAGCATTTCTTGCACGCCTCGATTAATGCATTTTCTCCGCGAATGTTAAGGAAAGTTTCCTGCTGCCCTGCAAAAGATGCGTCCGGCAGGTCTTCTGCCGTGGCTGAGGAGCGGACTGCAACATCAGTATGGTCGCCATATTCCTTGCAAAGCCTCCTGTATGCTTCCTTAATGGCAATGGTAAGCTCAGGCGGAATTTCTGCATGGCGGATTAAGTAGCGTATTTTTTCTCCCCTGACTGCCAAATCCGAGACATTCCTTGTGTTAAGGCCGGTTAGAATCCTCTCAATGCCTTTTCTCAGGTTTGCCTTTGCAATGAAGAACTTGTAGGCTGTTGAGGTGATTGCAAATCCGTTTGGAATTCTAACTCCCTTTTTTGTGAGAAGCCGGTACATTTCGCCGAGAGAGGCGTTTTTTCCACCCACAAGGGGAACATCCTCTATGCCAAGCTCGTCAAACCACAGAATGAATCTCCTGCTTTTTTCCATCTTGCCTCTTTTTTAAGGTAGATTTTTAGGTGGAAAATATATAAAGGTTTGCGAATCAATAGGAAAGAGGGGGATTATCACCCTACATAACTCAATTTCTTCTTCTCAGCCATTTCGGATACTTCCTGGCTTTTTGACAGCATCCCCTTCAGCTTTGCCTCAACAAGCTCAGCTTTCTGCATCAATGGCTTTGGGTCGACCTTTAATCCGAGATACTTGTCAAGCGCTATTATAATGGATGCCGCTGCCTTGCTGTCCGGCAAATTTGTTGTTGTTTCCGCAAACAGTGCAGTTACCGGTATTTTTTCCGCTGATACGAGCATTGCCCCTGTAACTCCCATTATAATTCCTTCCTTTAACGGATTGATTTTCAGCTTGGAAAGCTTTTCTGCTTTCTTTTGGTCTGTTGAGTGGAAGAAATTCTTGTTTGATTCTATTCCCTCCTCCTCTGCGGCAGAGCCTACCCCTTCCAGGCAGATAATCTCCTTTGCTTCCAGGGTGTCTGCAAGCTCGAACATTATCCTGGAGATTTTCCATTCAAAGCCCATGGAAGCGGTTATTGCGTGCAGGATTACTATGTTAAATTCCTTGTTGTAGAATATGCCTAATGGCTCAACAATCTTGTTGTCATGTATTGCAATCATTGGCGGCATGTCGTCAAATGTTATCTTGCCTATCATCTCTGTCTGCAGATGGTCTATAAGGAATTCTGTCGCTATTGTGCCGACAAGCCCAAATCCGGGAAAGCCCTCTACCAAGATTACATTCTTTGGTTTCTTCCAGAGTTTTATTTCCATTTTTATGCAGTCTTCAGCTTTTTTATTGCTTCCTCATGAGCCTTTTTAATCCTTTCTATTTCGTCTTTTATTTTTTTCCTCATGCTGCCTGAAAGCGTTTCTATGCTGTTTGTAACCTTGCTTGCGGCATTTGTCAGCTCCTTGGACTTTCTGACGGTGCTTTTAAGGTATTCCCTTTCCGAACGGGCGAGGGAAGCGATTTTTTCAAGGTCTGCAACCAGCTTCGCAGCTTCCCTGAACTTGCCGTTTTTCATATTGCTGTTGATTTCAGAGGCGATTGATGCTGCATGGTTATGAAGAAGCACCAAAGTCAGGTACTCCACCTTGGCCATAAACGCAGATGCCATTGCAAGATTGCTTAGCATCTTTGCATCATTTGCAGCCATATCATTGGGCTTTGACTGATATGATTCAACAACTGAATTAGCAGCATTAGACGCCCATCTCGCAGAATGAGCTGCAGTTTCAGGGATTGTCCGGATTGTTTTTATGGTGGTCATCTCTTGCACCTTCTTTCAATTATCTCGACTCTGTTCATACCTTCCGTCACCAAAGTGTGTTTATCCGGAGGCACTTTTTTTAATAATTTTTTCTGAATCTTAATCCAAACTTCTGTGAAACTTTTTATGTTCATTTTCAAATCACCTTTTTAGGGAGGAAATCGAGGAGCTTCTTGCCCCTGTTCATAATTGGCAATGCATTGTTGCCTGAATGCAAGGAAGTTTGCAGCTAATTGTCCGAACTCAGCCTCAGTTCTTATGAATGCATCTAGTTCTGCACGATCGACCTCTCCAAGGTTTGGGTGATTCACAATTGCATTTACATGGTTTACTAGGTTAGCAATCTGAGCCTCTATCTGATTTCCTGTTTGAATCAACTGAGCATGGCGTGGATGAAGTACTGGGTCGTTATAGCCTGCAGGATGGTTTGTTCCAGGCGTCCCTCTCGCATTAGTTACATTTTGGTGATTATCTCTCAACAATTGCCTCGCAATAGAGATATAATTCCTCGAACTAGAATCAAAGCGGACATATTCAGCCCTAAACTGCCCTATTAATCGCGTCAAACCAGTTGCTCCTGCTGCATGCGGTCCTGGAACTGGATGCGCTCCAGCAGGATGACCCGCGGCAGGTGTTGGCCTTCTGGCAATCCAATCCCAAAACCTTGATGCCGGATGTTCTCCTTCCCCATGCTCGGCTGCAGGGCCGGTAAAAAGCGCCATAAACCCGCTCCAGACTGCAAGAATTATAACAACTGACTGCGCAAATCCAAGCCAGCTTTGAAGGGACATTGTGTCTATATTCTCCGGCATGCCAATGTGCATGATGTTGCCGATGAGCCACGCAAGAAGGGCAAATAACATCATCTTTGCGATGTAGTTAGTCCTGTTGGCCTCATGGAATACCTTGGTGTTCAGCATTACTATAGCAAAGATAGGGAGCACTATGAGGAAGAAAACAACGGTAATCATGTACGAAAGGGCTATTCCCCGGACAATGCTGGATGGAATGCCTATAACTGCAATTAACGATATTATGAGAGCAACTATAATCCTAATTCTTTTTCCCTTTTCTTCCTTGAAGACGAACTGCAGAACATAGAAAAGTATCGCGTACACCAGGAAAAACAGCAATGCCTTCAAATAAAAATCCCCATACTGCGAGCCAAGAGATGCGCTGAACACCGGAGAGAGTATATCATATATCTTCCTCCCTGCATCGCCGACTGCTGATTGGGCTAGGGCTGGGGGCAGGGAAAGGGCGAATGTTAGGGGGATTGTCAGTTGTTTCATGGTAATTTACTAACCTCGCCTGTTAGCACAAGAATCGTTTGCTCTACTTGCGTTAGATTGTGTAGTTTCTCCTCCATAACTTTAAGCATATCAATCAATTTTTCCAAAATCTGAATTGATTTCGCAATTTCTACGGTTGCTGATGTAGCATCCCTGTAAGAAACGAGGTGTTGCCATGAATCTCTAATGCTCTTATTGAGGGCCTGAACAGCGGCTGTAAAGTAACCCTTAAGTTGATTTAAATTGTTACCTAAACTATCATAGGTTTGTTGATGGGTTTTTATCTCTGCATTAAGAGCAGACCGTACCGGATTTTTCGTATTCGTTCCTTTCATTTTAAGGTTTCTAATCCTCTTTGCATTGTCAAAAGTAGTTTTGAAAATATTAACCTCATTTTCATATTGTTGGATAAGTTTTGCATGGGCAAACTTGTTCTCATAGAAAATTGCATCTTTCAATTTCTCATTTATTATTTTAACATCTTTGTTTTCTATTGTCCGGCCCGACTTCAAGAACTGCAGGATGGCATTAAGGTCGGCTATTATCCTCGATAGGTCTGCTTCTGTCTCTACACCTGCTTTTGATAACTGCCTAACGTTCTTCAACGAAGCCCTAACCCCTTTTGTGATTTCTGCTTCCTTCTTTTCTGCTTCGGTTTTTGCTTTAAACCACTTAAAGGGATTTGCGCTTGGGCCAGTAGTGGCAGCCCATTCACCTGCTGTTCTGGCAGGTCCGCCAAAAACCCCCCAGAGCAATTTCCAAATTGCGTGAAGGAAGAAAATGTATAAAACTGTAAGCACAAGGTCAAAGTATTCCATCCCGGCAGATACAGCGGGAATCCAGACCCTGATATTCT
>Ga0209542_10012441_pt1 | contig 14869 bp, 13 predicted proteins | sample RifCSPhighO2_01_FD_184028 | JGI IMG/M metagenome (GOLD analysis project Ga0209542, IMG submission 184028) | Soil microbial communities from Rifle, Colorado - Rifle CSP2_plank highO2_0.1 (SPAdes) (version 2) | ecosystem: Environmental > Terrestrial > Deep subsurface > Rock core/Sediment ...
CCTCCCCCTACACTAGGGTGAGGAGCTAGTGAGTTCGCTTTTAATCTTTTCTAAAACTTCATCAATTTTAACACTTATTTCTCTATTCCAAAAACGCAAAACTTTTATATCATGCATCAATAAATAATTATTTCTTTCTGTATCATAATCTTTATTCTCCAAATGTTGAGAGCCGTCCAATTCAATTGCGATCCTTTTTTCTACACAATAAAAGTCTAAAATATAGGGTGGGGGTATGGATTAATCTTTCCTCGGGAATAATGGTTGCTCCGGTTTTTTGTTTTCTTTAATTAATTTTTTGAGAGTAGAAGACGTTTCAGGTAAAATAGGCTCTAGCATTTCTGCTATGCCAAAGAGCTTTTGTATTAAGTGATAAATTAGATTTTTCCCTTCATCTGCGTTTAATTTCACAACCTTAAACGGTTCTGTTGATTGAATCAACTTATCGACAAACTGAATTTGGTTCCAAACAAAATCTACTCCTTGTTTAATATCAAATTTATCTAAAAGATTAAAAAAATGATTCTTTAGGGGATTATCAAGATCCTCCGGACATTCGTCTAAATATTTTTCGGATAATGTTAATACTCGAGAGGCCAAATTCCCCAGTCCGTTAGCTAAATTGGCATTGTAAGATTCCTTAAACCTCTCCATAGTAAATGGGCTGTCTTCAAATGGTGAAATTTCCCGCAAGAGGAAATATCGAAGCGCGTCGGTGCCATATTCCTTTACAATTTCAACTGGATTAATTACATTGCCTATGGATTTGGACATTTTAATTCCTCCCTCACCGGTAATAAAGCCATGATAGACGATGGTATCCGTTGTTGGCAGTCCAGCAGACAAGAGCATCCCCTGCCACATTACCGATTGGAATTTAACCATATCCTTGCCGGCAGTCTGGATTGTTTCTCCTTCTTGCCAAAATTTTTTAAACTGCTCTCTATTCTCCGGCCAACCCAAGGTGGAAATATAATTGATAAAAGCGCCAAACCAGACATACATCACTTGTTTATCGTCTCCCGGAATCGGTATGCCCCAGGAAAAACGCTCAACGCTTCTGGAAATGGAGAAATCTTCCATAGCGTTTTGGACGAAATCAATAGCTTCCTGACGTCGCCATTCCGGGATTATAGACTTTTCTTTTTTAAGATATTTCAGCAAATCTTGTCTATAATTACTTAGCTTAAAAAAATAATTTTCTTCTTCCACTGTCTCTAGGTCCAGGCTTGGATGCAAGGGGCATTTGCCGTTGATTATATCTTTTTCCGTGATAAATTTTTCACACCCCACACAATAAAGTCCTTGATAAATTCTTTTCTCTATATCCCCTTTTTCATCGCACAGACGCCAAAATTCTTGCGCCGCCAGAATATTTTCTTTACTGGTTGTTCTGATGAAATTATCATTTGAAATATTTAAAATTTCTTTCAGGTTTAAAAATTTTTGCGCATAATAATCCACATAATCTTGTACATTCTTACCCTCCTTTTGGCTGGCTTCAAAAATTTTCTGGCCGTATTCATCAGTGCCGGTGCTAAAAAAAACTTGCCTGCCCATTAGGCGCTGATAGCGGGCGATTGCGTCCGATTGCACCAATTCCAGCGCGAAACCGATATGCGGCTCCGCGTTGACATAGGGAATAGTGGTGGTGATATAAAAGTTACCTTTTTTCATTCTGGGTTCGGCTAAAGGCTTTGTGTTTTTCCAAATCGCTCATAAGTTCCACCAGAAAGAGCGCGGAAGGAATGGCCAGGAGCGCCCCCCAGAAACTTCCCAGCTCGTAGCCGATGACCGCCGCCAAAATTATGACAATCGGCGAAAGCCCCACCACGTTTTTGATAATGAGGGGCGAAAAGAGAAAGACCTCAAATTCATGGAGGATGACATACGCTCCCGCCACTACCAAGGCAATGGGGATGCCGCCGGAGATATAAGAAAAAGCGACCGCCGGCACCAGAGCCACCAAAATGCCGTAGGGCACCAGTTCCATAATGCCGGCAATGATGGCGAGGAGGAGGGCGTAATGGATGCCGAGGAGGGAGAGCATAAGATAAGTCAGGACGGCAATCAAAATCCCGAGGAGTATCTGCCCCTTCATCCACAAGGCGATTTTCTTACTGGTGCGTTCCCAAAGACCGATAGCATAATCTTCATAGCGCAGAGGCAATATTATTCTTAAGAAATTCTGGATGCCTTTTTCTTCAATGGAAAGATAAAAGGAAATAAGAATAATCAGGCCGACATTAATAATCCCGCCGAAGGCCACCGACAAGGTCTGGAAAAAACCGCCAGAGAGATTCAGGATAAAAGTTTTAGATACGGCGAAGAGCTCGCCGAAGGACAGGTTGGCCGGTAATTCCGCGACTATTTCTCTGGCTCCGGAAAAAGCTTCATTGCGGAAATATTCCAGAAAGGTTATGCCGGGCACATAAGTGGACATATAAGAAGCAAAATTATAAATCTCGGTGATGAGTAGGGGCGCGAAGAAATAAAACAGCCCGGCCAGAATGGAGAGCGAGAAAACGTATATGATTATAATCCCGAATATCCTGTTTATGCCAATTTTCTTAAAATGCGGCACCGCCGAATCGATAAAAGAGGAAATGAATATGGAAGTCAGAATAATGAGAACCAAGTCCCGCAAAACCCAAAATAACAACACACCCAGAAAGACCAAAACAGCCCGGACCATGGTACCCGTAGATATGGAAATAGACCTGGTTTCTTCCCGTGAAAGCATTGGATCCATCATAGCATATTTTTAAAAAATTAGAATCTTCAGAAACTTGGATTTGTCTTTAAACGGTCCGATGAGGGCTAAATTGAGCTTGTGGTCGCGAAAAATGCTCCGAGCCAGAGTTTGAATCTCTTTGGCGGTAACTTGCCGTATTTCTTCGGCCTTTTGCTCTGCGTTGCGAATCTCTCTTTTTAAAAGCTCCTGCGAGCCGTAAAAGTTGGCGATGTCGTCGGTGGATTCCAGGGAGAGTTTCATGTTGCCTATCAGAAATTCCTGGACCTTCAAGAGTTCGTCCGCTTGCACCGGGTAATTCTTGAGGTTGCGGCATTCATGGAGCACCGCTTCAATCACTTCATAAATTCTTTTATTGTCCACCCCCGCGGAAATCTGGAAAAATCCATGGTCGGTGGAGGCCTCATTGTAAGCGCGCACATAGTAGCCCACCCCCATATCCTCCCGGAGTTTTTGGAAAAGCCGAGAGCTCATCCCGCCGCCTAATATCCCGGCGAGCACCTGTAAGGCCGGGTTACGCACGTCCCGGAGAGCGTAAGTCCGCACTCCCAAAACAAAGTGGGTTTGGTCCGTCTTTTTCCAGCTCACCAGAGCCGTCGGCTTCTTCTGCGCTTCGGCCACCCGCGCCATTTTTTCTTTTTTACCCGAAGCGACATGGCCAAAAATATTTTTCACTTCCCTAAGAACTGCTTTCTCCGTCACCTGTCCCGCCACTACTATTACTGTCGCCTCGGGAAGATAATGAGCTTGTTGATACGCCACCAAATCATCCCGGCTCATGCCTAAAATAGTTTTTTTATCACCGGCAATATTCCAGCCCGCCGGCTGATCGCCGTAGAGAAGCTCCGACATTAGGTCCTGCACATGCCGGCTGGGCATATCCTCATACATATTTATTTCCTCCACAATGACGCCCTTTTCTTTTTGCATTTCCGTGTCGGGAAAAGTGGAATTGAGATAAATATCCGAAACAATATCAAAAATCTGCCGGAAGTGCTTGGCGTCCGACTTAGCGTAGTAGCCGGTATACTCCTGGGAAGTAAACGCGTTATACTGGCTGCCTAAGGCGTCCAGCTCTTTGGATATATCAATGGCCTTGGGCCGCTTGGTTGTGCCCTTGAAGCACATATGCTCCAGGAAATGGGACACGCCACTAATTTTTTTGGTTTCATATTTAGAGCCAGCCTCACAAAGCACTAAAACGGTGGCCGTGGGATTGTCTTTCATCGGCACAGTAATAACCCGCAGGCCGTTTTTTAATGTCTTCTTTGAAAATTTCATAAAAATAAATATAACATATAAATTTAACTCATCCTAATAAACTCTAATAAATCTTAAGTTATCTAAACTATTCAAACCAACCAACTCGCACTATATTTCTGCTATAGCAGAATAACAGTTCAATTATTTAAACCAAAATTGTCGCGAATATTTTCATCGTTCTCAATACTATCAGCAATTACATATAATAAATCCTTCCCTATCCTGAAATCAGCTTTTAAAAACATAATTAAATCTTCACAATCGTAAGGGTAAACCCAAACGCTATCTTGCAAGCGAAAAAAGCCAATTTTTTTAAGAACATATCGTATTTTATCCCGAGTACTTTTGCGCTTTTCCTTTATATCAAAAGTAAGTAGCCGCCATTTCCCATCCCAATGTCTTGGTTTTTGCAGATGATAGTCTTTTAATCTAAGTTGGCGTAGTTTGGCTTCTCCTTTTTCAGTCAATCTGGCGAATTTTCCTTTTTTTGTTTGAAAAAAAGTTATCAATCCGGCATTTTTTAATCTGTAAAAGGAGCGATTAAAAGAGTATTTTCGCCGTTTATTTTTCATAAATTCAGGTTCAAGTTTGGTTAATACTTTCGTCATCTTCGGAGAAAAGAGCGCGACACTCAAGCCACCAACAGCAACCATTGTGCCCAAGATAGCTTTTTGCAAATTAGCCTTTTTGGCTCTTTGTCTGGATTCTTTTTCTAATTTTCCCATCTTCACATTATACCTCTTGCACTATATATTCGCTATAGCGTGTTATTTGCAAATATTAAAATTATCATATTATATCATTTCAGTATATTATGGCAGTTTATCTTTGAATTTTTCTAAAATCAGGGGCATGGCGGAATGAAGCGGTGTTGGCAAATTATCAAGTCTAATCCTTTCTTCATTTTAAATTTTTTCTTTTATGTATTTCACTAAATCGCTCACTTCGACTCTCTCCTGCTCCGCGGTATCCCGGTCGCGGACGGTTACTGTGTCGTCCGACAGAGTATCAAAGTCAACCACAATACAAAACGGCGTGCCTATCTCGTCTTGGCGGCGATAGCGTTTGCCGATATTGCCGTTGTCGTCCCAAACCACCCGGCCGAATTCAGCCTTAAGCGGAGCAAAAACCTTGGTGTTGGCGTATTCCACCAATTCCGACTTGTTCTTTAGAAGCGGTGAGACGGCGCAGACAACCGGCGCCATTTTTGGTTTGAATTTAAGAAAAATTCTTTTCTCATTGTTTATTTCATCCTCGGTGTAAGCGGATAAAATCAGAGCCAGGAACATACGGTCCACGCCCAAAGACGGCTCAATCACATGCGGGATTATTTTATCGCCGGTCTCTTCGTCTAAATATGCCAAGCCGTGGCTTTTCAGGTCAAAATCGGTTCGGTAAGCCAAACCAAAAAGTTCCTTTCGGCCGAAGGGATAATCAAACTCAAAATCAATCGTCCGTTTGGAATAATGAGCACGGTCGGTTTCGGGCACTTCCAGTTCATGCACTTTGTTCATATCAATTCCAATTTCTTCCATCCAGGCCAACATTTCGTCTTTCCAATATTCAAAATATTTCTCCCATTCTTCCGGCCGGACAAAATATTCCAGCTCCATCTGTTCAAATTCTCGCGCCCGAAACAGAAAATCCCGCGGGGCAATTTCGTTCCGGAACGCCTTGCCAATCTGGGCAATACCGAAAGGCAGTTTAGGGTGATAGGCGTCTACGGTATTTTTAAAATTAACGAAGATGCCCTGAGCCGTTTCCGGCCGGAGATAAGAGGTAGCAATTTCATCTTTCTTGGCGCCAATTTGCGTCTTAAACATGGTATTGAATCGGCCGCCATCCAGAGGGTCAGAAAAATTGGCCACATGGCCGGTGGCCTGCCAGACTTTTTCGTTCATGAGAATAGCCGCGCGCAAGCCATACATATCCCGGCGGGCGGAGACGAATTTCTGCCACCAAGAAGTTTTGAGATTATTGAGGATTTCTCCGCCTAAATGACCGTAGTCCCAGGTACCGGCGAGCCCCCCGTATATCTCCGAACCCTGAAAAACAAATCCCCGCCGTTTGCAAAGCGAGACCACTTTTTCCATTAAATTGTCTTCTGTATTTTTTTGCATGTGCTTTTCAACTTTTTGCTTTTAACTTGCTCATTCCACCACTCTGTCACCCGAAGGCGGGAATAGCGGGTCATTGGATAATCTGGTATTAAGGGAGGATTTATTTACCCTGATGTTCACATTAGCAAAGTCATCATGCCCCGTCAAAGCGGCATCGTTTAAAATGGTGGGCGCCGTACCCACTTGAGACAGAGACGGGATAATAGCGACCTGAAAAGCCACCTCCCTGCCCGGACCGAGAATGCCGGCGCCACGATTTAAATTGCCCACCTCCCAGACAATCTCTTTGGCCCCGGAGTTATAGGTCAAATTTTCCGCGGCCGGACTCACCGGCCCCAAGAAACGTGCCCAGGGTGGCAGGGTGGAAACAACTCTGGTTTTAGAGATAGAATTGGCGGTATTGGTCAGAGTCCAGACTATGGTGTAAGTTGTTTCTTGCTCCACCCGAGGCGGAACGGGTCCGGTATCTTGGAACGGACCGGAGAAATGAAGCGCTTTGCTCGCGAAACCGATGTCGGAAATAATCCGGACGGTCTTGGTGTCGCTGTTATTGACGCTTTTCATTTCATCGGCTAAGGCTTGTTCCCCGGCCACGGATGCTTCCAGACGAATCAAAGGATCCCGGACAACCTCGCCGGAGGAAAGCAAGGGCAGAGAGGAAAGGGAAAAACTAACCGAGCCGCCGCCGCCGGGGTCCACTTCTTGGAGCTCGCTCTGATAATTTTTATCCCAGATAATCACATCGTTTAAAGAATCATAACGGCCGTCTTCCACCTCCACCGACCTCCGGTCCAGGGCGTTGCCGGAGAGTTTGAGGCGAATCTCCAGATTGTTTATCTTGGTATCCAGATTGTTCAGCCAGCGTATTTCCCCGCGAATTGGGGTTTTGGTGTCTACGGCATATTCTCTGCCCGCGGAGCCGTTGACAATGAGTTCCGTCGCCACAAAAGGTTTTCTGATGGCGATAGTGTGTGAAAATGAATTGAAGATAACTCCAATCACGGCCTTGTCTTCCGTGGACTGGCTCCCGACAGCCAGATGAAAAGTCTTTTCCTCGCCGTCAAAAACATCTATCATTCTGCCAGTAACGGAAATACCGCGCTCCACCCCGGGTTTCAGGTCGCCCAGATTCCAAACATTATTGCCGAAAGAAGGCGCGGGAACGGATTTCTCAAATTGGAATCCGGGAGGATAATTGAATTTAAGAAGTATGTTCGACGCCGATGCCACGGAGTTCAAATTTATTTTTATATTAAAGACGACACTCTGGTTGGGACTTACCTCTCCGGGCGCGTCCACCGACAAATCCACCGGAGTGGAACTGATGGAAATGTCATAAAATTTTTCCTTGACGAAAATCGCGTTGGATCCGTCCACTCGGTATTCCAGAGAAATTTTTATTCGGCGGCTACTGCCCGTCTGACCAAAAAGGACCACTTGGATATTTTCATTGCGAATCGCCCCGGCAGGAATAGTGCCCAGAGATTCCCGAAAGCGTTCGGTTGTTTCTCCCTCGCCCTCCCCGGAGCCTCGGGGATATTCCACGATAAGGTCCGCCAGGTCCAAAGAAGAATTATTGCGGTTGACTATCTGCGCTTGGAGATTGAGCTCTTCTCCGCCAGCGGCAAAAGTATTGCCGATAATGGAAATATCTATATTATCGTTGGAAACAGTATTACCGCCGCCCAAGAAAGAATATCCCGCGTAAACCACCGCCAGCAGGAAAAAAGCCACCGCAAAGGCAAAAAACTTTTTAAATAATGAGGTTTTCATAAAAAAATTTTCCATATTTTGGGTCGCCTCGTTCTCCTGCCAGGCGCCGGGGACATCGGCCCGGCCGGGGCGAATAAATATGTCCCGGTGTTCTATTTCCGTTTTGTAATTCCGGCTAAACAAACGGCTTTTTATTTCTTCCAGCCGGTTCGGCTTTTCTTGGTCATGCTCTCCCATAGCAGAAGTATATCACATTCTAAAGATGGGTCTCGCGAAGAGTTTTATTTATTTGAGCCAAAATCCGGCCGCGGTGTTTGGCCATCTCTAAGATTACATCCTCGGAGAGAGGAGATTGGACCAGGTTGCTCCAGTCCCCGATATAGCCCAAGCTATTGAGCATACGGAGAACGATGACCGTTTCAATATTTTTTAGGTCTTCCGGTTCGTTATATTTCTCAAGATAAGAAAGGCCCATTGTTAAATCCAAGAATAACTCCTCGTTGCTCTCCGTCCCCGGTAGCAATCTCCTAAGCAGACGGGCGATGTTCCAGGCAACTTTGAAACTTGGGGAGGTTTTGGTTAGCTCGCCAAGCTTGCCGGTTTTGGAAGCGCTGGTCACTCGCCAGAAATCCCGACCGGCGACCAAATCAATTTTAACATAAGCGAGGTCCTGCAGAACGAAGCGCAGTTTGGAAGACATTTTGCGCACGCCGGAAGCGGAAGCGACAATCATGCCTAAATGGCGGGTAAAAATGAAATAATATTTACCGGATTCGCCATAATCCCCGCTGTCCAATATCAATCCCTCGGTATGATGAATGTTATGCATTACAGATTTTCCTCTTTTCCTATTTCCAGTTTTTTAAATTCGACTCCAAACTTGGGTAAAACCATGCCCGGCCATTTCCACATGAAAGTAGCCCAATCCTGAATGAAGGCATCATGCACTGGGAAAGAAATTCTGGGTTTTAATAGTTTTGCATATAAAAACGCATCCTTCATCCGCATCCAAGGGCCGGCCACCGGCAAGGCAAGAATATCAACTTTGCAATTCGGATTCTCAAAAGCGTCACCCGGGTAACACAAATCGTCAACCATGTAACCGGTATTCTGAACCCGGCTCATATCCTCGTAAATCTCCGCATGTAAATTGCCAAATCCTCGGATAACCGAGCCTCGAACTTCTAAAGATTCACCATCCTCTACTATCTTGTAGTCTATCCCCGCTTCTTTTAACAATTCTCCGACGGCGGCATTGGTTATTACTAGAGCATTTGGATTATTATCCAAAACTCTTTTCAATGATTCAACGTGTAAATGGTCACTATGCTCGTGAGTGATTAAAACAGCGGAAATACTTTTTTCTTCGGATTGTAAGGTGGAAAAAGCTCCCGGGTCGGTCATAATCCTTACCCCCTCTTTAGGTTCCGCCACGAAACAACAATGTCCAAGCTTTTTGATTTTCATTTTCCTATTTTATCACAAAATCCTTGAGCTTAGAAATTATCGGTGCCACAGAGATATCGTTTATGTCCTCTGGTTTTATCTTGCAGTGTGAAAAAATCTGCTGTTCAATCTCCGCCAGGGCCTTATCTTTTTTTTCTCTATCTATTTCCATAAAATCAAGGCCGAGTTCGGTATATCTTATTCTACCCTCCTTAACCCTCTCGGGCATAGAAACAACCCCAGCAGGAGATACTCTTAAATCTGAATAGTAACAAATCTTTTTATTGAAATCCGAATTATCTCTGTTGCTAAATACTTTTAAGAATCCGAAGGCCTCCCAGATGCCTAAAATTTTTTCTAAACCCAATTCTCTTATAATTTTATCAGTAGCCACATCTTCATTATTTCCATATTTTGACACGAATTCTTCTTTTACTTTTAGCCAATACTCCAAACCTTCCGGCTCACAGAATTCCGGAAAATATTCCAGGTCGGATTTTATTATATTCCCCATATCATGAAGTAAGCAGGCGGTTACAATATTATCTTTTTCAACCGGTAAATCAATATCATCACAAATCAAAGACGCCACTCCGGCTACGCGCAACATATGCATCCGTAGACCAATATGTATTTTATATTCTTTGTAAATTTCCGAAATAGTTCTCATTTATCTCAAGAGTTTTATTTTGAATACCAAATCCTCTATTTTTATCTCTTCTCCGTCTGTTTCTCTGAGTTCTATTGTCTCAGCGAGAGTCGTCTTCTTCAGCTCGGATTCGAATTTCTGAACCAGATCCCGCCCCGCCCCGCTGGTTTCGATACTTAGACGCACAATATCATGAGGAGTAAGCCCCATTTTCTTCCGCAAATCCTGGATGGCCCGCGAAAGCTCGCGGTAATTGCCCTCTTGTTTTAATTCTGGCGTAATTTCCGTATCTAACTCAACTTCATCGGGAATGGAATTATCGAAAATTATTTCCTTTACATTTAGTTCATCTTTAATCAAATTAACGTATTCGCTTGATAACTTTTTACTTTCAACTTTTAACTTGAGCGAAGCGAGGGGCTGACGGACGGGAATTTGGGCTTTCTGGCGAGCTTCTAAGCCTTTAGAAACCACTTCACGTGTTATTCTCATATTCTCAAGAATGTCAGAATGAATTTTCCCCGCCTTGGGCCACATCGCCAGATGCACGCTCATCTCGTCGCCCTCACTTCTTAGTCGAAGCCAGATATCCTCCGCGATAAAAGGAGTGAACGGCGCAAGAAGTTTGGCTATAGTTTTCAAAACAAAATACAGGGTTTGTCTGGCTTCCTTGTCGCCCGCCTTGATTCGCTCCCGGGAACGGCGCAAATACCAGATGGAAAGGTCCTCCACCAGGCTCTCAATCGGCCGGGTAGCCAGGGCCATATCGTAAGCCTCCATCCCCGCGGTAACTTCCAGGAGCACTTGATTTAAGCGCGACAATACCCAACGATCAAGGATAGCATTAGAATAAGCCTGGGAAGCTTTGGATTCTAGCCCGACATCTCGGTACAACTCGTAAAAAGAAAGCACGTTAAAGAGTCGGCCTATTATTTTACTCGCTATTTCTTGAACTAATTTTTCCGAAAAATTTGCATCCTCCCCTTTCATCAGCGGACTCATCATCAAGTACAGCCGCAGGGGGTCCACGCCATATTTGTCAAAAATAATTTGAGGGTCAGGATAATTATTTTTGGACTTGGACATTTTCTGTCCATCTTCCGCTCGAAGAGTGCCAGTGGTTACCACGTTTTTGAACGGAGCCCGGCCGAAGAGAATAGTGGAAACAGCATGGGTATAATAAAACCAGGTCCTGGTTTGAGCGATGTATTCCGCCACGAATCCGGCGGGAAAATTATTTTTCTGCCACTTTGGATTATCAAACGGATAATGGTCCTCCGCAAAAGGCATGGACCCGGACTCAAACCAGCCATCAAGAACTTCCAGCACTCTCTTCATTTCACTACCGCAATCGCATTTCAATTTAATTTCATCAATATACGGGCGATGAAAATCAAGCTCGTAGCGGACATTGTGGGATAAGGGAATAAAATTGAGTTCTTTAAATTCCGCAAAGCCGGACTGGTAAGTTTTGTCTTCTTTAATCTGAATGGACCTCTCCAAATCGGCGCCTTCCGCCACCATCTGCATGGCGGTAATCGGCCCTTCATGACTGATAAAAAGTATATTCCGGCTTTCGTATTTTTTTTCCGCATCATACAGGAAATCTCCCAGACGTTTCTTTAAATCTAGTAAATTTTCTCCGCCGTCCGGAGATTTATCAAATCTTTCTCGGGTATTCTTAAATAGCTTCCAGTACTCTGCCCAAGGCCTGCCTTCAAAATCGGGCCCTTTCTTAAACTCGCCCAGTTTTTCATCAATCATTAAGATATTCGCCGGCAGACCGATGATTTTTCTCACTATCTCCGCAGTTTCCTGGCAACGCGCGAAGGGCGAAGAAATTATTAATCCTATTTTCTTCTCTTTTAGCGTTTGAGCGGCCGTTTCAACTTGCTTTCTACCTTCCGCCGTCAGATGAAAAATGTTTTTGGGGTCGGAATTAATCAAGTCGCCAACATTCTGCTCCGCGCCGCCGTGCCGCATTACGAAATATTTATTGCCGGATTTGACGGTATTTTCTTTAAGTTCCTTAAGTGAACTTATAAACTTTTCTTTTTTACACTTATCGCATTTCCAAATCGGCAAGGGCGAGGCCCAATACCTGTTGCGGGAAATATTCCAGTCCGGGGCATTCTCCACGATATTTTTAAACCGGCCTTCCTTGAGGTGTGCCGGAACCCAGGTTACGTCCTTAGCCGACTTAATTATTTTTTTCTTAACTTTCTGAATGTTGATGAAATAAGAAGGCAAAGCGTAATAAATTATCGGCGTGTCACAGCGCATGCAGTGCGGGTAGGAGTGGACAATTTTTTCTTTATTGAAATAGGCGCCTGTTTTTTGCAGATATTTAATGACCTCAATGTCGGTGCGCAGATGAGCATCAGGATCCTCTATAGTATCTTTGGGTTTAACCTTGAGACCGGCAAAATCTGCCACTTCTCTTTTGAATCGGCCGGCTTCATCCACATGGATTATCCAGGGTATGTTATGCTCCTTGGCCAGACTCATATCGTCTTCGCCGAAGGCCGGTGCTTCGTGCGCGAGCCCAGTGCCCATTTCCGTATTAACAAAATCCGCGTGCCAGACCTTGTAAATATTATCCTTATTCAGCATATCCATTTTTTCATAATAAGAGAAAATGGGCTTATATTTTTTGCCAACCAGTTTGGACCCCTTGAAACTCTCCAGGAAATCTCCCTTAAAATCTTTAACGATTCGAGGCAGGGTGTCTCGGGCCAAGACATAATTCGCGCCCTGGTGAAAAATTTTCACATATTCAACATCTTTATTTACCGCGATGGCGGTGTTGCCCGGCAAAGTCCAGGGCGTAGTCGTCCAGGCAAGTAGATAGGTATTGGGCTCGTCCACAAGTTCAAACTTAACATATACAGATATGTCTGGTATATCCCGATAGCTGTCATCCATGGCGATTTCAGAATTGGCGATAGGCGTCTCACACCGGGCGCAGTAGTAGAGTACTTTTACCCCCTCGTAGATTAAGCCCTTTTTGTTCATTTCTCCAAGCGCCCACCAGACGGACTCAATAAAAGTATTGTCCATGGTTTTATACCCACCTTCGAAATCCACCCAGCGTCCGATGCGCTCTACAGACTTTTTCCACTCCTTGTCATAGGTTAAAACTTTACTCCGGGCATACTCCACGAATTTATCTATACCTAGAGCTTCAATTTCCTGGTGGCCGGCGACCCCGAGGTCCTTCTCTACAATATTTTCTATCGGCAGACCGTGGCAATCCCAGCCCCACTTACGAGACACATGGAAACCCTGCATGGTCTTAAAGCGACCGATAACATCTTTGGCAGTACTACCCAAGATATGCCCGTAATGCATGAGGCCAGTGGCAAATGGCGGTCCATCGTAAAAAACATAATGGCCGCGGGGAGATTTTTTCGCCAAAGATTTTTCAAAAACATTGTTCTCCCGCCAGAATTCCAGAATTTTTTCTTCGCGTAAGGCTACTTCCGATTTTTTATTTCCTTCGTTTGGAGACATTATTAGCCAATCTTAACATAAAAAATTTAATTGATACAATATCCATATGCAAATTAACAAACATGAGCGTGTGTTACTATACACAAATGTACTCTTCCTTATACCCATGTTTTTGGGCATTGAGCATAAAGAATGGGGTTACACCGCTTTAATCGGAGTATTTATAATATCTTCGACTGTTTATCATCTATTCAGAAAACCGGGCGCGGAATGGTGGTGGCACACTAAAGGGCGGAACCTATTCCAAACATTTTCGCTTCTTCTAGAGATAACTTTGGCGGCAACCCTGGCTGTCTGGGGTAGTTGGCTTCTGGTGAACAAATCTTGGACAATTTTCGCTGTGGCGACAATAATTTTCATACCAAGCTTTATTTTATTTTTGAGCACCGACTATAAAAAATATCCTTTGTATCATTCTATCTGGCACATAGGTTCGGCGGCTATCATGATTTTAGTTTTGATCTAAACTACATCATCTCCGGAGCGGGGATTCTATAACCTATTTATTTTACGTTCATCAATCAAGCTAAATTCAGTACATATACATGGGACTTTGTTGCAATTTGGACACCCCTTGCCATATCTTTCTACGAAGGCTCTCTCCAGATCAACATCTATTTCGTTGCAGGTGGCTAAAGCCCAAGCAAATACATCAGCTAATTCAGTAATGGCTTCATGTTTATATTTCTCAGTATCTTCTTCTTTGTTGTCGCGCCTATCCATTAACATCCTAGCCTGAACTACCTCGGCAATTTCTGAACCCAGCCTGTTCGATATTCCAGCCATGCCTTGTTGAGCATTAGATGCTCCGTAAACTTCTTTGAGATGTTTCTGCCATTGGCTCATTGTCCACCTCTTTTGTATTTCGGAAGGCTCAATACCGGCTAAACCCTTTGGTCTGTCGAGAGCACAGTTGCAAGGCTTTTTCCCGCAGTAACTGCAGCCTGTCTCAGGGAATTTTGTCATTAATTTTTCTATGATGGCCTCCCGTTCTGTAAATCCTTGAAGAATAGAAAAGACTCTTAAGAGTATTTTACTGGCAACAATGGGAATAATTTTATTATCTTTCGCGCGTACTGCGTTAGACATTTCGGCACCACCTAAAACTAAATGATCAACTCTATCGGCTGTGGTAAAAAAGTATTTTTCATTGCGCTCACTAGTTAGGATGTGGGAAAAATCTAAAACTTCTTCCAATGGAGATCCCACTTTCAATTCTTTTATTTCTTTTTTTCCTGGCGTACCTTCTAACATAAAATTTATTGTTATTAATAAATTATCACATTCTCTCCGGCGCAGGAATGCCCAAGATTGAGAGGCCGTTACGCATTACCCGGGCAAGGGCCTGGCTTAGCGCTACTTTATAGGGCGAAGAAGGGTCGTTATGTTTTACGATCTGCTCCCGCCCATAGA
>Ga0209542_10012442_pt1 | contig 14868 bp, 16 predicted proteins | sample RifCSPhighO2_01_FD_184028 | JGI IMG/M metagenome (GOLD analysis project Ga0209542, IMG submission 184028) | Soil microbial communities from Rifle, Colorado - Rifle CSP2_plank highO2_0.1 (SPAdes) (version 2) | ecosystem: Environmental > Terrestrial > Deep subsurface > Rock core/Sediment ...
AAGCCTGTTATCCCCAAGGTAGCTTTTATCCGTTAAGCTCAGGGCATACCACTATGCCACTGAGGATCACTAAGACCGACTTTCGTCCCTGCTCGACTTGTTTGTCTCGCAGTCAAGCTGGCTTATGCCTTTGCACTATCGCTCCGATTTCCATCCGGAGCTAGCCAACCTTTGTACGACTCCGTTGCGTTGTAGGAGTCAACCGTCCCAGTTAAACTGCCCACCAGACATGGTCCCTCTGCCAGATTTTTATATGGCTTAGAGGTAATGATTGTTTATTCCAAAGAGAGGTATTTCATATTTTGTCAAAACTCCCTCCTATTCTAAACAGTTAGAACAAACTCTCAAATGCCAAGATACAGTAAAGCTCTTGGGGTCTTTTTGTCCAAGGACAACTAGGCCGCGTCTTCACGGCCATCTCAATTTCGCCGGGTAGATGATCAAGACAGTTATTAAGTCGTTATACCTTTCGTGCAGGTCGGAACTTACCCGACAAGGGGCTTCGCTACCTTAGAACAGTTATAGTTACTGCTGCCGTTTACTGGAGCTTAAGTAAAAAACTGATCCTTGCGGACTTTATCCTCTACTTTTGACTTACCAGCACTGGGCAGGCTTCAGCCCATATACTTAACTTTTCAGTTTTGCATGGACCTGTGTTTTAGATAAACAGTCGCTTAATAATCTTTTGTTGTAGCCCCGATACTAATCGGGGCAGGGCATCTCCAAAAAGTTACGCCCAGATTTATTGCCGAATTCCTTGACCATCTTTCTCCCGTTCGCCTTAGTCTTCTCGACCAACCCACCTGTGTCGGATGTCGGTACGGTAAAATATACATTTTTTCATTAATAAATTAAGATCTAATGGGATATTTCTCGGAAGTTAAAAGCTATCAAATCATCTCGCCAGAGGCGGGACTTTTATTCGTAGCTCAATTAAACGAGTGAGCGGATTTACCAGTTCACCCTATTTCACTACTTAAACCAAGCGTGCTTGGCATGATTCTTTCATCTCCATGTTCCCCTTAGAATATGTACATTTTGTAGTCGAATTTCGACGACTTGCCCATCGGGTTACTCCCCACAAAGAGGAACACCCTTAGGACCGACTAACCCTCCGCTGATTTACATTGCGGAGGAAACCTTGGGTTTTCGGCGGCCTGGTTTCTCACCAGACACTCGCTACTCATACCGGCATTCTCACTTCTAAGCACTCCACCAAACCTTCCGGTTCGACTTCGCTGCACTTAGAACGCTCCCCTACCTCCTGCAAAGCAGGATTCTCAGATCTACAAATCAAACTTAAATTAAAATTTCTTTTAATTTAAATCAAACTGTAAATCCAGAAAATTCTGCTCTGCAGAACTCCAACTTCGGTAAAAAGCTTAATCCTCGTTAAATTTTCGGCGCCAAATTCCAATCCGCCAGTGAGCTGTTACGCTTTCTTTAAAGGATGGCTGCTTCTAAGCCAACCTCCTGGTTGTCTATGGAATCTGACTTCCTTCTAAACTTAGCTTTTATTTAGAGACCTTAGATGGGAGTCTGGGTTGTTTCCCTCTCGACACATCAGCTTAGCCCGACATGTCTGACTAGAACGTAAAACAATTCTGGCATTCGGAGTTTAATTTGTTCTAATAGCTTGCGCTACTAGGAACAATTTAGTGCTCTACCTCCAGACTGTTGTAAACGTTCCGCTATACCTAAATATATTTCGGGGAGAACCAGCTATCTCTGGGTTCGATTGGCATATTGCCCCTAACCTCAAGTCATCTCAGACTATTGCTACAGTCACGAGTTCGGGCCTCCTGCCGATTTTCATCGGCATTCACCCTGCTCAAGGTTAGCTCACCCAGCTTCGGGTCTAATCCCCGCCTTTTTTGAATATCCCAATTAGGGATCGCTTTCACTACGCCTGCGCAAGTTGACTTGCTTAGACTAAAAGGCGGGGAATAACTCACCGGTTCATTCTTCAATAGGCACGGCATCACCCCGACGAATCGGGACTCTGCCTGCTTGTCAGCCGACAATTTCAGTTCTATTTCATCCCCCTTCCGGGGTGCTTTTCACCTTTCCCTCACGGTACTAGTTCACTATCGGTAGATTTTGGTATTTAGCCTTGGAGCGTGGACGCCCCAGATTCCCACAGAGTTTTATCGTGCTCCATGGTACTTAGGAACAAACTATCGGTGCTTTGATTTTCGCGTACGAGTCTTTCACTCTCTTTGGAGGACCATTCCGGATCCTTCTGCTAAACATTGCACATCGAATATCGTCTGCCCTGCAACACCCACCGCTGAGGTGGGTTTAGGCTGTTCCGCTTTCGCTCGCCGCTACTAACGGAATCTCTAATGATTTATTTTCCTGGCGCTACTTGGATGTTTCGGTTCGCGCCGTGCCCCACCAATTTCTATATAAAGCCTTGCGGCTCTATTTTTAAAATTGGCTCCCCGTCAAAGACGGGGGGATTTCTCCATTCGGAAACCGCTGGATCAAAGGTTTATGGCACCTCCCCAACGAGTATCGCCGCCGTATGCGTCCTTCCTCGGCCAAAATCTCCTAGGCATTCATTATCGGCATTATGAGTAGATTTTAAAAATTAATTTCATGCACAATCCCCAAATTAATGAGAATCCTGCATGAATTCTTCTCCTCACTTGTTAAAGAGCCACACTTCGCTAAAGCTTCGAGTGGCGATGCCGTCTCGATTTTAGCAATTTGTATTTTTGGTTTTTACCCTTCCGTAGCTTTATGCGTAGGAGGGTCAAAGAGCCAAAATATTTTAGTCGCTAGTTTCTGGCCGCAGACCAAGAGCTTCTGCAACGAAAGACCAAAAACCAATGACTAAATTAGCGTCTAGAAACTAGCGTTCAGTGTTTAGTTTCGAAACTAGACGCTAGACGCTGATAACTAAGCGCTCGTTTGTGGACCTGACCGGATTTGAACCGGTGATCTCTTCATTGTCCCGAAATTGTCTGCAAGCCTTAGCGAGCAGCTACAATTTCATGATCCCGTAATCTTTTGCCCACAATTTTCCTGGTGGACCGTGGGAGACTCGAACTCCCTACCTCTTCATTGCAAATGAAGTGTTCTACCAGGTGAACTAACGGCCCATGGCAGACAATACGGGATCGCGTAAATCTAATTGCTCGTCTAACACTCGCAAAGATTTACGGGACAAATGAACCGTTACTTCCTTTTTTACAATGTGCGAATCCACAAAATATTTTTGCTTGTCAATCCACTTTATGAAGAACCCTTTTTACGAAGACAATAAAAATACAAAAGCGTTATTTGCTACTTTTACTGCTTGAAAAAATCTCATCATAAACTATCAACCTCGCTCCAAGCGAGTATTTGCTATCTTAGCATAGCCATTTTTCTCTGTCAAGCCATTCGATTGGCTCAGGCTTGACCCTGAGCTTGCCGAATGGGTCAATGGGTAGCTTGAAAATATTTAGAAATATTTATTGTTTAATTAAAAATTCCGACCCATGGATTTTGTTGTGCAGCTTAACCATTCTTTCATAGCTCGTTTTAGTTTTTTCTGGATTAGGCAAATCTTTAAGTCGTCTCTTAAAATCTTTCATTTTTACTACTTCCGTTCCATTTTTTCTGGCTTGTCCGATTTCCGACGCCATTCCTTCGGAAATTCTTTCACCAATCACTACCAGAGTGTGAAAATGTTCTCGGATAAGAAGGTCATTAAATTTTATTGCCCTTTCTCGTACCTTAGGATAGATTATCTCGTTATATATGCCAAATACATGAATATGCGGAACAAAAAGAACAATTCTTTTTCCATTATATTTTGCTCCCAAGATTTGACTCGCGGCATCAATAGCTTCGGCTATATGATCTTGAATTAATTTTTCCTTCGTTGGCTTTAACGGAGCGCACAGATAAACCAGATGGCTCAGATCTTTTTTAATCTCCTTGAGCGCCTGCTCGTAATGATCTTCTGCGTCTCTCCATATTTTGTCTCTTGCTGCTTCCCATTTACCTAAAAGGTCAATCTGAAAAAGCGGGACTAAATATTTCATATTTGAGGAATAGTTATTTTTATACAATTTTCACAAAAAAGTCAATGAGGAATTATTTTGATACTTGACAAAATAAATAGAATAGTGTTCTATAAATATAGAGCACCTGCCTAAATGAATTGTAGAAATCGAAATTATCTATTTCGTCTATTTGTAAGCGTATTTATTTTAACCATAACCTTCGTACCGGCTGTTCCTTCTGTTTCCGCATCGCCAATTAGTTCTTATTATGATTGGGGATCATACTATAATAGTGCAGAGAAGAAAGTTTTGGGAGTTAGTTTTCCGTCTTCTGAAAAATTGCCTGTTCCCGATATTCCGCAAAACGCAATACCGCCAAAAGCCAAAGGTATTCTGCCCGGAAATCCTCTTTACAATCTTGAAATCATAACAGAGAATATTCAGCTTGCTCTAACATTCAACCCGATACAAAAAGAGACACAACGTTTGGCTTTTGCTTCCGAGAGATTAAGTGAGATTAAGACTTTAGCCGACCAAGGTAAATCCGATCTTGCAAATGAAGCTGCTGTAATTTACAAAAAAACCATGGACACTATTTCTCAAAATATAGAAACTTTTTCTTCTCAAAACACTCCCGGTTCCGCAGATTTGCTGGCAAAAGTTGAAGATACCGCAGCTTCTCATGCAGTTGTAGCTCAAAGTTTGGCTTTTTCTTCTCCCGCCAGCACAACGCCATTTTGGACCAAGGTTGTAGATGCAACAGAAAAAGTCATGGATACAACAGCAGATGCCTTAAATCAACCGGCTATTCCTGAAGATCTCTCAACAAGCATCCAAGAACTAAAAGAGCAGGGATTAATAACTCCTGAAGAAAGCGATAAGCTTTATCGTTTACCAGACAGGGCAGATGTCAGAGACGAATTGGACAAGCTTGTTGCTTCAGGTCAATTCCCGAGAGCAGAAGCTATAAAACTGAACAATGCAATAGCTGTTAAGTACCCTGATACCTATAAGGATACTCAAGAGGTTGTTAGCTTTGCAGAATTGCGGACATATCAAGCACTTACTCCTCCATCATCTGAAATTTTAGATAGAATAAATGAATGGAAGAATCAAGCCGGCGATGTGCCAGCGCCCGGAGAAATCCGCCCATATCTCTATTATGCTCGCGCACAGGAACTAGCAAAAAACATAGACTTTAGCCGTTTTGACTCGGAGCAGCAATCTGAAGCAGCCAGATTCTATCCTGAATCCGTTGTTCAAAATCCGACTTTTGTCGGTACTCCTCCCACCCCATCTCCGTCACCGTCAGCTTCACCCATACCTGCCCCATCGGGACAACCAAGCATTACTCCCTCTCCTTCGCCAACAACTCCAACAACCGAAAGCTACCTAACTGATTATAGTGGACCATTACCCGGAACATTCGGCTATTTCTTTAAGAACATTGGGGAACAAGCAGCTTTAATTACATCTTTTAATCCTGCGCGCCGTTTGGAACTTGAAATGAATTATGCCGACGAACGGTTGCGTGAGGCACGCATTTTGTCTTCCGAAAAAGGCAAAGAAAAACTCTATGAACAAACTCTTGACAAATACCAATCCCTTATGAATAAGGCATCTGATAATATTAAAGATTTTAATGGATCAGAAGAAGAAAAAAGAGATTTAGCTCGAGCTTTGGAATCCGAATCCGCAAGACATAATGCGGTTTTTGAGAAAGGGCTTTTGCCTCCTCCTTTTTCTGAAGATACAAAGATCTACGCAACCGCTATAAGCGCCACCGAGGATGCAATGGATTCAACAAGCGATGTTTTGGGACGACCTGTTCTTCCTCAAATATTGGCAAATCGCTTGCAAGATCTTAAAGCTCAAGGTATTATTTTGCAGGAAGAAGTCAGCGACTTAACAAACGCAAAGTCAAGAGAAGAAGTTAGGGAGAAAATTCGCGATCTTGTAAAGATAGGGAGCTTTCCGCCTGCGGATGCTAAGAAACTTGACGAGGCTCAGAGTTTGATTACTCCTTCTGATTTTAACCAGCTTGTCGAGGTACGAAAAATTGAGGAATTGCAGAATCTTAGGGCGGTACAAGCTGAATTCGCACAAACAGCAACGCTTAAACAGATTAAAGACAGCTACGAACAGAGAGCAAATACTCTTTATAATACTATTGACCCAAGCTTAATCAGGATAGAAGATCTTGCTGGCCGTGAAGAATTGATTAAGACTTATAAAGACATTTCAGCAAAAGCTCCAAAAAGACCTATCAATGCGGGTCAATTCGGTCCTGATGTAATTCCTGGCGCTCCCCTTCCAAAACCACCATCCTCATCTGATGCTGTTCTGGGTATCTGCCCAATAGGCGCGCTGTTTCAACAATCCGAAGGATGCGTTTGGGAAGATACGGGAGAAAGAATAAATGATTACACGCAATATAAATGCGATAAGCCTGCTCAATATTGGTCGTTTGTTTCTAAGGCATGTGTCCCGATGGATATTGAATCTCCAGGCGCTCAAGACGGCAGTCCTTCCTGTCCAATCGGTTATACATGGTCATGGAGCACATCAAACTGTCAAGCATTTACAGGCGGAGGCGGAATCCTTCCTTCACCCAGACCTGAACCATCCCCTACTGAAAAAGATATAGATAGATTGACTAAATCTTGCCCTGCCGGAGCAACTTACGAAGTTCCTAAAGGCTGTGTCTGGGATACAAATGACAAGCCGGTTTATGATGAAACACAATATGGATGCTACACAAACAACTCCTATTACTCATTTACTCAAAATAAGTGCGTTCCCAATCCTGATCCCAAAAAACCTTTCCCTGATGATGCAGCGCCCCAATGCAAAGAGGAAGATACATTCTGGAACTGGTCGCAGGGTGCATGCGTGTCCGAACCAGAGCCAAAAGTATACCCAAATAATCAAGCGGGCGACCTATTAGTGCCAAAGCCTATATTCGTTGCTCCTGATAGTCCATTTTATTTCCTAAAACAAGGAGCGGAAACCATACAGTCTCTTACTGCAATTACTCCTCAGGCTCGCGAGAAAGTAAAGCTTGCTCAAGCAAGAGAACGGTTTGCGGAAGCTTACAGCCTACTTGAAAAAAACAATGAAGAAGGTTTTAAAGACGCTCTTGCCAAATATACAGGGACTATGCAGTCGGTTTTCAATGATATTGATAAAGGACTTTCTCTAAATGCAGAATCCAAAAAAGAGCTTGGAGAAAAATTGGCTGCGGAAGTTACAGAGCAAAATTTGTTTTTGCAAAAAGTGTCTATCTTGGCATCTAAAGACATGGCATCTCCTATCAGCGCTGCAGTATCCGTTGTTATTCAAGGAATTGACAGAGCTTCTGATCTCCAAGATAAAACCCCTATTCCTGAAAATATTAAGGAAAAGTTGGATAGCTTGCCTGAAGATATGCTCTCCAAAGAACAAAAGCAAAAATTAGCGCAAGCTGACACAAGACTTGAGGCACGCTTGATAGCAGGAGAGCTTGTCTCAACAGGTGCCTTGACGCAATCAGACCTTGCATCCTTAGACAATTGGACTGCTCCCGCTGACGCTGGATCAACATTGAGATTAACCGAAATCAAAAAGTTAAGCGAAGCAGTTGAGCTTACAAATCTTAAAGAAGATATTGCCGAAAAAGTAGAAAAGACCGAGGATGTTGCCAAAAAGCTGGATGAATTTAAGAAAAACTTTGCCCCGGGAGAAGATATACCATCTGATATTCGTCCATATGTAAGACTGACAAGGATTGATGAAATATCTCAAACTATCCGACCGGATGTCTTAAGGCTTGGAGATTTCAACAACCGTAAGGATCTTCAGCTGGCAGTTGCCGCTCTTCAGCAGGAATTCAAACCAACCAAAGAAGATTTCCAAAGACTTGCAGAATTCCGCCGATCAAGCCCCGGAAGATCGCTTCCGTCGGAATTAGCAAGAATAGAAGCTTTATCATATAGCATTGGGGTAAGAGATTCTGCAACAGCATGTTTTCTACCTTCTCCGCCATTTGCTCCTAACACCCCTTGTCCTGCTTCCGGAGCAGCTATACCTATTGCTTCTTTCTATAATGGGTCGGCGTCTTTCCCCGGACTTGGTGGATATGGTGGACTTGGTGGCGGGTATGGCGATGGAAGAATAGCTGATGAGTTTCGTCCTGGATGGCCGGGATGGCCGGGCGGACCCCCCCCTGTCTCTGTTGACAAAGACGGTAAGCCATTAGTGTACGGCAAAGGTCCCGAAGCTGCTAAAGCAGGTGTTTGTCCTGATGGCTACCACTGGATGTATGATACCGGCGGATGGTGCATGAGTAATTCCGGAAATTATTCTTCAATTCCATCTTATTCAACTCCTTATCCTTCCATTCCTGGCTATACGCCTTACACACCATATTATTCTGCTCCCGGCGTACCACCTGCAAGTTATGGTTATCAAAGTCCAGGAGGCTACTCTAATTTTATTAACGCTTATTCACCACCTAACTATTATGGAACAGCGCCTACTTCTTACAGCACAGTGCCTGCTCCGGGAACTGTGCCCGGAACAGGTCCTGCACCAACATCTCCGGGTCAATGTCCGTCGGGATTCCACTGGATGCCTCCCTCGGCAGGACAAGCCGGATGGTGCATGTCTGATGCGGGAACATATGTAGGTGGCGGGTATGGCGGTAATGCCTCTTATGGATATACTGATTATTCTGCTACTCCAACTTCCGGAGGATATAATTGTGGTGGCAGAGCCTGGGATTCTGTCCAACAAAGATGTTCTGACGGCGCTTGTCCGAGCGGATTCTCATGGGATGGATCAAAATGCGCACCATTCACCTCGCCCAACTATTCAAGTTATCCAAGTTACTCAGGAGGAGGAGGCTATAATTATTCTTCCCCAAGCTCATACCAGTACGGTTGCGCTCCGGGCAATTATTGGGATGGCAGTAAATGTGTAGCAGGCAGCTATGAAGGGTCAGGTTGGTCAGACACCGCGGCCAGATCTACAAGTTATTGTCAACCCCCTTCAAACGGCTGCGGTTCCAACTCCTATTGGGATTATGGATCTTGTTCTTGTAGAACTTCCAGCAGCTACTATGGTGGACCTTATTCGGGATCCTCAGGTTCCTCAGGCTCAAGTTGTTCTCCGCCATCCGGGGGATGCGGAAGCGGTTGGTTTGATAATGGTTCATGCTCTTGCAAACAAGCCTCATCACAGGGATGCTACAATGTGTCAGCTTCAAGTTGCGGAAGCGGATTTTATTGGGATTCTTCTGCCTGCACTTGCCGTTCGAGTAGTACATCATCAAGTGGCACTTCGTCAACTCCAACTTCATCAGGCTCAACAAGCAGCGGATCATGTCCGTCAGGATATCATTGGATGTCTGACAGTGGCGGATGGTGCATGTCTGACGGAGCAGCCAGCAGTGGCTCAACCAGTACGTCAACTTCAACATACACACCTCCTCCATCAACATCCCCAACAACATCAACCACGACTGCGCCTACTCAAACATCAACAAGCACAACTACTACATCTACCCCAACAACTACCACAACAACCGAATCAAGCTCTCCTCCTCCATCCTCAAGTGAACCCGTACCTCCTCCCCCCAACCCTTAATGCAATTTACAATTTCCTTATGGAAGAAGATTAGAGGCTAGACCCATTCGCAAACTTGTGAAGAATAGAACCAACCAAAGTCTGATAAGGAATACCATCCTCTGCAGCTTTAGCTTTTAATTTCTGTAAATCTCTCTGAGAAAGCCTCAGGTTAATATTCTTGGGCTTGTCAAGGGTATTGCTGGCAGCTTCCATGGCTTCCTCTCTCGCTTTTGCCTGATTTTTAACAGGAACCCATTCTCCTTTTTCAAACTCTTCCAGTAATTCTTTTTCTTCTTTATCTAATTCAAAATATTTCATTATTTAATCTTCTCCTTTCTGATTATATATCTTTTGGTCATTTTTCTGCTTGGATAAATTGTTTTAAGAAATTTTTTTTCGTCATCTTCCACGAATGGAATCATATAAGCATAATTTGCTATGTTCACAACATAAATTTTTTGATTAGGTCTTTTATGATGCCCTAGCGTTACTAACAATTTGCCTTCGCTAATCGCTACAATTATCTCTTCGAATCCCATATCTCTTTCTCTTTTTAATTTCTTATTTTTCTCTTTATCCCAATCAAAGAATTTCTCTTATAGAGAGAATGACAAAACATATGCAATGTCAATAGCCTAGCTTGTAAATTTATAGAATATGGCTATAATATTGAGCAATGAAGCAACCATCTCTTAATTTTGTGTTCATAAATGGAAGAGGTTCTAGTGGAAAAGACACGCAAGCAGATTTAATGGTAGCTGAAAATCCGAATGCGGTTCGCATTTCAACAGGAGATATCTATAGAGGAGCAAAACCCCGGATGGTCCGTATGGAATATTTCATGAACAAATAAAGCCACATATTGAACATGCTGATAAGGGTGGTTATATTCCCGATGAAGTAATACTGCCAATTGTTGATCAAGTAATTGAAAGCCATATTCAGGAGGGAAAGGACACATTTATCTTTACGGGTTTTCCAAGAACCGTAAGTCAATTACATGCAGTCGACAAATATATCAAGTCGTTAGGAGAAGTGTATGGAGAAATAAACATTAAGCACATTTGCTATTCCATTCTAGAATCACACTCAAGACATCGCGCAAACAACAGATTAAAAAAGGCACAAAGTAATGGTGGCGATATCAGAAAAGATGATGATTCCAATATTGTTCTAACAAGACTAAAAACATACAAAGAGCAAACAGAGCCAATGCTTCATTTACTTGCGCAGGAAAAAAGACTTCTTGTTATTAAGAGCAGCGGTACAATTGAGGATATTCGCGAAAGAACCAAACGCGCTCTAGGAATATTATCTCCCACTCCAGAAGGACAAAGGAATCCATGTAAAGAAAGTATATAGAAATTGAAGTTTTATTCTTGTCCGCCTAACCAATGTTCGGCTTCTAAAGCTGCTGCGCAGCCATAGCCGGCTGCAGTGATGGCCTGCTTGTAATGATTGTCATGCACATCTCCGGCGACGAAAACTCCATCAATATTTGTTTTGTAATGATCATGAACTTTTATAAATCCTTTTTCATCAACATCAACGCCTTTAAATACTTTTGAATTTGGGATATGACCAATTGCGACAAAAACTCCGTCTATTTGCATTTCTGAAGCCTTATTGGTTTTGCTGTTCAAAATTTTTACTCGTTCCACTTTGTTCCCTCCTAAAATTTGGGTGATTAGAGTATCCAGAATAAATTTTATTTTAGGATTTTCTTGAACCCTCTTAAGCATTATTTCGCTTGCTCTAAAACTTTCTCTTCGATGTATTATCGTTACTTCTTTTGCAAACTTCGTCAGAACCGAAGCTTCTTCCATTGCAGAATCTCCTCCTCCAACCACAATCACATTTTTGTTTTTAAAGAAAAACGCATCGCAGGGCGCGCAGCTACTTACTCCGTGACCGATTTTTTCTTTTTCACCCGGAACATTAAGCCATTTCGCATCTGCTCCTGTTGCAATAATGACAGATTTACTTCTATAAGTTGCATCCGCGGTTGAAGTTTTGAACGGTTTAACGGAAAAATCGCTACTTACAAGATCTTTGTCAATAATTTCTGCGCCGAATCGTTCTGCTTGCTTTCGCATTGCAGTCATTAATTCCGGACCCTGAATTCCGTCCTGAAATCCCGGATAATTTTCAACCAGAGTGGTCAATTGAAGCTGTCCTCCCCATTTGGTTCCGGCAATAACTAAAGTTGTTAAATTTGCCCGGGTAGTATAAATTGCAGCAGTCAACCCCGCAGGTCCGCTTCCAATAATTATAACATCATACATAATAAAAATCTCAAATCTTAGATGTCAAATCTCGAATCCAAATCTATAAATCTAAAATCTTCCTTATTTTAGCATTTTTAAGGATTTGAGTTGTGGATTTGCGTTTTGCGATTTGAGCTTTGAGATTAAGAGACAAGTAATGTTTCTATCTCCTTTTCGTAACTCTCCTTACTCTGCGCGCCGACCATTGTCCTGACAGGCTGGCCGTTTTTGAAAAATACAACACTCGGAATACTCATTACCCCATACCGTCCTGCTGTTTGGGAATTTTCATCCACATTTATTTTTCCAATTTTTACTTTTCCCGCATATTCTGTTGCCAATTCTTCAATAATCGGTCCGACTATTCTGCACGGACCACACCACGGCGCCCAAAAATCAACAATAACAGGTTGAGAACTTTCCAAAACTTCTGTTTTAAAATCTTGATCTGTAAAATTTAAATCGCTCATAAAACTTATCTAGAGTATCAAATCCTTTTTCTTTATGCAATTGCTAAATTTTTACAGTATAATTTTAGATATTAAAAGTATGTGGAGTTTTGCATTGGTTAATAACAAATTAGCCGAAGTTTTCTTTGAAAGAAAAAGAGGAGAAAATATCTTTTTTGGTCATGCCTATGTCAAAGAATCAGAATATGCAACCAGAAGGGAAAAAAGATGGATTAAAGAAGATGCAACAAAAGTAAGGCTCGTATATCGAAAAGGCAAATATAAATTTAAAAATTGATATTTTGTATTCCTATCCCATCTCTTCCCTCTTTCTCTATCTATTCAACTCCTGATTGACTTTTTCGCTTAGAAAAATCTTCATTAGGGATTGATATGGCACATCTTTTTTATTCGCTAATTGTTTTATTTCCGCAAGTAAAAATTGCGGCAAACGGAGGGAGATAGTTTCCGTAGAAAGTTTAAGATTGGGAAAAATTACATCCTCTGCCTTACTTACGTCAAAATAATCAGTCAAATCGTGAGTATCCCAGAAATTTCGTTCTGCATCTTCATTTTTAAATATTGGAATTAGTTTTAATTTTTTCATATGACCTCCTTTCTTTTTTACTCATAGATCTTGCAGTTATAACCCTTACCTTGTCCTTTCTTACTGTAAACACTATGGATAAAAGTTTTCCATTATCCATTTTACCAAAAATGCCATATCGCTTTTCTGTTGCTGAATGTTTTTTGTCCTCGAAAGTAAATTTTTTCTTATTGTTAATAAATACTCGCTCTATTTCCCTATTCGAAAGCTTATGTTTTTTGAAATTTTTATCACTATTACCTTTATCCCATTCGAATTCCAAAGGCTTAGGCAATATGATCATATTAAAAGTATATTACAGCAATATACAAATGTCAAGAAGAATTTGCTTAGCCTTCTTGACTTATAACTAAAAACTGAGTATTCTTAAGTAGATATGGCAGAAGGAAACTCAACCCCAGAATCACCTCCGCCACCAATAAATACAAAATCCCAAGAGAGTTCCGTTGCATCCGCTTCAGAAGCTTTAGTTCCAGCCGAAGTCGTCGCAAAGCCACCTATAGCGCAGACGGAGGAAATTACTGAACAAGAGGGTGGATTGCTGGGGGACCGACTAACCAAAAAAGCTCAGGATAGACTAGAGCAAGATTGGGAAACAAAACTGGCTGATCTGGCTGATGCTACAGCTACCATTAAGCTCCGTGATGTAGCAGAAAGGTGGTCCAAAGATCAAGACAATATTTATCTTCAGATGCTCGTACGGCGGCTGACACTAACCAGGCTTACAAAGATGGCATACAGCAATTCCTCAAGCAACGTTACCCCAGCGGGTATGTTAGGGTATATCGAGGCAACCTGTCAGCAAAGATGGCTGGCCTAGACCCACTGGAGCGGGAGTACGTTAATGTTACAGCGAGCCAGAAGACAGCTAAGGCCTTCGCACCCACGAATGAAGTTTCGGAATCTTTACTATTGGGGGTTAAAAAAAGTGTTGTTATCCGTATTGAGGATGTTGTCTCAATAGGAAAAGTCAGGGATTCGGAGTTAATCGTACCTAGTCGGATTCTTAAAGAGAGAATAGCTAATCCAGTTCAGATATTTGCTGGCGCACCAGCGGAAACCGTCACTCCCAAGGTCGCAGAGCCGCCTGTAGCCGAAGCGGCACAAGATGACATATACCGTCAAGGCAAGAAGTAGATAAAATAAAAATAGCAGCTCTTAAATTTTTAATTTTTCACTTTTAATTTTTAATTTCCTTACCCCATCTCTTCTCTTTTTACTTATATAGCTCTCTGTGAGTTCCAAGAGTTATAAAATATGCAACTGTATCTTTTCCTTCTTTTATTTCCTGATAAATCGCTCTCCAGTCAGAAGCTACATTTATGCTTCTGCATCCCCTATATTCTCTTTTTAGAACATGATTATTTAACTGAGAATTGTAGGCATCCTTAGAGAATATTCTTATTTGTTCTTCAAAACTTTTGCAGATTCGCACATTTATTTTTTTCAGGGTTTTGAGGAATTCAGGGGAATATTTAACTTTCATATTCCTTGCTTATGAAGATAAGCTATTGCATCCTCTACATTATTAAATGTAGGAGATGCGCGACCGGCTTTTAAGTCTCTATCTGCTTGTCGTATTACTTTCTTTAAATATTCGCTTGGCTCCTCTTCCAAACTAAAAGTCACTTTCTTTGTTTTAACAAACTGTTTTAAAAAACCATTTATCAGGGAACTTAAGCTAAGACCTAAATCTCGGGCAACTCTTTGCGCTTGTGCCTTAGTTTCCGGTTGGGTTTTGATATTAATGACTGCCGTATTCATAATAAAATTAGTATATACTTTGCATACACCACTGTCAAGGACAATTCGCTTTGTTACGCGTCTTCTGAGTTGTCTCTTTAAAACGTCATCTCAATTGTCCTAGACTTTTCATTATCTTTTAGGAGAGGAGGTGATGAAAATGTTAAAGCAAGAACTTTCTTTTAAGCAAGACGTTG
>Ga0209542_10012445_pt1 | contig 14865 bp, 11 predicted proteins | sample RifCSPhighO2_01_FD_184028 | JGI IMG/M metagenome (GOLD analysis project Ga0209542, IMG submission 184028) | Soil microbial communities from Rifle, Colorado - Rifle CSP2_plank highO2_0.1 (SPAdes) (version 2) | ecosystem: Environmental > Terrestrial > Deep subsurface > Rock core/Sediment ...
ACACCTCCTCCTGCTAATAATAACTGAATATTATTTTCACCTTCGATCTTTTTCATAAATTCAGCGAATGCCTTAACCAATGTATCCTGTCCCTTTTCAATAGTAAGTCTACCAACACATCCGAAGACGAATGCTCTAGAATCTATACTGTATCTTTGGAAAATTTCTTTCCTGCTGTTCTGAATCGAATCTAATTCAGGAGAAAACTGCTCATAATTAACACAATTTGGAATTACAATCAACTTCTCCTCACTTATTCCCTCATCCATCTTCACACGTTTTCGCGATTCAGTCAGAGCTACCTCCCTTGAAGATAATAAATTGACAACTAATGAGTAAAACCATGAATTAAACTTTTTTTTAAAGTTGCTGATTTTCCATTCAGAAATAGGAGTATGAGTATGAGTCACCCTGTTTCTCACACCGGCTAATCCGGCGGCTATCAAAGTATTTATTCCGGCTTTTAATTCGTGAGAATGTACGATGTCAATTTTATTGTCCCTTAAAAATTTAAATAAAGAATAAATATAAATGGGATCCAAGTCTAATTTAATTCGATGATACTCAACTGTGGCTCCGGAATTCTTATACAATTCACCCATGGCTCCTTCCGAACACCAAACATAAACCTTATTTCCGACTGATACAGTAGTATTAACTAAATCTAAGACATGCTGCTCCATCCCTCCGTGTGTCCCTGAATTTAAGGTAAAAAGTATTTTCATATTATTATTGTACTAAATGGGCATGATTCGGGCTTACTATTTAATTCCAACAATTTTCAGCATCTTATTAGTACCGTCAAGTACAGTTTCGAAATCATCTGCCACTTTTCTATTTAATATTGCTTTACCAAGTGGAGAATTTATTGATAATACATTATCAGTATAATTCCCATACAAAGGAACCAGTAAAAATGTCATTTCTTCGTTATCATATTCAATGGTCACAATATTTCCAATATTTACAGCATCATTAAAAATATGAGGCAGAGTTTCAATTTCTTCTATGCGCTGTTTAAACTCATATACTTTATCTTCTAAATACTTAATACGGCTTTCCAACTCTACACGTTGGGTAGGGAACCTTGATTCTTTACCGCTATCTGCTTCACCCAACGAGAATCTTTTTTCGTCCAATTCTTTTTTCAACTTATCATATTCATTTTTAAGCCTTGCTATTAAATTCCTTTTCATATTTTATGGTTTCTTTGCAATAATATTTATTCTATTAAAACTTTTACCTTCTGATAAAAATATTTTCTTAATTTCAAAATGTGCTTTTTTATAAGCTCGTTCAAGAGTCTGTTTTTTAAAAAAGCTGAAGTAGCGTTTAACCTCTTTTTCATTATCCCACTCTGATTCCATAATCTTAATTTCATCATTGCCCTCAAAATAATTCGCAAAAAAATACCTGTCACCATTCAATAAACCAAAACACTTTATTAAAATTGTATCTAGGTTCTCCGGCTGAACGTGAACAAATGACAAATGAGCTAAAATAAAATCGAATTTAATATTAATTTTGAATTCCTCAAATGACGATCTAATGAGCTTAATTACTGAATTATTTTTTACATCTAAGTTGGCGTAATCCAGCATTTTTTGAGATATATCCACTCCAACAAGTAACTTGGGCTTGCAAGACAGTAAAAAGTTGAAGTTATTACCTGGACCGCAACCAAAATCTAAAATAAAATATCCGGGTTTAATATAAGTTTTTAAATCTATATCATATGAATTTCCACTGTTTGTATATTTTCTATTAAAATATACGTGTGCTATTCTATTGTATTCTTTAGAATTTTGAATTGTAACTATATTTTTTGAAATAGTACTCATTTCTTAAGAGCTTCATTAATAAAACCAAGCATTGAATCTACCTTACCATCCCAGTTATTTTTTTTAGCGACTTCTTTTCTTTCTTTTACCTTGTTATCGTTATCTTCCTCCAAAGCTTTTTTTAATAATTCAGAAAATTCCTTGTTATTTTTTGCTATATAAGAAACATTTTTAAACGGCAAATAAGCCGGTAGGTCTGTAACAATCGTGGGTACTCCAACAGCTAAAGCTTCATGAAACTTTACGGGAAAGCACCCTCCTACAGTATATTCATTAAGCTGGTACGGAATTATGTAAGCATCAAATCCGGCATAGTATTTAGGCATTTCTTCAAAAGGCTTTTCTCCTAAAAAATAAACATTATTCAAATCGCCTAATCCAATTTTACCCAAATCCGCATTTCTATCTTTATAGGCAATTTGTCCAATTAATACAAAGGAATAGTTCGGATATGTCTCCGCTAAATTTCTAACTAACTTGGCGTCAAATTTATACTCATCCAAAGATCCGCTAAAACCTATCCTTGGTCTCGAAATACCTTTCAAATCTTCCGGCAAGGTATCTTTAAATTTTTTAGCATCATGAAATCGTTCATAATCACCAACATTGGGTGTGAAATAAACTCTCGAATTATATTTTTGTAATTTTTCCACTAATCCAGGAGTTGTCGCGAAAACCATATCTGCTTTCTTAGCCAAATACACTTCCTGATTTCTAATCCATTCTTTTTTCTTCTCCGTGTCATATTTTGGAAATGCTTCGTAATTATCTACACAGTCATAAATGAGTAAATCATGGGGAACGGTATTAATATAATTTTGCAAACCAGGTATTTCAACGTGGTAAACCCACAAAATAGTTTTACGCTTGGAATTTAGTAAAAGTTTTGAAATATACTTTAGCCGGCTGGAATGAAATCTCGATAATAAACCAAAAAAAGGTAAATAGTTTAAAGGTGAAAAAACCTTAACTCCTTCATCCCGTTTTACACTTGTAAAAGATCTGACAAGACTCCAGTTTCCTTTTCTGATTTGCCTAAAAAGAACTCTTCCAGTTGTTAATGGAGGATCAACGAATAATACATTAAATCCCCGTTTAGCCAATCGGCTCATAACATGCCGCTTATTAGTCCAATTTGGAAAATCCCATAATTGATTTGAAAGACATACTATATTGTATTTAAATTCATCCATGTCTGTATTATACCCTTACACAACTGTCCCATGCGAAATTATGTAATATATAAGTGAAGTGAACTGATATAGTTACCTATTGCCTTTGTATTATTATAAAATATTCTTGAGCGATTTCAGTATTTTTTTGGCTTGGTTTTTACGATTAACTAAAGATCTTCCGGGATCGTCAAAATTAATTACTGAATTCGCATATTGTTTAGCTAATAAGTATTTTCCAGTTTCTTTGCAAATTACAGCTTTTGTAATTAATAAACCAGAAAGCCACACGTTTATTTTCATTTCAGCCAGATTGCCATGTTTCATTTCATCATCATAACCTTCATATAAACAGTTCTCTGCGTAATTTAGAGAATCTAATGCATCTTTTATATTTCCTAACAAAAATTGAATCTTTGCCTTTGTATTTAGTGCCCAAGACATATGAGATTTTGAACCGGGAAGATCGGCAATTGCTTCATCTATTATTTTTAATGCCTGCTTTAGCGAATCATTTTTTTTGTTTGAAACATTCAGTTTGGCTATATCCACTATAATATTCGCATAATGAACCTTTTGAATTGCAACCATTCCCTTATTAATTTCACCGCTCGATTCAGCCAGTTCTAAAGCTTGTTTATTAATCTCTGCAGCTTTTTCCAATAATTTAAGTTTATTGTTATTATTTTTTTCTCTGTCCGACATTAATTTAAATACAATCTTTAAATGTCCCAATACATCAATCTGTCCTTTAAGATTATTGTTTGCCTTGTCCCACTCAATAACTTTATTAAACATTTCCAGCCCGATGTTTAATTTCCCGGATTCCCGCATTTCTACCGCCTTATTTTTCAACTTCTCACGTTCATCTTTTGGAGAATTTACTTTTAAATTAATTGCTAATTCATTATATTTAAAGTCTGAAATTATTTTTTGTATTCTTTGTGGTGTTAGACCATATTTTTTTGATAGAGTGTTATAAGATTCATCCTTTTTTTTATATTCTTCGAATATTTCTTTATTTCTCTCTATTAAATAGTCTTTTCTCATATTATTATTATTAACATAAATATGAGTGGTTGTCAATTGATAATAATTACTATTTTCCATTGTAAATAGTACTATTGCTGTATTACAGGCACATGCCACAAGCTTTTTCCAATAATCCGACCTTAACCAAAATCCTTCTAAAATTAAAAACAATTTCGCTGTCTTTGATAGACCAAAGCCACGACGTTTCATCAAATCCTTTATCATAAGCTGCATGCCAAACACCATCAAAAAACACTATTCCCATAATTTGTACCAGAATAGAAATACTAATTAACGCAACGAAAATATTTTTAGTTTTATCGAAAAAGTCAGATTTAATATAAGGAACCAATAGCAAAGTTAAAAAGGGTAAAATGTCTGAACTCATCCTATAACCAAATGACCATCCGCCATACCAATGCTTCCATCTTCCAACGATTAGAGTATGAAGCAGAACAATAATTATTGAAGTAATATATAGAGAATCTTCCTTATAGTTCTTTCTCTTAAAAACTACAAAAGCCCCCAATAAAGAAAACAAATAAACGGGCGAATAAGTTAATATTCCCTTACTAGGAGAAATCCACATACCCAAAAATCCTTCAGGAAATTTAGAAAGCCAAGATCTTCCAAGCTGATTGAAATAGCCCTGATTTTCAATTGATAAATAATAGGTCTTGTTGTACCAAATAAAAAATAAAAAGCATAATATCAAACCTGTAACTACCAAGATCAAAAACTGTAATAAGTGCTTTCTAGAATAATTTTGTAATATTAAACACCCAAGAAACACTAATAAAACTATTACCGGCAACGCTGCTGTCGGTCTGGTAAGCACCGAAATGCCCATAAATAAACCGCCCAGAAAAGTCCTTTTTAAATCGGGTTTCTCCTGTTTTTCGAATATAATGCTTGCAAACATATAAACTGCCAACAATAAAAACAGTTGTACTGGTCCGTGCTGCCATAAGGCTTGTGATATTAAGGCAAAATTCACTGATGAAAACAGATAAATAAATGTAACAAGTAATGATTTCCTTGAATCCTCAATTATATAGTTATTTAGTAATAGATACATCACACCACCGGACAGAGACATTACTAATGCCGCTGTCATGTGAGATAAAAACGCCAGATTTTCAAAAGTTATAACCATTCCTAGCCCTACGGGTATAACAAATACCGGTATAGAAATCAAACCACTAATTAGGGGAAATGCAGATATATAATGTGTGTTACAAAGTCTGTCAAAATCAAATGATTTAACTCGAGAACCAAACTCCAAGCATAACGCCGAATCTATTTCTGGAGTTATCTTCTTAAAATAGAAAGGTGTAAATCCTAATTTATATTCTTTATCGTCCGGGTGAGGATACCTCTGGATAATCATCCTGTAGTAGGTATCTGCGTAAAGAGTTCCTTCCTTTAATAATGTAATCGGAATAAACATAGCCGGAATAGTATCTTCTGATTGGACCGCAAGCTTATTAATTCCTAACGTATCAACTAACACCCAGGAGAAAAAATAGACAATAAAGGAAAAGATAACTATTTTAATAAAGTTCATATAAAGTCATTATACTTTAGGCGTTTAAAAAAACTTTAACCTTATTTTTAACTTCTGTTTCAACAATATTCAGTGTTTCCTCCCACCTATTTCCAAATGCTTCATATACAAATTCAAAAACTTTCCTCGTTTTTTCTTTATCAATTACATCCTTTTCTGGTAATCCAGCCATCGTTTTTTTCCACAAATCCAACAAACCATCCAATGTATAAATCTTAAATTCGTTTAACGTTTCCGTAGCATATCTAACATCCTTAAATACATCATTATAGTTTTTATGAAAGCATTCGGAAAGCATTTTAGAAATCTTATCTATTGACGGTATTAAGTCATATTTTTCAACGTCTTTCACAAAATCATTGTGTTTATTAAGCAAATAAAGCTCTATGCCTACCCACAAGTAATTGTGTAACCTATATTCTTTTGCTGCTTTTTCCGAAATCCCCGAGCAGTCAATTATCATTTTAACTAGTCTGTTTTCCATTTCTTTATTATTTTTAAGAAGCCAAGTAACTATACTTCGGTTATAATAGTCAGCACCATATTTTACAGAATGAGTCATCATCGCGACCGGAAAATCTAACATTTCCGGGTATTTCTCTTTTACGAAAGAATACACTTTTTCAGGACTCTCGTGAATTTCTTCCCACGAAAATATTGAATCAGGAATAAAAGGAACTAAATCATTAATGTGAGAACCGATAATTACCAACTCATTTAATTTACCTACAACTTTAAAAGCTATATATGTATGCCCAAGAGTATTCATTGTTGTAATATTCTAGGATCCAAATACTGTCCGCCGGAAACCACTAATGTTTCTCCTGTAATATGTCTGGACCAATATTCGCTGCACAGAAATACCGCCGCTCTGCCAATATCTCTAGGTATTCCATTTTTCCCGCCTAGTAATACTGTTTTTTCTTTTAAGGCGTTGGCGGGATTTTCAATTTTCTCACTAATATGAATTCCTCCGGGTGCAATTCCGACTACTCTTATATTATGAGGAGCTAATTCTACAGCCATTTCTTTAATAAGCATTTTAATCGCGGCCTTGCTGGAAGAATAATGTGGGGTACCCTGCACTACATCCTGATGAACTGATGAAATAAACAAAATCACACCTTTCTTCTTTTTAGTAATAAAATATCCTGCTATTAGTTGAGATAAAAAAAAGTGACCTTTTAAATTAGTATTAAAGACTGTATCCCATTTATCTGTGGTCATATTCAAAACCCCATTCGGTGTATTTATTCCCGCATTATTTATCAAAATATCCACATCTCCAATTTTTTTCAATATAGCCGGAAAATTATTGATCTCTCGAACGTCCAGATTAACAAAAATATGCCCTTTACTTATTTTATTTAATTCCAACAAAACTTCTTTACCTGTTACCTCGTTGATATCCGTAACAATTACACGCGCGCCTTCCAAAGCAAATTCCCTGGCAATCCCCCAGCCTATCCCGCCACCCCCGCCTGTGACCAATGCTGTCTTTCCCTTTAAAAACATATGTACATTATATAACTAATAACCTCTAAAAACTGAGATATCAAAATTTCTTAAAATTCTATAAATCAAAGAGTAATCTACGACTGAGAAACTATAATATGCTGTATCGTATAAAACATGGCTTAACATCCCAAGTGTAATTACAAATAATATATATTTATTTTTCTTTTTAATTAGGTAAAATCCCACAGTTAATAACAAGAGCAATAATTCCCACGAATGAAAAAAAACATAAACTTTCCCGCTATAAGCAAATTGTGTGCCTAAAGCAAAATCATGTAAATTAAATGAAAATCCATAATATAGAAAATAATCGATTAAATGGTCCAAATCTATAAGAAGTGTCGAAACCAGGCCAATAAATAGATATTTCGGAGTAAATAACTTTTTACCTGTTTTTCTAAATAACAGTAAAATAGAAAAGATTACGGAAATATAAAAGAGAAAATGACCTATTTCATGGATTATTAAATACATAATTAACTAAATCTTATCAATTTTGAATAAATATGAATCGTAAAATTCATTAACTAATTTTATTTTAGAATTATTTTCAAAAAATTCTTTATCTTCTTCCAATACATTTTTAAATACTATCAAGTATTCCCCATTCAACTCAATCAGTTTAGTTAAACCTTCTTCGGTATTTAGATTCATAGTAAACTCTTCTGATACCATACTTTCACTTGTATAATATTTCGGATTCATAAGTAATCTTTTGTGGATATAAATCCAGTACATAGCATCAAGTGTTGAATTATTAGGGTATACGGCAAAAATAGAGTTTTCCGGAGTGTTATCATATAAATATAAATAAACTGCCGGGGGATTGTCTTTTTTAACCAAGTCAAATGGAACAAACGTTTCAATTAAGGTAACTACTGTTAAACAAATTATAATTAAATTTAAATATCTTAATTTACTTTTTAACTTCTCATAGTTTTCATTAACAGCATAAGCTGTAATTGCTACGAGATTTAATAATAATAGTATGCTAAATCTAGATGATACCCTAAACATTGGGAAGTATTTATAAAGTAAATACCCCGGAGTATATATTTGCATACCACCAATAGTAAAAAACGGAGGAAACATTAATGTGAATAATATGAGATTACAAATTATATAAACAGTTATTTTTTTCCGTGTTCCGACAGAATTTTTATAAGACCATAATAAAACTAACGAAGAAACCAGTAAAAACATAAAGCCGAAAAAGTTGCCTTGGTGCTCATTTGCAAAGTAATCATCTGCCAAAAAATAATCCGTTTTCTTAATGTTTTCTAAAATATTTACCGAAAAACTCCCTAACAAGGGGTTTTTTACCGGAGGTAAAAGAAAATACCATGGACGTGAACTAAATGAGAAGAAATCTTCATAAGTTCTGGTGACAGTCCGTCCGACTTGTTCATAACTAAAGTAATTCGCACTAATATAAGGAAAAAGAGTAATCAATGATAGACAAGAAAAAATTAAAATAGTTAAAACTGTATTTTTCAGAATCAAAAAATCGAACTTTCTTTCGGAATACGATTTATAAAAAAAACTGACCGAGCAGGCAATTAAAAAGTACATTAATGTCATATATCCCGCATAATTAGAAATTAATGTGGCAGCTGCAAAAAACACTGCTAATTTCATAGTGTCTTTTAAGGAATTTGTGGCAAAAAACCGTTTTAAAAAAATTAAAAACAAAGGAAATATCCATAATTGAAGCAAATCAATGTGTTTCCATAGATGCGACCACATATATGAGGAAAAAGTAAATATAAGCGCCCACAAGTAAGAATATTTATATTTTTTAAGCAGCAAACGAGCAAATAAAAATGTTAAACCCACACTTATCAAACTTATAATAAAATAGAAATCCGGTCCAAAAACTGACAGTCCAAAAGATAAAATTAATGTTGAAAGCGGCTGATTAGCCAATAATGGATTAAGCAAGTGTTCGAAAATAGTTCTATACACATGAAAACTATTCAAATTTGGATCGGAAATAGTAAATGGTGAATTAGAGATAAGTCCCCAGGACAAATGAATAGTTTGATCATCAAGACCTCCCGGAATTGTCATAACTACCTTTCGCTTTTAATATAATCTTTATATTCAATAACACACTTAACCAAAAGATATAAAAAAAGCCAAATCGCAACTCTTTCAGCAATATCAAATAACCTTACGATCACTAAAACCGGTATAACTGCGAATAAACCCATTCCTATTTTATTAAAAATGTCTCTACTCGGTTTAATTAAGTTCATTATTACAAGCCACAATAAAAATAATACAAGTAAAATAAGTTCCCCGGAATTATGCAATACGATTGTATCAACTAAGGTAAAAGTTACCACAAATGTAATTAAAATATATTTTACAAATTCGTATCTGGGGCTCATCTTTTATTTCTTTTCCTATATAATTTTACGGTAACTAAACTTGCAAAAACAGAAACCAATAAAATATATATTGCCAGTAAAATATAAAAATTCCTTTGTGGTGTATATTCAAGTATTAATTCGAGTTTATCCGTTCCCGGATTAGGTTCAATATTCCAACCGTTTGCATACCCGTTAGCAACAAAATGTCTATTTTCAGAAAAAGGCTTCTGAAAGAATGTTTTCAAATAATTAAATTCAAAGAAAATATCTTTAATAGTCCTCTCAGAAACATTAAAATTTTGATATTCCTTAATTTTAATCTCATCCGTGAACAAATTATTTTGTTCAAATAGTTTCCAGTTTTTATCATAATTTTGATTAAATACTAATAAAAACCTGCCTTTGATATTTTCAATTAATACTTTATATCTTGTTGGATTTAATTTCTGTAAAGTAATACTTGGAATTTGAAACTCACTGTTTACATTATTCTCACCTACTAAGTTAATTATCGGATCGTATACTCTTTGAATTTCAAGGTTTTTTATTGTATTTTCAGCAGTTTCAAATTCAAAAACCAGTATTGCATTTTTAATATCTTTCTTAGAAGTAAAAACAGCTTCAAAGTGAGAGTAACAGTTCTCGTTTTCTATAAAAACACAATATCTTGTTCCCTTTAAACTTTCATTATTAATGGGATTAATTTCAAAAACATGCAAATCTTCATCCAGAGAACTTTTCTTTTGTATAGCATCTGCCTTTTTATCTGCACCAATCTCCTCAACTATAGAAACGGAAGTTTTAGGCACATTTGTTTTGTAATCAAACTTTATTTTATATTGCTGGTCGCTTTGGAAATTTTTAATTTCGGCGAATTTGCTCGTAATACCAAAGTCTTTCCATTCACCAATATCAATATGCTCTAAGAATAAGTTAGGATTTAAAGGTGAATAATCTCTATCTTCAACTTTTAATTCACCGACTCCTATTTCTTTTTTATTTACATTTAATGCATAAATCCCATTTTTTGGTACTTTAAAGTCAAAACAATATTCCCCGCAATTATCACCTATTACCTTAGTAAGTAATTCATTATAACTTTCTTTTAATTTTATAAGTTTTTGGTCTTTTGAAATATCGAAATCAGTAGTGGATAAATAAGCAAAGGACCTTTCAAAATAACGTATAAATTTTTTGAGCAATCCGGTATAGGTTTCACCCGTATCATTAGTTAGATGAGAATTAATAATTTCAAATCCCTTATTTGTATTAGTAATATAATCATTCAACAGACTGTCTTTTTGTTCATTGGAGAGATCCTTAGAATATTTTCTTATTTCTTCTATTCTTTTAGATGAAAACCAGATATATCTATCAAGTTTTTCCAATTTTGAAAACCTAAGAAGCTCGAGTTTCTCTACTAATTTTACGAGTTTATGTTCCAAACTCGCCGGTGATACGTTTACTTCGGGCCAAAACCACCCTTCTTCCCATTCTACCCTTTCCGAAAAAAATAACGGATTTACCTGTTTAGGATATAAAACGTAAGTATTTGAAAGATCGATTAGTGAATCATTTATAAAAACATTTTTATGTGAGTCATATTGACCAAGTAAAAACAGTGTATTATTCCCGAATCCTTCCCGATTGTAAATTTCCGAAAGTTTAGAGGTATCACCGGTTGAATAAATTATTTTATTAGGCGAAAATATTATTGGATTTACATAACCTTGGTTGATTGTAAACAAACTCAAGGCCGGCCTATCTTCTAGTTCCGTGTAAAACATCTTTTTATCATTAGGAAAAGGAGTGTCATTGGGTATGCTTTTTAAATATTCAGCATCCAAAATTCCAAAATCTTTAACTTTTTGGACACCCATTTTCCCAAGAATACTCAAAGTTTCCGAAGGAGACATATTTCTACCGCTATATCTCCAGTCTAAGTCATTCTCCAGCAATATATACCTTATACCTAAAAATCCCAGAAAATATTGATTCGGATTTTTATTATTATAGATACTGTCAATTATCATTCCGATATCACCGCCCGTAGATGCCAAAGTATTCCTAACTACATAGTTATATGGTCCTACAAAATTTACGGCTACATCATCGGCTGATGTAAATCCGTGTGGCCAATTCCATGCGGTACCATAATTAACTTTTGGAAATGTAATTATCCTTTCTCCTTTAATAGAGTTTTCAACTAAGTAGCTTTTAAATTCCCTCCAATAATCGGGAATTTGTATTCTAAATGTCCGCATATTTCCGTTCCACTTAGTCCAAACATGTTCGCCGAAAAGTACAGGTTTTATACTTATAAAACAAAGAACCATTAAACCGCCAAAAACATAATATTTTGTTCTTTTATTCAGGGTTTTTTCTAAATTAAATATAGCAATATAAAGTAATACTGATATAGCCAGTACATAAATTAATTCAAATTTCGTAAATGGCTCTCTGAATATTTTAAAACCAAATAAGTTTTCATAAAGTATCCTGTATACAAATCCAAAAGGCAATCTCGACCCTCCGACAAATAATAAACTTACCAATGAAAGTACCAAAAAATATATACGATATTTCATAACCTCTGCTGAAGTTTTATTAAATGGATTAAATAATGCAATACCAACAATCAGATAAGTTACTAAAACTACAATGAAGTTATCAAAATAATTATTAAAGGGGTAATAATAGTAAAGAAAGTGCTTGGAATACCAGGCCCACTGGCCTAAAAATCTTAAATTCATAAAAGTATTACCGACTCCAGTTGCACTAAACCAATTAATACTGAATACTGAGGAAGCGCTTGTGGTAAAATACTTTAATAACGGGAATATCCACCAAAGATTTAAAAATATCCATAATACATAGTAAGATAAGACATTTTTTACCTTGATCTTATTCAACTTCTTATAACTGAACAGGATGTATAAAATCTGAGGTATAAAAATTGTTACAGCTAACGGGATATTAGAGTTTATTGGTGAAAATATTACTGATAACAAACTTAATTTAAATAAGGTTGCTAAATCAAAACCATCAGAATTAAACAATTTTAAAAAATAATACAGCGATAAAGGAAGATAAACAGCATTCATCAAAGGAAAGAACGAGAACGGATCCAATGTGGAAAACGCATTTAAGGCATAAATTATTATGGCTGGTACAAGTGCAAAAACAGAAATTTTGGGTGAAATATATTTAATTAATTTATAAAATGCGATATATCTAAATAAATAAAGCAAGTATAAAATTAACCTTTGAGCAATCGAACCAGATAAAAAACCCAGCATCACGGAATATAACTGCATTCCCAATGTATCGGGCATTGCAAAGTTTATACTTCCAAACGGGTGAAGCAGATTATTCCAATAATAAGGGAACATCTTTTGAGTTTCGAGCTGTAAATAAATATAATTATCACCTCCGGCAAGGTATTCAGCATTTCCAAACAGAATATTCAAATGGAATAATTCAAAGACAAGAAGTACCAATAGCAGTAACAATCGATTATTTAGGATATTTTTGACTAAAGTCAAATTCATTTATTTACTTTTGGAATACCAAGTTCGAGTAATGCTAAAAACTTATGAGGTAATAAGTACATACTTTTCATAACCTCATAATCACCCTTTGTTCTCACTCTTTGAATTCCTTTTCTCTTCTTCAGAGTAGATTTAAAGTTTTTTATATTCCAAGTATAAGCTTTTATATACGAATCGTATGCAGAATTAAACTGCCCGGTCAAAGTTAAAGCCAAAAACTCAGCCAGATTAATTAACATATAATAAGGCAGAACCCAGAGTATGTTCCACCAGCTATAATTCTTTAATATATTTCTAATTATATTTCTCTCAGCCATAAATCTTCTTTTTGATGTTGTCACGTATTTTTGATCTTTAGTAGGATAACCTCCGATTCCTACTGATCCACCGCTGTAGTGGTACAATACCGCATCAGGCACAGGAAATACGTCCATACCTACCATATGTGCTTTCCAAGATAAATCAACGTCTTCAGCAAATAAAAAGGTATCTTCATCCATCATTCCTACCTTAATATATTCTTCTAATGGCATAAACACTCCGCTACCGTCGGCATAAAATACCTTTTTAAGTTGTTTTTTCCCGTCTGGAGTATAAGTTCTCGCTGGATAACCGAAAACATCTGAAGCTATACCGCAACTGATAAATTCTCTAGCATCGTAAGTGTATTGTTTTGCCGCATAGATATTTCTGGAATTTTTTTCCGCGGCATTTACTAGGTTTTCTACAAGTTTTGGATCGGACCACGTGTCAGGACCAAGCAAAAATATATATTTACCGGTAGAATGAAGTGCACCAAGGTTGTTTCCTCCGGCGCAACCATAGTTTTCTGCCGATAACACTATTTTTCCGTTTTTTAATCTTTTCTTGGAATCTTCAAAAGTATTATCAGGGGATAAATTATCTACAAATATAACTTCCACATTCTTATAAGTCTGGTTGTTTACGGTATCAAAGTATTTCTCATTAAACTTTTCGTTTTTATAAGCCGTAGTAACTATAGAAACTACCGGTTTTCCGTCGGTACCGAATCCCGGTTCATATTTCTCAAAGATCTCTCTTGCTTTAAATTGGTATTTATACAAAAAATACTCACTTAAATAATCTGTTATAGCTTCCTGCCAATTTCTCATTACTTCTATTCCTTTCTCGTGAAATTTTTTATTTTCCATAACTTCGCATGTAGGACGCGGTGCGTAAAACGATTCATTAAAAAAATCCCCGCTGACTTCTTTAACCCATACATGGTTTAACTGCAGTATATCCTTTATCTTGACAGCTACATCATACCTTGAACAATTCCCCTCGGAAACCATATGGTATAAACCATAGTCTTTTGATTCATTAGTCATTTTAAGGATTCCGGAAGCAAAATCCAATGTATAAGTCGGGCATCCGAGTTTATCTATAAGACCGTAAATAATAGTCTGACCCGAATCAACCTGTTTTAAAATCTTTTTAACGAATTTTTTATCCCTGTCACCACTACCCATCATCCAACCGGCTCTAAAAATAAAATACGCCTTCATAATTGAAACTACTTTTTTGTCGCCCTCATGCTTCGATTTACCATAGACATTTATCGGATTGGGTTCATCATCTTCCGTATAAGGCCTGTCACTTTCTCCGTCAAATACTCCGGCAGTGCTGATATGGACCATTTTTATTCCCAAGTCTTTACAAGCTAAAGCAACATTTTCAGCACCCATCGCATTTGTATCAAAAGCTTCCTGCGGATGCTCCTCGCAATATTCCAAATCAGTCAGAGCTGCCAAATTAAGCGCCCAGTCCGGAGAATTTTCTTTAATC
>Ga0209542_10012446_pt1 | contig 14865 bp, 18 predicted proteins | sample RifCSPhighO2_01_FD_184028 | JGI IMG/M metagenome (GOLD analysis project Ga0209542, IMG submission 184028) | Soil microbial communities from Rifle, Colorado - Rifle CSP2_plank highO2_0.1 (SPAdes) (version 2) | ecosystem: Environmental > Terrestrial > Deep subsurface > Rock core/Sediment ...
CGTCTTTTGCCACAGAAAATACACTTCCGGCCGAGATAAAAAGATGTCAGACGCTTTTGAGACTTAGTTTGGATCATAACCATGGGCTAATTATATGCCTGACTGGTTACGAAACTAACTAATTACCTTGTTCTAAGGACTTTTATATTAAACCAAGTCATCAAAAGCTTGGTTGGGGTAAATTTTGCTCGATTAGCTGTCGGGCAAAAGCGCAATTTAAAGGAAGGACGATGAGTTGTACGATTTGCGGAAAAAACGTTTATCGTTCACCAAAGGCAATATCTCGATCTATAAGTGGATTATTCTTTTGCTCGAAATCCTGTCAAACTATATGGCGAAATAATATTTATAAGGAAGAGAATCATGCTAATTGGGTAAACGGGGAAAGTGCTTATAGAAACATCCTTGCGAGGAGCGGTAAGGCGGTCATTTGTAGTTTGTGCGGAATATCTGACAAAAGAGTTTTGAGTGCACACCACAAGGACCATCAGAGGATAAATAATAGGGTAAATAACCTAGTGTGGCTGTGCTTCAATTGTCATTATCTGGTGCATCACGATAGAGATTTGGACCAAAAAGTGAGAAAATTGCTACAGTAACCACATTATGGTGGTGTGTGCCGGACGGTTTAGGCGCTGCCCTGTGGAGGCAGTTTAAGCGGGTTCGACTCCCGTACACCACCCCAAGTTTTCTAGCCTCAGGCAACCGTATCAAACCACTACATCCCAAGACGGGATTCGAACTTTCCACACAAAAAAAAGACTGTCTTTTGAACGATATTAGCTTCGAATGCACGTGCTGGTGCTGGGATTAATGATATAATTGTTATGTTTAGCATAACATGTCAGGAGAGATTCAAAGTTCTATTAATTTTGCCGCCGTAGCTGAGGCAGACCCGGCATGTTTAGATGACAAATTTAGAGACGGAGTGGTAGCCCAGATGAATATTTCTAAGGACGCTAGGGGTTTGCTTAAATTAGCTGAAACAAGTGTTGCCACGTTGGTGGGTAAGGAAGCTGATTTGACTGTTGAAGAGAAGTGGGCGGTCATAAGGGATTGCGGGATTCTGATAGGTTCCCTCATCCGGAATGGAGTAAATCCAATAGTCGAAGTAAATGGGTTGGGCAGATTAAGTTCCAATATCGGAAACGAGACAAGAATGCCACCCTACCATACAGTATTTCACTATACGACCGTTAACCCCCGGGGTGAAAGAGAGCGATCATTTACAGGTTCCGGACAAGAGAAAATATTTATTGAGCAAGTAAGGATCGGAACAGACAGTTTTATGGAATCGGCGAACCAGTTATTTCCCGTATTCACAGGCGACGTAGGTTTGGAAACTCAAGAAGCTATAGATAGAATAGCAATGGCGTCTATAAGTCTGAATATAGGAATAGCTACTGTTCCTAGGGTTATGAAAGAAGTCGGGGCAGAATATTTTGCCAGGGTAATGAGACCATTTTTCAATCAAATGGAAATTGGCGGAGAAGTTTATGATGCGCCGGGAGGTGCCCAGATGCCATTATTGGCTGTAGATCACGTGTTATGGGCAAGCGATACTGCAGAAAGTGATTATGTTTTGTTTAGAGAAAAAAATCTTAAATATCTTCCACCGTTCATTAGGGAAAACATACTGAAAACTTTAGGATGGCCGTCAATTAAGAGTAAGGTTGATTCCGGTGGCCTTATGAACAATCCTGTCGGAAAATCTTTGGACCAAATTATTACACGCTTGCTTTCTTTCAGAAAAGCTCACGAAAAATTGGCTAGAGATAGTTTTGCGTATCGAAGTTCAGATGCCTTGGGGAGCGGAGGCGCAACACCCGACCTTTTGCAAGATCTATCTAGGATTACAAGAATTCAGAAGGGGGAATTATGAAAAAAACCCAAGCTATAGCACAACCAAAAAAAGATTTTAAACCCTACCCAGTAGGAACTGTTTTTAATTCTATTACAGTTGATAACAAGTTAATTAGCTCTAATCCATTGCGACAAGTAGTTATCGATTATCCAACTCGACTAGAGGCCATGGCAATTGACCCGAGTAAAATAGCTGCTAACGATAACTTGAAATATACGCCGGGACAGATCGATTTTACTGTTTCTTTGTTTAAGAGAGTCACAGTGCAAAGGGCCGGAAAAGATGGAGAAATTGAGGTTAGTAAAAGTGCAAAAAGACCAAGCTTGATTCGCCACTCGGCAGAAATAATGCGGAAGGCTTTAGGCGTAAGTGATGGTTTACTTGTAGATGTGGAAGATAACATCGGTTTAAGACATTGTGGATTAGGATCAAGCAGCGGTTTAATTGCAGGAGTGGCTTGTGCAATCAATGAGATGTATGGCAAACCAATTAATGATCGATTAATGGTTAAGTATTTAGCTCAAAATCATGGTGAAGAAATCGATGGAGACAATAACCTAGTCAACCCTGTCCAATGTATTGGAGGTTCAGCTTCTTGCGGGACTCATTCCGGGTGTGTGGTGATAATCGCTGGTGAAAATGTTGTAGTTAAAACTTCAAAGTTAGATCTGAATTATGAGGTTGTAATCGGTGTGCCGAGAAATTTCGAATACCCTGACTCAAAATATCTAATGGATAAAGAAATCGAGAACATGCAAAAATTTATTGATTGTGGCATCAAATATGGCCCGAGAATAGCTTACAAGTTATTCCACGAGTGTTTACCTGCACTAGAAGAAGGAAATTTAAAACCACTGGGGGATTTAATATTCGATTATCGGTTTAGGATGGGCAGTATTGAAAATTGTTCATTTGTATATCCCCCAATATTGGAAATCTCGAAATCATTAGAGTTTCTAAAATTAGAAGGGCATGCGGATGTACTAGCACTTTCGTCAGTTGGACCCGGTATGTTTGCTATAACAAAAAAAGCAGACTTATGTGAAAAGGCCTTCATTGGAGCGGGGATGAAAACAATTCGAACCACTGTTTACAACGGCAGATATAAATTGATTAATTCAAAATAAACTAATATGAAAAGTGGTTTTACAGATCAAGAAAAAGTCTTTTGGAACGATGAGCAAATAGTGAAATATTTTTCAAATAAGGAAGAAGATATAAGGGTATTAAATAGAATCATGGCTTTAAACAACCACTCTCAGATAAGAGCTTTAGATTTGGGTTGCGGAGGGGGCAGGCATACCGAAATGTTATTAAGGTTGGGTTTCAATACTTTTGCCTGTGACATTAGCTTAGGAATGATTAAGGCTACTAAAAAAAGAACCGCCGGTCTCTGGCCAAACGACGTGCAAGCCGATAAAAGAGTAGTCATGGGAGATATTTGCTTAATTCCTTTTCCCGACCAATTCTTTGGATTGGTTATCGCAACTGGGGTTCTTCACCAAGCCAAATCTCTAAGAGAATACAAGATAGCTATTAAAGAACTATCCAGAGTGGTTAAACCCGGCGGAATAATTTGTTTAAATATCTTTACTAATAAAATTTGGGACGAAACCTACCGAAGTGTCAAGGATGAGGAGTATACAGTCATTACCGAGGAAGGTTTGTATATGACTTTAGTTCCAAAAGAAATGTTTTATAAATTTATGAGAGAAAATAGTCTTATATTGGAAGAGGAGCTATCCGAAGATGTTAAAACGGAAAATACCGGATTTAGGGCTGTTCTTAGATCAAACTTTGTTAAAGTCTAATTTACCCCGAAGTGATCCTAATTTGTCTAATAAGTATTTGTGTTTAGTCGGTGAACTGTGAATTGTAATTCTGATTGCTCCAGGTAATTTATTACCATCTTGGGTATCTAGATTTAGGGATATTACCCCAAGTTCCAGCAAATGTTTAAACAAATCGAGTTCTTTGTTACTTTTAAAGAAGACGCAATTTGTTGCTGACGGAAATACTTTTAATCCAGCCATAGTTCTTAGCTTCGTTTCAACTTCGTTTTTATTATTTTCGATTACTTGTAATATTTGATGAAAAAAGCTATCGAAATTTAATAAGTACTCCAGTATGTAAGAAGCTGTCGCAGACACGGGATAAGTTGGTCCGATATTTTCAAATTCCATAACAGTTTTACTATTACTACTAAGCATTCCGACTCTCTCCCCGGATAATCCATATAATTTACTAAATGAGGATAACACTGTAATGTTGTTTCGGTTTTCTGCCTCATTTAATAGAGAGTATTTGTTACTACTTTTCAACAAGAACATGGATGCTTCGTCAATATAAAATGTTATATCCGGGTTTCTTTCTGAAAACGATAAGATTTCGTCTCTATTAATAACTTTTCCCGTAAGGGGATTGGGATTGCTGAGAAAGATCGCGTCAAGTCCATTTAGATCAGATTGCACTAAGCCATTAATTTTTTTGAAGTCGTATGTTCCTAGACATTCTATTACTCTATAAAATATAGGTAAAATAATACCAACTCTTTGTTGTTTGCTTGTTACTAATTTACCCCAGCGAACTATTAAATCCTCTGTTCCAGATCCGAAGACAATATTCTTAGCCCCAAACCTAGTTCGAATAGCTTTTTTAAGTGATTTATAGCGAGTTTTGTCGTATTCAGTTGATAAGTCCCATAATTTCTTTTTTGAAATGACAGGGAATATATTTGCGTAACTCTCGTCAAAATTACTGGATGTGCAATAGTCTTTTGCCGTCTTTTCGTATTTAGCTACTGATTTAAGATAATCATGAGCCGTCTTAGCCATATTTACAGCGAAGAAGGAATTCGATCCAGCTTCCTCATTATCAGATCAAGACTTTTTAAGGATATTTGCTGATTAGCGTCGGTCATGGCTTGATCCGGATCAGGATGGGCCTCAATCATTACGCCATTGAACCCCGCTGCTTTGGCCGCATATGCCATTGGGGTAACCAAGTCACGTCTGCCGGCTGCATGGCTAACATCGATGATCACCGGCAGACCGGATCTTATTTGGGCAAGCTTTGCAGTTTGTAAATCTAATACGTTTCTGGTGTTTTTTGGAAAACCTTTAATTCCTCTTTCGCACAGAATAACGTTAGGATTGTGTTTGGTAATATACTCAGCCGCTCCCAACCATTCGTCCAAATCAGCCCCCATACCCCGTTTTAGAATAATCGGTAATCTTAAACCGGATGTAGATTTGCCAACTTCTTCGAGGAGAGAAAAACATTGAGCATTTCGAGAGCCTATCCAAAGCACATCGAACTCGGCTCTAAGTGTTTTTTCTAAAACTTTTTCGTCTTTTACCTCGGTGGAAATAGCTATCCCGGTAATTTCCCGAGCTTCTACCATCCAATTTACTCCTTCCTCACCAACACCTTGCCAGCTATTAGGGCTTGTTCTTGGCTTCCAAAGGCCAGCGCGCATCACGTTTACTCCACTTTCGGATAGTTTTTTAGCGGATTCAACGATTTGAATTCTGGATTCAGCTGCACAAGGTCCAGCTATTACGCTCCACTGACTTAAGTTAAGTTCTTTGTTTGGCATTTAATTTTACTTTTCTGATTCTCGGGAAATAATCGAACCGGCTTTGTCGCCATATGGCATGTTCAATCTCAAAGAGTTTCCTTCAATAGAATAGGAGCTTCCGTCTGTCAATTGGTAATTACCCTGGGCATACAAACCGGTTATCCATTCTTCGCAATAAACAGACTGGGATCGATAACCTTCTCCTTGCGGAAATCCTTTTAAAAACCCATCGAGAGACGCGTTGTCCAATTTAATCCAGTCCTCTGCCTTTAATGACGGGTCAATGCCCAGCAATCTAACTAAGTTTCCCTCATATTTTCTGGCGGTATACGCCTCGACGACTTCGGGTAACCAGCCTGCTGGTTTAGAACGTCCGGTTATTTTTATATAGTCAACACCCATTTCTTCGTAAAGGTGCACGTCTTCCGGTCGGATTATTCCACCTGCCAATAGCAGCTCTCGGGGCTTGAGCAGTTTTCTTGTATTGCATGTAGTGTGAAATGGAGCATCCTGGCTTCTTTGTGATCCTAGGTGTTTATAGTGAGCCTCCCGATTAGGACAGTGGAGTAAACAGCTTTCCGTGGCCATCATTTCAATTTCTACGCCATTTTCTTTTGCCTTCGCTGTCAATTCTTTAAGTGATTCCCAGTCCTTCCCCACATCGTGATGGGGAACAACTCTGTTCGGATGAACATCTAAGTATTGTTCTAGATCTTTAGCGTTTTTTACTCCGGCTATTGTTGAAACATGTATATCAATCTCAGGATCAAGTTTTCTTACTTCCTGCATTAGCGCATGAGAAGTGATTGTGACTGCTTCAGGTTTGAGTTCACCCAAAATCCACCCTAAATAATCCTGCAACTGTCTTTTGTTTTCTGGTTCGTTTTTTATATCAAAGGGGGCGTTTAGAAGGTAAGTCAGCTTTAAACCTACCGATGCTAAGTATTTTCTGAAACTTAAGGCTTCTTCCGCGTTGACTTGGACGACCGATTCTGCGGCCCTACCATGACCCACAGGGCCACCTTTAGGCAATGCTCCGTAGACTTCGCTCACTGCGAGATCATTTTCTTGAGGAATGGCAACTATCCGGTCGATTATTTCCCTATTCCAATGGCATGGTATTGTAATTTTGGCCATAATCACGTATAAAGTTGAACTTATAGTATTTTATGGTAATATAGCTGTTATGTCAAACATAACGGTATTATTTTACACCAAAATATGATTTTCATCACTGGAGAGCACGGTTCGGGGAAGACTCACTTTGCAAGACTATATCAGGCGAGGTTTGGCTACGATTTTATCGATCTTGGGCCTACGTTAAGAAATATTTGGTCAGCCGGATCCCCAGAAATGAGTTTTGGTGATTTTATCAGTGAAGGTGAAAACAGGTTGGGGAAAAGATTTGCAGATAATTTATTGGTGCAAGAGATTGAGAGGCGTTTACTGGACAATCATGATAGTGAAATAAAAAGAGATCTGTTGCTCATCGGCAGCAGGTCGATAGACGGTATTAATTATTTGAGGGAAAACATCACTGTTGATAATGGAAGACCTAAAAGAATCGTTTATATAGAGGCATCTGAGCGCATCTTGTATGAAAGGTATAAGAAAAGAGAGGGGTTTGATATAAGCCTTCAAGACTTTAAGAACATTTTAGATAAAGACAGAAAAATGGGAGTTTTAAGCATCAGGCCGTATGCAGATTGGGTCATAAGAAATGAAGGAAGGATCGATGATTTTGAGTCTAAATGTGTAGATATACAAACTTCTTTAGAAAGCGATTCTTCCTCGAAAGAGGGACAAAGATCAAGGGGTAAAGAAAGGAGTTAAGCCTAGCCTTTAAGACCACTCAAATATTCAGCTATTTTGTAATAATTTTTATTCCAGACATTTAGCCTCTCTTCCTCAGGATATTCGGTAAAGGCTCTAGATTCACCTTCTAGGCAAAGTAGTCCGTTCCAACCCCCTCTTGGGTCATTGATGGTTTCCTCTTTTTTGAAGTGGATTGGGACTTGATAGACAAATTCTTTAACTACTCCGTCGGAGGCTGCATAAGCAGCAGCGATTTCAAAATGACCGCTTCTGTCTTCACTTAGATCTAGCAATTTTAGCAGTTGTTCCGGGGGCAGCTTTTTTTCAATAAAGGCAGTATATGGCCCGGGAAAACCCAAGGAATGAATATACAAACTGTGATCCTCTCTTATAACCGGTAATTTTAGTTCGTTTGATGCCTGAATCGCTGTAAATTTTGCAATTTCAATACTGCTATCAGCTTGTATTTCGAGGAATTCCTGCTCCACATTTTTTAATTCGATTTGAAACTTATCAAAAACACTTTTTGCTGCGGCTATCTTTCCTTTGTTTTTGGTAATTAGATACACAGTCATACGAGGTTTATTTTAGAAGTTGCCACGGCTAATATCAAGTATCCTGACTCTTGCCTTGCCGGACCTTGAGAGTTGGAATTCGGCTGTGTCACCCTTCTTTTTTCCGAGTATAGCCATTCCCAGTGGACTTTCGGGAGAGACTACCTGCCCTATGTCTTTTCTGTATATAACGTCATCTTGGCTTAAAACAGTTAGCTCTTCTTCGCCATCCTCGAATTGTATTCTTACTTTAGTTCCCAGATTAACTACGTCAGCGTGTTTTGGGGGTTGAATGACGCTTACGTATGATAGATCGCCTATCCGCATCAGGGTGCCTCTTAGTAAATTTAGTGCATTCTCAGCTCCCGCGTCATCGTGAATACTAGCCCTTTGGTGTCCGGAGCTTTCAGCTCCCCTCATTCTAATTTCCCCCTCTAACTCTCTTTTCTTGGCAAGCAGGAGGTCTAGAGTCCCTTGTGTCATTATTCTTTCAGCCATTTTTAGTTGCAACTGTAATTAATTTTGTTCGGTCAAGCTTTGTGTAGCCTGTATCATATCTCCCAAACTGGTTTTTTACAATAAAGCCCATTGTTTCAAGATAAAATACGAGTTCTTGAGGAAAAATTAATCTGAATTCAGTCTTGTCACTCGAGAGTAATTTACCTGTTTCTAACGAATATATTTTTTTGTCTTCTAAAAGAAGTTGGCGTTTTTCATCAACTCGGTGAATAACTTTTAGATCTAACCCGATTTTGTGATAGTGACTCAGATCTTCCTGAAAAAAGGAGCCCTGAAATTTGTTTTTCTCTAAAAAACTAATGGGGTTAAAGAATTCTAGGATTAATAGACCCCCTGGGTTGAGTAATCGGTGGAATGATTTAAGAGTAGCAATGATTTGCTTTGTTGTGGTGTTGTATGTGAAGGATGTGCAAAGGCAGAGGATTACATCGAACATTCCAAGTTTGCTTTGATTTAGTTGTCTCATGTCCATTTTTTCAAAATCCAGATTAGGGTATTTACTCTTTGCGAAGGCGATCATGTGCGGGTTGATGTCTACTCCAATTGTTTCAAATCCTTTAGAATTTAGTGCTTCGCAATGACTGCCAATTCCACATCCCACGTCTAATACTCTCGTTGCGCTCGGAGCATTTTTTTTGATTATCTCCGATAAAAATGCTTTTTCTTTCGCTAAACTACCTGTCCGTAATTTTTCCCATATTTCCGGATGGTCAAAGTAATATTTATGAGATTGGTTATTTTGCATGATATTTGGATTATAGCCCATTTAGGTGTAAAATTTGAGCGTGAAAATCTTTTACACATACGCAATCAAAGACCACGATCCAAGGAGTGTCTTGCATGATAAGATCATCGAGTTTTTGAAATCTGGTGGCAATGTTGTAGATGTTTATAAATTTGTTTTTTCCGAGACTGTTGAACCAGGTTCCGAGGATGCGGACCCGACGGGTACAATAAAAAGGATTAAAAACTCAGATTTATTTATTGGTGAGATGAGCAGAGCAAGCCAAACTTTAGGGTTTTTAATGGCATTTGCAGTTCAGAGCGGCAAGCCTAGTTTATATTTGTACCCAGTAGGTTCTCTTGGAAGACCCGGGAAATTTATTACGGAGAATCCATCAAGGCTCATAACTGTGGAAAAATATAGTGATTCTGGTTATGAGGCCAAAATTCGAGAGTTTTTGGATAGAGCTAAGAGGAAACTTGCTTCTTCAAGAACAACATTTGTCAGTACAAGGGAGATAGACGATTTTATTAGCTCAAAAATAAAGGAGCTAGGTCTTTCAAAAGGCGAAGTTATTCGGAAAATTATTGAGGAGTCTTCGGCCTAGTCCGGGATAGGTTCGTACTTTTTAGACTACTGCCCAACGGGGTAAGAGAAGTGGCCTCAAGTAGGTTACCTCTTTAGAATTTTCCGGTGACATGAAGTAATCGTATAATTGGCCTAGCAGTCGATCAAATTGGAGTTCAGAGATCATACGGTCTTGTACCCCAACGGGTGGTGAACCTGGAATCTCTAGGTGAGGTTTAGGTATTTCTGAATCAGATCCTTAATTTGCTTTTCGTTTAAATCGTTGTCTCTGAGGTTCAATTCTTCGTTCCACTTAGTCCAAAATTCCTCGTCGGTAATTGTCACCATTTCAGACAAGCCTAAATCTCTTAAGATTTGATTCAGATCCACGTTTTCACCTAGGGCTTCTACCTCAAAAAGGTATTTATCAGTTTTGCCGCTTTGGTGGGTCATTTTGATTTCAAAGGTACTTCGCTTAAAAATAAAATCGTCAGTCTGATAGATGTAGCATGCGTTTTCCCCCGGCATCAGCACTCTCAAAATTTGATAAGCACCAAATATAGCTTTGAGGTCCGATTGTAAATTAATGCTATGTTCGCTTCTGGAACGGATATGTGTTCCCTCCCAATTGCCCACCTTTTGCATAATTTCGGCTTTGCCGTACGTAATCCTGATCCGGGTGTCAATTTCATTTCTGCTGTGATCCCAGAAAGAAAACGACAAACGTTTGGAGTGGGTGGGTTTTCCAAAGCGCTTGGTGAATTGTTTCAGAAGATGGTCAAAATCGCGTTTGGTCAAAACACCCCAAGATTCTTCTTCCATCATATTTTCCGATTATACAAAACTGGTGCCGATGCTATAATTACCAGGCTTCTAATGATTAAACATTTTAAGTTCACACATTTTCTTCGCAGACGAGGGTATTAAATACGCCCTCGTAGCTCAACGGAGAGAGCGGCCGTCCTCTGAACGGAAAGTTGAGGGTTCGATTCCCTCCGAGGGTACTAAATAATTCACTTCTATAATAGGTCCACTGCGCAAAAAACCAACCCGGTTTAATAAATTTATGCTCAAAGAGTTTGTCATTGAAGCCATAAATGCCCTGAGCTTTAGGGTAAAGGTGAGGCGAGACGGCCGGTCAGCCGGTGAAGCTATCTTTGCTGAAGTTCCAGATCCAGCCCACGGTCAAGTGTGGCAAGAAAGGGTGGATATTAATCCCAAGGATACGGGTTTGGGCTTAGCCACAGAACCTTTGCTGGCTGGGGATGAGCACATTAGAAAGACGAAGCCAGGTGGATTGAGACGGTTCTTGGCCACAAACGGTAATCAGTTTAGGAAATACACTGACCAGATTCCTGATGAAAATCTTGTTGATATGGGTGACGATGGAAGCATCTATTTTGAACTTTAGAGAGCCTTCACACCCTTGCTTGTTAGACAGAGGTTGTGCTGTCTTTGACCCTATATTCTAGTTTTCAGAAGGGACATTTTTAGTCTGTTTTCACCGTCATTGAACTTGTTGGGTATCCAGTCGTCGACCGCAAATCCTTGTTTAAGGTATAAAACTACAGCCGGACTATTCTTTGGGTTCACATATAAATATATTTTTGATGGGTTCAACATTAGCACTTCTTTTAACGACTGGCTTATCAGTTTGGATCCCCAATTCCGACCCCGATAATCCGGAGCAACGACCATGCCGTCCAACTCGAACCCTCCATTTTTGTCCTTAATGTATCCAACTTTACCTATGAGTTTATTATCAATCACCAAGCCCCACATCATTCTATCATTAAATATTGGCTCCAGTTCTTCTTTGCTAAAGGGAAAAGTTAAAGGGGGAAGCATATATTGCTTTTCTAAATCTGCGGCCTGATCCAGATATTCCAGACCTACCTTTTTGATTTCAATACTATTGCCAGAGGACATGAACTAGGCTACTCTATTAATCGGTTTACCCTGAGCAAGGGCAGCTATATTGCCGACCCAAATTTGATAAAGATTTTCCAAAGCCTCCTTTGTATACCAGGCAAAACCCTTGAACCCGATGGCGTTTTCTAGTTTTGCGAGTGGAGTGTGAACAAGGTCTTCACCTTCATACACGTAAGTATCAATTTTTCTTGACTTTAGCCCCTTAGCAATCGCTTTTTCGTCAACCAATTCCCTGTCGACGGTATTGACAATAAAGACACCCTTTTTCATTTTCGCTATCTCGGACCTTCCGATCATTTTGGTGTTCGCTTCTTCGTGGGTAGTATGGAGCGAAATTGCGTCCGATTGTTTTAATAATTCGTCGAACGAAACCATCTGCACTCCTTCCATCTTCTTTTTACTGCGGTTAAACGCAATTACTTTCATTCCAATGCCTTTGGCCAGTTCCGCTGTCGCGCCACCAATGCTACCAAGACCTATAATCCCAAGGGTTTTACCCCTTAATTCAAATCCTTGCTCAAGAGAGTACCTACCCTTGCTGGTTCGTCTATCTGAAACGAAGATTCTTTTGGAAGCACCTAATAAAAAAGCAATGGATTGTTCGGCCACAGATTCTTTTGAATAGCCCGGAACATTACTAACCGGAATCTTTCTTTTTTTGCAAAGTTCAAGGTCAACCCAACCAAAAGAGGTTGTTGAAAGACACACACCCTTCAGATTTGGTAATGACTCAATAATCTTTGAAAGTTTCTCCTTAGCTTTCTCAAAGCCACCCAAGGGATCCGGATCGCAACCCACAATATCAGCGCCTTTGGCCATTCCTAAAAGCTTTTCAAGTGGAAGGGCTTCGCGAGTCTTTGTAAATGTAACCGTACCAATGGAAGAAAGCTGTTTTATTTGCCCGGAGGTAAAACTTTCCTTAGGATTGAAAATTACGATCTTCACAGCCGTAATATAGCATTTTCCTAATAAAAGTAAAACATTAAAGGCTCAAACTGTTTAAAGGTAGTTGTTGATGTTTTCCAGGTGTTCTTCGTAGGTTTTGGCGCAGTGCATGAGGCCGGATGGGTCGTGGAGGTAAAAGAGACAATCAGTTTCGGCAGGGTTTAGGGCGGCCTCGATGGCGTCCAGGCCGGGATTGGAGATGGGGGCGGGCGGCAGACCCGAATGGAGATAGGTGTTGTAAAGAGAGTCGATGGTTTTGTCTTCGGGGACCACTTTTCCCCACCAGGTATCACCGGTTTTGCCTTTGGCGTACTGCAAAGTAGCGTCGATTTGCAGTCTCATGCCGGTTGATAATCGGTTCCAGATAATGCCGGAAATCAACGGCATGTCAGCCGGATTGGCGGTCTCCCGCTGGATCAGCGAGGCAATTTTCAGGCCGGTGGTCCACAAAATGTCTTTGCCGGCAAACCGGTCAATGAAAGGCGTGAATTTCTCGTTAAAGCGGCTTATCATCCGCTGGGCCACTTCAAAATTCTTTTCGGAAACGGGGATGAGATAAGTGTCCGGAAAATACACTCCCTCCAGATAATCAAATTTCATCGCGGTATACTTTTCATTCCAGTCGGTTAATTCTTCCGGAGTCCAGCCAAGTTCGGCAGCCAGCTTCTCCCCGATCTGTTCTTTGCGCCAGCCCTCGGGAATAGTCACCCAGGTCAGGTCCGGAGACTGGGAGGTCAGTTCATAGGCGATTTGCCACACAGCTTCGCTTTTGGACAGATTGTAGCCCCCGGGGGGGATGTGGCCGTAACCCTTAACCTTACGGGCGAGGTTAAAAGCCCAAGTGCTTTTGATAAATCCCTGCTCCCGCAGCCGGCCTACAGAGTCGGAATCTTGGGCTCCCAGAGACACGACAAAGGTCGATTCCTGAGGCGAGTCCGGCTGCGGGGCACTAAAAAGGGCTAAATATATTGTCAGTGCCGTAATGAATAGGCCCAAGACTACGCCTCCTGAAGCCAAAATTAGTTTCTTGGTCATATTTATTCGTTTATGATGATTACTTCGCCGTCGCGGAGGGCGCGGAACCTGATGCCGTGACGTTTGTAGTATTCAACTTCCTTTTCAACCGCCGGCGATTCCGGATGGTCTGATCGATAATGCGGGGCAAAGGCAAAATCTATTAGGGCCAATCCTTCCCAGATGACTTCACCGGAGTAGCCTTCGGCCGTGGCGCCTGGGTCGTCCACAGTCTCTAACCCTTTCAGGGAGGGAGAAAGGACACACACGCCGGCACTGTAACCCGCGTAAACAAATTCTGGGTTGTCTTTTTGTCTAATTAACCAGTCGTCTAAACCACTGGCTTTAAAGGCCTTACGGAGGATGAAAGTATTACCCCCTATGAACCATAACATTCCATACTCGGATAACTTTGCGTAGAGCTTTTGGGGTTTGCCGAAGTAGTGTCTCAGATCTAATTCTTCGGGTTGAAAGCCGAGGGCAGTCAAGTCGCTGATTTCTCTTTGAACTCCGGCCTTTCTTCTCTCGAAGTCGGTACTAAAATCCCGGGAATTGGCTATCACGGCCACCTTTTTATTGAATCCTACCAGAGCTGCCAATTGCTCCGGGTGATCTCCCAGCCGGTATGAGGACAAATACATTTTCATAATGGCTAAATTATACCGTAACTGCCCCTATCTCCTGAAGATCACCTAAAAAGCTGTTCAAAGTATGATGCGGGAGGGGACGAGAGGAAATAATCCGGCGGGGGTCATTTTTTGTGGATTTTGATTTGGAGGAAGTGATGGATAGCTTCCAGCGATTTGACGAATGGATCGCGAGGAGAGCCGGGGGCGAAGCGGCCGGGGTTATTCAGGGCGATATGCCGGGCAAGGCCGATGAACGCCCGGGCGAGTTGTTTCGCGGTGGGGAGGTGGCCGTGGGGGTGCGGATATTTAAGGTGGCCTTCCGGGTCTCGGCCGTCGTAGGGATCGTAGGCCGTGTCGCCGTCCTCAACCCAATTGCCGGTTGGTTCTTGGGGAGTCGGATGATGGATGTGGCCCTCCGGCTCCAGGGAATCGGGGGGTGGTCGCTCACTCATAGGGGAAAGATAATAAGAGGTCAGAATTATACCCAACTTATTGTGATTTGCAAGCAAATCAGGTTGTGTATATATTCAAAAACTCTCGTTTAAAGTTGCAAACTCGAGTTTGTTGACTATATAAAAGGTTTTGGGCAGGGGGGCAAGCCTGGTTAGGTGAGGTTGGCGGGAGGTGGACGGCGGGGTGCGGTAGTGTAGAATTAGGGGATATGCATCCGGTGGTGCGGGAGCTTTTACGGTCATTGTCTTTTGGTCTGGACAGGCCTGAGG
>Ga0209542_10012447_pt1 | contig 14865 bp, 17 predicted proteins | sample RifCSPhighO2_01_FD_184028 | JGI IMG/M metagenome (GOLD analysis project Ga0209542, IMG submission 184028) | Soil microbial communities from Rifle, Colorado - Rifle CSP2_plank highO2_0.1 (SPAdes) (version 2) | ecosystem: Environmental > Terrestrial > Deep subsurface > Rock core/Sediment ...
GGAATTATCGTTATTGCCAACCCATACGCCAACCACATAGGAAGGTGTATAGCCGACTGCCCAGTTATCTCTTTTGTCATCTGTTGTTCCAGTTTTGACAGCAACGGTTTTGCCAGAAACATTTAAAAGCGATGAGGGACCAAAAATGGCGCTTCGGGCATTGTTGTCGGAAAGAATGTGTGAGACTAAAAATGAAACCTCCTCATCGATAACCCTTTTGCCTTTATTTTCCTTAACTTCGTCCATAACTTTGCCATTTCGATCTTCCACTTTGAGAATTGAAATCGGCTCGCGATATTCACCCCTTGCCGCCAAAGTTGAATAACCGGTTGTCAGCTCCAAGAGCGTCACTTCGCCACCGCCCAAGGTGATCGCAAGTCCAAAACGCTCCAGGTTTTTCTGGGTCGGCTCGAGAGATTTGACTCCTGAATCATATGCGGTCCGAAGCATATTTTTGACCCCAACCAGAGCCATCATCTTAACAGCCGGAATATTCAAAGAATTGCCCAAAGCAAACCTTACCTGCTGGGGCCCGCGATATTTACCGTCGTAATTGACCGGTTTATAAGGCGGCTGACCCGCTCCGCCGGGGAATTCCGTCGGCACATCCATAATCGTATATGCCGGCGTGTAACCCGCTTTAAAGGCCGTGGCATACGTAAAAGGTTTTAGGGCAGAACCAGGTTGCCTAAGAGCCGTGGCCACATTGACCTGACCTTCGTAATCCTTGGCAAAAAAATCCTTGGAGCCGACCATCGAAATAATTTCGCCTTTTTTAGGGTCAATAACAACTGCGGCGCCGTTGCCAACCTTGAATTCGGAAAGTTTGCCAACTTCGTCGGCCACAATCTGCTGGACTTTTTTCTGAAGCTCCAGATCCAGAGTCGTTGTTACCTTCAGGCCTCCTTGCTCAACAAGCTTTTCGCCGTATTTTTCGGCCAACAGCTCCTGCACGTAAAATACAAAGTGGGGTGCCTGAATTCCTTGCTCATTAGGCGAAAATGAAATTTTGGAAATTTCTTCTTTTAGATTCTCTTCCTGCTCCTTGGTAATGTAGCCGTCATCACGCATTCTTTTTGCCACCGCCTGCGCCCTGTCGATGTATGCCTTTGGGTTTGTGCCGTAAGGAGAGTAATAAGAAGGTCTTTGGGGAAAACCCGCCAGAATTACCGCTTCGGCAAGCGTTAGATCTTTTGCTTCCTTGTTAAAGTAGGTCTGTGCTGCCGCCTCAACTCCCCAGGCTGTACCGCCGTAGGGAACTTCATTCAAGTAAATCTGCAGAATTTCATCCTTGGTGTATTTACGCTCAACCTGGATTGAAAGAATAAACTCTTTAATCTTTCTGGTCACTGTGCGCTCTGAGGAAAGGAGTGTGTTTTTAACAACCTGCTGGGTTATAGTCGAGCCGCCCTGAAGCCTTCTGAAAACAATGATGTTGAAGGCAGCACGGGCAATACCAACCGGTGAAAAACCCCTGTGCTTATAAAAATCCTTGTCCTCAATGGCAATCGTTGCCTGCTTAACATAAGGAGGAAGTGCGTTCCAGTTAACCAAAGCCCTGTTTTTGTCACCGTAAATGTCATAAAGAAGCTTGCCGTTTCTGTCAAAAATCTTTGTGGAAAGGGAAGAATCTCGCGCAGTTAATTTATTCGGCGAAGGTAAGTCTTTGGCAAAAATCACAAAGGAAAATAGTGTAAAAACAATTAAGGCAATTAAAGAGAAAAATAGTGCAGTTACCGAAAGCCCGAAAAACTTTATCCAGAAGCGTCTTTTGTTAAAATTGGATTGTTTGACAAAAGGGTGGTTTGCGGAGTCTTTGGAAATCCTGGAAAGTCTTGATGTAAATTTACGCGTGCGGGGTTTGTAGGGCGAAAAATCCATGAATTGAGCCTGATGATAACTCCGAGAGCTATAAGCCAAAAAAGCTGCTCAGGCTAATATGAAGTATTATAACAAACCCGGTTAATTTGCAAAAAACAGTTGCAAATGGTACCGCTTTGTGTCTAAGATGCTCAAGGAATATGAAAAATTCCTCCAAAATTTTAGAAAAAAACGTTGCCCAAATTTTACCGGACAAAGACGCTTTAACAAAGTTAATGGACTCGAAAAAAATCCGTGTTTATCTGGGCGTTGACCCGACAGGCACAAAACTTCACCTTGGCCACACCATCCCAATGCGCAAACTTCAGGAATTTGCAGATTTAGGACATGAAGCGATTCTTGTCTTTGGCACGGGAACGGTTCTTGCCGGAGATCCTTCTCAACGCCAAGAGGCCCGCAAGAAAATCACCCAAAAAGAAATAGACGAGAATATCAAAAGCTGGAAAGATCAGGCTTCAAAAATCATTGATTTTGGCAAAGTTGAAATCAGAAAAAACGGCGACTGGCTACTCAAGCTAACAGTTCCTGAAATCATCAATATCGCATCACATGTCTCCGCAATCCAGCTTTTTAAGCGCGACATGTTTCAGGAAAGGACAAAAAGAGGAGAAACCGTTTGGACCCATGAAACTCTTTATCCGCTCTTTCAAGGATACGATTCAGTAGCAATGGATGTTGATCTGGAAATTGGCGGAACCGACCAGATGTTCAACATGCTTATTGGCCGCGAACTGCAGAAAAAAATGGCAGGTAGGGAAAAGTACGTTTTGACAACCCCTCTAATTTCCGGGGTTGACCGACAACCGATGAGCAAATCTTCCGGCAACTGCATTTGGCTTGATGACATACCAAAAGATATGTTTGGCAAAATTATGTCCATGGCAGATACCCAGATTGAAGAATACTGGCAAATGTTAACCGAACTTTCAAAAGAAGAAATGAAAAAACTAAAGCCAATTGACGCCAAAAAGAGACTCGCCGCAGAAATTGTAAAAATTTTTCACTCTGAAGCCGAAGCCAAAACTGCTCGGGAAGAATTTGAAAGGGTATTCCAAAAAGGAAAATCGCCAGAAGATATACCGAAAATAAAGGTTGGTGATAATATTTCAATTGTTGATTTTGTATCCACACAGGTTGGGAGCAAATCCGAGGCGAAAAGACTATTAGACCAAGGCGCGATCGAAGTTGATAGCTTAAGCGTAAAAGACGCACAATCAAAACTAAAAAATAATTCGACTGTGCGAATCGGCAAGAAAAAATTTGTTAGAATCGTATTTAAGTAACAAACAATCGCAGATAAGATCTTGCAGATAAGGCCTGGACTTGTTTTACTGTTTTATAGAATGAAATTATTCAAAAGAGCATATCTAAAAAAACTCTGGGTTGCGGTTATTGTTATAGTCGTAATTTCATTTATCGTAGGTCAGTTTGCCCTCTACCTTCTTTACGCCTTTTAAATTTTTTGAGTTCCGTAATCGCCTAAGTGATAAAATTCAGATTAAACTTTATTTCGCATGAACCCTGATTTATCAATTTCAAAAATTCCCGGCATTGGTAAATATTATGAGTATAAACTCCGGAAACTAAACATAAATTGCACCGAGGATCTTATTTACCATTTTCCATTCAGATACGATGACTTTTCCCAGATAAAAACCATAGAAAATATCCAAACAGGAGAAATAGTCAGCATTCAGGGAGTAATCTGGCAAATCAAAAATATAAGAACCAGATCAGGCAAATTCATAACAGTCGCAACAGTCGCCGACCAGTCCGGAACAGTTGAGGTAGTTTGGTTCAATCAGCCTTATCTTACGCAGACATTGAAAGCCGGAATGCAAATTTCACTGTCCGGAAAAATTCAGTTTGAAGGATTTCGCGCTAAACTGATCTCTCCCTCATACGAAATTCTAAGATCAAACACCTCACAAATCGAATCTAATTTCTATCAAGGTCAGACCTTGCATACGGGAAGACTTGTGCCGGTTTATCCGGAAACCGAGGGCGTCTCTTCCAAATGGCTCAGAGGAAAAATTGCCAAAATTCTGCCGGAGTATTTGAAAAGCCAAAAAGACTTTCTGCCAAATGAAATACTAAAAAGGCAAAAACTCGCAAAACTTTCCGATGCACTCAATTTTATGCACTTCCCGAAATCAAATGATGAAATCACAAAAGCCAGAAAAAGGCTCGCCTTTGACGAACTTTTTTTAATCCAGCTGGCATCGCAGCTTAGGAAACTAAATTGGCAAAAAACAAAAGTTGCGCCGAAAATGAAGATTGATAATGAAAGATTTACCAAATTTGAAAAAAGGCTGCCGTTCAAATTAACCGATGCGCAAAAAAAGGCGATTGATGATCTTTCATCCGATTTAAAAAAAGATACACCTGCAAACAGGCTGCTTGAGGGGGATGTTGCAAGCGGCAAAACAGTGGTTGCCGCAGCGGCAGTTTTTGCTGTCCACTTGAATGGCTATTCGTCGCTTGTAGCCGCACCGACCGAAATTCTGGCATTTCAGCATCAGGCAACGCTTGCAGAAATTTTGTCTATGCACGGGATGACTGTCGGCATCTGGACCGCAAGCAAAAAACAAAAAGGCGATGTAACGGTGGGAACCCATGCACTTTTGAATAACTTCAGACCCGAAAAACCGGCGGGTTTGGTTGTCGTAGACGAACAGCACAGATTCGGAGTCGCCCAAAGAGGCCGGCTCTTTATCAACCAGTCCACAAAGTTTACACCGCATCTTTTAACCATGACCGCAACCCCAATCCCCAGAACCCTAGCTTTAACTTTGTACGGAGATCTTGATCTTTCTGTTCTTTACGAAATGCCAAAAGGCCGACAAAAAATTGCAACCTACATTGTACCAAATGCCAAAAGAAACAACGCGTATAAATTCATCGAAGAGCAGGTTGACAAAGGTAGACAGGCTTTTATTATTACGCCTTTTGTCGAACCGTCGGAAACAATGACATCCGTGAAAGCCGCAACGATCGAATTTGAAAAGTTAAAAACCAAATTCACAAAAAGCGTAAACTTGGGACTTTTGCACGGAAAGCTGAAATCGAAAGAGAAAGAATCCGTTATTAAAAAGTTCCAGAAGGGAACAATTGACATTCTGGTTTCAACCCCGGTTGTTGAAGTAGGAATAGACATTCCTAATGCCACTATTATGATGATCGAATCGGCAGAAAGATTCGGCCTTGCTCAGCTTCACCAGCTAAGAGGCCGGGTCGGCCGCGGCAAACATAAATCGTACTGTTTTCTATTTACAGAATCCACTTTACCAAACTCCCTAAAACGTCTAAAAAGTATGGAAAAAATAGACATTGGTTTTGAACTTGCGGAGATAGATCTGAAAATGCGCGGTTCGGGTGAAATCTTCGGCCTTAAACAATCCGGCTTCGTAAACCTTAAAGTAGCCGATCTTGCCGATCGGCAAGCCGTTTCAGAAGCACAAAATGAGGCCAAGGAATTACTGTCTTTCGATTCCTCTTTAAAAAAGTTCCCGTTACTTTCTCAAAAGCTCAATAAGCTCCAGTCAGAATACATCCAGCCTAATTGAATTCTAAAAGGGTTGACCTGAAACCAATATTTGTTATAATCCCCGAAAGCAAAACGTTCGTAGTTACCAGAAGTAAGGTGAGGATTTATACTAGTAATTATATCAGCAGGTCGCCTTGGCACACTTCGACATGTCAGACGTGTCTCCGTTCATGCCAATAGCACTCCTCTGATATTTTTGTAAAATAGAATTTAACTATAATAAATTAAGGAAATTATACAAAAATGGGTGCATTACCGAAGAAAAAACACGCAAAGGCAAGATCAAAGACAAGAAGGGCTGCAATCAGACTAAAATTGCCTGGTCTCGTAGTATGCCCAAACTGCGGTGAACTTAAAATTCCCCATACAATTTGTACAAAGTGCGGCTCGTACGGCCGCCCCAAAGGGGCATCCGATGAAAAGAAAATCCGATCCGAGACATAAAATTCGAGTAGCAACGGTAAAAAGGCTCTTTGAGCAAAGCTTTAGAAAAGACATTGATTTTGACAAAGGTTCCGAAGCAGAAAAAATAGTAGCAAGTCAAAAAAAAATCGACGTCATAATCCAAAAATTCGCGCCCAACTGGCCGGTTGAACAAATTTCGCCAATGGATCTGGCTATTTTAAGGCTTTCAATCTGGGAGCTTAAGTTTAAAGAAAAAAAAGAACCCTATAAAGTTGTGGTTGATGAAGCCGTTGAAATTGCCAAAGAGTTCGGCACGGAGACATCCCCAGGCTTCATAAATGGCGTTTTGGGGGCTATCATAAAAACCTATCCTAAGTTAAAAAGAAATTAAATGGATTATTTTGACCTGTTAAGAAAATTAATTTCCGAACTGTTTTCTATTCCCGAGGACACAATCGAGGAAGACTCTTTACTGGATGAAGATCTTTCGATCACGGATCTTGACCTTGAGGATTTGATAACCCAAATTCAAAAAAAGTTTGATATTTTAATTCCTGCCGAGAAAATCCCGTCATTTAAAAAAGTTTCCGATATAGTTGCTTTTCTTTACGATCATGCTGAAGGCCAACAACAATCTTGATACTCTCCAAAAAAAAATCGGCTTCTCTTTTTCGAGTAAGACTCTTCTCAAGACTGCCTTTGTCCACCGGTCATACCTGAATGAACATAAAAAATACAAAGGCCCCTCCAACGAACGCTTGGAGTTTTTGGGCGATGCGGCACTTTCCATAGTCGTCTCCACCTTTTTATATGAAAAGCTTCCGAATGCGACTGAGGGAAAACTCACCACATCCAGAGCTTCTTTAGTCAGAACAGAAACTTTAGCTAAAATTGCCACAAGTCTTTCACTCGGAAAACATTTAGTTCTTTCGAAAGGTGAGGAAGATACAGGCGGACGCGAAAATCCTTCAATCCTTGCCAATACTTTCGAAGCGCTGGTAGGCGCTATTTACCTTGACCGGGGAATCGCAAAAGTCGGGGAATTTTTAAAAAAAACCGTCCTTTCCGATTGGAAAAGTTTAATTGAATCTGCCGTTCCTGACAATAAATCCAGACTGCAGGAATTCGTCCAGAGAAAATATCACGTTTCGCCAATTTACAAGCTGATCTCCTCATGGGGTCCTGATCATGCAAGGCAATTTGAAATAGGCGTTTTTATAGGCGAAAAAAAAATGGGCAGGGGAACAGGCAATAATAAGCAGTCAGCCGCCCAAAACGCCGCCAAAGATGCTCTAACCCGTCTCGCCTCGAAGAGCGCGCGAGTCGAGGTGGACTAGACTAAAACCATAAAGTTTGGCATAATTGCTCCCTATGAGTGTAAAAATACGACTTTTTAAGGTAGGCAGGAAGCACCAAGGCTCCTTCAGGATCGTGGCGCAGGACACGAAAACGAAACGGGGAGGAAGATTTTTGGAAATCCTGGGGTCTTTTAATCCTTCCAATGTGGGCAAGAAAATAATCCTCAAAGGGGAACGGATCAATTTTTGGCTTTCAAAAGGCGCAAAACCAACAGAGGCAGTCGCAAAAATTTTAAAGTCAAATGGAAGACCTTCTTAATACATTAATCGAACCACTGGTTTCTGACATCAAAAAAATTACTATCAAGAGACAGGAAGCAGAAGGCGGCATCAAATTTATTGTAAATGTTCCTAAAGAAGACATCGCCAAGGTAATCGGCAAAGAAGGCAAAATGGTCAAAGCCATCAAAAACCTGCTTAAAATAAGGGCGGTTAAGGAAAATAAGTTTGTGGCTTTAGAAATCGAAGAAGCGTGATGACTTTCCACATCCTCACACTTTTTGCCGAAATGTTTGAGGGTATTTTTTCCCAAAGCATCCTAAAACGGGCCCAGGACTTAAAAAAAATCAAGATAGAAATAGTCAATATTCGCGACTTTGCTGATGATAAACACAAGACCGTTGACGACAAACCTTATGGCGGGGGACGGGGGATGGTTATGAAAGTGGATGTTTTAGTCAAAGCTCTTGAAAGTATTGGCGGAAAACCATATAGCATCTTACTTTCGGCCTCCGGCGAAAAATACACCCAAAAAAGCGCCCTGATTTTGTCAAAGAAATCACAAATCGCACTCATATGCGGACATTATGAAGGCACGGATGCAAGGACAGAAAAATTCGTGGACAAGACCTATTCCATCGGAGACTTTATTCTAACAGGCGGCGAGATAGGCGCCATGGCAATTGTTGATTCGACAACAAGATTGATCCCAAAAGTTATAAATCCGGAATCTTTAGAATCGGAATCTTTCGCAGTTAAAAAAACCCTCCTCGAGTATCCTCAATACACCAAACCGGAAGAGTTTAGGGGTTTGAAAGTGCCGAAAATTTTGCTTTCAGGAAATCATCAGGAAATCGAAAAATGGAGAAAAATCCAAGCTTTAAGAGGGACAAGGAAAAACCGCCCGGATCTTCTTAATACTTAATACCTAATACTTTATATTTAAATCAAAAAGGGGCAAAGATATCCTCTCTGCCTATAGGTACTTGAGGTACAGATACAGACGGAGTAGTTGCCAAACCTGTATCTATTATTTTTTCCAGTTTGTCTTTCTCAGATTGCGTAAGTTCGGCAACGGGCGTCTCGATTGAACCTAAGTCTGTCGGCATTGGTTTAAAGTAAGCAAAAATACTCATACTCACTTTCAACTGAGCAGAACCTTCGGAAGTTGCGGAAGAAACTGATAAATCGCTGATTGAAACTGTCCTGGGAATGGCCGAAACATTGTTCAAAAACTGCAGTAGGGAACTATAGCCGCTTGTTAAGGACACGTTGACTTTGACACTCGGGGCAATCTCGGTCGCGGCTCCGGCTGAGGGAGCCGGAGCATTTGCTGGCGGCTCACCCGATACAGCTTCCAATGATCCCGGCGTACTTTCCACTCTATTGAGAAGAACACCTGATGAAGCGGCAGCCCTTTCTATCTGGGAAATCAGCAAGAACACTTTTTTGTCTGACGGCAATAGCTGTTCCGCGGCTACAACTTGCTTTTCGAGCTCTGTTTTATCGAGACTAGCCAAAATAGCGGATTTTTGTTTGAGGCTGTCAGCCTTTTGCGCCAGTTCCGTATTGGACTTTTTAATCTGCAGGGCCTGAGAAAACCTTGGCCATACGATCATCAAAAGAACCGCAAAAGAGACCAAGATCGATACCGCCGGAACTGCCAAAGATGAGTATTTGGCAATCTCAAGACTGTTTTCAGCTTTGACTGTGGCTTTGGTAACCGCTGATAAATCCATAAATTAATTTTGCTTGGCAGACTGCGCCGCAATCGAAAAAGTATATGTGCCGGTCTCATCTGCGGTGAGCGTATCAATAGTGACGTTTGAAACGATCCTCGAACCTTCAGGCGTAAGCAGGGAGGAAACCAGTCCGGCAACTTCGGCTGATGACTTTGCCTTACCATTCATGACAATTTTGCCGGTAGAAAACTTGATATCAGTAAAATAAATACCCTGCGGGACCAGCTTGGCAAAACCGTTAAAAGTTTGGTAGTAATCGGTCCTTTGGGCCAAAACTTTTTCCGCGAGTGATGATTTATCTTTGGCAACCACTAGAAGCTCTTCTGCCGATTTATAGCTGTTTATAACCTGAGCGTTATCCTCAACCTGAGCGATAAGCTGAGCTCTTTTAGAAACTTGTGTTGTAAAAAATACGAGAACTCCTAAAGTAAATACGGCAGTTAAGATCAAAAGAGCTGCTGACCCGACAGAGAGCCGCTTTTTAAGACTTTCAAAGCGCTCTGTGACCTTTTCCTCTTGGGGAACAAGATTTATGTCCGGCATATTTCGTATAGCTTATTTAAGCGTAGCAAGATTAGTTTCTCAGAGCAAGGCCGGTTGCCACGGCAAAAACCGAGCCCTGACCCGGCATTTTCATAACCTGACCCTGCTTTTCAAAATCCTGCCAAGGGTCTCCGAATGAAACCTCCAGACTTGTTCTCTCGGCTAAAAATTGAATTACTCCCGGAAGAAAAGAGCCTCCTCCGCAAACCACCGATCTTTTCGTCTCGCTGTCCTTAAGAATACCGTGGGCAAATTCGACTGCTTTTAAAATTTCGGAGACCAAAACATCCAGAATAGGTTTTAAAACGGCAGCTACCTTGCCGGAGAGTTTATCTTCCAAAATCCCGTAAGCTTGTTTATACTGCTCAGCCTGATCCTGAGGCAGATTAAATTCTGCCATGATTGCACGGGTTAAATTAATACCGCCTGTTGCCACAGACCTGGTAAATAAAACACTTCCCAAGTATGTAATTACAAGTTCTGTAGAAACCGCACCAATAGAAATAATAATAGTTACCGGATCCTGAGGCTTTGTAAAGGCGCGGGAAAGGGCGAAAGATTCACTTTCCAAAAAAGCGGCAGTCAACCCTGCCTCTTTGACAACAGTAAGATATTTATCAATAACCCTCAGAGGCGCAGCAACCAAAAGAACCTGCATTTTATCCCTGCCCGACGTTTCCGGTCTTGAAACTACCTTGTACTGCAAATTTACGTCTTTTATAGGCAGAGGTATATATTGCTCGGCTTCCCAATTAATTGCTGCGGAAAGTTCTTTGTCTGTTAGAGGCGGCAGTTCTATAAGCCTTGTTACCACCTGCGATTCCAAGAGAGAAACTGCGCATTTATTGCTTCCTATTTTTGCCTCATCCACGCACTTGCCAATAGAATCTGCAAGTTTTTTAAGGTCGACAGGAGACTCAGACATAATGCCGCCCGCGGGAGACTGAATGCTTGAGGCGGCCTCTAAAAATTTTTTCTTGCCTGATACTTTTACTTTTGCAACTTTAACAAACGAGCGGCCTATATCAAGACCGAATACTTGGGCAGGCATGACAATTACTGTGCTGACTTGGTACTTTCAGGTTTTTGAGACTGATTTTTTTCTGCTGAAGGCGTGGCGGGTGAAGGTGACGGAAACTGGGGCTCTTTCGGCTGTACCTTATCAACCGCCGAATCTATTGATTTTTGGTCAATGGTCCTGTTTTGGGAAGGCAAATTTGTTTCGACCGCTGAATTTTTTGTAAAAAGAATTAGGAAAATTGCCGGCACTACCACGGCTCCAATACCCAAAACAGAAAGTATAATCTTTGTATTTTTGTTCATCACTTGACTATATCACCTTCCGAATAGAGAACATAATCAAAAACCGCAGGTAAAGCAGGCAGGGCGGTTCTCGTCACCTGCACCCTTCTTGTTATGCCAAGATCCGTTTTTGCTACGGAATTGATTTCGTAAATCTGAGTAGGAAGATCGGGGCTCCCTGATACTTTTAATTTATCAACCGTATTGTGAAATGGTTTTATACGCAGATATCTGGCATTCGTTCCAGAGGGTATACTGACAGGCACAGAGCAAGTACTTGAACAAACAGCATTTTGCCAGCTGCCTGTCTGATCAGCCGGTGCTCCAGATCCCTGAAAAGCATACCTGTTCTGGCTATATGAACCGCTTCCGGCTACGCCGCCATTACAAGGTATTGGAGTTGTAGAATTTTCGCAAACTAAAGTTACCTCAAGCGAAACATGAGGTTCTTTCGGCCACTCTATGGTTATATTCCCTGTATAATATGTCGGCGGGGGTCCAGGATTCACCACTAATGTCACCTGAGCAACCTCTCCAAGCGACACAGTCGTTTCATAAACATTTTTACCTTTGACTATAACGGTTGCTGGAATATCACCAACATCAAAAGTCTCAGTATATCCCTGCGAGCTTGTTAAAGCACCTATCTTACTTCCATCCTGAGAGAGTGTTGTCAGTCTTGAGAGTACATCCTCAACTCCGCCTTCTGCGGCGCTGAAGGCTCTTTGAGACTCTTCTGTTTGGGTTGAAATTCTAAGGTTAGTCAAGTTTCTGGACGCAACAGACAAACCTACTGCCAAGGAAACAACAACAATAAGTAGAACCAGTATTAAAATCTGGCCTGATTTCATCCTTGATTCCATTGTTACTTCTTGCTCTGTTCTTGTCAATTGCCTGTCCTCCGAAGCTTCATGCGAAGGAGGATCAATTGTGTTTTCAGTATCCTCGTAGCGAAATCGTTGTCTGGAATTTAACATTGGCCAAATAATCGCTTCTGGAAACAGCCGCTACACCCTGACTTATTGTAAACTCGACAGCTACGATTGGAGGAGAAGAAACGCCTCCAGAAGACAAAACTATATTGAATTTACAATAGGTAATGCTGACTCCGGATTTAATATCTGTGTTCGTAATGCTTGTGTAGTTAGTTGGATCATCGAGTGCAGAAGATGCAATTTCTATCCTGCCGTTTGCAGTTTGGCCAACCGGGTTAACACACCTGATACGAAGCGGGTCGGCATTAACTCTGAAAAGCCTAAGGTCAGTACAATTGTCATTTTCTCCCAACATGCAATCAGCATCAGTCGCGTTTCTTATTTGAGACTCCAGCGTATCTAAAACAACCTGGCCGTTTTGTTTTACCTCAGAAGTTATATTGGCTTGATTCGTACCTTTAAGAACCGCCGTCAGAAAAAGTAAAATCGAGCCTATGGTAATCGAAAGCAGACCAATAACTATAAGGAATTCGAGCAGGGTAAACCCTTTAGACAATTGACAACTAACACTTGACAACTGACAAAAATTTTTGCTTTTCTTAATCATTGTTAAGTGTTAAGTGCAAGTGTTAATTGTTCCCTATGGAAAACCTTGCCAAAGACCTAGAAAGGTTTGACTTTTAACAGAACGCGTCTGCCCGGATTCGGCCCAAGCAATAGTCACAGTGATAAGCCGTTTTTCATTAGTCAGGCCTTGATTAACCATCTCGATAGTTCTGCTGAAACTTGTGCTATCAAGCGTGATAGACTGAGGAGAAGCACAGCTGACAGATACCAATGTCCAGTTCTCCGGAACGCCGCTTGTGACATCAAGTGAATAACAAGTAGTGCTTGGTGAGTTCGGTAAAAACTCTAATTTATCATCTACCGCAGGATCATCAGGTGGATGCCGATCGCGAAAAACCCTAATCTGCTCCAAGGTCTGTTGAACAAGCTTCGTTGCCTGACTGTTATTGCGCGCGGACCTTGAGCTTTTCTGGGTAATCAGGCTTGTAGTAATTAAAGAAATTGCCAAAATCACGGCTACTCCGATACTTACAACAACCTCCACAAGAGACTGGCCGCCAAAGTTTGCATTTTTTAATCTTAATGTCATTTTTACTGACCTCCGCTTATTTCACCCGTAGGCCGCACTGTCACAGTACTGACATTTGAAGTCTGCTGTCCTTTAAGTTCGATTACTAAATCTCCTGTAAAATCTTTTGCATTGCCCGAATTAAAAGGAGGACCGGAGCTTGAATGCAAAGCAACATCAGTAACAAGGGGTTTGAATAAAATTGTAATGTCCCCGCTGTTTAGTGTATCTACGCCCAATTTGACGCTATTTAAAGTGACTCCGGATGGGAAAGTGACAGTTTTTGTAGGACTAGGAAAAGGTGTCTCAGCATCGAATTCATCCCTGCATACACCAGCGTAAGTATAACTTGAGGTTGACACAGTAATATTAAATGTCACATACCAACCAGCAAGAGTATCGTTAATAGAACATTCACTGTTTGCCCCTTTGTCTCCGGCAAGCGCCTTATTTTGGACAAATCTTAAATCATTCTTAAGAGTTTGGGTTGCGTTTCTGATTCGCTGGTTTCTCTCAAATGTAATATATGACGCGGTCACCAAAGTTGAAACAATGCCAAAAAGAGTAATCACCACGAGCATCTCGATCAATGTGAAGCCTCGCCAAAAGTGAATAGTGAATTTTCTATTTGCGACTAAACGTTTACCATCGAGGTTACTCGTGGGCATTAATTTCAATATACCATTAAATACCACCTGAGAATCTGCGTACCCCAAAACAAACCTATAAGGAAACCCAGAACCAAAAACGGGGCAAAGGGTATAGTCTGACCGAAGTGCTTTTTTCCAAGAATAATCAAAAAAACCGAAACCAGTGCCCCAAAAAAGAAAGCTAGAAAAACAGCAAGGATAGTTTGGGAGAATCCCAAAACCAAACCCATTAAAAACGCAAGCGTTATGTCTCCTGTACCCATACCCCTGCCGCGCGTAACAAGAACTATCAGCCCAAAAACTAAAGCCGCGCCAAATGCAGTACCGACATTTTGAATAAAAACATCCTGGGACAAAAAGATAAAGTTATATAAAAGGGCAATCAATGAAGCCAGATAAACAAAACTTGTCGGGATAAGTGAGAACTTAATATCAACCGCCGCAACTACAATCAGAATAGATACGAGGAAGAAATTAAATAACAGAAAAGCAATTGTCAGATTTCCAGAAGCACTAAGGGCCAAAAACGAAATGACAAACAAAATACCGGCAATTGCCTCAACAATCGGGTACTGCCATGAAACGGGCTTTTTGCAAACGCGGCACCTACCGCCAAGACCAACGAAGCTAAAAATGGGAACAAGATCAACCGTTTTTAAAGTGGCGTGGCAATAATCACAATATGACCTTCCCAAAAGGGTTTCGCGCCTTATAGTCCTGTCAATTATTACATTCAAAAAACTACCAATCGCAGAGCCCAGGATAAAAAAGAAGATTAAAAATAGAATCACTGATTAAGAATAACCAATAAAAATATAGGTGACAAGACATAAGGAATGTTGATTATAATGAATCGTAAACTGCAATGATTAAAAAGCTTCTGAAAAAAATCACTCCATATCTACTAATTATCTCTATTACAGCTGCTATTTACTCAAATACACTATCTGCGGAATTCGTATTTGATGATTACAAAACCGTCTTGAACAACCAACTAATAAAAAACACAGCAAATCTTCAAGATCTATGGAAGAACAACCCCAGGCGGTTCGTAAGCTACCTTAGCTTTGCAGTCAACTACCAAATGGGTAAACAGGAAGTCTTCTGGTACCACGCAACAAACATTGCAATTCATCTTTTAACCGGCG
>Ga0209542_10012448_pt1 | contig 14865 bp, 9 predicted proteins | sample RifCSPhighO2_01_FD_184028 | JGI IMG/M metagenome (GOLD analysis project Ga0209542, IMG submission 184028) | Soil microbial communities from Rifle, Colorado - Rifle CSP2_plank highO2_0.1 (SPAdes) (version 2) | ecosystem: Environmental > Terrestrial > Deep subsurface > Rock core/Sediment ...
CAAATAGTTTGATCGATTGACCAAAGGCCAGGGTAACGATCGCTTTTCGCCAGTTGGCCCGGGTGACCCGCCGTCTGCCCATGCGTTTAGGCTTGCCAGCTACATTGATCATATTAACCTTGGTTACTTTTACTTTAAAAAATTGCTCTACCGCCGCTTTTACCTGGGTAGCGGTGGCGCGCTGATCGACCACAAAAGCATACTTGCTAACACTCCCCTGCTGGATGCTTTTTTCGGAGATAACTGGATGTTTAATGATTAACGACATATTAAGCTCTCTCCTGTAATACGGTTAAAGCGCCGGGTAGAAAGATAATGCGTCGAGCGGCAGCGGCCGACAGGGCGCTTAATTGCTTAGCCGATACCACTTGAACATAACTTAAATTTTTTACCGCCAGTCTAACCGCCGGCTGATGGTTAGCCGCTACTAATAGATTGCTGTGAGAATCCAGTACGCCGGAAAGCAGCGCCAACCAGGCTTTAGTTTTATTCATACCATCCCGGGGAAGCGTAGCTACTTCGAACAACTCGCCGCGCTTGGCTTTACTGGACAATACGGCCACTAAAGCGGGTAGCAATAGTTCTCGATTGATCTTTTTGCTAAAGTTGCGCTGATTAGTTGGGCCAAACACCGCTCCGCCGCCGCGCCAGACTGGATTTCGCCGAGTACCTACGCGCGCCCGGCCAGTTCCTTTCTGCCGCCAGGGCTTTTTGGTAGTACCAGCGACTTCGCCCCGATGCTTGATATGGGCAGTCGCCCGCCGTTGATTGCTCTGTTGGCCGATCAACACCTGAGATAGAGTCCGCAGACTCATCTCAGAATTAGTAAAGCTTTGTTCTGAAATTGGCTTAATCGAATGCTCTGCCGAAATGACAGTAGTTTTTTTAGCCGAAGTTTTAGGAGTAGTTTTGACCATATGCTTACTTGCGGATCAATAACCAACTGTGCCGAGCGCCCGGCACCGAACCTTTAATGGCAATCGTATTAGTTTTAAGATCAATCGCCATAACTTTCAAACCCCGAGTGGTAACCTGCTCCGCTCCCTGATGCCCCGACATTCTTTTGCCAGGCAGCACTCGAGCGATCCCCATGGGGCCGATGCTCCCAGGCGCTCGATGATGATCATGACCGTGGCCCATCGGACCGCGGCTGAATCCGTGGCGTTTCACCGTACCCGAGAAGCCCTTACCCTTGGAGATGCCGGTAACCGAAACAATGTCTCCTACTTCAAATATTGATAGATCGATCTTATCACCCCGTTTAAGCTCGGTTTCCCCCTTAAGTTCTTGCAGCTTGCGCACATCAAGTTCTTTGAGATGGCCTTGGGCGGCGCGATTAAGTTTTTTGGCTCTCCCCGCTCCGATCTGAACAGCAGCATAGCCATCGACGGCCGCGGTTTTAACCTGGGTTACCACATTAGGAAGAGCGGTAAGCCAAGTAACCGGCGCTACGGCGCCATCTGGCAAGATTAACTGGGACATATCTATTTTTCGGGCGAGTAGACCTTTCATCTTATTAGCAGGTTAGGAACTTAGCGGGAAAGTTGGTTAGTATAATAACCAGTTCTCCTGATACCATTAGCATCGGTACGCAGAAGTGGTGAATGCAGGTTCTATCTATTTAAGGATTTATACTGACCAGCTAACCTGCTAACCAGCCGACCAGCTAATTACATCTTAACTTCGATGCTGACACCCGCCGGCAGATTGAGGTTGGTGAGGGCGTCGATGGTTTTTGGCCGGGGATCGGTAATCTCGATGAGGCGCTTATGCACCCGCATCTCAAACTGCTCCCTCGAATCTTTATGAACGAAAGTGGATCGCAGGACAGTATAAACCTTCTTTTCGGTGGGCAACGGAATGGGTCCGACTACATTGGCGCCAGTGCGCTCCGCGGTTTCAACAATCAATTTAGCTGATTGATCGATGATCCGATGGTCATAAGCTTTTAACTTAATCCGGATCCGCTGCTTATTGGTGGCAGTTTTACTGTCTTCCGTCTTTTTAGGAGCAATTTTAGGCATCGAGATTTCAATTTAACGGGAAGGTACAAGCTGTCCCATCCCGATAACTGTTGGGACGGGACAGCTTAAATTTAAAACTTATTTGATGATCTTAGTTACCGCACCGGCTCCGACGGTCTTGCCGCCTTCACGAATGGCAAACCGCAAACCTTCATCCATCGCTACCGGCACAATTAATTTAACTACCAGCTTAACCGTGTCGCCGGGCATTACCATCTCCCGATCGGCCGGCAGTTCGACATCGCCGGTTACATCCGTGGTCCGGATATAGAACTGTGGCTTGTAACCTTTGGTAAACGGAGTGTGGCGGCCGCCTTCTTCTTTACCTAAGACATACACCTCTGCTTCAAAATCGGTATGCGGAGTAATGGAACCGGGCTTAGCCAATACCTGGCCGCGCTCGATCTCATTCCGCTCGATCCCTCGAAGCAGCGCGCCGATGTTATCACCGGCTTGGCCCTGGTCTAGCAGCTTTCTAAACATTTCAACGCCGGTTACTACCACCTTGCGGGTTGGCTTGATCCCGACGATCTCTACCTCTTCGTTGATTTTAACGATACCCTGCTCTACTCGACCGGTCGCCACTGTACCGCGACCCTTGATCGAGAAGACATCTTCGATCGGCATCAGGAACGGCTTATCCAACGCCCGAACCGGATCTGGGATATAGGTGTCCATCGCATTCAACAGATCCAAAATTGGCTGAATCGCGGCCGGATCGGTAGGGTTCTCCAACGCCTTCAGCGCTGATCCCCTAATGACCGGGGTCTCTTTGCCGGGGAATTCGACCTCTTCCTCAACCAGATCGACCAACTCGGGGTCATCGACCATATCTACCTTGTTAATAAAGACAATCATCTGAGGTACGCCCACCTGATGGGCCAACAGGATATGCTCTCTGGTCTGAGGCATCGGACCATCAGTGGCGGCTACCACCAGAATAGCGGCATCCATCTGGGCCGCGCCGGTAATCATATTCTTGATGTAATCAGCGTGACCGGGACAGTCAACATGGGCATAGTGCCGTTTCTCAGTGTTGTACTCCTGATGACTCGTCGCAATAGTAATACCCCGCTCCCGCTCTTCGGGGGCGTTATCAATATCTTCAAACTTTCGGGCCTCAGCCAGTCCCTTAGCAGCCAAAACCTGAGTAATTGCAGCTGTCAAGGTTGTTTTACCGTGGTCGACATGACCAATAGTCCCAACATTGACATGAACCTTATCCCTCTTAAAAGCTTCTGCCATAACTTTCTCCTTTATCGTTTATATTCGATACTTTTAGAAAATACACTTGTTTAAGGTAGAGCGCAAGGGTTTTTCAGGGGCTAATGGGCAAAAAATCGCCCACCCCCGGTCTCCCCCCAATCTACCAGGGGTAAATTTAGCCTTTGCGCTTGGTAACTATCTCCTCTTGGATGTTGTTGGGGACCTTCTCGTATTGATAAAACTCCATCGTTGAGGAGGCCCGCCCCTGGGTTAATGACCTTAAGTTGGTAGCGTAGCCAAACATCTCGGCCAGGGGAATAAAGGCGTGGATCACCTTAGCCCCAGCCCGTTCGTCCATCCCCTCGATCCGGCCCCGTTTGGAGGATAGATCGCCCATCACATCGCCGGCGAAATCCTCGGGAGTAACTACCTCGACTTTCATAATAGGCTCCAAGATAACCGGACCGCCCTTTTTAACGCCATCCTGCAGACAGATACTCCCGGCGATGCTAAAGGCCATTTCGGACGAATCAACATCGTGATAGCTTCCATCATGCAGGGTAGCTTTGATGTCCACGATCGGATAGCCGGCGATGGCGCCCTTATTCATTGCGCCCGCCATGCCTTTCTCGACAGCGGGAATGTACTCTTTGGGAATCGAGCCGCCAAAGATCTTATTAATAAATTCAAAGCCCTTGCCCCGCTCTAATGGCTCAAACAACACCACTACATGACCGTACTGGCCGCGGCCGCCAGTCTGGCGAATATATTTAGTCTCCACATCAGCTTCTTTGGTAATGGTTTCTCGGTAGGCTACCTGCGGCTTGCCGACATTGGCTTCCACTTTAAATTCGCGGCGCATCCGATCGACAATAATATCCAAATGTAACTCGCCCATTCCTTCGATAATTGTCTGGCCGCTCTCTTCGTCGGTATGCACCCGAAAGGTGGGATCTTCTTCAGCTAACTTGCCCAAAGCGATACCCATCTTTTCTTGGTCAGCCTTCGATTTAGGCTCCACCGCCACCGAGATAACCGGCTCAGGGAAGGTAATCGATTCTAAGACAACTTTATCGCCTTCATTAACTAAAGTATTGCCGGTAGTAACACTCTTGGCCCCCACTAAGGCACCGATCTCACCGGCAAAGATCTCGTCTACTTCTTCGCGATGGTTAGAGTGCATCCGCAAGATGCGGCCCACCCGCTCTTTCTGACCTTTGCTCGAATTATAGATATACGATCCGGACTTTAATTTGCCGGCGTAAACCCTAAAGTAAATTAATTTTCCCACAAACGGATCAGTAGCCACCTTAAAGGCCAACGCAGTAAATTTTTCGTCATCCGAGGCCTTGCGCAGGACGGGCTCCTCGCTACCCGGGATATGCCCCTCTAACGGTGGAACATCCAAGGGTGATGGCAGATAGTCAACGACGGCATCAAGCAGTTTCTGAATGCCCTTATTTTTAAGCGCCGAGCCGCACATCACCGGCGCGATTTTATTTTCGATCACGGCCGCCCGCAGCGCCTTTTTTAACTCATCGGTGGTGATAGCTTGATCACTTAGAAACCGCTCCATCAGGGCATCCTCGGTTTCAACAATTTTCTCTAATAGTTTGTGGCGATACTCTTTTACTAACTCCTTCATATCATCTGGCACATCGGTTTCCAATACATCTTTGCCCAGATCGTCTTGATATATATAGGCTCGCTCGGTTAGGAGATCAACCAGTCCCTTATAGTTTTCAGCGGCGCCGATCGGCAGCTGGATAGGGATGGCGCTGTTGTTCAACCGTTCCAGAATTGTCTTATAGCAAAAATAGAAGTCCGCTCCCATCCGATCCATCTTATTAATAAAACAGATGCGCGGCACATGATATTTGTCAGCCTGCCGCCAGACGGTTTCGGATTGCGGCTCCACACCGGCCACTCCGTCAAATACCACCACGCCGCCATCAAGCACCCTCAGCGACCTTTCGACCTCAACTGTAAAATCAACATGTCCGGGAGTATCGATAATATTGATGCGGGTATCGTTCCAGAAACAAGTGGTAGCGGCCGAGGTGATGGTAATGCCGCGCTCGCGTTCCTGTTCCATCCAGTCCATCACCGCTTCGCCTTCGTGGACTTCGCCGATCTTGTAGGTTTTTCCGGTATAAAAAAGCACCCGCTCACTGACGGTAGTTTTACCCGCATCAATATGGGCTATGATACCAATATTGCGCGTATTCTCAAGTGAATACTGTCTCTCTGCCACTCTTAGAAATTTAGTAGGTTAGCTGTATGAGTGAGTTAGTGGATTGATAAATAACTGACTGACCCGCTGATTGACTGTTTAAAATCGAGCGAAATGAGCAAAAGCCCGGTTGGCCTCGGCCATCTTGTGAGTTTCTTCTTTCTTCTTGACGGCGCCACCAGTATTGTTAAAAGCGTCCATAAATTCGGCTGCCAACCGATCTCTTAATGGCATCCCTTTGCGATTTGACTAGCCACTGCATCGCCAAAATAATCCGCCGCTCAGCAGAAACCTCCATCGGGATCTGATAGTTAGCCCCACCGACCCGGCGGCTTCTTAGTTGCACCATCGGCGATACATTATCCAGAACGATTTGAAATACTTCCATCGGGGTCTTATTCAATTTTTTGCCGGCGGTCTCCAGCCCGGCGTAAACCGATTGCTCGGCCACATTCTTCTTGCCGTTCAGCATAATCTTATTAATAAACCGCTGAACTAAAACATTCCCGTATTTCTTATCGGGAGAGATCTCGCGTTTGGGAGTGCGGCCTTTTCTTGACATACAGAATTAAATTAAGCAGCAGATTTAGCGCCATACTTGCTGCGGCCCTGCCGGCGATTAGCTACCCCGGCGGTGTCTAATGTTCCTCTAATAATATGGTAGCGGACACCGGGCAAGTCTTTAACTCGTCCACCACGGATCGTCACGATCGAATGCTCTTGCAGGTTGTGACCGATGCCGGGGATGTAGGCGGTAACCTCCATCCGGTTGGTTAACCTAACCCGGGCGATCTTTCGGAGAGCGGAGTTGGGTTTCTTGGGTGTAGTGGTAGTTACCTTCAAGCAGACACCGCGCTTCTGTGGCGCACCTTTGTTCAAACCAACCGTTCTGGTTTTTAGCGTATTAAAAGTCGTCTGCAGCGCTGGTGATTTTGATTTATGCGCTGCGGTCTTCCGCTTCTTTCTGATCAGTTGATTAATGGTAGGCATACCTGACTATTTAAGCTCTTATCGCTATCATCTGTCAACCCCGTAGTAGAAACTGGCATGACCCGGTCATTTCAGCGAAGCTGTGCCAGTTTTCACTATCGGGGTCAACCCCGTAGTAGAAACTGGCATGACCAGGTCATTTCAGCGAAGCTGTGCCAGTTTTCACTATCGGGGTCAACCCCGTAGTAGAAACTGGCATGACCCGGTCATTTCAGCGAAGCTGTGCCAGTTTTCACTATCGGGGTCAACCCCGTAGTAGAAACTGGCATGACCCGGTCATTTCAGCGAAGCTGTGCCAGTTTTCACTATCGGGGTCAACCCCGTAGAGAATTTTCCATTTGCTTCGCAATAGCGATGAAACCGATGGAGAATCTTCTACGGGGTCAAATTATTCTTGTTCGGCTGCGCTGGCCGCTTCGGCCTCCGCTTTGGCGGCCGGGGTTTTAAAGCCGGTACCAGCCGGGATCAGCCGCCCAATAATGACATTTTCTTTAAGGCCTCGTAAGTGGTCGACCGTTCCCCGAGTCGCCGCATCCACTAACACCCGAGTAGTTTCTTGGAAGGAAGCCGCAGATAAGAAGCCTTCGGTGGAGAGGGCAGCCTTAGAGACTCCCAAGAGCAGGCTCTCGTAAGTCAATGGGCGGACACCTTTAGTAGTTAGCTCAGTGATCGCATGATCGGCGACTAATTTAGAGATCACCTCGCCAGCCATATACTCACTATCGCCTTCGTCTTTGATCCGCACCCGGCCAAACATTCGGCTGACGATCACCTCCAAGTGTTTATCGTTGATACTCTGACCCTGGAGGGCATAGATCTTCTGGATCTCGTGGATAATATAGCGCTTAGTGGCACCCTCGCCCTTTAGTCGCATGAGATCCTTTAGACTATAATGGCCTTCAGTCAGCGCATCACCTTGCTCCACTTCATTGCCATCGTTCACCCGTAAGAACACAGTACTGGTGATAGGATATTCGATTGCTTCTTTCTTTTGATAGACCAAATGCGCCCGGTTGCCGGTCACACTCGCTACCCCGCTATAAGGCGCCTCAATCGGATTGCCGTCTTTATCGAGGGCAAGAGTATCACCCTTCTTGATTTGATCACCGTCCTGAACTTTGATGACAACATTTTTCCCGTGCGGCACATCCACGGTCTTATCAACGGTGGCGATCAACTGGAGAAATTTCTTGTCGCCCACCTCCGTTATCTTGATGGTCCCGCTCTTCTCCGCCAGCAACGCCTCGGTTTTGGGTGCCCGCGCTTCGAATACCTCCTCCACCCGCGGGAGACCCTGGGTGATATCCAAGGCGCTAGCCACCCCTCCAGTGTGGAAGGTACGCATAGTCAGCTGAGTACCGGGTTCACCAATGCTTTGAGCCGCCACAATCCCGACCGCTTCGCCCAATTTAACCAACCGGCCCCGAGCCAGATCCTTGCCGTAACAGGTCTGACAGATACCAAAATCTAATTGGCAGCCTAACGGCGACCTAACTGTTAGGATATCGAGCGGCAGGTCACTAATCAGTTTGGCAACCGCTTCATCGACATAAGCGCCGCCGGAAACCACGATATGGCCGCTGCTATCTTTAATGTCTTCCAGGATAAATCGACCACTAGCCGAAGAAGCCAATGTCTCGCCGATCTCTTCGGCGTCAACCCGATAGACGGTGCGGCCCTCGGTGGCATGGCAGTCATCAGTGACAATCACCACATCTTGTGATACATCCACCAACCTACGGGTCAGATAACCAGCATCCGAAGTCCTCAGCGCCGTATCGGCTCCACCTTTGCGGGCACCGTGTGTAGAAATAAAGTACTCCAACGAGGTTAAGCCTTCTCGATAGTTGGATTTAACCGGCAGTTCGATTGATTTTCCGGCCGGGTTGACCACTACGCCCTTCATTCCCACCAACTGGTTAAGCTGCTCAATGCTGCCGCGCGCGCCGGAATCAATCATTAAGTTGGTGGAGCCAAACATATCTTTTTCTTTGTGCGCCACAAATCCTTCGATCTGCTCCTTGGCTGATTCCCACAACTGAATCGATAACCGTCGCCGCTCATCCACAGTGATCAGACCGTCTTTGTACTGATCTCGAATCTGCTCTACTTTCTCTTCCGTGGCCTTGATCAGCTCCACCTTAGCCCCGGGAATCTGCAGATCGGACACACTAAAGGTAACGCCGGAGAGAGTGGCAAAGTTAAAACCGGTATTCTTCAGTGCGTCGGCAAAGCTGGCAGTCCGCTCATCCCCCAATTCGGTGTGTACCCGATTAAGAATCTTCTTTAAAGTTCGCTTGGTTACCACTTCATTAATAAACCCGATCTCTTGGGGAATAACCCGATTGAACATCAGTCGGCCCAATGTTGTTTCGATCAACTTGCCAGCATGCCGAACCACTACCGGTTCGTGGAAGCTGAGACGGTCGTTGTTGTGAGCAATCAAAGCGTCATCGATGCTTTCGAACGCCTTTATTCGGTTGCCGGCCGACCGGGGCTGCATTAAAGTCATATAGTAGCAGCCTAAGACCACATCCTGGGTAGGAACGATCACCGGATCGCCGGTAGCTGGTTTAAGCAAGTTGTGGGCGGATAGCATGATCTGTTCCGCCTCGATCTGAGCCGGCCGAGAGAGCGGCAGATGAACAGCCATCTGATCACCATCGAAGTCGGCATTAAAGGCGCTACAGGTTAACGGATGTAGCTGGATAGCATTGCCCTCGACCAACTTGGGCTTAAAGGCTTGGATCCCCAACCGGTGCAGCGTCGGCGCCCGGTTTAACAGCACATGATAGTTGCCGATGACTTCATCTAAAGCATCCCACACTTCAGGCACTTGCCGTTCCACCATCTTGCTGGCTGTTTTAACATTGTGGACAATTTCATTTCGGAGCAGTACCGAAATGACAAACGGCTTAAATATCTCCAGCGCGATGGTTTTGGGAAGACCACATTCGTTTAGATTAAGCGTTGGGCCGACCACAATTACGCTGCGGCCAGAGTAGTCAACGCGCTTGCCCAGTAAGTTCTGGCGGAACCGACCTTGTTTGCCGCGCAAAAGATCGGCGATTGATTTAAGCTTGCGTTTGCTGGTAGTAGCGGTAGAAGCCTCGCGGGCGGTTAGATCAAACAGCGCATCAACTGCTTCTTGCAACATCCGTTTTTCGTTTCTGGTGATCACCTCGGGAGCGCCGATCTCCACCAGTTTCTGCAGCCGGTTGTTGCGATTGATTACCCGACGATAGAGGTCGTTGAGATCGGAGGTAGCAAACCGGCCGCCATCTAACTGCACCATGGGCCGCAAGTCGGGCGGGATCACCGGCAGAGAACGGATCAGCATCCACTCCGGTCGGAGCTTGGCCCGTCTAAATCCTTCTAATAAGCGCAGCCGCTTCTGCAGCCGTTTGCGTTTCTGGCCAACAGCATCGACCAGGTCTTCGCGAATCTCTTTAATATCGGCTTCCAGATCGACTACACTGATCAGTTCATGAATCGCTTCTGCGCCAATGCCCGCCTTAAATACCGATCCGTATTTTAGTGACAGATCGCGATACTCTAATTCCGAGATCACTCGCCGCGGGATCAGATCATTGATCTCGGCCACGGCGGTACTGTAGGCCTGCTTTAATTTATCCAATTTATCCGACAGTTCTTTGGTCAACCGAGATTGTTCGTTGTCACCAGCATTAGCCGCGCTGTTCTTGTAATCATTCTTCAGGGCTTTGGTGTGCTGGCTGTATTCACCGCTGAGCTGTTCTAAAGCTTGGGCTTTAGCCTGCTCGTCTACTGCGGTAATAATGTAAGCGGCAAAATAGATAACCTGTTCCAATTTCTTAGCCTGCACATCTAAGGTAAGACCCAGCCGCGAAGGAGCGCCCCGAAGATACCAGATGTGAGAAACCGGCACGGCCAACTCGATATGGCCCATCCGTTCGCGCCGAACGACAGCCCGCGTTACTTCGACACCGCATTTGTCGCAGACCACACCCTTGTAGCGGATCTTCTTATATTTGCCACAGTAGCACTCCCAATCCTTGGTGGGACCAAAAATCCGTTCGTCAAACAGGCCATCTTTCTCTGGCTTTAGGGTGCGGTAGTTGATGGTTTCCGGTTTGGTTACCTCGCCATGCGACCACGCCAATATCTGTTCAGGCGATGCTAGGGAAATCCGAACGGCCGCGAACTCTTCTTTAAAGCTCTTCTTCTTGGGATTCCGTTCGGCTTGTGACAGAGTTTCTCTCATCATTTACTTCTTCTTAAGTTTTTTTGGCAGTATTTCATTGATTACCTTGCCGCCTTTATCTAATAGCTCAATGTTGAGGCCCAATCCCTGCAGTTCTTTGGCGATAACATTAAACGCCTCGGGGGTCTGCGGCTTTTGGATCTCCTCTCCCTTAATGATTGCTTCATAGGTGCGGGAGCGGCCTAACACATCATCGGATTTGATTGTGAGCATCTCTTGCAGAATATGCGCGGCGCCGTAACCTTCTAACGCCCACACCTCCATCTCACCTAACCGCTGGCCACCTAACTGCGCCTTACCACCCAACGGCTGCTGCGTAACCAAGGCATAGGGACCGATCGAGCGGGCGTGGATCTTATCGTCCACCATATGGATCAGCTTTAGCATATAGACCACGCCGACGGTAGTTTTCTGATCGAACGGTTTGCCGTTCCGACCATCAAACAACTGGATCTTGCCATCGAGGGGTAAACCCGCTCGTTTCATCTCATCAACGATCCCCTCCATATCTATCCCTTCAAAGACCGGGTTCACCGCGTTGAAACCTAAGGTAGCCGCCGCCCAACCGAGGTGAGTTTCTAACACCTGGCCTAAGTTCATTCGCGAGATGATGCCTAAGGGATTTAAGACAATGTCGACCGGAGTACCATCAGCCATAAACGGCATGTCAGCTTGCGGCAACACGCGGGAGATAACGCCTTTATTACCATGACGACCAGCTAACTTGTCGCCGACCGAAATCTTCCTCAATTGAGCAATGTAAACATAAAGGCGCTTGATCACGCCAACTTCCAACTTATCGCCCTTGTCCCGATCAAATATTTTAATATCAACCACTTTACCGTAGCCGCCGTGCGGCAGGCGCAAAGAGGTGTCTTTAACATCTTTGACTTTTTCGCCAAAGATAGCCCTCAGCAACCGCTCCTCGGCAGTTAGCTCGGTCTCGCCTTTGGGCGTAATCTTGCCCACTAAAATATCATTGGCTTTAACCCGCGCGCCGATCCGCACAATACCGTCTTCATCCAGGTCGGCTACCGCGTCTTCACCCACATTGGGAATATCCCGGGTGGTAATTTCGGGGCCCAGCTTGGTCTCCCGCACATCGATCTCTTCTCTCTTAATATGAATGGAGCTGTAGATATCTTCTCTTACCAATCGATCGGAGATAATGATGGCGTCTTCGTAGTTGAAACCGCCCCAAGGCATAAACGCCACCAATAAGTTCTGGCCTAAGGCCAACCGACCATTAACGATCGCCGGACCATCGCACAAAGGTTCCCCCTTCTTTACTTTCTGGCCCTTAACTACGATCGGTTTTTGATGCAGATTGGTTTCGTAGTTGGACCGGCGGAAGTTAGCTAATTTAAACACATGGGTTTTTTCGTCCTTGTCGCCCACCAGTTCGATCCGTTTGGCATCAACATATTTGATGATGCCGGCAACCGGCGCGGTAACCACCCAGCCCGAACCTAAAGCGGCGGGACCCTCCATCCCGGTGCCCACGATGGGAACCGACGGCTTAACCAAGGGCACCGCCTGCCGTTGCATGTTGCTGCCCATCAGCGCGCGCCTCGCGTCGTCATGTTCTACAAAGGTAATTAAAGAGGTGGCGATACTCACAATCTGGCGGGGGCTGACATCGGCGTGGTCGATTCGACCAATGGAAGCGGTAACTGGTTCTCCACTTTGGCGCACGGCCACTTTTGACTGACTGATGACCCCCGCTTCGTCATGCGGAATATCGGCTTGGGCGATCGATAGGCCCTCTTCTTCAAAGGCGTCCAGATATTCAACTTCGTTGGTAATTTTGGATTTAATTCTCAGCAGTGGCAGCTCTTGCTTGGATTTAGATAGCATCGCGGCTTGTTCAGCGGTGATCGTCGAATCCGCTGGTACCACTACCTTACTGCTGCTCGGCAACACAATGTCGTGGTAAGCCACCATCCCCACTGGGGCAACTCCGTCGTTGACTATCTCGTGGACAATGCGGCGATACGGCGTTTCGATAAAGCCATAGTTGTTAACCTTGGCAAAGGAGGCTAACTGCCCCACCAAGCCAATGTTCTGGCCTTCCGGGGTTTGGATCGGACAGATACGGCCATAGTGGCTGGTGTGGACATCGCGGACATCAAAGCCGGCCCGTTCGCGGGAGAGTCCGCCGGGACCCATCGCCGACAGTCTCCGCTTATGCTCCAACTCGGCCAACGGATTGGTTTGATCCATAAACTGTGACAACTGCGATGAACCGAAGAATTCCTGCATAATAGCGCTGATCGGCCGGGCGTTAATCAGCTGCGCCGGGGTAACCGTTTGAATGTCCGAAACGCTCATCCGGTCCTTAACAATTCGTTCCACCCGAACCAGCCCGGTTCTAAATTTGCTCTGCACCAACTCACCCACTGCCCGTACCCGGCGATTCTTTAAATTATCAACATCGTCTTCCGGGCCCCCCTTATTATTTAAACGAATGATCTCCCGCGCGATGGCGATGAGATCTGCTTTAGTCAGTACCCGAAACTCTTTTTTATTAGGGATATCAAGGCCCAGGCGTTTATTGATCTTATAACGGCCCACTCCGGACAGATCGTATCGGCGGAAGGTATGAAACATATTATGAAACAGGTTGCGGGCGTTATCGACGGTAGCCAGATCGCCCGGCCGGACTTTTTTGTAGATCTCCAAGATAGCCTGATCGCTCGATTTAGACGGATCCTTGTCGATCGTGATCGTCAGATAGTCGTACTTGGGGTTGGTATTAACATCTTTAAAGGTGTCAAGGATCTCGTGGTCGGAACTAAGGCCGAACGCCCGCAGCAGAGTGGTCAGATAGGTTTTGCGCTTGCGGTCGATCTTGACCGAGATAATCCCCTTGCTGTTAGTCTCGAGCTCCAGCCAGGCGCCTCGCTCGGGAATAATCTTGGCCCCGTATTGGCCGTGTTCCAATCCCTCAGCGCGGGTAAACAAAACTCCCGCCGAGCGGATCAACTGGGAAACTACCACTCGCTCCACCCCGTTAATAATAAAGGTGCCGGAGTTGGTCATCAGTGGCATATCGCCCAAGAAAACTTCTTGTTCCTTAATCTCGCCTGTTTCTTTGTTGATCAGACGCAGTTTTACTCTCAGGGCTGCTTCGTAGGTGGCATCGATCTCCCGGGCGGTCACTTCGTCTACCTTTGGTTCTTCGAGGTAGTAGTCGACGAAATGCAGCTCCAAATTCTTACCCGTCAGGTCTTCGATGGGAGAGATCTCATCGAATAAATCCTTGAGTCCTTCACGGAGAAACCAGTTGTAAGAATCAGTCTGGAGCGAGCTTAAATTGGGGAGCTCGGCGCTGTCTTTCGCGGAAGCATACCACTTAGTCTCTGAAAATAGAGAGTTGTCGGTAATATGGGGCCTCTTTGAGCGCATACAAAAAATGAACCTTTTGATGAACTACGACCAAAAAGTCTCGATGGGACTTTTATTCCCTATCTTTGGGTCATACTCAAACAGTAACAAATAATCCGGTTGGGTGTCAATACCCTTCGGGCAAAAAGTATCCCCAGGCGGCCTAATGGGGATAAATTAGTCCCCCCTCAGCCTAACTAACCGAGAAGTTCTTGGTGGTAACTAATACCTTATCCACATAGATCGAGACAGAGTAGTTTCCGGCTGGCCACAGCCGGTCAGGCCAGTTCTTGCCGATGGCGGAAAGGGAGATATCAAACGGCAGATAACCGCTGCCAGAGAAGGTGGTGCTAAAGGTGCTAATCTGCCTGCCGGTCTCCAGCTGCTCCCAAACTGCCTGCACCCCTGTGCTCGCCGGGGCATTTTTTAGGAGGACCACAGCATAGATCGTGCTTTCCGCGCGGCGAAAACGGGTCCCCGGAATAGTCACTTGATTCTGATCGTTCAACTTACTGCCCAGATAGACTGCTTCCACCAGCGCTTGCTTAGCCAACTCATCAAACTCCCGACTGCCAACCACATTAAAGTTGATCCTCTTTGCCTCTTGATTATTCAGTTTAACTACCACCTCATACGAGCCAATCGCCCAGCTTAAACTATTTAAAGTTATCCGAGACGATAACCAGCTGTCGACGGGGGCCACCCCGGTTATAAATTCATGCGGGGTATCCTCACTGCGACCGCCCCGAAAACTCTCAGTCGCTACTAAGCGATCTCCGGTT
>Ga0209542_10012450_pt1 | contig 14862 bp, 10 predicted proteins | sample RifCSPhighO2_01_FD_184028 | JGI IMG/M metagenome (GOLD analysis project Ga0209542, IMG submission 184028) | Soil microbial communities from Rifle, Colorado - Rifle CSP2_plank highO2_0.1 (SPAdes) (version 2) | ecosystem: Environmental > Terrestrial > Deep subsurface > Rock core/Sediment ...
GCAATATTTATTCCAACATATAATGCTGCAAAAACATTGCCAATTTTACTAGATAGAATTCCTGAACAAATAAAAAAAGAAGTTCAAGAAATATTTGTAGTAGATGATGCCTCTCAAGATAATACTCATTTAATCGGAATTGGATATAAAACTACCACCGGTCTCTCGAACTTAAAGGTCTATAAAAACGAAAAAAATAAGGGTTATGGAGGTAATCAGAAATATGCTTACCAATACTCCATAGATAATAATTTTGATTTAGTTGTAATGCTTCATGGAGATGCTCAATATGCTCCTGAAAAAATACCTGCTTTACTTGAACCTTTTGAAGAGGATCCTGAAACTGCCTTAGTTTTTGGATCTAGAATGAAAGGAGACCCATTAAAGGGGGGAATGCCCATTTATAAATTTCTGGGTAATAAATTATTAACATTCATTGAAAACAAAGTCTTAAACATGGATTTATCTGAATACCATTCTGGTTTTAGAGTTTATAATTTGCACAAATTAAAATCAATACCATTTCACTTATGCTCTGATGGGTATCTTTTTGACACAGATATATTAATCCAATTTAAAATTAAGAACTTACAAATAAAAGAAGTCCCAATTCCAACTTATTATGGGGATGAAAAATCACATGTAAATATCTTTGAATACGGACTTAATATATTAAAAAGCTTATTTGAATATTATCTTAATAAGAAAAGTATTAAAAAAGTACCAAAATTTGATTTTAAGTAATTACTTTAATGGCGTTGTATACCTATCAAAAGCAATTAATTCATAAGGAACTTTAAAAAACTTTAACCTCCACCTAGTCCAAGCCATTTTCATCAACGTAAACTTAGCAGCACTTTTTAAAAAGTAATCTGGCTTAAACTCAAAATAAGGACTATATTGAGCAAATAATAAATCTCCAACTTTATTTATAGCTAATAAATATTTTTTATAGTCTTCATCAAACCAAGTTAAATTATTTATATCACAAAAATAAAACCTCCCCCATTCTTCTAAATTCTTAGGTGGTTTATATCCTAATTTAACTGCATCTTCGTAATCTGGAGTTCCAGGATAGGGAGTAAATAAAAAAATCCCATTAGTTGAAAAATTAGAATATTTCATTAGCTCATCAATATAATCTAAAGTCATTTCTACATCTTCTCTTTTTTCTTGTGGAAATCCTATGACAAAACTTGGAATGGCTCTAAACCCATAATTGGCACAATTAGAGATTCCTTGTTCAACTAATTCTTTAGTTTCCATTTTCTTCATGACTTTGAGCATCCTTGGACTTCCAGACTCAGCTCCGCCAGCTAAACTCCAAAAATTACTCTCTTTTAATAAACTCATAATATTATCATCATATCTAGCAAAAGTATCAAATCTTCCTATTGCACCCCATTTTATTTTTTTATTTAACCCCTTATCAATTAGCCCATTACAAAAAGCTTCTACTCTTTTTTTATCAACAAAGAAGTTATCATCGCTAAAACCAATTTCCTTCATTCCATATGTGTTAACTGCCTTATCAATCCAATTAACTAATAAATCAGCTGGTATTGCTCTCCAGCTTAGTTTGTTAAAATTTTGAAGATAACAAAAAGTACATGGAAAAGGGCAACCCCTACTTGAATTTAAATGAATTATAGTTTTTTCATATTCCTTCATATCAAGTAAATCAAAAGAAGGATATTCAAGTTTGCTTAAATCCATATAAGGTCTATTTGGATTATTAATTATTTCTCCATTTTTATCTTTATACACAATTCCTTGCACATCTTCAATAGATTCATTATTGCTAAATCTATCTGCTAACTCCAAAATAGTTTCTTCTCCTTCATTTTTAACAACAATATCAACATATTCATTTCTAGCAGTTTCTTCGGGCAATAAAGTAGCATGAATTCCTGCCCAAACTAAAGTTATACTTGGATTTTTTCTTCTAATATATTTAGCTATTTCTAAAGCATTAATAATTCTACTACCAGTAACAATTGATATTCCAACAAATAAAACATTACTTAAGTTTAATTCATTTAAACCTTTATGCCGAGCATCAAATATTTCAACTTTATATCCGTTTTTTTGCAAATAGGAGGCTACAAACATAAAAGAAATAGGTGGATATCTATACCCCATAGCATGCTTTTCTCCAGGTTGAATAAATAAAATTCTTTTAGTTGTTTTCATCTTTTTTCATTTATAAATAAGCCCACTATATTTTATAAACTTTTCCATAAAAGTCATATTAGATTTAATTTTAAGATCCAAGACTGTTTTAATCTTAATATTTAAATATCACTCTAAATGTCATTTAAACATGGAAAAAGAAATATCTGATAAAATTGCCATAAGTGCACTTATAGTCTTTTTGGGCATGATTGTATCAAAGATACTTACTTATATTTATAGGCTTATAGTTGCAAGATATTTAGGCCCAGAAGAATATGGTACATTAAACTTATCTTTAACAATTTTATTTGTTCTTTTATCAATTGCTCTTGTAGCTCACCCTTCGTCAATTGTTAGGTATGTATCATTTTATAAAGGTAAAAACGAAGAACAAAAAATTAAAGGAACAATTACTGCCGGTTTAAAACTTAATATAATAACTAGTGTTGTCATTGGTATTATTCTTTTCCTTGGTGCAAATTATATTTCAATAAATATTTTTCATACTGACAAACTTATACCCTTACTAAAATTGTTTGCTTTTTTAGTTCCAGTAATTTCGCTTGGAAACATCTTCCAAGCGTCAATTGAAGGTTTCCAGAAAGTAAAATACACAACTATAATTAGAAATTTTAGTGAAAGTTCTATACAAACAATTTTAACTCTAGTCCTTCTTTTATTAGGACTAAAAATAATGGGTGCTGCCCTAGGTTATTTTGTAGCTCTAACTTCAAGCACAATACTACTTTTTATAATATTGCAAAAAAAAGTATATCCAATTTTAAATAAGAAAATTAAATCATTTGAAAATTATAAAGAACTAATTAACTACTCAATGCCACTATTACTTCTATCTATAATTAATATAATAATTGAAAAACTTGATATTCTTTCTATAGGTTACTTCTTGAATTTAGAAAAGGTTGGACTTTATAATGCAGCACTTCCATTAGCATCCCTCTCTCAAATAATTCCAGTAGCATTAACAGCGATATTCATGCCAGTAATCACCGAATTATACGCCAAGAATAATATAGATAAAATTAAAGAACTTTACAAGAAAGTTTCAAGATGGATTTTTATAGTAAATATTGCATTAGTTTTAATGTTAATATTCTTCTCTGATGCAGTTTTAAATATATTTTTTGGGCCTTTGTATATACAAGCGAGTCAAGCCTTAATAATTATAGCAATAGGTTATTTTGTATATTATCAAACTCTTGGTTCACATTATATCTTATATATGCTTGGAAAAACTAGGTTATTAATGCTTAACGCAATAATTGTAGCACTTCTTAACATAATCCTAAATATCATTTTTATTCCAAAATTTGGTATAGTTGGGGCTGCAACAGCTTTAGCCATAACATATTCATTACTAGGAATACTCCAATTCATTGAAGTCTATTTATTAATAAAGGCAAATTTCTTAGAATTAAATTATATAAAAATTATAATATCTATAATATTTGCTGTAACGCCACTTTTATTAATAAAATACTTTTCAAATACATTCAAAATTTACTTAATTATTATTTATCTAATAATATTCTTCATGATTTACTTAATTTTCTTAAAATTGTTTAAAATTATAGATAAAGAAGATTATTATTTCGTGAAAAGAATAATTCTAAAGAAGAGCTAATTATTTTCGTGCAACAACAATTAATCTTTGCAATAATGTTGCAGGTATGATACTATCTAAAAAAAAGAAAGTAATTGCCTTTCCCGGAAAATAAGGAATAGAAAAACCACTACCACAAACTTTTTCAACTTTAAATTTATTTTTTTTTAAATGTCTTACTAACCTTTCTTTGTTAAAAAACCTTACATGTTCAGTATGTTGCATATATCCTTGCAAATGTCCTGTTAAAACCAAAATCCTATCTCTAAAAGATGCACAATTCGGAGTTGTAATAATTAATCTTCCATTTTCCTTTAAAACTCTGTGTACCTCACTTAATGCCTTATCAGTGTCTAAAACATGTTCTATTATCTCACTCATATGTACAACATCAAAACTCTTCCCCTTAAAAGGTATATCATAAACACTACCAATTTTAACATCAAAACCATTTTTCCTTGCCTTAAGAGCGGATTCTTTACTTAATTCTAAACCAATAACTTTATTTTTATCAGCGTACTCTTTCATCAAAGAACCATCATTACAGCCAATGTCTAAGACATAATTATTAGTTCCAATTAATTCAATTTGTCTTCTAGCTAAGAGATAATCTTCCTTCTTTAATTCTAGTCCTTCCTTATAAATAGTATCCTGTATTTTTTCTGCTTCATCCATTATCTGTACAACTTTCTATTGTATAAGCGTTCTACTGTTAGTATTTCTAATGGATACTCAAAGAATTTATATTTCCATCGAATCTTAGCAGAAGATATTAAAAAAGACTTTGCAACATACCTTAAAATAAATATAGGGTCCCACTCCCATTTAGGTCTTGAATGTGTAGAAATCAATTCCATACAATTAGAAACACACTGAACTACTTCTTGGTCGTCCTTCCCAAGCCAAGGCAATTTAAAAGCATCATTAAACATTGCATATTGCCCCCAACCTTCAAAACTATCTGGCTCTTTAAACCCACTTTTAATAGCCTCCTCATACATTGGCGTTCCTGGATATGGGTTAAAAATAAACAAAATCAAATTAGCTCTTGGATCAATTTTCATTAAACTGTCTACTAATTTTACAGTCTCCATTAAATCTTCCCTTTTTTCTAAAGGCGTTCCAATAACAAAACTTATTGTAGGAATAAAATCAAATTTCTTTAATTTTTCAGCTGCTTTTAGAGTTTCTTCAATCTTTAAATCTTTTTTAACATAGTTTAATATTTTCTGTGAGCCTGACTCACCACCAAAATTTAAATATTTAAAATTAGCGTCTTTTAATAACTGCAAAAATTCATCCTCATATCTAGCTAAATAGTCTAATCTACAATTACCACCAAAACAACATTCCTTATTAAGACCTCTTTTTATTATCTCTTGGCAAATATCTTCTACTCTTTTTTTATTAACAAAGAATAAATCATCATTAAAGAAAATATTCTTTGGATGTACTTTTCTAATTGTGTCTTGAATCTCATCAACAGTTTTTATAGCGCTTTTACTTCTCCATTTAAACTTATAAAAGGCTACCTCAAAACAAAAAGTGCATCTATGAGGGCATCCTCTACTGCTTCCAATAGACACCCAGTCTAGGTTATATTTTCCTAAGTCTCCTAGTAAGCTAAAATCAGTAAATGGCAAATTTTCAATATCTAGCAAAGGTCTTGATTCATTTATGTGAATATCTCCATTTTTTTCTTTCCAAAGTAGTCCTTTTATATCATTTAAAGGAGTTTTATTTTCTAGAGCTTTAACCAACTCATAAATAGTCTCTTCTCCTTCACCAACAACAATCATATCAACATATTTACTTTGAATCGTTTGCTTTGGATACAAAGAAGAATGTATTCCACCCCAAACTAATGGTATTGAAGGATTTTTATCTCTTACAGTTTTAGCAATATCTACAGCTTGAGTAATTTGACCACCTGTAAATGCATTTAAACCAACAAGAATAACATTATCTAAATTTAATTCACTTACATCTTTATGCCTAGCATCAAAAAACTCTACATTAATACCTTTATTCTTTAAGTAAGTTAAAACAGCTAGTGGCCCCATAGGCAAAGTTTGCCCAATTTCCTTACTACTAGGGTATTTCCCAGGGTATATTACCACAACTCGTTTTTTAGCCATTTAAATCATACCATACTCAAAATAGATAAGTATTTTACCTTTATTACCACAAAAATATTCTTTAAATACTTTTTTATTCTATAGTCGAGTAGTAAATTTATTATATATGGTTTATTTATAAAAAATAGATAAGTCTAATGAAAAGTTATAAATAATTTACTTTGCCTTATTAAACCTAAGATGAAGTGCTTAGTAACTGGAATTAGTGGGTTTATTGGAAGCCATATTGCTGAAAATCTGTTAAACAGAGGTCACATAGTCATAGGCTTACAAAGAGCTGGTTCTAAATTAGATAATATTAAAGAATTACAAAACAATCCTAATAGTTCAAACTTAATTATAGAATTCTCGGATCTTAGAGATTTTAATGTTCTTGATGAGATTATAAACAAACATTCTCCAATAGACCAAGTATTTCATATGGCTGCTCAAAGTGAAATTCCTTTAAGTTGGGAAAAACCAATAGAAACTTTTGAGTCAAATTCCCTAGGAACCTTAAAACTAATAACCGCGCTCCAAAATCACTCTCCAAAAGTCAAATTTCTCTACGCATCAACAGGCGAGTCATATGGGAATGTTTCGCCTGAAAATGGACGATTAGTAGAAGATTTACTTCCAAATGCCCAAAATCCTTATGGAATAAGTAAAGTCGTAGGGGAAATGATATGTAAAGAAAGGGCAGCTTCAATAGGAATGCATATTTTTATTGTAAGAGCATTTTCTCATACAGGCCCTAGAAGGGGAAAACAATTTTCAATTGCAGATAGCGCTTATCAACTAGCTCAAATGGAGTTAGGAATTAAAAAAGACTTCATTTTAATGGTTGGAGATCCTTCTATTGTAAGAACTGTTGGTGATGTTAGAGATGCAGCAGAAGCTTGTATCCTTTTAATGGAAAAATCAAAATCTGGAGAAATTTACAATTTAGCTAGCCAAAATACTTTAACGATGGGAGAAATAATTGATAAACTAATCTCCTTAAGTGCTGTAAAAGACCAAGTTACAAAAGCAACAGATCCAAATTTATTAAGAAAATTTGACGTAAAAGCACAAATCCCAGACACTTCAAAATTACAATCAACAATAAATTGGAATTACCAAATTCCTTTTGAAAAAACTTTAGAAGATTTACTAAATTATTGGAGACAAAAAGTAAAGGAAGAAAATGAAATATCTAATAACCGGGATTAGAGGTTTTGCGGGGCCTCATCTAGCAAATAGAATAATTGAAGATGGCCATGAAGTAGTTGCTTTACTTAGAGCTGTTACTGGTCAAGAATCAGATATTCTAGATGTAGTTCCAGAAAAAAACTTTTCCAAAATTAAATTTGTCTTTGGAGATTTATCAAGATATGAAACACTAGCAAATATTTTCAAGAAAAATGAAATTGATGGTGTTTTTCATTTAGCTGCTCAAAGTCATCCCCCTACAAGTTTTCTTGATCCAATCGGAACTTTTGACACAAATGCAATTGGAACAATGAATTTAGCACAGGCAATAAAAAATAATAGTCCAAATACTAAATTAATGTTCTGTTCAACATCAGAAGTTTACGGAGCTCCATTAGAAGAAAAAGGAGCAATAACTGAAGATTTTCCTATCTCTCCAATTAATCCATATGGAGTTAGCAAAGCAGCAGCGGATCTTTACATTAGGAATATAGCTAAAGCAGAAAACTTGCCATTTTTTGTAACAAGGGCATTTTCACATACAGGACCTAGAAGAGGTAGAATTTTCTCAATTTCAGATAGGGCTTATGAAATCGTAACAATAGAAAAAGGAATGAAAAAACCCTTAGTTAGACATGGTAAATTAGACGCAAAAAGAGCAATCATTGACGTTAGAGATTGTGTAGATGCTTACTATTTACTAATGGATAAATTTACACCAGGAGAGTCATATAATGTTGGTGGAGATCAAGTTTATACAATGGGTTCAATTTTAGATAAATTACTTAGTTTCTCAAAAATTGAAGGTGAAGTGACTAAAGAGCCTGCTTATGATGATCCAGCTACATATAGACCTATAGATATTCCTGTACAAATTTGTGATTCAACTAAGGCTAGAAATTTAACAGGATGGAATCCAAAAATACCAATAGACCAAACATTAAATGACCTCCTAAATTATTGGAGAATGAAAATTAACTAAATTATTTTAGTTCCGTTTAATCTGTCTATCATCTCATTAATTGCATAATAAACATCTTTTACAGTTATCGATGTCATACATATCGGATTTCCTCTAATACATTTACCAGCAGCTTTCAACTTAGGATCTGCATATCCTAATTCATGACAAGGACTACACCACAATTCCTTCCTAACTGCAATGCTTCTATTATCGCCAAATGGATGGGGATCCCATTTCATAGGATCTCCAGGGCCATAAGCAACTATTGTAGGAACATCAGTAGCTCCTGCTAAAGCACTTAATCCACTATCACTTCCAATAAATAGTTTCATCCATTTCATTAACCCAACTAACTGTAATTTATTTGCATCAGTATTTACAAAAGGCTTATTTCTAGCTAATTTTTCAATTTCTTTTATTCTAGGAATATCATTATCTCCTCCAAGTATTACAACTTTAGCTTTTTTCTGTTCTATAAGTAAATCTATAATTTGTACATATCCATTAATAGTCCAACTTCTTTGTGCAGCCATTGCTCCAGGTTGCATTCCAACAATAAAATCAGTTTTCTTAATTTTATTTTTTTTATAAAATTCTTCAGCATATTCATCATCATCTTTCGTATTGTAAACTTTCATTAATTCTTGAGTTGGTTTAAAGTCTAGATCTAACTTTTTAACCAAATATAAATAACATAGAGCTTCATGTTTATCTCTTTCAAGTGAGATTGGCAATGGAACTTTTTGAGTTAATAAAAATCCTCGTTTAAGCATATCAAATCCAACACTATTTGGAATTCCTGCCAAATAAGTTAACAAATAAAATCTTAAATTTGGATCTACATGAATAACTAAATCATATTTTTCCTTTTTGATTTTTGAAATTAACTTTAATGGCACAAATTGTCTCAAAAAAGGATTTGTAATTTCATCCTCTTTATTATAAATTGAAATCTTATCAATATTAGGGTTATGCTTTACTAAATCTATAAGTTGTTTCCTAGTCAAATAAGTTATATGTGCATCATGATATTTTTTTCTTATTAAGGGTATAATAGGTAATGAATAAATTGTATCCCCTAAAGAAGCACCTCCTGCTTTTATTAAAAGAATTTTTTTGATATTTTTGTGATTAATAGGCTTATTTAAATTTATTAAAAGACTTCCTAAAGAAGTTACAGTAGATAAAATAAGTTTATTTTTTATATAATTTCTGATTACATATCTCCTTGTTGCAGCAACATTTAATCCTCTTCTAGATCTTTCAATAACTTTTCTGAGCATAGCACTTGTAGAAATTTCTTGTGTCTTTGGTCTTTCCATAATTTTTAGTTGCCCACCATACTTAGTCACTACTCTGTATTCAGGTAAATCTTTAGGGTCTCCATATTCGCTTCCTTTTACATGAAAATTTGGTTTAATTTTTTCAAGGAATTGAATGGGAGTGTCTTCACCAAAAATAAATGCATAATTTACCACATTAATAGAGGCCACAACCCGTAGCCTATCTTTCTCAGAAACAATAGGTCTATTTTCTCCTTTTAGTCTTTTAACACAAATATCACTATTTACACCCACAACCAAAATGTCACCAAATTTTTTAGCCTCTTCTAAACCTTCAACATGTCCTGAGTGAAAAACGTCAAAAACCCCATTAGTTGTAACTATCTTCTTTCCTTTTTTACGCTCTTTTTCCAATAAAGGTAAGAGCTGATCCAAAGTCACTACAAGGCCCATTTTTGTAAAAATTCACATTAAAATTTAGCTAAGAAAAATTTAAATAACTATCTTTGAGAATCAATGCCTATTAATAGAATTTATGGGGCTAGCCAAAGTTAAGCTCTTTTTCTAATACTAATTATAATAATCATAAATATTAAAATTAATCCTATCAAACATAAGTATTTCCCTATGTCAAATAATTTTGGTTTAAAAACAAATTCTACTTCATGTTCTCCACTTTCTAAGAATACTCCTTTTTGGATATAATTTACCCTATATACTTCAGTTTTTTTACCATCATCATAGGCGTTCCAACCAGGATACCAGCTATCACTATAAACCAAAAATCCTAGATTTTCAGTATTTACATTTAATTTAACTCTATTTGGTAAAACCTCTAAAACTTCAATTTTATAACTTGAATTTCGCCCATTAGAAAAATTAACTTGATCCATTAATATTACTCCATTTCTTGGATCAAACGCATTTGTTTTCATATACTCAATCGTATTAGAATTAACAAATTTATTATTATAAACAAAGTAAAATCTTGGTAAATATTCTTTATTTCTATAAATATAAGTATCATTAATTTTCTTTTCAAAAATAAAATTATTATTATTTATTTCAGTGCTACTTAAAATATACTTTACATTTAAAACTCCCAGTAATTTAGAGCTATAATTTTCACTATAATTATTAATGCTTCTAAAAAATTCATCATAGTAGTTTAAGTTAAGTGTATCATACCCTGTTGTCAAATAAATATTGTGCCTTGCTGCTAAATAATATGGAACTATCCACTCATCTCCTTGATGAACTCTAAATAAATCATCATCATTTTTCAAAAATGTAATTACTTCTGTTTCATCAAATAAAGTGTTTCTTTTTGCTTCATCCGGAAAGAATTTATTTTCCATTACTTCTCTATCTGCAACTACACTATTAAATGAAAATAATTCTATAGCAATAAACATTATTAAAAATATGTAGAGGATTTCTTTTCTGATCTTTCCTTTAACAAATAAATAAATTAATATTGAAAAAGCACTAGTTAAAATAAAAAAGCTAGCAAGACTAAAAACTATACTATTATATGCACTATCTAATTTACCTAAGAAATAATCAAAAGTATGTGCTTTTACAGTTTCTGTATCTTTATATCTAACATAATAATAATCTTTTAAGATTTCTTCCCCTTTGCTTTTAATTAAAGATTCTCCTACAACAGTACCAATTAATACCAATAAAGACAAAAGAGAAACAACTAGAAGTAAAGCATTAACAAATTTATATTTACCAGCAGAAATTTTCCATTTAGAAATAAAATCTGCTCCAAAACCAGCTAAAACAGCGATACAAAAAGTAAAAATAATTAAAAATCTAGATGGAACCTGAAAGAAACCTAAAACAGGAAAAATAAAATTAATAATCTTAAATAAAGGAGTATATCTACCCATTGCTAAAATTAAGGTTATTACAGCAGTAATCCAAAAAAATCTTACTTTACCATCTCTTGTAGATATTATAGCCAAAAAACTTAAAATTAGAGCACCAATCCCAAGATAAAAATAAAGTTCAGCATGTGGGAAACCCCAGTAAGTATTTAGCAATCTTACACCAAAAAAATAAGGCATTATTAAATTAATAATATGATAAGGAGGTAATGAACCTTGAGTTATATAATTAAAATCAGAATCTAAACCTCTATTTGTTATATACTTACCAAATTGTAATAAGGGTAAGAGTTGTATTGCACTAATTAACAAAACAAATATCAAGATAAGAGAACCATAACCAAGATACTTCTTCAAATTTCTAATGTCACTAATAGTCCGAAATGCGTAGTATCCTAATAAAAACAAACAAGTGTAAAAGAAAAATTGAACTTGCCCTGATAAAAATTGCGCAGCTAAAGCTAATGTAACTAACGATGCACTTATAATATTCTTTCTTTCAAAGAAAATCTCAGTTAAGTAAAAAATAACAGGTATTAATGAATGAGCTATAACATGTGCAGGATCTCCAGCCAAAGATCTTTGAACTAAATTACCATTCAACATAAAAATAAAGCCACCAATAAAAGAACCAAAATATCCAAGCTTAAGTTTCCTCAAGAATAAAAATGTAAAAAAACCTGCAATGAAAATAAAAATAGGATAATAATAATTTAGATAAAAATCTTTATAAGAAAACAATAAAAATAAGTTTGTTGGAAAAAATCTTCCGCCAATTATGCTAGTAATAAAAGGGTATCCAGAATATGCATAAGGATTCCACAAAATTAATTCTCTATTATCTTTAAAACTCTCATGATTTAAATAATAAAATGCAGAACTAGAATAAATATTATCGCCACCAGCAACTATATCAGTTGGTTTCAAAAATATTTTCCAGTAAAAAGCCAGACTTATAATTATGAAGAATAATGCAAAAATAATAACCTTGGATTTTGCCATATTTATTACCTAGAAGAAAGCATTATAAAAATTTCTAAGTATGTAAAAATAATGAAAGTTGGCATAATAACATACGATCTCAGTATTATGAGGGGCGGCACTAGGTTAGCCATTATGCTTGGTCAAGAGTTACAAAGAGAGGGTTTTGAAGTTGCCTTTTCCGCAGTTTATGAAGATTTAAAGTCTCTTGAAAATAAGTTTGGTGAAACCTACAATTTTAAAGTATTTAAGCCAAAAAGGCCATTTCTAGCCAAAAAACTAGCAAATATAAGTTCATATTGGAACCTAAATCCTTCTGTTAAAAAAATGTGTTTAGAGTTTAAGCCAGATATTGTTATTGAAATAGGCGGCGTAATAGCTCCTTTAAAAGTTCCAATAAAACTTAAAATTCCAACAATACACTATGTTCTTTTTCCAGCTAGCTGTTATTCCACCATAAACATTTACAAAGTAGGGCTATTAAACAAATTATATTCAGGCTTATGTAGACATATAGAGTTATCAATTATACATAAAGTAAATAAAATAATAAGCATGTGCTCTTTTACAAAAAGACTTGTAAAAGATGTCTGGAAAGTAGACACAGAATCTATTTCCCCCCCCGTTAATACAGATTTAATAGTTCCCCTTAAAAAAAGAAATTTAATACTCTCGGTCCTAGTTTTTAATGAGATTCATAGAATTGAAGAAATGATTGATAATTTTATTTCTTTAAATAAGCCAAACTATGAACTAGTAATTACAGGACAAAAAGACAATGAAGAATACTATAACAAATTAGTTAACAAATATAAAAATAATTCAAATATAAAAATTCTTTCAGAAATCCCATTTGATGAACTAAAAAAATTTTATGGGGAATCAAAAATATTTTGGTATCCAGTCTGGACACATTATGGATTTATTATGGCAGAAGCACAAAGTGCTGGTTGTATAGTAATTGCTCCAGGTGGGGATAGAGGAGCAGGAGACATAATAATTAATAACGAATCTGGTTTTATAGTAGAAAAATTTGAAGAAATTTTTGATAAAACTAAAGATATTATTGATAATGATAAATTAATGAATAAAATGAGTAAAAAAGCCAGAGAAAATGCGATAGAAAGATTAGGTATTTACACCTTTAGAGAAAAATTTGTAAAAGCAATCAAAGAAACTATAAAAAATTAAGGTTTTCTTAACTTTAATTCTTTGTCTAAAATTTCTAGATAAAATTTTGCTACTTCTTCCCAAGTCATTGTTTTTATTTTTCTTATATTTGTTGATAAATACTCTCTTAATTTTTTATCTTTCATTAGTTCAATAATACCTTCTCTTAAATTTGGAGTTAAATAAGCATTTTCTCTATGTGTCAAAATATTACTTATTCTTCCATTCAAAGCCAATAAAGGTTTTCCAACTTTAAAAGCCTCAAATAATTTTAGACTTCCATCAGAATCCATAGTCATTGTTATTATGTCTGCAGCCTTATAATACGAAGCAATTTCATTTGGTGGGATAAATCCTAAAAAGTGCACATTTTTGCCTGCAGTTTTCTGCAGCTCTGGATTTGGCTTTCCTATTAAGTATAAATCGCAGTCTAGGCCCTTAACAGCTTCAATTAACTTTTCAATCCTCTTCATCTTATTATCCTGACTCCCACAATAAAGAATCTTAAATTTGCCTTCTAATTTAGCTTCTTTTACTTTTTCTAAATCCAAATCAACTCCATGCTGCCGATAGTAAGTTTTCTTTCCTAATAACAATGCTCTATCGTAATTAAACTTAGTTGAAGTAACAATTACATCAGCCTTTTCAATACCATAAAATTCTAGAAAAGCAATTTTAGCAATTCCGTGTTTTTCTCCCATAGTTTCAGTCCAATAATCAGTCCAATCATTAACAAGCAAGGATTTCCTAATAAACCCAATTTTTTTAAGAAAGCCAGGCAACGCAGCTATTGGTCCAACAGCAATTATTACATCTGGTTTAAATTTAAGATATTTCCAGTAAAATTTAGACCATTCACTTTTTACAACATAATCCACATCATGTCCAAATTGCCTAAATATAATTGGAAGACGCTCAAAATCATGAATTGGGGGGTTTGGAATTTTTTCTCTTGCAGCAGTTAAAATTTGAATTTTCATGCCTATAAATAATAAATATTATTACAATATCGAAACTTATTTAAAATATATTATGGCAACAAATATATGGTCAAAATAGGTGTAGTGGGCTATGGGTACTGGGGCCCAAATTTAGTAAGAAATCTTAGTTCTATTGAGAATTTTAATAAGCTTATTAATGATAAAGAAGTAGATGCGATAGTAATTACTACCCCCCCAATAACTCATTTTAAATTAGCTAAAAAAGCACTTGAGAAAGATAAACATATTCTAATCTCTAAACCAATAACAACAAAAACTAGTGATGCAGAAAAACTAGTAAAATTAGCTGAAGAAAGAAATAAAGTAATACTAACAGATAGTACATTTCTTTACACTAGTGCCATAAACAAAATTAAAGGAATTATTTCTAGTGGTGAACTTGGAGATATTCATTTCATAAATTCAAGGAGACTTAATTTTGGTTTATTTCAACCTGGTTCAACAAATGTAGTTTGGGACTT
>Ga0209542_10012453_pt1 | contig 14860 bp, 11 predicted proteins | sample RifCSPhighO2_01_FD_184028 | JGI IMG/M metagenome (GOLD analysis project Ga0209542, IMG submission 184028) | Soil microbial communities from Rifle, Colorado - Rifle CSP2_plank highO2_0.1 (SPAdes) (version 2) | ecosystem: Environmental > Terrestrial > Deep subsurface > Rock core/Sediment ...
GCCCTATCGGGCAGGCGGAGGCGGTCTGACGCTCGCGGGCAAAAAATGGAGGGGCTCAAGGGGAGGAATTTTTTGCCCATCTGCCAAGAGAAAATATTTACAAAATCGGCGGGTTGTGATAAACTCATTTATAACATAATAAATTTGATATAGAAAATTATGTACGTAAAACTTGAACCATTTGGCTATAACATCTATGGCGAAACCATAGGCAGTATTTGGTTGAGCTTGGTCGAAGCCATTATAAAAAACGGAATATTGATGAGATAATCAATTTTACGTTCAATCAAGAAGTAATGCGCGATTTTGATGTAGTACCTTCATTTACCCCGGGCAGTAAAAGTTACTACGCGAGATTAAAAGATTGGAAAATGCTGGATTTTGTTGTCGCGCGGTTAGCTGAAATTCCCGAATCTAAAAAAGCAATTATGAGTTTTATCAGGCAAGAAGATTATCAAAGAGTGATGGAAAAACCAAAAGACGACTACTTGCCTTGTATCACCACAGTTCAGTTTCGGTTAATTAAAATCAATAGCGAAAAAGGATACCACATGAACACGCTGTTTAACGCAAGATCGATTGACGCGTATCAAAAGGCGGGCGGTAATTTTGTGGCAATTTCTCTTCTTTCAAAAGAAGTTTCTGCTCGTTTGGCTGAAAAACTTAAGACAAATATCTGGCCGGGTCCATTGGACGGCTTGTTAACAGATGCCCATATTTACCAAGAAAGCATTGAAGGAGCGAAAGAAACAATCAGATTATATAAACATTATGAGCAAAATATTGAATAATCAAGGGAAGATAAAAATTGACGATAAGGTAAATGAGGATGTAAATCTGCTAAAGAATTTCAGCGGTATCCTAAAAGATAAGAGAGGATATGTGATTAAAATGCCGGCCAAGGGCGAATCAGTCGTTGCATGTTTATCGGGTGGTCAGGATTCTGTCGCCAATATAGGAATTTTATTAAAAGAATTCGGTCTTAACGTATATCCGTTTTTTATCAATCGCGGTCAATCAAATTACAAGTATGAAAAGGAGGCGGTTGATTACTTTAATGCGTTTTATAAGAAAAAGTTCCCCGGACTCTATCATGACTATCTAGAAATAACCGTGAATACTCCAGGAGTAGAGTATAAAGATTTATTAAGAAAAACAAAAAGAATGGTGGACGATATTCCGTTAAGACACAACGTCTCTTATCCCGCAAGAGGGCCAATAGTATTTTTGACCGGAATGGAATATGGCTATTCATTACAAGCCCAAGGCGTTGATGTAAAAACCATATTTGCCTCAAACATGAGTTCTGATTTTTCATATCACTGTTCCCAAACATGGGTAAGGTTGATGAATATATTATTTTGCCAAATATTGAATGATTGGTCTTGGCAGTTTATATCACTACCCATAGAAACGGAATTTGGTAATCATTATGACAAAGATGTTTTTATAAAATGGGCGCATGACAATGAGGTGCCTCTACATAAGGCGAGAACCTGCGTTAAATCTTTTGATATTGAGTGCGGTGATTGCCCTACTTGTTGGGACCGGCGAAGAGGATATAAAGAGGCGGGCGTGAAAGACCCGACAAAATATAAATTTCCAATGTCCGAAAAATATCCCACATATTATGATCACGAAAAAGAAGAGAAAAATGAAAAAAGAGATAGAGGTTAAAATTGAATTAACGCCGAAAGAATTTAACGCCCTCACGGGGAGTTTTAGTGATTTTCATTTTGAAAGAACCTTCGGTTATTTTAAGGAAGATTTCTCAAACATTAAAGAAGGAATTTTTCCAAGGATAAAATATGTGGAAGGCCCAAGCAAAGAGATTATTTTAACCGTAAAAAGAAAAACAAAAGACAACGCTCATTTTTTTGAACGAGAAGAAATGGAAGTAAAAATACAAAAAGGAGAAAGCGTTGAAACATTAAGAGAAATACTCAAATCCTTGGGTTTTCATAAGGAAATTATTTTTGAAAAGAAACGAAAAAATGTTTTTAAAAATGATATTGTTATTTCTTTTGATGAGCTTCCTTTTGGTTTTTTTGTCGAATTTGAGGGGGAGCCGGAAGCGATATATAAGTATCTTAATGAGTTTAATCTTTCGGATCGACCGCGAATTACGAAAGCATACCTTGGTCTATGGGAAGATTATAGAAAAGCTCATAATGTGGCAAACGAAAATTGCGTGTTTAAGTAAGGATGTCCGTGGTGAGTTGAAAAAAAGAGCACACGGTTTTCATGTGCTCTTATCCGCCTATTGCGTGGCATAGTGCTTGGTGTATGCAGAAAGACAGGAGTGTCTCCGCGGCCGTCGGGTTCTCGCTACCCTCATTGCGTATAAAGCAAAAGGGTATGTTGAGTTCTTTGGCTTGCGAGACCGCAACATCAATTTCCGTCTTCTGTTCTTGAATCAAGAAATTGATATCGTGCTTGCGGTCAGGTCGATCACTTACATCCTTGAGACGACGGCTTAGGATGCTATTGGGGTTTGCAATAATAACCGCTATCGCAATCGTTTGCTCCTTGTCCCAAGGCTGGATTTGCCGTACCCCATACTCTTTTCCTTCGACATCAAAGTATATAAAGTGGCCGTCCGCAAGTCGAATGGTCCCAAAATCTGCACGATCAAGCTCATAGAGCCGTCTATTCATTTCCGGACGCAATGCTCTACGCACGCCTTCGGGTAGGGCTCGTAGCTCTGCAACAGTAGTCACGCCAGCCAGTTCACAAAGTATTGGAACCCCTTTAATTTTCTCCATTTTGATTTTGCGCTTTCGAGCAAGTTCTTCTACTTCTGTAACTACCGTCGTTTTCCCGACACCGGGTACGCCACCAATGTATACAAACATTATCCATCTCCTTTCATTTTTTGTTTGGAAAGAACTATTTGACTTCGAACATAGTATCACAACCCGCCGATTTTGTAAATATTTTCTCTTGGCAGATGGGCAAAAAATTCCTCCCCTTGAGCCCCTCCATTTTTTGCCCGCGAGCGTCAGACCGCCTCCGCCTGCCCGATAGGGCAGAACGCCGAAACAAAATTTTCTTCTTCCTTAATTGAAAAAAAGAAAGTGGGGGCGCGCAAAATCAGAAAAGTGGAAGAAAATTTTGTTGAGGCCCCGCACCAAAACAAGGTTGGTGCGGGGTAGACTCCGCCCCGCCAAAGGCGGGGCGCGGAGGCGTTGCGTTATTGGCGTTTTCCAAAAATTTTGGTAAAATGAATTTAAGAAATGTCGCTGATTTTTCGTTCAAAAAAGGTTCGCGCAAAGTTTAGAATTGAGCAAATTTATAATTATAATTGCTTAAACGGGCTCATAGTAAAGTGGTATTACACGGCATTCGCATTGCCGAGTCCTGGGTTCAACTCCCAGTGAGTCCACCAATCGCAACTTTCGCGGTTTTGGGGAAGGATTGCCTCGCGGTTTTGCCGCTTCGGCAATGCTTCCGTCCGGCTCAAAAAATTCTGAAAGTTCCTATTGGTGGGATATCCTAAAAGAAAAATTTTGCAACAAACATATCCATTTCAGATTGCTTCATATTTTACATTATAATTATATTTAGGGTGATTAGCTCAATTGGTTAGAGCGTTACATTGACATTGTAGAGGTCGCAGGTTCGAATCCTGCATCACCCACCACGTAGGAAATTTCAAGGAGTTTCGGTTCGCCTCACGGAGTTTATCCCGCAAGATGCGGGGCTCGGCGACTAATTATGATAATAATTCATAAATGGGAAGACGATATTTAAAAAATTCAGTTTAAATCGAGGTTATTTTTATTAATATGTTTAATTCTGAAACTAAACAATGTCAGAATTACATCTATTAAATAAAAAGAAAATATAGTATACTTTAAAAAGTTATGAAAAAGCAGAAAAAAACAATTAACTTGAGTAATTATTTTAAACCTAATGGATATCAAGAAAAAAAAGATATAGTAAATAATCAAGAACAAAAAAAGATAAGAATTTTTTTTATTCTAATAGCATTTTTAATAATAGCTATAATTATTTTTTATGGCATTAATAAAAATATAATAAATCCTTTTAGCAATGCGAATAATAAATTTATTCCTAATGAGTGATTAAATTTATTTTTACTTAATATGAAATCATTTACATTAATAGAAATTTTAATTGTTATTGCTATATTAGGAATACTCGCAGGAGTTTTACTTGTAAATATTGGACAAAACCCTTTAAAAAAAGCTCGCGATGTTCAAAGATTGGGCAATATATATGAAATAGAAAAAGCGCTTTCTTTTTATTTAATAGATAATATTAGTTGGCCCTCTGGAGGAGGTTCTGGTTGCGGGGGATGGATGGAAAGCAAAGATGGAAATTTTATACCTTGGTTGCAAAATATAAAATATTTTTCTTTTGTGCCAGTTGACCCTATAAATAATGGAAATTGCGCGAACGGTTTTAATTATAGGTTTTATGTTTATCCAGCTTCATTCGCAGGGTGCGATAGTTCTAAAGGAAAATTTTATGTTTTAGGAATAAATGATATGGAGACTTCGGGTAATCCGCATCCGAATTCTCCGGGATGGAGTTGTCCTTCTCGTAACTGGCAAGATGAATTTGATTGGGTAACAGGCTCGTTTGAAAAATAATCTTCAATAATTAAGCATAAAATAAGAGTTGATTTTATTAATTTTTTAAATTTTGCATTTTTCAATTGCGATTTTGCATTTTGAATTTTGCATTTTGAATTTTTATTATGGGAATGTTTAACAAATTAAAACAAGCAAAAATGGCTGCTAATATGCTTAAAGGAATGAACAAAGACCAAATGAGCGAACTTATGGAACAAGCAAAAGAAAGCCAGAAAATGATGGAGGATATGATGGAGCGCGTTGCAAAAAAAGTTGCTAAAGAAGTGATTGAAGAAGAATTTAGAAAACGAAATTTATAAAAATAATGAAAAAAGTTTATCTTGATTACGCGGCTACAACGCCTTTAGATAAAATCGTTGCTAAAGCAATGAAGCCTTTTTTTATTAAAAATTTTGGAAATCCTGGAAGTTTGCATTCTTTTGGGAGAATTGCTGAAATTGCTGTTGATAGAGCGCGAGAAGAAACAGCTAATTTTTTTAATGTTGATTCTGACGGAGTTTTTTTTACAAGCGGAGCAACAGAAGCTAATAATTGGATAATTTATTCTGCGTGTTCTGTGAACAAATCACAGAACAAAAAAGATATTCCGCATATAATTACAACATCTATTGAACATAAATCAATTTTAGAGCCAATAAAATATTTAGAAAAACAGGGAATAATTGATGTTACATATATTAAGCCAAATAAAAAAGGAATTATAAATCCTAAGGATGTTGAAAATTCCTTGCGAGAAAACACAACTTTAATAAGTATAGGATATGTTAATAATGAAATAGGAGCAATACAACCTTTAAAAGAAATCGGAATAATTATAAAAAATTTTAGCAATAATTTAATAAGCTACAAATTACAAGCTGAAAAATTAATATTTCATTCTGACGCCACTCAAGCCATTAATTATTTGGATTGCGATTTTAATAAATTAGGAGTTGACGCTATTTCCATTAGCGCGCATAAAATATACGGACCAAAAGGAATTGGCGCGCTCATAATCAAAAAAAACATTTCATTAAAACCGTTATTTTATGGAGGAGGACAAGAGCAAGGAATGCGTTCTGGAACATTAAATGTTCCTGGAATTATTGGCTTAGCAAAAGCAATAAACCAACTACAAACTATAAACTACAAACTACAAATTAAAAAAATTCAAAATTTGCAAAGCAAATTAAAAAAAGGTATTATGAAAATATATCCAAAAGTTAAAATTATTAGCTCTTTGGAAAAAACTGTTCCTAATAATTTATCAGTAATTTTCACAAAAATTGAATCGCAAATAATGTTAATCGCGTTTGATCAAGAAGGCATTGCTGTTTCAACTGGATCAGCTTGTCAAGCAAAAGGAGTTGAGCCTTCTCATGTTTTACTTTCTCTTAGCTATTCGCATCAGGAAGCAATGTCGTTTATTAGATTTTCATTAGGAAAATATACTACGAATATGGATATAGAATATACATTGGAAAAATTGGAAAAAATAATACAAAAACTAACTCTAAAGAAAAACCTTTAAAAAATTCTAAACTCGCTATTTTATTATCGAGTTTAAATCTTGATAATGTTCAATTAATAAATTTTTATTAAGAACTTTAAAAATAAAAAGAATTATGAAGTATTTTACAATTAAAACTTTAATATTAATATTTGTTGTCGCGGTTTTGATTTTATTTATTGGTTATAATTTAGGCAAGCAAATAAAGCCTATAAGCGAAATAATAATTCCAAATTTTAAATTTAACAAGAATTTATTTCAAAAACAAGAAAATAATGTAAAATCGCCTTCTCCTATAATAACTGGTTCAACAGAAGATAGAATCACAGATGTTATTGACAGATCAATTGATTCTGTTGTTAGCGTTCTTATAAGCGAAGATGTTCCTTTATATGATACTTTTAACAGCAATCCTTTTGAAAATAATCCGTTTTTCAGAGAATTTTTTAATAATAATGATTTCTTTAATTTCAGCATTTTAGAAAAGCGTCAAAATGGTTCTGAAAAAAAACAAACAGGAGCAGGAACAGGATTTATAATTAAATCAGATGGAATAGTTATTACTAATAAGCATGTTGTTTTAAAAGAAAAAGCTGATTACTCTGTTATTTTAAATAATGGAGATAAATATGAAGCTGAAATTATAGCTCGCGATCCTATAAATGATTTAGCTATTATGAAAATTAAAGCGCCTAACAAAGTTTTTCAAGCTCTTTCTTTGGGAGATTCTTCTAAAATAAAATTAGGACAAACAGTTATAGCGATTGGAAACGCGCTTGGCGAATTTTCTAATACTGTGTCGCGCGGAATTATTTCCGGTGTTTCCCGTTCAATAACAGCTTCAACAGTATTTGGACAAAGCGAGAATTTAAAAGGCATTATTCAAACTGACACAGCTATCAATCCGGGCAATTCTGGCGGGCCTCTTATTAATTTAAATGGCGAGGTTATAGGAGTAAATACCGCGATAGTATCAAACGCTCAAAGTATTGGTTTTGCTATTCCAATAAATCAGGTAAAGAGAATTATGAATAGTTTTTATGAGCAAGGCAAAATAACTTATCCTTTTTTAGGAGTAAGGTTTATGATTATAACAAAAGAGCTTCAAAAAGAACAAAATCTACCTTTTGATTATGGAGCCTTAGTGGTTCGCGGAGAAAAAATACAAGACTTAGCTGTTGCTCCGGGATCAGGCGCGGATATAGTTGGAATTACTGAAAACAATATTATACTTGAAGTAAATGGCAATAAAATCACACAGAAAAATTCTTTAAATAATATTATACAAGAATTTAATCCAGGCGATGAGATAAAATTAAAAATTTATTCAAAAGGCGAAATAAAAGATATATTTGTTAAATTAGGAGAAAGATAGTTTTTAATTATTAGAGCTTAAAGTTGTTTTTTTATTGACAAGCGCGGTATTATTTGATAGCATCTAATCATTGGCATATATTAGCGATATTGTTTATTAGTTATTTATTGTATATGATTGTGGATAACTTTTATTTTCTGTTATCGCAATATGTTAATTATAACTTGTAATAGCCTTAATTATAGCACTATTAAAGCATAACTGTTTATAATATATTAAAACTATTGCAATTGTTTTGCGATTTTGGTATAGTATAAGAAGTTGTGGAAAACCTAATTTTAGGTTTTTGAATTTGTTGCTACGAATAATAGTTCGTTGACAATTTGATATTCTGTAATGAATGAAATATAAAGAAATATGTTAGTTAAGAATAGAAAAGTTAAATTTTTTTTAAATTCTCTTTTTCTATATATTTATAGAAAAGCTAAAAACTTAATCAGTTCTAATTTTTAATCAATAGTTAACAATTAGAACAACAATAATTAAATAATAATATGAGTAATAAATTTAAATCAGCTATTAAGAGATTTTATTCTCTTAGCTTAGCTCTTGTTATAACAATTGCTCTTTCCGGAGTAGCTGTTTTAGCTCCAGTATCAGTTTCAGCCGAGCATACAACAGCTCACACAATTGAGCAATTATTAGCGCAAATCGCTAGCCTTCAGGCTAGTTTAGAAGCGCTACAAGGCGGTCCTTCTACTACTACTTCCGCGCAGTGCAATTTTACTCGCTCCCTAACAATTGGTTCTAATGGTAGCGACGTAACATGCTTGCAGGATTATTTAACTAGCACTGGACACTTTACTTTTTCTGGAGGTTCAACTGGATATTTTGGTTCAGCAACTAAAGCTGCTGTTGCCTCATGGCAAGCAAGCAACAATGTATCTCCAGCAGTAGGATTTTTTGGTCCTATTTCACAGGCAAAATATAATTCAGTTGCAACCACTACCACTACTACTACAACAACTCCTGAAACTCCTGAAACTCCTGAAACTCCTGTAACTCCTATTTCTGGAACTGTTAGCGTATCTTTAGCTTCAAGTTCTCCTTCAGCTCAAACAGTTATCGCTGATTCAACAACTGCTGACGGAGCGCAAGCTTTAATTGAAGGATTAAGACTTACATTTACTGGCGATAATGTTAAAATCACTTCTCTTAAAGTTAAAAGAGGAGGAATTTCAGCTGACGCTGATATAGCAAATATGTACTTGAAAGTGGATGGCAATATTTTAGATAACATTGCTTCTGTTTCAAGCACTTACTCAACATTTAATAATGCGGCTGGATTATTCGCTGTTAATGGAACAAAAGATGTTGAAGTATTGTTTGACTTAGCCTCTGGAACAACATCTGGCAAAACCATTAACTTTAGCGTAAATTCAGCTTCTGATATTACAGTTGATAGCGGAACAGTTAGCGGTTCATACCCAATAATGGGCAATTCTATCGCAACTGCGACAGCTTCTGATTTAGGCAAAGTAACAATTGCCCATGTTTCTGATCCAGGCACTTCTATTGAAGCAGCGCTAACAAATCAGACTTTATGGACATTTAGTTTAGCTTCTGCTGACCAAGCTTTGACAGTAAATAAAATCAAAGTAGATGTTATCGGAACAATAAACGCTAATGATTTGGGAAACTTATACATATATGACGGAGTAAATCAGATAGGCACAGCTGTTGCGTCTCTTGATTCAGATAAAACTCTTACATTTAGCAATTTAAATTACAAAATTACAGCTGGACAAACCAAGAACATTTCTGTTCGTGGCGATGTTTTGTCTGGAACAGGAAGAACATTCCAGATGAGAGTATCTGAAGCTCGGGATATTGAAGCAACAGATAACAATTATAATGTTAATTTAAGACTAAATCAGTCAGACACTTACACAATTATAACTGCTTCAAGCACTACAACTATAAGCACTGGTTCATTAACTATCAATAAATCAACCAGTTCAACTTCTGGAAATGTTGCTAAAGACGCCTTAGGCGTGCTATTGGCAAAATACGATTTTAAAGCTGTTGGCGAGGCTGTTAAAATTAGCAATTTAGTAGTTAGCGCTGTAGTAAGCGGTTCTAATGGAACTGATATTGATAATGCTAAAATTTTGTTAAATGGAAGCCAAATCGGCACTACTAAAGATTTAGAATCATTAACAGCTGATGATGGAAACGCTGCTGACGCTGCTGATGACGATGACACTCAATTTACTTTTGGCAATTCATTTATCGCGCAACCAGGAGTAACAAATACAGTTGAAATTTACGGAGATATTAAAAAAGGCGCTGGCACATCATATTCTGGAGGCGAAACAATATTAATTGGTTTTGAAGCAGGAACAAGCAACGCTTTAAGACAAACAACAGGCACAACCTTTAATACCACTGCTGTTGACGGAAATACTTTAACTATTTCTTCAGCGTCTCTTTCAACTGCTAAAAACGCTTCTGTTGCGAATCAAAATATTGTTGGCGGATCCCAAGATGTTGTTATAGGTTCATGGATGATTACAGCAGGAGCCGCTGAAGCTATTAATGTATCAAGCATTGTTGTAATTGACGATGGAGCTCAAGGAATTGGTTCCGCGTTTAACAATTTAGAGCTTTGGAGTAATGGCGTAAAATACGCGCAAACAATAAGCAATTCAAGCGCGACTGATGGGACAAGCAATACATTTAATCTTTCTACTAATTTAAATGTTCCTGCTGGTAATTCAGTGCAAGTTGACTTAAAAGGAACAGTATTAGGAAATCCAACTTGGACAGATGCTGATGAAATTAAAATTTCTTCTGTAACTGGTATCGGAGCTACTACAAGCGGAACTGTTTCTGATACAACAGGAGCAGTAGGGCAAAGCTTAACAACAGCCACAGCCGGCACTATAACCGCTGCTGTTGCTGCTACTCCAACCAATCCTTACGCTACATTATATTTAGCTGGAAAAACTGAAAACACTGTTGCCGCGTGGAAACTATCAGCTAACAATGTTGAAGATTTGAAAGTAACAAGAATTCAAGTGCAGGAAGTGCATAGTGACAATGTTCCTGGTAATGTTAAGAATTTAAGACTATTCGTGGGAGGAACTCAAGTAGGTGGAACTGTTCCCGCTATGACAACAGGTTCTCCTGACACAGCTTTGTTTGAAGATAATACGAATGGATTATTCACTATTCCTAAGAATAACGATGTAATAGTAAGCTTAAAAGCTGATATTACCGATGCTTCTAACGCTACTTTTGGAACAAACGGAAAGAACTTGACCTTTAGAATTGTAATGCCTACTGAAACAGGCGCTCAATTAACTTCAAGTTCAGAGATTTCAGCTCGCGGAGCGCTATCTAACGCGTTTGCCTTAGAGGGTGTGGCATCTGACACTAACTATGACAGCAATGTTGTAAAAGTTGTAAAATCAAAGCCAACATTTGCTAAATACGCGGGAACTCCATCTGGAACATTAGTAGTAGGAACTACTGAAGTTGCGAGATTTACCATTGCTGCTGATATTGCTGGCGATATAACCTTTACATCTGGAACGCACAATATTAAATTTACCGTTCTTGCTGGTAAAGCAGGAGCGTCAACTGTCAGCTTATTAGACGCTTCAACAGACCAAGCTGTTGCAACAGCCATTTCTGCTGCTACTCTTATTGCTGGAACAGAGCTTAACTTTGTATTATTCTCTGATACTGGCGGTTTAGTTATTCCTGCTGGAACAACGCGCACATTTAAAGTAAAAGCTAATTTAGCTGCCTTTACTGTTACAGGCGATTCATTCCAATTGCAATTGAATAATACTGCCGCAGATTTAAGTTTTGATGATGGAAACGGAACAGCAAGCACTGATATAAATGACGCTTACACTGGTAAAGGATTACCAATTGATTTTGGTGTATTAACTAAACCAGGAGCATAGTAGATGAGACCTAAGATAGCGAGCGCGCTTTTAAGAGCTTGCTTTCTGCGAAACCCCTGCCATTTTTTGGCAGGGGTTTTTGTTTACGCGTATTTTTGATATAATGTTTTAAATAAAATGAATAATAATATTTCTATTATCGTTCAAACTAAAAATTATTTGAAAATTATCGAGGTTGAACCTCGATAATAAAACCGCGATAATAAATTTGTTAAATAAAAAAATTATGTTAAATAATATCTTAAAATATGGTCTGTATCTTTCTTTATTTACGCCTTTATTAGTGTGGAATAAATTATTTTTCCCTTATGTAGCAACTAAGGCATTTGTTTTTTATTTTTTGATAGAAATTCTTTTAGTTATATTTTTATTTTCACTATACAAAAATCCTAAAAGATTTGTAATTAAAAAAGATTGGATATTATACAGCCTTTTAATATTTACTGGAATAAGTATTCTAGCTGGTATATTTGGCGTTGATTTTTATATTAGCTTTTGGTCTATGTTTGAGCGTATGGATGGCATATTTAATTTTATTCATTTTATCGCGTTTTTTATTTTACTTAGAGCGATATTTAATAATGAAACACAGTGGATAAAGTTTTTACGAATAGCGATTTTCGCTTCTTTTACAGTAACGAGCTATGGAATTTATCAGCATTTATTTGTTTTAGGCGCGGAAGAGCGTATTTATTCAACAATAGGAAACCCAATTTATTTAGCTTCATATTTAATTCCGCATATATTTTTAGGCTTTTACTTAATATCATCTAAATTATCGAGGTTCAACCTCGATAATTTAAACCTTGATAATTTAAAATCTTTTTGGCTTTGGTTTTATGTTGTTATTACAGGTTTTAATGTTTGGTCTTTATTTTTAACGCAAACCAGAGGAGCAATGTTAGGTTTAATAATAGGTATAGTAACCGCTTTTATAGTTTATGTTTTATTTAGTATTAAAAATAAATCATTATCTCTAAGAAAAATATACATTGTTTCATTATCAGTAATAGCGATTTTATTTGTCGTTGGATTTTTTAGTTGGAATACGGTTCCAATACAAAGATTTAAAACATCTTTTACAAATCCGGACATTACTCGTATTATAGAATGGGAAGTAGCTTATAAATCATTTTTGGAGCGCCCTATTTTAGGTTTTGGGTCGGGCAATTATCTTATCGCGCAAAATAAAAGCTATAATCCGGAAATCCTGCGATTTACAGGAGTTAAATGGGATAGAGCGCATAACAAGATTTTAGAGATAGCCGTTGATAGCGGAATCGCTGGACTTATTAGTTATTTATTCATATTTGGAATAACAATAACGCTTTTGTTTAAAATAAAAAAAGACGAGCCATTTTTATTAAGTATTGTAATAGGTTTATTTACTGCTTTTTTTACGCAAAACTTTTTTATTTTTGATACCTTTGGCTCTTATTTGGCTTTATTTTTATCTTTGGGCTTTGTCGGTTTTTTAGCTGGCAAAGAAAATGATTTTGGAATTAGAAAAGTATCGGATAGTTTTTTATCTTTAGTTTTAATTGCTGTCTTGCTTTCTTTTTGGTATGGAGTTTATAATCCTTATAAATCTTCGCAGAGCTTAAGTTATGCCAACAGTTTTCAATATGAGGGAAGCGTTGGTAAAGAAATAGCTTTAAAATATTATGTTAATTCTTTGCATTTTAGCGGAGGAGGTAAGTACAGCGCGCTTATTCATTCCGCTCGTTTTATAAATAATAATTTTCCTAATCAAGAAAGCATAAATTTGATTATAAATAGTTTAGAAGAGTATAAAAAAAGAGTTCCAGAAAATACCCTTATAAAAGGATTTTTAGCTAATTTTTATATTTATAATGGGAGCATTGATAAAAAATATTTTGATTTAGCTGAAAATAATATAAAATCTGTAATTGAAATTTCGCCTAATCGCCCAGAATTTTACGATGGTCTGGGAGTTGTTTTATATGAAAAAGGAAATTATAAAGAATCAAGAGACTCTTATAATAAATACTATGAACTTCATCCTATGCCAGATAAAGCGGATTATAATTTTAAAATAGCTTTAACTTATTATAAACAAGGCAATAAAGTAAAAGCCATTGAATATGCGAAAAAAGTTTTGAAGCTTGATATAAATCATAAACAGGCGCTTGAGCTTTTAAAGGTTTTAAAGCCAATATAGTTTTCCACATATAATTATTTATTTAAAATTCGGTATTTATTAAAAAACGCCTTATAATAAAGCGCTTTTTATCGGCTCTCAAAATTCTGATGTTACAGCTCTTCAAGAATTCTTAAAATCACAAGGAGAAGATGTTTATAAGGAAGGATTAGTAACAGGATACTATGGAAGCCTAACAAAAAAAGCAGTGGGAAGGTTTCAGATAAAAGCTGGAATTGTTGAAAATGAAAATTCTCCCGGATATGGCATAGTAGGTCCAAAAACAAGAACGCAATTAAATTCTTTATTAGGAAATTAGGTTTAATATAATTCTAAAAAATTATTTTATACTGAACGGCTCATTGTAAATCACGGTGAGCCGTTCGTTGTTATTAAATATTAGATGATTTATTTTTAATTATAGTACTTTGGTTGTATTTGAAATATATAGTAATAAATAAAAAGTTTTCTTGTATGATAGCTTTTTTTGTTTTAGAATATATATAAAATTTTAATTTATAAGAACCTCTAGTTATTTCTAAACTCTTTTTGTTCGTTAAGAAATAATTGAGAACCTTGTTTTTAATGATTACATTAAAAGATAAAAACATCTAATTACTTCTAAACTCTTTTTGTTCGTTAAGAAATAATTGAGAACCTTGTTGTTCGCTATCGCTGATAATAAGAACATCTAACAAATTCTAAATTCGCTATCGCTCGTAAGAAAACATTGATAACCTTGTTGTTCGCTATCGCTGACAATAAGAACATCTAACAAATTCTAAATTCGCTATCGCTCACAATAATAGGATACAAGTGTCATTCTGAGGCATTCCGAAGAATCTAAACAATTTATTGACGAGATTCTTCGTTCCACTCAGAATGACGAGAAAGATGCTCACAATTATGCAAATAATATTAAAAAAAATTATTACCTATGGGCTTTGGATATCTTTACTTACACCGCTTATAGTTATAAAAAGCAATATTTTTCCTTTTGTTTTTTCTAAGGCAATATTTTTTTATTTTATAATAGAAATATTATTTGCTGTTTATTTATTTGCTTGGTATAAATATCCGCGCGAATTTTCGCCTAAAAAAAGTCCTTTATTACTGGCAATTTTAGCTTTTTTGGGAATTAGTTTAACAGCTTCTATTTTCGGAGTTAATTTTACTAACAGTTTTTTTTCTACTTATGAAAGAATGGATGGAGTTTTTAGTCTGCTTAACTTTGTGGCATTTTTTGTAATGCTAAGCGCTGTGTTAAAAGAAAAAGTAGAATGGATTAAGCTTTTG
>Ga0209542_10012455_pt1 | contig 14860 bp, 11 predicted proteins | sample RifCSPhighO2_01_FD_184028 | JGI IMG/M metagenome (GOLD analysis project Ga0209542, IMG submission 184028) | Soil microbial communities from Rifle, Colorado - Rifle CSP2_plank highO2_0.1 (SPAdes) (version 2) | ecosystem: Environmental > Terrestrial > Deep subsurface > Rock core/Sediment ...
CAAGGCGCTTTTGAACAAACGCTCGGATGGCGCGCGATGCTCATTCAGTTTGTTGTCGTCTTCTGTATGTTCGCCCTTCTGGAGCCATCGTTTTGGCACATGATCCCTCTTCTCCTTAGCGCGATCGTCGCGGGTATGATAAAATATTGGACACGGTCACTGTACTGGGCGTTTGCGGCTTCCTTTTTACTTCTTCTTCTCACGGATGTTTTTGTGATCAGCGCGTTAAGATAAAAACACAACAAGCCATGCGAAAGAAAAACAAAAAATTTCTGTTCGGCATCCTCGCGGCGGCGGAGGTTTTCATGCTGACGATGACAGTTGCTCTTCCGGCGCAAGCGTTGAGCCTTTTTTCCACACCGTCCGCTTCCTCCATGTTCAAAGAATTTGAGCAGCGTTACGGATTCAATCAGGGAGAGCTGCAAAAATTCGGGGAAAGTGCGAATGTCGCGGATTATAAGCGTGTTGCACCCGAAATGAGTGTCACATTTTCTCCCACGAATCCGCGCCCGGGCGAGCAGGTGAAAGCACTTGCCGTGCCTGTCAATTTTAGCAATGACACGTCCGCGCTCTATTTTACATGGTATCTCAAACATGCCGGCGATAACAAAGATCTCAATGATGATGGTGAGGTGAACATTGAGGACTACAAGATTGAGGCGCACCGCATCATCGCGCAGAACGGTTTTAGTAAAGATAAGGCGGACTATGGTTCCGACGGTGATGAAGACGGCTACAAGGCAATCGTTGGCGGCGACAACAAAACCGGTGCGAATAATTTCTGCTATATTCACGATTTTCAGTCCGGCACGGACTATGAGCTCGCGGAAGATGGTAACGAGACGTCTTTTGAGTGCCCTGATGGAACGGAGCCGCGATGCGTAATTGATGATTCGCTTGTCTGTCCCGCAACTATTGAGATTACGGATGATGCTGGTGGAGGAGGCGGAGGAGGAGATACATTCACAGAATATACAGTGTGCACGGATCTGGGGCGCGCACCAAGTTGTGATCCGGAAGCGGGAACACCGTCGTGCGGCAGTGGCGTGGCGCGGTGCGCAGACACCCTCACGGAGTACTCTTGTGCGGACACATCGGACGGTTTTGATGCCTCCTGCGATGCTCTTGGCTTGGAAGAGCCGGCCTGCACCGTGATTTCCAAGGGAGAAGTCACCAGTTACTGCACCGACGAGATTCACCTTTTCCCACACGCGCCCGGACACACAACAGGCGATGGATCATTCAATGCGGACGAAGAGGAGTTTTGGGGCACAAATCCACAAGATCCCGGCACGGCAAATAATGACAACAAGGATGAGGCGAACATTGTTGGTTTGGGTGTTGATGAGTTTTCATGGAACTACCAACCGGGTGATCAGGCCGGCGTTGTGATCGAGGGAACGTCACAGGCGCCGACAAAGCACGATGATTCCTCATTTCAGGTCATGTGGGCGTTTGCAAAAAATGATTGCGCTCCGGAAAATACGGGCGCCTATGTGGAGAGCGTCAAGGGAACGAATGTAACATTTCCCACGGCCGCGATGGACCGTGAGGCGCTCAATGCGTGTTTGGAAAATAACTTTCTCGAGCCGAATGAAGGTGGCCAGCCGGGCAATCTGGAGATCGGGCTGACCGCCACACCGACCAATCCGCGCAACGGCACAACGGATAATCCCGGGGATCTCGTGACGGTGCAATCGTTTATCAGCAACTCCCCCATAGACGCGTCGCGCCTATCCTACGAGTGGACTGTGGAGCGCAGCGCGGATGGCACGGCAAATCCAGAAAATTGGATCGATGTCACGAAAGATCTCGCTGATGTTTCCCAGACGAGTGGAATTGGCCTTCCGTCGTTGCAGTTTCGCCTCACATTGCCGGAAAATTATTTTTCCAACGATAGCGGATATATCCGCGTGCGCGTGACAACAGCAGAGAATTTCTCCGAGGGGCAAACGCAGGATGGATCTGCGTCCGTGATCATCGGTGTTAATGCGGACGCCCGTTCAATCATCGCCTATGCGGCAAACGCGTCCTCTGATGGCACTCTCTCTCTCGGCGAAGAGATGTGCACGGAGAAAACGGAAATCTCCATTTGTCCTGTTATGCAAGGAGGGCTTGTTGGTCTTTCCGTTCCGGATACGACTGGCTTGAGCGGATTTTCATGGACAATGAACGGCGTACCGCTCGCGTGCAATTCTTCCCTCTCGCCGACAGCGTGCGGCAACGACGCGCAACAAGGCAACACGGTCTTCTTCCCCGTCACCGGCCTTTCCGGTGATCAGGCGACGGTTTCCCTCATCGCCAATGATGTAACGTCCGGCAAGGAAATAGCCATCTCGCGCACATTTGCCGTTACATCGCCTTCCGTGCGTATCGTTTCACCAGACAGCAGCGCTGTGGCGAAAAAACTTGGGGAATATGTTGCACTGGACGACACGACAACGGCTGACTATAGTTCCGCAGTGATGCAGGCATCCGATGGCGACACCGTGACACTTGAAGCGCAGTTCACACCCTCGTCACTTTCTGATGGCGTGCAAATGGAGTGGGTGGTTGACGGTACATCACAAGGAAGCGAGAAAACAGTCACGATTCCCGCGAGTACCGCGGGCACGATCCATTCCGTTTCTCTTGTGGCGCGCTATACGCAACCGCCCGAGACGCGCCAAGCGCTATCAGAAAGTTTTGGCGTGTCCCAGTACTCCTCTTTTTCAAGTGGTAGCGTGCTCTCCGCATCTGTGCAGATTGAAGTTGGAGGGGAAGGCGGCGCCGCATTTACACAACCACAGACATTCTTCGCGAGTATCATCACGAACACGCCGTCCTCCATTCTCTTTCTCCTGCGCATCATCCTGACCGGCGCGCTTATTCTGTTTATCGTCGGCTTTCTGTTCAACATTACGCCCTCGCCCGCAAAAGAGTATTCCTGATCATTTATCTACTTTTTTCATGCGCCTTCTTCTGTCAAAACGATTTCTTCTGCTCGCACTTGGTGGTGTTGCATTTTGTTGTGTGATTGCTTTTTCAGACGCGGCGCTGGCGCAATATACCTACACGCCGCTGGAAGAAATTCCCGGCTCACCCAAGGACGGTGACTTTGTAAAATATGTTCTGGCGATCTATAAGTTCGCGATGTGGGCGGTCGGGCTTGCCGCCATTCTCATGCTCACCATCGGCGGCTTTATGTATATGAGCAGCGCTGGCAACAAAGCGCTGGCAGAAAGCGCAAAAACCGTCATCAAAGACGCACTCTTCGGTCTTCTTATGGCACTTCTGGCATACCTTCTCCTTTTCGTGATCAATCCGGACTTGGTGAATGTGAACCTTTCCACTCTTTCCTCGCTCAAGGTCACAACGTCCACAACAACTCCATCGGGTCCCGGTGGCGGTGCGGTTACCGGAACGTGCGGTGGTGTACCTATGGCAGGCATAAATCCGACGCAGTGTGCTGACGCATCCCCCGCACTCACCAACATGACTACCTGTATTCAATCAAAAGTGCCCAATGCGCAAATCACGAGCATTTCCGATGATGATGCGACTGGCAACCTTTCCAAGTGTCAGGGAAGTAGCTATTCCAAACCTTCTTGCGACCACACAAAGGACTCTTGCCATTATGGCGGAACGGGCAATGGAAGTAAATCGTGCGCGGTGGATCTTTCTACAAACGGCGTAAGTGCAAGCGAGCTTGAAAGCGCTGCAAAAAGTTGCGGCGCCGTCTATACGAAAAATGAAGGAAATCATGTCCATGCCAGCGTTGCCGGATGTTCCTGTGACAATCATAGTTGATCATTTTTGCAAGTTATATTCATAAAAGGATGAAAAAGGTCTTCATTATCTCTTCTGTTCTTCTTGCTGTTATACTTCTCTTCCTTGGCATTTATAATCTCGCGTTCCGTCAGGATCCGACACGTGTCGGCACTGTGGGGAAAGAAGAGACAGCGAACAATGAGCAAAAAACAACGCCCGCGTCAGATGTGAAAAAAATTTCCGTGATCACGGAAGAGTCGGTGCGCGCGAGTGTGCTCACACAAGATCAAAAGCACATCCGCTACTACGCGAAGGATACGGGCATCGCCTATGAGATCGATCTTGACGGACGCGCCAAGCGCGCCTTGTCCGATCGCATGCTTCCGGACATTGTGGACATCGCGTGGTCACCGGATGCGACAAAAGTTCTCTCCACGCTGCGCACTGACACAGGGACGGCAACGTACGTCTATGACTATACGACAAACAGCGGCACAAAAATCAAAGAAGGGATTGATACCGCGCGATGGGCAAACGTCGGCAATCGTATTTTGTATAAATATTTTGACTCTGCGCGCAAGGAACGCTCGCTTTCCGTTGCGGATGCTGATGGCGGTAACTGGAAAAAATTGGTCGATATCCCATTTCAAAAAGTGTCTTTCGTGCACGTTCCACACTCCTCTCGCGTCGCATTTTGGAACTTTCCCAATGGATTTGAGGAGACACTCCTTCAGATGGTCACCATTACCGGCGGCGATACCGCCGCGCGGATGCGCGGACTGTTCGGCGCGGACTACCGGTGGTCACCGGATGGCGCACGCGTTCTTGTGAGTAGCACCATAGAGCGTGGTGGGACAAAAATAACACTTGCGACGATGAATAGCGACGGCGGAGAATACCAAAACCTTACCATTCCCACGCTTGCGTCAAAAAGCGCGTGGTCCTATGATAACACGACCGTCTATTATGCTCTCCCCAATGCTATTCCCGATGGCGGTGTGATGCCCAATGACTATCTCTCCGCGCAATTCTTCACGCGCGACACTTTTTGGAAGGTAAACACGAAAACAGGCAAAAAGGAGCGCCTTGTTTCCTTGGAAGAAATCGGCGGCGAATACGATGCGATTGATCTTTTTCTCTCTCCGACGGAAAACGCTCTTTTTTTTACAAACCGCATCGACGACAAGCTTTACCGCATCACCTTCTAGGTTCGCTTGTCTTTCGCGCGTCCTCTGTTGAGAAAAACAGCGCTACGCCAAGACCGATCAAAAACCAAAAGGAAAATGCGAGATCATTCTTCCAATACGGCGTATCTACAAAACCATGCAGAAGAATTGTTGCCATGGAAGCGCCCAACGCAACCGCGTACACAGCGATACCACCCTGCGTTTTCATGGCCATGGCAACTTTTTTTGTCCACGCGGTGAGAAGCAGAAGAAACCCGCACAGCCCACCGATGCCCGTCTGCAGCCAAAATGCAAGAAAAATATTGTGCGGCTGTGGTACAGCCCACTCCAAATACGGTGGAAAATATTTTTGGTGAGCAAGGTAGGCGTCTTGGAAGTTTCCAGGTCCAATGCCAACAATGGGATGCTCTGCGCCGATCATTGTAGCCGCGCGATAAATCATCAGCCGCGAAGCAAAAGAGGATCGTTCGCTGTGCATACGGAAATCCTCCGCTTCGTGACTCGCAAGAAAGAGTGCTGCCGTAAGAATGATAAGCGTGGTAAGCGAAAAAAACCACCACTGTTTTTTTCTCCTCGGCATCGGCGCGACGACGATTCCCACGGCAACGCCACCAACAACGGCAATCAACGCTGCCTGTGAAAAAGTCAACAGCAACGCGCCGCCCATAAGCCCCAAAAGGGTGGTGCCAGTAATCACCAGCTTGCGATTCGTTGCGATAAGCGCAAGAAAGAGGACACCAGCGCTCACAGCGGGCGCAAGAAAGAGGGCCAGATGATTCGGGGAGAGATAGAATCCCCGCAGTCGTCCATCATAGGTCAGATCGCCAACACCCCAGTACCATAAACTGGCAAGCGCAACTGCCAGCGCAGTGCCGATCCATATCCACAGGAAGAAATTTCTCATGTTCTCACTGTGTGCACGCCATGCGACAAGAATGCCAAAAACCAGCGGCACAATGAACCACCCCTTGATAACACCCAACTCCCGCAACGATACTGTGTGATCCATGAGAGCGGAAGAAACCAGACCGCCGAAAAGAAGAATGACCGCCACTACCAACATGCGCTCACTAAAAATCCTTTTTATAAAGGATAGAAAATCTCGTGCACCAAAAACAATAAGCCACATCGCCGCACAAAGCACGAGTACCTCCGGAACATTCGATGGAATACCGAGAAGTGTGAATCGCACGGCATAAAGCGGAAATGATGCAATGGCCACGCCAAGAATAAGGTCACCCATTGCCATCGCGCTCTGTCGAGAAAAGAGATGTGTCATCATAGTGCCTATTGTGCCACACTGTGCCGCGATGGAGAAGCGTATGCCGCGCCAAGAGAGAGAATGAGGAGGAGAATGGGAAAGACATGCACGGAGTACAGGGGCGTTTCAAAGAGCGCGTGCACACTGAAAATAACGATGCTGACTGCACATGCAATGGCAACGCTGTCCCTCTTTCCGGCGCGTACAAAGGAAAAAAATGCGGTGGTGAGCATGCCAATCCATAGAAGTGCGGCGCTAACTCCGCTTTCCGCTGCAATATCGAGGTATAGATTGTGCGCGTAGTAGGGCGCGCGATAATCAGCGCTCGGATCCACGACAATCGCGTAATTGCCGATACCGACGCCGCCGATGGGGTGGTGTGCGATGATCGTGAGTGCTTGCATCCACGTTGCGATTCGCCCCTGATTGGATCCTTCCGTAACGTCAAAAATTGAAATCATCCGCGCGCCGAATGGACTAGAAAAAAAAACGACGAGAAAGAGCGTGACCAGTGAAAGTACAATAAAAGTTCGCCGTGCATCTCTCATAAAAAATCGATCGCGCAAAAGAACGGCAGCGATCATGGCGCCACCAAGAAGTCCCGCGTACCCGCCGCGCGAAAAAGTAAGAATATCCGCCAGAAGAAGCAGTGCGGCCAGAATGCCATAGGAAATTTTTTTTATCCCTGACGAGCTTGCTGCAGAAAAAGCGACTGCGAAGGGAAGAAGCATCCCCATGTAGAATGCCATCATGTGCGGGTCGGGAAAGAACGCACTGGCACGAAGCAAATCGTGTCCGGAAACGTGCACAAAAAAACTCGGATGTGCCGAAACGGTCTGCGCAAACGACGAGCCGAGAAAGAAAACCATAAGGGAGTGCCATCGCTCAACGACTGCGCCGCTGCCAATAAAAAATTGAAGGGAAAATTGAGCAACCCCGACGCATGCAGCTATGCCAGCGCCCCACAGAAGCGCCTTGACTATTCGTGTGCGCCATTGCGGGAGAGAAGCGAAAATATCCCACGCGACGACATAAAGCGGGGCGAGCGAAAAAAGAAATGCAAGTTTGCGCAGACCCCATCCGATTTGCAACGCAACAAAAAGGGAGAGCGCAGAGATGAAAAGAAAAGAGAAAAAAAGCGCCGCCTGTCCCGTGGCGGGGAGACGCACCTGTCGTTGTCCGAGGCGCACAAAAAGCCACGCGAGCGTCACCATCGGAACGATAATGCGAACGATAGCCAGATCGACGCCCTCTGCCGGCTGCAGCGCGAACTGGAATGGCAGGAGGATCGCAAGGAGTGTGATAAGAGCTGCAATAGATTTCATAGTTTTTTCAAAACGCAGAGAGGCGATAGAAAAAGCGAATAATCCGCAAAAGAAACGCGAGCATGATTCCGTAGTGCTTCTCAAAATAGAGCTCCTGGGATGCGTCGTAGTATTGCCTCTGTACCACGCGACTTTTTACGCTTCCTCCTCCGTGATGGATAATCCTAACGGACGGAACATATAATATTTTTTTTCCAAGCTCACGCGATCGACGACACAGATCGACGTCTTCAAAGTAGAGAAAGAATCGCTCGTCGAACCCTCCCAAGACGTCAAAAATCTCTTTGCGTATGACCATTGCGGCCCCGCTTATCCACGCCACGGAACGATTTTTTTCGCTGTGCCATGGCATGTGCTGTCGTGATGTCACCTTATGCCATATGGTACTCCATAGCGTGACTTCCTCCCCTGCGCTCCACGGCTGCACCGCGCCATTTTTTTGCACGAGGCGTCCGCCGACAAGCCCGAGAGTGTCATCTTTTTCGAAAAAAGAGAGGAGGGAAGAAAAATTTTTTCCCGCGATGCGCGCGTCGGGATTGAAAAAGCACAAAAAGGCGCCCCGTGCAGATGCAGCGCCACGGTTGATTGCCGCGCCGAATCCGCAGTTGCGTCCATTCTCTATAATTTGTATGGCAGGCGTGTCGCCAAAGAGTTGGCGTGATAATGGCTCGTGATCGTTATTTATGATAATCACTTCGTAGGACGCCATGCAACCACGCGAAAGAGAGGCGAGACATTCCGACAGAAGATGTCTGCTGCGATAATTGACGATGATAAAACTAATCCGTGGGGCGATTGATGACATAGTCATGGTAGGCCTTTGATACGATCGCTGCGCGATCGGATGGATAAAAACGACAATCGAGCCCGTTTTTCATGCGACGTGCGATCTTGTAGAGCACAATCCATGGACGAAGAAAGAACGGCGTGTGCCGATCAAAGAATCGCAGACCGGAAATGACAAGCCAATACAATTTTTGCTGCGGTCGCATTGTGCTTTGCTCCTCGTGATCTGCGCGCGCGCGCGGAACAACCACAATAGAAAACCCAGCGCGGCGTGCGCGTATGCTGAAATCGGCATCCTCGTAGTAAAGAAAATATCCTTCGTCTAGAAGACCAATGGATTGAAAAACCTCTTTTGTTACAAACATCGCACACCCACTACTGTAGTCCGTTTCATACGGTGTTGTATCATGCGGCATCACATGTTGATGAATAGCGCGCATGCGCATCCATGCGATCATCCCACCGGAAAACCACAGACGCCCCGTTGATTTTGCAAAAATGATCGGTGTAAACACGCCCCCACTGATACTCTCTTCGGCGACACGTGCAAGACATTCCAGCGCATCAACGGCGAGTACAGCGTCATTATTCAGAAGAAGGACCCCATCCGCACAGCACTCCAGTGCGAAACGAATGGCGCCATTGTTTCCGGCGGCATAGCCAAGGTTTGCGCTGTTACGCATATAGTGCAGACGCGGAAAGGCACGCTTGATCTCCTCGAGAGAGCCGTCTGTTGAGCAGTTGTCCACGACGATCACCTCACAGGGGTGCGTCTGCCGCAAAACACTTTCGACGCACGCGCGAAGCGTCGATGTGCCGTTGTAATTTAGAATAATTACAAAAATTTTTTTACAGCGAGTCATGGATGGATACTAATGGATATTATGCGCGAAATTAGGAGAGTTCTGGCACTGTTGTTTGCGACCCTCCACGGCGCAAAAATATCTCGGCGAGTTCTTCGCTCGTAACAACGCGCAGAAGCCACAAAAAAACGCCATAGATGAGCGCGGCACCGACAATTACAGCGATGATGGGCGCTCCCTGCGCGAAAAAGAGAAAGGTGACCATTGCTACGCCGGCAGTGGCGATGCGCAGAAGCCCCGGCGCATGTGGAACATATCCCAGCGTGCGCATGGCAAGAATACCGCCTCCAAGCGCAACAAAAATCTCTGTGCACACAGACACAACAGCCGCTCCCATGTAAGAGTAGTGCGGAATGATCAGAAGGTTCGCGCCGATATTAAGAACTGCCGCAAAAATCAAGAGTACCATGAGTTTGCGTTGGCAGTTGCCGGCAAGGAGGATGTGATTGAAAAAATGTCCAAAGAAAATGAACGCGAGTGAAAAAATGAGAATGCGCAATACATGCGCACTTGCCGCATACCCTTCACCGCCGATCAGTGCAATAATGTCCTCCGCAAGGAAAAAAACGCCGCACACAAGCGGAACAACGATAATGAAAAATGTCTTCAGTGTCTTGTGCGCAACCTGCTGGAACATCGCCCGGTCAACGAAAACGTAGCGCGCAAGAAGGGGGAGAACCAAGCCGATGATCATGGAAGGGAAAAAGACGAGATTTTCAATGATTTTATAGGCGGCGTTATAAATCCCGACATCCGCACCGGGGCGTAAAAAAGAGAGCAAAATGGTATCTGCCTTAAAGTAAAGAAAACTCACGAACGCCGCGACCCCCATGGGCAGTGATTCGCGCAAGAATGCGCGCCAATATGCACCATCCCACCGAAGGGAAAAGGTGATGTACTTCCGACTCAAAAGGAACACCGCAAAAAAGTTGAATGCCGTTGATCCAATAAGGGAAAGTACGGCCGCGGTAAATCCGAGATCATGACGCACAACAAAAATAATGATGCCCACTTGAATCGCCTTGCCGATTGTTTCCGCGATCGCGACGCGGTCCATGGCAAGATGTTTTTGAAACACGCCATTGAGCACTGTATAACTGGAAGAAAAGAGAAAAGCCACCGCAGCGAAGAGGATGCCTATTTTGACATGTTCCGGATAGGGAAGAAGCGCTGCAATGAGCGGTGAGAGAAGGACGACAGAAAAAGAGACCGCGAGTCGTAGCGTGAATGCGTTACTCAAAATCATCCGCACGTCTGCGCCGACGCGAGAAATTTCTCGCGTCGCGATCGTATAAATTCCTAGGTCCGCCAATGCCCCAAAAAAGGCAAAAAACGCGAGGATCGTCGCATAATAACCGAAGCCCTCCGCGCCAAGATAGCGCGTGATCAGTCCAATGCCCACAAGAGCAAGTCCTGTAGAGAGTGCCTTTGCCGCTGTGCTTGCGACGATGTTATATGCTATTTTGCGTGCGATCACCATACGTCATAAAAAGATTGACCCTCACGAGCCACCTGCCACGCTATTCTCCAACGGTGCGCGGACGCACGATAACGCGCCGACCTTCCCCTGTCCCGATGCTTTCCGTGCAAACATCCTCCCTCTGCGCCAATGCCATATGAATCACACGGCGCTCATATGCAGATAACGACGATAAAGTAACCGGGGCGCACTCCCGCACCGCTTGCGTCGCCGCTTCTTGCGCCTGCTGTATGAGTGATTCATGACGCTCTTTCTGATAGCCATTGATATCCACAGTGAGTCCGACATCACCGCCAATTTTTTTTCGCACAATGATCCGAAGAAGGTGCTGAAACGCACGAAGATTCACACCGTGTTGACCGATCAGAAACTGGGAGTCCGCCTCCATACGCAGATCACACACAAAAAAGGGTCTTTCTTCTTCCTGTGCTGAATACACAGCGATCTGTGCGTCTGGGAACCCCGCATGCGCGAGAATTTCTGACGCTGTGTCTTTAATAATGTCCTCGTGTGTCTGTGTCATGGGCGCCTGTGTTGTGGCGTTATTTATTCTCCTCGGGGGTTGTTTTTTTGATATACCATTGTTGACCAATCATAAAAATGGTTGAGATAAACCAGTAGAGAGATAATCCCGCCGCGAAAGTAAATCCGATCACCAGCGTGAGCGCCGGTCCGATATAGAGCATTTGTTTTGTCATTACTGCGGCAAAGTCCGGCTCTTTCCGCTCGCTGCCTGCTTTTGTATCGCTTTCTTTGTCTTCCCTTTGGTTGGTTTCTTTCTTCTGCCGCTGTGTATCTATAAGCATTTTTGTCTGGTAATATTGTGCGAGTGCTGCCAATACCGCAAATGTTCTGCTTGGCATGGAAAGATCCACCATACCAAGGAAGAGATGCTTCACTTCGCCGGGATTTGTGACAAACGAGTAGAGGTCCGCCCCTGTTACAACTAATCCCGCCTGCGAAAGATTGAAAAGGATCCGATAGATCGCGATCAGGACGATAAGCTGAACAATGAGAGGCAGACAGCCGGAAAACGGGTTGACGCGATTCTTTTTATAAAACGCCATAAGCTCCCGCGTCTGACGCTCTTTGTCATTTTTATATTTTTGCTGAATCTCCTTGATGTGTGGCTGGATTTTTTGCAATTGTTGTTGAGAGCGAATCTGGTGACGCGAGAGCGGAATCATAGCCGCTTTCACCAGAAGCGTCGTGATGATGATCGCGATGCCGAAATCATGCCATGGCAGTACATTATAAAAAAAGATGAGGGCATTATAGATCGGCTGATAAACAATTGCATGGAAAAGAGTGAGCATAGGACATTTTATTGCTTAGATGAGAGCATTTCTTGGCAGAGGATGGCCACTTGAGCACGGAGATCGCTATTCTCTGGCTTTGATTCGCCTTTTTTTTCGCGCTCTCTTCTCCTATAGGACATCGCGATTGCATACCCCTCTTGATCGCTGCGCAGAAGTTGTTCTCGCAAAGCGGCGCGAAGAACGCGTTTTATTTGATTTCGTCTTGTTGCCTGCGCAGCTGCCGCCTTCGGCACAACAATCCCAATCTGTATGGCGGCGCCGGGCAATGGTCTGTAGCGCAAAATCAGGTCTTTTCCATAGATCAGGCGAGCGCTTTTCGAAAACATGCTAGGGAAAAGCATCCGGGGAAGACGATTGCGACGAGGAAGCATATCCTATGCGTTTAGTCGCTTTCGCCCCTTTGCCCTTCGTCGCGCAAGCACCTTACGACCGCTTTTCGTTTGCATTCTCTTGCGAAATCCGTGCCGACGCTTTCTCCGGATCTTTTTTGGCTGATAGGTTCGCTTCATGGAGGTTTTTTAGTATTTAGAAATTCATTCGTATCATCAAAAGTGTACCAGGATAGCGAGAAAAGTCAATTTTTCACTCGTATGACCACTTGACCTTTTTTATCCACATGTTATAAACAGTTCTGCCCTCCCTTGTCTCTGCATAAAAAATCTCTCGTGCTATAATGCACTGTGCTTAACTATATTCTCTCCTCCTATGACTCTTGATGATTTATGGCGCGCCGCGCTGGGAAGCATAGAGCTCTCAATCTCCAAGGCGAACTTCGTCACGTGGTTTAAAAACACCACCATTCTTTCTTTAGAGGATGGTCATGTTGTCGTTGGCGTTCCCAATGGTTTTGCAAAGGAGTGGCTTGAAAACAAATACCACGGCTATATTTTAAAGGCGCTGCGCGACATCCGCCCGGAGATCAGGGGTATGAGCTGCTTGGTATATAGCCCGACACCAAATGGTGCTGTACACTACAAGCCGATCGATGCCGCCATAGCAACGTCAGCCCATACAAATGCGCCCTCACCACTTCCGACGCAAGCCGGCGTGTCGTCCATGGAAACAACAGTCAACACTCGGTACACCTTTGAGAGTTTTATTGTCGGGGAGCACAATGAGCTTGCAAAAGCCGCGTGTATGGCGGTTTGTGAAAGCCCCGGACATGTTTATAATCCTCTTTTTATCTACGGGGGAGTCGGTCTTGGAAAAACACACCTTCTGCAGGCAATTGGAAATGCGATGCGCTCTGCACATCCGGAGAAGAGGATTCGCTATACGTCATCGGAGCGATTCACGACGGAGCTTATTGATGCTATAAAAAGCCAAAAAACGGACATTTTCAAAAGCGCTTACCAAAAAATTGACCTTCTCCTGATCGATGATATCCAGTTTCTTTCCGGCAAGGAAAAAACACAACAGGAATTTTTTCATATCTTTAACGCCCTCTACCAACTCAATAAGCAAGTTGTTATGAGTAGTGATCGCCCCCCCAAAGCAATCGCGACGCTGGAAGATCGCCTCCGCTCGCGCTTTGAAGGAGGAATGATTGTTGACATTGGTAAGCCAGACATGGAAACACGGCTGGCGATCCTCCAGTTGAAGCTTCAGGAAAAAAACTTCCCCCTTAATGATGATGTCCTGCGATTCATTGCAGAAAACGTAACCCATAATGTGCGAGAGTTGGAGGGTGCCCTCAATCGCGTTGTGGCTGCATGCGAGCTAAGCAATATATCAACCCCAACAATAGAACAAACCCAACAAATTCTCGGCGAACTCCTGGCTAGCGGGAAGCGGCGCGTTGTCCATGGAAAGCACGTTTTAAGTGTAATATCGGATTTTTATGAGATTAATAGTGAGGATTTAGTGAGCCGTGGTCGAAAAAAAGAGATTGTGCGCCCTCGCCAGATCGCCATGTACCTCCTCCGAACTGAATTAAATATCTCTTATCCGGGCATTGGTGGCTATTTTGGTGGACGCGACCACACAACCGCTCTTCATGCTTATGAGAAGATTAATAAGGAGTTGGCACATAATGAGCGCTTACGTGAAGAGATCACTATTCTTAAAGAAAAAATATATGTCATATAGTGGATATGATGTGGATTACATATTATTACCCCCTGTATAACCCCCAATAAAAGCTGTGTGTAAAAACCGCCCACATAAAAAATAATGAAAACACCCACAAGTAATAAAAAATTTCTCAACAACCCCTCCCCCAGAAGCAACCCTTTTCTCAACACATAATCGACTTATCCACATACCCACACCTATAGTAGTAATAAATCTATTTATTTAAACAATTATTACTTCTCTATGAAGGTCCTTTGTAAAAATGAATACCTCCACAAAACAATTCACAAACTTGAGCGTGTCGCTGGAAAAAACACAACACTCCCAATACTTACAACAATCCTTTTAGAAGCAAAGGATGGTGTCTTTTCTCTTTCCGCGACGAACCTCGAGGTTGGTATAGTGATAAAAATACCATCAAAAATAGAGAAGGAGGGAGTTGTGGCTATCCCAGCGCGTCTTCTTGGGGGGTTTATACAGGCGCTTATTGGCACAAATGACATTTTTCTGGAGGGTAAGAGGGACGCAATTTTTATTAAGGGCGGATCACAGAGTGCAGTAATAAAGGGATTTAATGCACAGGAGTTTCCTATAATCCCAAAACAAAGGAGGGGGCAAGGGAGTATTGTGTTACCAGCGCAAGAAGCGCGCGATGCCATAGAGAGGGTGATTTCTTTTGTGTCTCTTAATGAAACGCGACCGGAATTGACGGGGGTGGAGATGTCCTTTGATGGGGGATATATCTCTTTTGCTGCAACAGATAGCTTTCGATTAGGGGAGGCGCGCATAAAAGTGGAGATCAAAGAGGGGGAGATG
>Ga0209542_10012457_pt1 | contig 14858 bp, 14 predicted proteins | sample RifCSPhighO2_01_FD_184028 | JGI IMG/M metagenome (GOLD analysis project Ga0209542, IMG submission 184028) | Soil microbial communities from Rifle, Colorado - Rifle CSP2_plank highO2_0.1 (SPAdes) (version 2) | ecosystem: Environmental > Terrestrial > Deep subsurface > Rock core/Sediment ...
ACCATCCGGCTTGCTGAAAGTGTAAATCTCTAAGTTATCCGTTGTGCCGTCTTCCAAACCCGGTTTGCAGGGTTCTTCCAAACCGGGTTTGTTTTCTGTCGGTTTATCTCCAAACCGGGTTTGTAGGGAACTTTCAAACCCGGTTTGAGAATCTGAAAACTCATTCGAATCTGAGCCTGAGGGCTCACCCCTCAGAGTCGAAGACCGTGAACCGGGAACCTGCCTTGCCGGCAGGCAGGCCGATAACTGCTTCCATCCGTTATCTAAAAGCGCTTGTTTGGCAATATCGGTAGTTCCGTCATTGGAGTCATCCACAATCACCACTTCGTAGGCGGCTGCTTTACTCTGATCCCCCTCTCTCAAACCCGGTTTGTAGGATTCTTCCAAACCGGGTTTGTTGCCCGGCGTGTACCACGCTTGGCTCGTACAAGATTGGATCAGCCTCTCAACCACCCTCTTTTCGTTGTAGAGCGCCACATGGATGGAGACAAAGGGATGGCAGGTAAGCTCGACTTTTTCCAAGTTGATAAGAAGCGGATTGACACGGTGATCTCGGGACATCCTTGGCCCTGCAAAATGTTGGATTATTCGACCTAATAAACTGTTCAAATTACTCCTTTCGCTGATTTGGGCTGATTTAAAACTGATTGAGCCGAATCAGCTAAATCGGCATTAATCGGCTTAATCGGCGCATTGGGCGTGGGGCCACTGGCCCCGGAGGACGCCAATTTCAAAACCATCAGGATGGAAATGTAATACTTTGAACTGTAGATGAAGAAAAACAGTCCGAAGAAAAGTGCGATGCTGGAAAAGAAAAGGCCGATTGGAGAAGTTCCGGATGGAGCCGTCACAAGAAGTCTTACCAGAAAAGCAAATATCGCAAGCGGCAAACTGCCAGCGGTTAAAAACAGCAAGCCCTGTATTGGTTTTGTGACCAAAATCTTAGGGACGGTCGCGAAATGGGCTATCAAATGCCGCAGTCTGTAAACCGGAATCTCAGGTACATATTGCGGCGCCACTTTGACAGCAGGTTGAGTCAGGTAGCCCTCGGCGAACTGCTCTCGTCTGGTGCGGGTATTTAAACCTTCCCTGAAAAGCAAATTCTGAATGGCAACGTGCGTGGCAATCGGTCGGCCGGCGGCTTTGGGAACAACCGCATAAATTTTGTGAACGGAAAGGGCCGGATTAGCGCGGACAATATCCAGAATAATTTCGCGTGTTTGGGCTCCGATACTCCGATGATGCTCATAACCTCTCTTATATCTTCTGGCCAGGGCCTTAACGACGTTTTTAATTACCTGATCTTCTTCAAACCCGGTTTGTAGTTTTCCCAAACCGGGTTTGTTGTCAGCAGTTGTCGCCGATTTATATCGGCGAAGCCACTTATAAAAAGTCGGCCTGGAGATCTGCCAGTTTCTGCAGATTGCGGCAACCGGGCCGCCTTCCTTCAGATACTCTTCAATAATTCTAACCCGGTAAGCGGGAGTAAGTTTGTGCGCAAAAACGGTGCGCGCCGGATGCGACAGGCTGAATTTCTCCCTTAATTCTCTAACTTGAAGATTATGGGCGGTCAGGATCCGCCAGATTCCGAAGGTTGAAACCTTGTATCCTTGCCTTAAAAGCTCGCGGCCGATTTCATGAACGGAAAAAGAAGGGGCACAAACGATAATCTCCAGCACGCGCTTTTCAAGCTTTGCCCCAAGGCTTTTGGGGTGTTTTGCACCTCTTAAATAACGGCCTTTGAGGGAGTTAACCGAGCGGCAAGCCCGGTATCGCCTGATCCATGTAGCAAGTGTCTGGCGGGTGCACCCAAGGCCGCGAGAGACTTGCGCAAGCGTTCTCCCGCGCTCTAAAACCTCTTTTACGGCTGAAAGCTTATCCTTGGCAGAAAGTCTAATCATCGCAGACTGAAAACTCGAATAGTCCACCCTGAGCGTAGTCGAAGGGCTAATTTAATGTTAAAAACCTTAAAAACTAATTGTCAAGCGATTTTTAAAAAAATTCGAGGCTAAATTATAGCAGTACTGATAACATTATATAAAAGAGTTAGCGTAATAATAGTAACCCATAAACGTTGTACAAAAGCCTGATCACACGAGAAAAGTCTCAAGCGGTTTTCCTATAGTTACAATGGTCGTCGCAGGTTTCAAAGATAGATAGAACCGGAAAGCCACGGGCAAAACCTTGATTTTGGCACTTTAGACTGAATTGACTGGCTAAAGTCAAGTCAAAGATTCCTGGCAATCAGGCTTTTGGCTTGATACCGCCCTCGCGCGCTTCAAAAGTACAGATAATACTTTACAAAAAATAAAGCCAAAAAGCTCTATTTTTATAAAATCGGGCTAATTGATCTTTTTTTAAAATCGGGTACAAAAGATAAAGTTCATAGCAATTTTTTATAAGCCATTCACTTGGGCGTTCTTAACAGAGGTGAAATTGATAGATATAGAATTATAGCAAAAGTGGTTATGTGATATTAATTGTTCTGAATTTTTCTATCAGTTTATTTACACGGTTTATCGGCGATTTAAAAAATTTTCACTGAATTCTATAAAACTTCAGGAAAATTTACACAAAAAACCTCACGGCCAACATTTTTCACGAAAATTCATATTTAGTGACTCCTCTTTCAACCGATTCTCTCCATTTTTCGAAATTTTACCTGATGTCTTATTGTTCAACGCGTTTTATCCTACAGGGTAGATTAAAATCCAAAAATAACTAGGCCTACGTTAAGTTTATGGGTTTTAAAAAAAAGTATCACGGCTATTCTAGGATACCTATATTAATTCATTATAAAAACATCTATTTTACTCAATCAATAATCTTTTATATACAATGATATCCACCACCATGACTTAAAATAACATACTCTTTCCTCGTCGGTTTTTGCGGATAAACAATTTATTCCAAGAATTTTAGTTTATTCAAATTAAGTCTCACCTTTCGCTATTGGAATAATATAAATAATCAAAAAAGTCCTCTAGTTTTTTATCTTATGTTAACCTTTGATACTCTATGATGTTGTTTGTCTATATTGCAATTGATCAAAACTTGAGTTTTAATGAGCGGTCAAAACTTTCTTGTCTTGCGAAAGCGCAAAACCTCTCTTTGCCATATCTTGCGTCAAGCTTAATTAGTTTAAAGTTACTGGAAAGGGCTTATATGCTTTTATACTGGGGGATGTTTACCGCAGGCTTCACTATCGGTGCTATTTTTGCGTTTATGACTTTCGCGCCCAAAAAACCGGGAGAGGAAGATGCCGAATATGAAAGTTTTGCCCGTCCTAAGGCCAGCAACGGACCGAGCACTTTTGTGCTAATCAACAAGGGAAAACAGCCCGAAGAAGAAAGGCAACAAATACTCAATGCTCCACAAACCACTGTCCAAGAAAGTTAAAATCAATTAGACTTATATGCTAGTGCCCTCACCTTGCTTGCCAGTAGTTCGTCTTTGTTCCAAATCGCAAGGCCTCTTTGCCTTAAAAAGTCCTCGTAATCGGCCAGTAGCTCCTCTAAGCTAGACCGAGCAGCCCCCACCAACTTAATCTCTGTCTTCTAGGTCATAAATTATGGTTGCTATCTGATAGGATTTTAAGCTTCGATATCCTCCGTGAGACTTCATTGCTTCTAAGACTTATGGGACCTATAGGTCTTATAGGTCTTATTAACAATCCAAGCTAAGGTTGCTGCTGTTACCAAATAACCCAACCAAACGGTAAGTGGCCTCCCGTAAATCAGCTCGATCTCAAAATTAACGGGCTTACCCTCCAAAGCCCTTCGGTCTGAGTCCTCAGGATCAAAGACTTTAGCGAAGGAGGGTACAATAACCATAAAATCCATCGGGTCGCGCAGAGTCTTCCACCCCCTGATTCCCCCTGATTCACCCTGATTCACCTTACTTCTGACTCTCCATCCCCCGTCATAGGTTGACTGAACAAGAATAGCCTGCCCGGGTAGAAGCTCACCGGAAATTTTAAGATGTCCCCCGTTGACTGTTGTCAAAGAAGCCTTCTTCTGGGCGAATCTTTCAAGTTCCGCAACATAGGCAAAAACGGGCTCGGAATCAATCGCGTTTTTAGGCTTTGCGATAGCTAAAATTGAATCCTTTTGGACAATTTTAGCCAAAGAATCGACCGCCAGGGGAACATCGTAATAAACGTCACCTTTTTCCTGCTCAATCGGTTTTAGAATCGCTTCAAATTTAGCCTGCCCGACTTTATAATCCTTGTAAATTTCCTGTGAGCCGTCCGTTGTGTAAACAACCTTCCCGATATTGGCTATTTTGAGCCAGGCAAGCGCGATCTCTGGGTCGCTACCGTTTGTCAGCTGCCAATAAATATGGTCCGGCCAAAAGTGTGTCGAAGACTGGTACAGCGCGCCACGAAGCTGTGGCACATCCGAAAACCAGTTAAGCCAAAATCCATAATTCCCCGGCGCCAAAACCCTCTGGTTCGTACCCGCGGTCTCCTTTTTCAGCCTTTCAGCCACTCTATATTCGGCCGTGTTTGTGATATCGCCCACCTTAGTCTGGTTTAGTGGTTTGGCAAAGGGAGCCATGTCGCCCAAGCTCCGGTACCAGACCAGGATGACAACAACCGGCACGGCAAAAACAGCAGCGGCAGCCGGATAACCCGCGAACCTGATTTTTGACTTAACCGCCGCAAGAAGAAGGAAAATATTGGAAATAACTACCCCGGCCAGAACGGAAAGGGCCATATCAACTTCGGTCGTCAACCTTAAAGCCTGCGGAGCAAATTCAAGCCGCAATTCCCCGGAAGTATAGTAAACGTAAACAATCCCAAAAAGCATCAGAAACCAAAAAATCGCAAAATTTATCCCGGAAAATCTACCAAAAAGTTTTTTGACAACCAAAAACAGGCCAAAGCAGACCAAAAGGAGAATTATTGCCCTCCAGGGCACCAGGGAAAGCCAGTTTGTAAAAGCGCCTCCTCCTTCCCTGAAAAATGTGGAGATGAAAGGTAGATTATACCAGAAACCAATTAACCCAAAACAAAGAAGGCCCACAGAAACTGAATTTTTTATTAAAGCAATCGGTTCGGCTGATTTTTTGGTCAACTCCGAAAGAAAAAGCGCCAGATATAGTAAAATTGTTCCCCAGAAAGCAACCGCGTTGGTTAAGGCAACAATAGCCAGAAAAAAAGCGCTAAGAAAAAGATTGCGAAGCCCCCTCCTTTCAAAATATCTGGAGGCAAAAACTCCAAAAAGAGGCAAAAAAACGAGGCCTAAAATATGAGGCCCTTCCCCCCACCTGACCAAAATCGCAAAGCGGCGGGGCTCGGCATGTGCAGTAAAAACATCTTCCCTTACACCGGCAAATAAAAAACCGATCGTAGAAGGCACAAAACTGTAAAAAAACGAGGCAACTAAAGCTCCGCTTTTGCTCTTTGAAATCTGCCAGACAAAAAAGAATAAAGTAACGGGGCTAAGAATATAAGCGGAGGCTGTAATAACCCGGTAAGCGTGGGCAAAACTCCAAACCAGTGTTTTATTGGCCAAAAGCTCCAAAAAAGGTAAAAGTGGTGTGTAAAAAACGTGCCAGGGGTATCCCAAATACCAAAGCGGCTGCCAGCCCGGCCCGGCTATGCCTCCTTCGGACCAAAACTTGGCCATCTGAATATAGGAAATTTCGATTGACGAAAGATTCTGGTTGAATTCCCCGCTAAACCAGTAGCGAATAATGGCAAAATTAAGATAAGCGATAAGAATAATCGAAAGAAAAACAATCAAGCTATGACTAACAGCCAACAGTCGACTTTTGATCATTGGATACTAAACGACATCCTCATTCGTCTCTGGAAAACTCCTTTACAAGCCAAAAGGTCAGGATTGCTAAAAAGACTAAAGTGGCGCCCGTCCCAACCAATAATTGCCAATCGGCAACTTCAGTTTTGACTAGTTTAAAATTTCCCCCGGCTACTTCTAAAACCTGCCGCCGATCTGCCAAAACTCCCTCACGGATCTTAAACCAAATTCCCCGTGGTCCGGAAACCAAAAGTATCGCCAGTGGCGAAAAGGAAAAAGCCACTAGCGCTAAAATCAAAAAACTGCAAAAACCAAAAACCATGGCAGCCAGCGTTCGGGCAGGAACAGACCATTTTTCAATAGAAAGTTTGGCAGCCAAATGTAATTTGTCAACGACCGCCGATATGGAAAGGGCCAAAACGACTGAACCAAACATCATAAGCGATGGAAAAAGTCTTTGAGGATGAGGCAAAAATGAATAACCGGTAAAAAGCCAATTAACGGTAATTATCAAAAAAACGCTAAATAGCAAAAACGCGGCAAATATCGGCTGACGCTCCTCTCGCCTGCCGTAAAAGACAAATGAAAATAAAAGCGTTAAAAGTGAAACAATAAAAGGCAATGGAAATAAAAACTTTAAATTGCCGATAACTTCCTTATTAAAAATCTCCAGGGTTTCGCCCCAAAAAGATAGCGTATACCAAAATGAAACCGTGCCTATTGTAAAAATTAAAACTCGCATAAAGCGCGCAAATTTTAAGCGCGCCAAACCTAAAAATAACTCGGATAGTGCCAAAACAGCCAAGATCAGGACAAGGTTAATTGCCCAAGAGCGATTAGCCAAAAGAATAAGCGCGCAGACAAAAACAGTCAGCGCCAGATCGATTTTTTGGGCCCGCTTTAAGTATCTCAAGAAGAAAATAGCCGCGAAGGGAATAAGTGCCAATCCCAAAAAGTGCGCTCCGTCCCCGTAAACGATCGTAAAAAAAGATTTGGCGGACGCAAGCTCCACCTCGAGCAAACCTCGACGCAAAAAAGTTAAGACGAATATAGGTACTGGCGGAATCAAATAGGCAACCGCTGCCAAAATTGGTGTAATTTGTCTTTTAGTCAAATCCCGAACTAAAAGATAGACACCGGCCGTGGAAACCATCAAAGAGGTGATAAAAAGCACCCGGATCGCATCATTGGCCGTGACCCCAAAACGCTCAAGAATGGCAACAAGAAAGGGTACGAGTGGTGTAAAAAAAGCTTCCTCGAAGTCAATTTTGGAAATGATCGGCCAAAAAACAATAAAGGCAAAGGCGGCCAAAGTAATGGTTAAAACGACGGTAATTAAATCTAAAATCCGTCCCGAAGAGAAAAACCGGTCCTTATTTTCAAACCAGAGACCGGAACGGGTGGGAACCGGCTCATCATAGCCTTCGCCTTGAGTTGCCATCAGGCGGGTTTCTTGGGAATCCATTAGTTAATTTTAAAGTGGAATCACAACCGTCTTCAATAGCCAATACATCTTATGACTTATATCACTCAATTACCACATACGCCCTGAAAGCTATTGTCGCGTCATCTCTGGCAACTCTGGTGACCTCCATTTTACCCGGTTTAACCTCGCAATTCGCCTCGTCTATATAAAGCACATTTTGGGAAGGCCAGTGGTCGGCTCGATGGGAAGGACAACTGTCTCTCAAAAAGAGCACGTTCCCATGCCTGAAATTGGCATCCCGATCGGCAATATCGAGACGAATTGCGCGATCAAAAATATCGCTATAGAAAAGAAAGTAAAACGGCAAATTCGGGCCGTATGGAGCAACTACCAGCTCATACTTACTTTTTTGACTGGCCATATATTTAACAATCTCCCGCGCCCCATCATCGCGCAGTATTCCTTTATATAATTTTTGGTGGAAAGAGTACTGGTGCTCAAAATAGACAAACTCCAGAAAAATCGCCAGAAGCAAAATCCCGCAAATTAACTTCTGAGTAAAATTATTTTTCAAAATATTGGCAAGATACCAGAAGCCGTATGCGCAAATTAAAACGATTGGTATTATCATAAATGAAGTTCTGGTTATATTGGGAATATCATCATAAGTCAAAACCGCAGAAATCGGAGCAACCAGAAGCCAGACAATTGGAAGCGGTCCTATCTCGCCTCGCGCGGCCAATGCGATCAGTCCAATGGCAAAAGGAAGAACCATAAAAATAAGCAAGAGTCCTGCCTCCGGTACCATATATCTTTCCGGATAACCACCGCGCAAAAAAAGAAAATCCGGCGAGAAATATTGCAAATATTGGCCAGCAAGTGACCTTGTGTAAACTACCGCCTTATTATGAAAAACCCGGGCAACCAAAATATTACCCCGATCCGGATACGGCAATTCCCTAAGTTTGGTAACCATTCCCGGATCTTTATAAAAAATTACCTGCGAAAGCCTGCCCCGGCCGATTGGCGCAAGAACAATAACCGCCGTCAAAACCACAAAGACAAGAACAAATCTAAAAAAAGCGCGCTCTTGGAAAAAAGGCAGCAAGGAAAGCAACAAAAGCGGCACCGCTATCCTTGTCCCGTGATAGAGAAGGTAGGAAGAAACGAAAAACAAGAAACCGTAAACCAGAAACCTCCGTTCCCTCCCGTCCTTAAATTTAAAAAGGAAATAAAGTCCCCAGGCTATCAGAAAATAGCCGACAATTGCCTCATGTCCTGCTCTTGAAAGTACAATGTGCCAGGGCAAAATAGCTAGGAAAAACGCGGCAAATAGCGGAACCGTCTGCGCGCTGACATTTGACAATTGACCTCTGACGTCTGACTTATCTTGCCGAGGTTTTAGTAGCGGGGGGAGCCACCTCAAAAACATGACCCCTCGACTGCGCTCGGGGTAAACTTCGCGAGGGGTAGTCCGTAAGGAAGTACGAGGGGTGGCGGCAGCGGAGGGAGTCCCACCCAGCGCCCGCAGGCTGACGGGTCGATTTTGAACACGGTCTGAAACTGAATCAGCCGAGGACGTCGAGTGGGACGAGCTGCCGACAGGAGCCCGAGCACTTGAAAATAACTCTCTTGCCAAAAAGAATAGCGGAAAAACCGTCAAGGCCCCGAAAAGCGCTGTAGGCAATCTGACCGCGAACTCATTAGAGCCGAAAATCAACTGGGAAATACCTGCCAGATAAAACAATCCCGTCGGCCTGAAGTCTCCAAACTTATTAAATGCCAGGGGCAAAATGTTACCGGCCGGGTCTTTGCCATTTAGAACAATAAACTTACCCACGTAACCGACATCCACTTCGTCATTATGAAACCCGGCTGGCACGCTGCCTAAAAAAATCAAGCGCAAAAACAGAGCTAGAAAGAAAATCAACAGAAGCTTTTTGCCAAACATTACTACCAAATTTTAAATTTTAAATTTACACTTTTTGATTTATCAAAAATACGCTTTGGTATTTTCAATTAAATATAAATTTTCCTAATTTTTAAATTAGATCATTGAAGATTCAATGAAAATTGAAAATTAAACTTGTTGAATCACCCTCGGTATATACTCGAAAATATCCGAGGCGACAATTCCCTCCCCATTCGCCTGAGCCGCCATTTCTCCTGCTTTTCCATTAATGTAAGCTGCCGCGCAAGCCGCTTCAAATATCCCGACTCCCCGGGCCAAAAGTGCTCCCAAAACTCCGGCCAAAGTATCTCCAAAACCGCCTTTGGTCATATAGACCGAACCGGAATTATTGGTCATCGTGCTTACTCCGTCAGTCACAATATCCACATGCCCCTTAACTAAAACCAGACAGTGGTATTTATCGGCCGCCTGCTTGGCAGCCACCAGCCTAGCCTCAAAGTTTTCCAAAATTGCTCCTGCTTGTCCTTCCGAAGCCTTAGCGAAGGGGGATCCCAACAAAATCGCCAGCTCCCCCGCGTGAGGCGTAAGAATTACCTGTTTACCAAAACAGACCTCTGGTCTTTGGGCAATTGCAAAAAGAGCGTCAGCATCCAGAACCATAAGAGCGGTCAACTTTGTAATCAGTTTGTAAATGGCATTCAAAGTTGACTGATGTCTTCCGAGGCCACAGCCCAAAACCACACTGTTAACCTTTCTCACGTGGGCGGTATCCAAAATATCAGCAACATGTTTCATTTGCAGATAATCACCTCTTAAAGGAAAAGTCATTAGGTCACATAAAGTGTGGGCGGCAACATCACTGGCTCTTATCGGAGCCGCCACTGTCACCAAGTCGGCACCTGCTCGAAGCGCGCTAACCGCGGCCAAAGTCGCCGAACCTGTGTAAAGTTTTGACCCGGCAATGACCATAACGGAACCGTAATTGCCTTTATGAACCCAGTCCGGACGTAAAGGGTAAATTTTTGAAAGATCCATAGGCAGAAATAATTTTCCGACTTTAGTCCTTGTGAAACATTATTTACAATTTATAATTCTTAATGATTTAATTTTCGAAAGTTTCAAAATATTTTTTTTAAAATATTTTCTTATCAAAATTTTGTAATTGAGATTTGAATGAAAATTTAAAATTTCAAATTGAAAATTCTTTACGCTTCAGCGCTAGAAGTGGTATATCAGAAATTTCTTTCTAGGACAAGAAGTCAAAGAGAGATTTCAGAGAACTTTGCCAACCCTAATCACCTGTTCAACCAAACGATTAGCGTAGCCCCATTCATTTAGGCAGTTGTAGCCATTACATGACATCGATCAATGTAATAGGCGAAGGCTCCCGCAACGAATTCGGTTATTTAGCATTGCCGACTTTTATGACTTGCTCGATTAGACGATTAGAATAACCGAATTCGTTATCATACCAAGCAAAAACTTTGACCATATCGCCATCAACAACCCGTGTTAAGGACAAATCAACAATAGAGGATTCACTACGACCGATGATATCAGAAGAAACCAAAGGCTCATCAGAAACCGCCAGAATTCCTGCAAGGGCACCCCTTGCAGCCTCAGATAGTGCCCTATTCACTACCTCAACTGTGACTCTAGTTTTCAAAAGAAATGTAAAATCCGAAATCGATCCGCAAATCACCGGTACCCTAAGTGCAACCCCATCAAACTTGCCAGAAAGTGCAGGAATCGCCTCGCCTGTTGCGATCGCAGCCCCAGTTGTTGTCGGAATTATGTTAACGTATGCCGCTCGTGCACGTCTTAAGTCAGCGGATTTCCCCCCTGGCGGTGGTCCGTCGACCAAATTCTGCTCGGCAGTCACCGCGTGGATTGTGGTCATCATGGCTTTTTTGATTCCAAAGGCATCGTTCATAACCCGAGCAACCGGCGCGATACAGTTTGTGGTGCAAGAAGCATTATTAATGATATCTTCGCCGGCATATTTTTCTTCATTGACACCCGATAGAAACGTCGGTGTTTCTTTACCGGGCGCAGAAATGACCACCTTTTTAGCACCCGCCGCTATGTGTTTACCAACATCTTCTTTTTTGGTAAAACGGCCGGTTGACTCGCAAACCACATCAATTCCCAAATCTTTCCAGGGCAATTTTTCCGGCTCTTTGGTTGCATATACCGCTATTTCCTGCCCGTCAACCGCCAATTTTCCAACCTGCTGACCGTCATCTGCTGTTTTGATGTCATCGACCAATTTCTGACCGCCTACATCGTGATTCCAATTCCCATAAACACTATCGTATTTTAAAAGATGGGCAAGAACCGCAGCATCCGTCAAATCATTAACAGCAACAATCGACATTTCTTCCCGGTGTCTATCAAACCAGACTTTGAAAGCCTGCCTGCCAATTCTCCCAAATCCATTAATGGCAACGCGGATCATACTTTCAGTATATCAGCAATTTATCAAATTCTGATATATCAGGAGGCCCCTTCAAGCGAAAGCTCAAAGTGAATAGCTGATATAAATTTTCAATTTTCAATTTTAAATTTACACTTTTTGATTTATCAAAAATACGCTTTGGTATTTTCAATGAATTTTTAAAATTAAATATTAAAATTTGAATAAAAATTTAAAATTTCAAATTAAAAATTACTCTAGTGCTTTTATTCCCGGCAACTCTTTGCCCGCCAAAAACACAAGCATCGCCCCGCCGCCGGAAGAAACAAAAGAGAATCCGCCTGCTCCCGCGGCAAGAAGGTTATTTTGGGCTAAAAATTCGATAGTTTCGCCACCGCCGACAACAGAATATGCCCCGGATTTCAAAATCGCCTCGGCAACTGCCTGTGATCCTTTCAAAAATCCCTCCTCAAAAACTCCCATCGGCCCGTTCCATACAACAGTCTTGGCTTTGCCAATTATCTCTCTAAACTTGCTAATTGACTCATCACTAATATCCTTACCGTCAGCTGTTAAAGTAGCCACTATTACATTTGACGACTCATCCAAACCCGGTTTGTAGGGCAATTCCAAACCGGGTTTGGTGTTAGCATTATCTGTTGACTGTGAACCGTTAACTGTCAACTGCTTTGCTATCTTCCCTCCCACCAAAACATAGTCGGCTACTTTCGCCAGGTTCTCAATAACCGGTACTTTTGTCTCGATTTTTGCTCCGCCGACAATGGCTACAAAAGGTCTTGCTGGATTTTCCAGAAGATGATTGAGTTCAAATATCTCTTTTTCTAAATGAAGGCCCGCAGCATGCGGCAAGAGCATCGGCAAACCCACCATCGAAGCATGCGCCCGATGGCAATTAGCAAAAGCCTCATTGACATAGATATCGGCAAGACCCGCCAACAGCTTTACAAACTCAAGGTTGTTTACCGTCTCCCCCGGCCAAAACCGCAAGTTCTCAAGCAAGAAAACATTTTCCGAATTTTCCGAACCTGGTTTGTCTACCTGGTACAAACCAGGTTCGTGCAGAATAGACAAGCCGGGTTTGAATACTATCTTTGTACCTAAAATTTCCTCCAACGGCCCAAGAAGTTGCTGTGTCGAAAGTGCTGGATCAATTACCGGATTGCCGTTTTGAAGCGAAGGCGTTGGTCTGTCGATATGGCCAGCAATAAAAACCTGTTTTACCTGTTTTGAGAGTAAATACTCAACCGTGGGTTTAAGATTACGAAGACGAGTAGCTTGTTCGGCATTAGTCGTTAGTCGCCTGCCCACCAAAACTTTAGTGCCGGCGGGTTCAGCGTTCAGCGATCCTAGCGGCACGTCCAAATCTGCCCTCAAAAAAACGCGCTTGCCGGCGACGTCTAAATCGGAAAGTTTAATCACTAACAATAGTATGGAGGAAAAACACCAACGGCATCAAGTAGCATCTCAATTACCCATAACCGGCAATTCTACCTCAAAACTCCATCTTAGTCCGCCGTAACTTTACGTGAAGGCGGGCAGCTTCCACATCGTGCGCACTTTCACTTTGCCAATCTCGCCATTCTCCTGTCTAGTGTCAAAAGTGGCAGATTTTTCGATCTTGCCAAGAATACATACGAAGCATCGTAAACGCTTAAATTCTCTTTTTGAGCAATCAAGAAAGCTCTATAGGGATCTATACCCTCGCATGAAATGCTAAACTTTAGGAATCTTTCTGCAATTGCCAGAGCATCCCGTTTGGCGATACGATTTTGCAGTATTGCAGACCTCAAGCCATTAAATACTTCCAGCTCAAAGACATTTGTTGAAACAAGATCAATCTCACCAGCAACGTATCTTCCCAACAGCTTATCAGCTTCAGGAGATTTTTCATCTGGCAGTAGCGAAGAAAGCACAAAAGAAGCGTCAACAACAAAGGTTTTAATCTTTGCGGCCATAATTAATGAGGGCCTTGTAATCAATACGTCTTTTGCTGACCTTTCTAATCCTTAAAATTTCCTCAAATGCTTTTTTTCTTTCCTCCAGCTCTTCATCACTAGTGTATATTTTGGCTACAGCCTCTCTTATCAGCCGACCGACGGAAGTTTTGCGGCGGCTAGCCACTGTCGTTAAAATTTTCCAAAGATTTTCGTCAAATAGAATGTTCGTTCTTTTATTCAACATACACACATTCTAGCTAAAACCTGTGTATGTTTCAAGACGTTAAAACTCTGGTAACTTCCACATTGTCCGCACTTCCCCAACCAAATAAAGCGAGCCCTGATGAGAAAATAGAAAAATTAGTGGCCTATTCTTTGTCTTGGTCGATATGCTGGTGTTTTGCTGGGAATTCTAACATTTATTTCTTCAGCCCCACCACCAACCTTAAGTGCGAGAGCAGATGCCTCCTGCGGTGGTCTACCTGAAAACTTTGATCGCTTTTCTTCAACAACCTTAAACAAAATGCTACTTAGCTCTCGTACTCTTTCAAGTTCAGCATTTAGCTCTTCTTTACTATTTCCTCCCTCAGGCGCAACTAGAACTTTTTTCTCTCCAGAAGCAAATAAACCAGTACGGCTAAAGTCTTGTGGGTCTACTTCTCTATGTGTAAGCGGCAACAATCTGGCATTAAGAGTTGCGGATGGAAGCTGAGCACGGCAATGGAAGTAAATGCACTCAAGCGAGATCCACAGGTCCTAGAGAATTTGGCTCATGACGGGGGGTAAGACCTTCAGAAGATTCCATCCTATTTTTAGGATAACTCCGGTGCAAATAAGCTGTCAAGTAAAATAATGCAAGGGTTTACCCACCGTAACTAGATGTGGAGATGAACAACTGCCACAACATCCTCACCTTTGAAAAAATTAAGCAGAAATTGGAGTAGTCCTGGGGATGTCTTTCTTAATCAGCTTCTCACCAAGAATCTTTGAAGCCTTAAAAATTTCAATCCCGATGGGTTTATTAGCCTCATCATATTCTACAGTCACATAAGGAGTAACCTCTTCTGCATATTCCTCAGGGCCACTTTTTAAAACTATATAAAGAATGTCACTCTTTTTATCATAATGTATTTTAGTTTTGCTCATGTTTCCACCTTCCCGATCTTACTTTGTTATCAATCTCTTTATCTTTTATTATATGAGTTGTAACAAACTCAATTGTGTCATCAATTCTATCATATGCTAGCACTAGATTTCTAATCCTGTACAGTATCAGGGTTTCGTTTACATCGATGCCTTCAAGATAGGACTTGTTGTTGATTATGTAGTCCTCGATTCTTTCCTGTGGTGTTCTGCCATTCATGCCGTACCCTCCGTGTCT
>Ga0209542_10012459_pt1 | contig 14858 bp, 15 predicted proteins | sample RifCSPhighO2_01_FD_184028 | JGI IMG/M metagenome (GOLD analysis project Ga0209542, IMG submission 184028) | Soil microbial communities from Rifle, Colorado - Rifle CSP2_plank highO2_0.1 (SPAdes) (version 2) | ecosystem: Environmental > Terrestrial > Deep subsurface > Rock core/Sediment ...
GCGCGATTTTCTCGGGCGGCATGCGCAAACGCGAAGAAGCCAAAGCGCTCATGCCTCTTTTGAGAGAGCTGTTCGGGGAAGAACGCTGCGCTGCGATCTTTCTGGAAGTGTCGGAAGAAGTTGCGGCCGCGCGCCTTTTGCAACGCGGGCGCGCGTTGGATGCCAATGCGGCATTTCGTTTCCGGCGGTTCTACGAGGAGACGCTGCCGGTGGTGGCGCTCCTGAGCGATCGCTGGGACGTTCCCGTTATCCGGATCGCTAGCACGAAGCCAATCGCATACGTGCAGCATATTCTTCGGGAGCGTCTCAAGAAACACCTTGGAGGCGAGCTGTGCATATCGTAGGTATCATCGGTCCGTACTTCAGCGGCGGCAATCTTCGGAAGATTGAACACAACATCGCAAACGCGCAGTACGTGATGCAGGCGATTGCGAACCGTTTCGCAGAGAATCGCCTCGTGGGTTTCTTCTGTCCTCATTCACACACCGCGCGTTTCAATGTTCTGGCGCAGGCGCCGGAGCCCTACTACCATCTGCTCGACGAGACGATTTACGATCGTGCCTGCGAGGGCTTCGTAGCCCTTCCGGAATGGCCGCACTCGTCTGGCGCGAAACGTGACGTGGAACGGGCGATGGCACAGGGTAGGCCAGTTTTCACGCTCGCAAGTTACGACGATGGTGATGTCGAGGCCCTGCTCGATGAGCTCGATGAGTGGGCGAGGGCACTGGACGAATCGTGCTGAACGCAACAAAATCCCCGTGCGGTGCGCGGGGATTTACTTTTCTCCAAAACGGTATAGAATATTCTCACGCCAGCAGATTGAAAAACGAGGAACAGTGACGTGAAGCAGGCAGCGTTCGTGTTCGCCGTTGGCATCGTCTTTTTGTTCTCGTTAGCCGACAACCTTTGTGGCAGTACGGTACCGCCTTCTTTGCCAACGCCTACGCTATCACCCACACCGCTTTCTCTGTGCCCCGCTGATGCGGTGTCCGATGCGCCGACCGATCTTTTCAGCGCGATCAATGCCGAGCGGACGGCGCGCGGTCTTCCGGCGCTCGCCTGGGATGCCGATGTCGCCTCGGTGGCGCAGGAACGTTCGGACGATATGGCCGCGCTCGGCTACTTTTCGCACACGAGCCCTACGGGCGAGACCGCATTCTCGCTCATGGACGCGCGCGGTATTCCGTACGGCTGGGCAGGAGAGAACCTCGCGCGCAACAACTACCCCGCCGACCAACAGGTCGCGGTAGCCATTCAGGACCTCATGGCGAGCGCCCCTCACTGCGATAATCTCTTGAGTGCCAACTACACGTATCTTGGCGTGGGTGTGGCACAAGACGGCGCCGGTATGGTGTACTACACAATGATCTTTATCGGACCGCCGTGAAACGATGAGGCCCCGAAACTTCGGGGCCTTTGCTTTGGAGAGAAAAGCGGCTATAAAAATGAACATATGGCGAATGGTGCGCGCGTTTTTCTCGGTCTTTCCGGAGGCGTGGATTCTGCCGTCGCCGGAGCACTGCTCTTGGAGCAGGGCTACGATGTCGTGCCCGTGTTCCTCAAATGCTGGGAACCTGGAACCCTTGGAACCTTTGCAACCTTTGGAACTTCGCCCGCAGGCGGTTGTCCGTGGCAAGAAGATCAAGAGGCGGCGTATGCAGTAGCGAAACATCTCGGTATCGCAGACCGATTTCGCACATGGAACTTCACGAAAGAGTTTTCCGAAACCGTCGTGCAGTACCTTGTCGACGAGGCGGCCGCAGGGAGAACCGGGAACCCCGACGTGGTCTGTAACCGAACCGTGAAATTCGGCGCCTTCCTCCAGCGTGCCCTCGCTGAAGGGGCAGATTATGTGGCAACGGGGCACTACGCACGCCTGGCGCGAACTGATGACCAACGACAAACGACCGACAACAGTCGTGAGTCGTTGGTTGTGGGTCGTTGGTCTTTGCTGCGTCCCCACTGTGCAGCAAAAAACGATCAGACGTATTTTTTGTGGCAGTTGACGCAAAGGCAGTTACGACATGTCCTCTTTCCTATTGGAGAGTTTCCGAGCAAAGAAGCGGTCCGCGAGGAGGCGAAGCGGCGCGGTATCCCTTCGGCGGATCGGCGTTCCACGCGGGGTATTTGCTTTGTAGGGAAAGATATCGGTTACGCCGGTTTCCTTGAGCAGTTTCTCGATGTGGAACCAGGCGATGTGGTGACCACGTCCGGTCGCGTGGTGGGGCAGCACCGCGGCGCGGTGTTCGCGACGCTGGGGCAGCGGCAAGGGATTGGCGTTTCCGATGCCCACGGTCCTTACTATGTGGTAGAAAAAGATCTCGCGCGGAATCGACTAGTGGTAGCGCCGCCTGCCGAGGCCCAGCAGCTTTATCGCAACGAAGTCGTTGTGGGGGGCGCGAATTGGATTTCTGGCGGGGCGCCCGCATTGCCGATTCGGTGTGCCTCGTTCATGCGTCATCCGCAGGAGAGGCCGGTAGCGTGTACGGTCTCCGCAATAGAGGAAGGGCGGTTGCGCGTGCGCTTCGACGAACCGCAATACGCGCCCACGCCTGGCCAGTCCGTCGTGTTTTTTCTGCACGATGCCGTACTCGGCGGCGGTGTAATGATGGCGTGAATCCACGGAACGCCCGGCCCGGTCTCTTGCGAGATTTCCTATCGCGTGGCATAAGGATTGCCACGCGAGTTCTTTTGCAAAAACGAGCGAATCGATCTTCGGAGGTGCGAAGTGCGCGTCGTATTCCTCGGTACGGCAGGATATCACCCGAACGAATCGCGCCAAACCGCTTGCGTCATGGTGCCCGAGCTTGGCATCGTGTTCGACGCCGGCACAGGGTTTTTCCGTGTGCGGGATTATTTGGAGACACCGGAGCTCCACGTGTTTCTTTCGCACTATCACTGGGACCACGTCATCGGCCTCACGTTTCTGATCGACGTGGCCTATGGCAAGGATCTCTGTTCGGTGCATTGCTACGGTCGTGATCCGATACGGCATACCTTGCGACGGCTTTTCCGAGATCCTTTCTTCCCCGTGGGACTTGCGCAACATTCGTGCACTGTGCGCTGTCACGGCGTTTCGGATGCACGATGGGCGAGACAGGGAAGGCGCGGATGGCAGATCGGCGATGCGCTCGTGAGCGCACTGTTATGTCCGCATCCTTCAGGCGGTTCGTTCGCCTATGCGCTGACTGCGCGCGGGCGGAAGATCGTCTACATTACGGACACCACGGTCTCGCCGGCACTCACGAGCTTTGTGGCGGATGCGGACTTGCTCATCTGCGAGGCGAACTTCCCGAATGCGTTTCGAGAACTCGCGCTCAAGACCGGCCACTCCTATCCGGAGATTGTCGCCGGTCTCGCGCGCGCCGCACACGTCAAGCGCCTCGTGGTGTTTCACGTGAGCCCGCTTCTTCCCGATCCCGAGGTACTCGTTTCCGAGGCCCGAGAAATCTTCAGCGGCCCGATCGACCTCGCGCATGATCGGATGGAGATTGACGTGTAACTCACACCAATAAGGTGCGCCCCCGCTTCTGCGGGGGCGATGACTATCAGGACGTTGTGCTGAGGTGGAGTTTCCGATCCGGCGTGACTTCGATTTGGCCAAGATCCAGGAGCCCCCAGAGCGCGTCGCGCACCGCTCGACGGTCGAAGCCGTAGGCCGTGAAGAGCTCCACGAGATCTTGTGGGGAGTGCGCCCGTCTTTCTTGGCGCAGGAACTTCACGATGGTTCTTCGTGAGGCCTCTGGATCTTTGGCAATGGCGGGGTTGACAGGAGTCAGCGAGAGGCCCGTGAGGAACATTCGATGCGCGAGTGCGTCGAGGGCCTCTTGGTTATTGAGGAGGGCTTTGAATGTCGCGCCGCCGAGGCCGCGTTGCTCAAGCGCTCGAGCGAGTGCCAAAGCATCAGGGTCCGAGATAACCGCTTCAAGGGGTCGCAGTGACCAGGGAATTTCTTTTGCCATTCCACCTCGCGATACTGAAAAGAGCTCTTTGTTCTTCTACCGCATTTTCGCAAGGATGACAAGCCGGTGACTGTTTGACGAGGGGCGGGATCATCGCTACACTGTCTAACGGCCCAGAAAGGGTTCTCGATATGCTTACTATTCGTCTCATGCGTTTCGGGAGAAAGCACCAACCATTCTTTCGGTTGGTGGTGGTGCCTAAGCGCGGGAAACCCGCACGCAGCAAGTATGTGGAGTTGCTCGGGTGGGTGAACCCGCTCAAACACGAACGGAAGATTGACGCCGAACGCGTGCAGTATTGGGTTTCTCAGGGCGCGCAGCCGTCCCCGACTGCGTGGAATCTTTTTATTGCCGAGGGGATTCTTTCCGGAGTAAAGAAACGCAAGAAGGGGAAGGTCGTGGTTGCGGAAAAAACGGCTGCCAAAGAAGCGGAAAGTCCTCAAGCCGCCGTTCCACCCGCAACAAGCGTCGTGGTGGAGGAAACGGCAGAGGAAACCCCTGGCGAGGAAATGCCGCCCTCTTTGCAAGAATCAGCGGAAGCACCCGCAGGGGCAAGCGCCGGCGAAGTTGACAATAAAGAATGAAAGTGCTATAACCTAAAAGGTGCGATAGGCAGCGAGTAGCGGGTAAGGTACTCCCGCTGCATGCGGGATGCTCAATTTCGTAATCTGTCCGACGGGCGCGCAGGCGAAATTGGCAAAGGTCGGCGCTGGTTCCTCTGCACAGACAATACTGAACGAAAGCATGATCGTATGGCAGAACTTCCTGAGGATACGGATTTCCTCGAGTACGTCGTGAAGGCGATCGTCGATCACCCTGATGATGTGAAAGTAGGGAGGACCGTCGATGAAATGGGCGTGTTACTCACGCTCAAGGTCCACCCCGAAGACATGGGTGAGGTGATCGGTCGAAGCGGCAATACCGCGAAATCTCTCCGGACGCTCCTGCGCATCGTGGGTCTTCGGCGTAACGCTCGGGTGAATCTCAAGATTGAAGAGCCCGAAGGCGGCCGGGTCTCACGTCCACGCAGCGATGCCCCGGCGGCAACGGCCGCGTCCGCCGATGATGTCCAAAATGTGGTGGATGAGTTGAAAAGCGAGTAATACGCTCGATCTTGACGCGCGGAAACGCCCCGTTCGCCACTTGGCGGCACGGGGCGTTTCATTTCCAAGTTCGCCCGCGAGCTTCGCGAGCGGATGCGAACTTGAGAACCCTGAGCCGCGTCGAAGGGTTTCCATCCATGGTAAAATCGAGTGGAGATGAGGATTATGCATCGTTTCGACATCGTTACAATTTTTGCCAAATTCGCCCGCGCAAAGCGCGGATGCGAATTTGAGCATCCCGAGCGCTAGCGCGGGACTACATTATGATTCGATTCGATATATTGACCATTTTCCCAGAGGTTGTTGAACCGTATCTCAGTACTTCTATCCTCAAGCGTGCACAGGAGAAGCGCCTTGTGAAGTTTTCGATTCACAATCTCCGTCGCTGGACGGCGGATTCGCATCGTACCGTAGACGACAAGCCCTACGGCGGCGGTCCGGGGATGATTATGAAAGTGGAGCCGATCTTCAAGGCAGTATCTGCTCTGAAGAACTCCAAAGTCCGAAGATCAAATGCCAAATCAAATCCAAAATCAAAAACAAGGGTGATTCTCTTGTCCGCGAGCGGGAAACCGCTTACGCAGCGCGTTGCGGAACAGTGCGCACGGCGTTATCAACGGATCGTCCTGATCTGTGGCCGTTACGAAGGCGTCGATCATCGCGTGGCACAGTACGTTGCGGACGAGGAGCTTTCGATCGGACCCTATGTGCTCACCGGCGGAGAGATTCCCGCAATGGCGGTTGTTGACGCGGTTACGCGTTTGGTGCCGGGGGTGATACGGAAGGAGTCGTTAGAAGAGGAGTCGTTTTCGCTTGGTTGGCGTCCCGAACCAGACCCCGCTTCGGCGGGGACGGTTCAGGGCGAGTACCCGCAGTACACCCGTCCCGAAGTGTTTTATCCAAACCTCAAAAAGAAGGGTACAGCGTGGCGTGTTCCCAAAATATTGTTGTCCGGCGACCACCGCCGCATTGTCGCGTGGCGAGCGCAACATATGCGAGGCGCGAAGAAGCATTGACAAAACTATATCTTGTGGTAGTTTATTCGTGCACATTGTGAACAGAAAGCAGGAGAATAATGCTCAACGCGGTGATATTCGATGTCGGGGGTACGCTCGGGCACGGCTTTGGTCGATTCGAGCGGATTCATGAGGAGATCATAGCCGAACGACCGGCGCTTCGAAAATTTCTCAATAAGATTCTCGAACAGTTTCGCGCAACGCGCGCTCGCGATCTTGTGACGCTCGAGCAGCACACGTTCACGGAAGTGTTTCTTGCTGTTGCCAACGAACAGCAGCCCGCTACCTCCGGAGCACATCTTTGGGAACTCCATGATCGCATCGTCAATATGCACATGGAGAGTTCCGAGCTCTTTCCAGAAACTGTGGGTGTTCTCGAAACGCTGCGCACCATGGGGTTGGGCATGGGGATTATTTCCAATGTGTCCTTCCCGGGCCGCTACTACGAACGCACGCTCGCCAATTGGCGCATTCGACAGTACTTTTCGGTGCAAGTGTGGTCGAGCGAGGAAAAGATGCGAAAGCCGCACGGCGAAATCTTCCACCGGGCACTGGACGCGATGGGTGTTGCTCCCGAGCACGCACTTTACGTCGGCGATACCGTGGATCGCGACGTCGTAGGCGCCAAGCGCGCCAGAATACCCGTGGTGCTTGTCGACCGTAAGGGAAGGCACGCGCCTGGAAAGGGCGTCCAGCCCGATTGGGTGATCCCCGATCTTCGCGGTCTCATCCCGATCGTCGCGTCACTCCGCGAGGAGCCCTAAAAACGCGCCCCCGCCTTTGTCGGGGGCTTTGTTTTGGCCTTGACAGGCATTTGACTCGCCCCTACAATGCTCATGCGTATGTGACGGATGTATTGACAGCGCGAGCCCCAAAGACGCCGGGGCAAGAAGATCCGCCGTGAGGAATGCTCCTTCAGGGCGGCGATTGTTTGGAAAGACCATTGAAAAACGACCGACAACGAACGACGCACACTAATAACGAGCGGTTTGTGGTGGGCGGCGTGTTCTTGGTCGGCGCCGAAAGGCGTAAAGACGATTGATCTACTTGTGCTACTTTTCCAATTTCGCCTCCGATTACGATCGGAGCTGCGAAATTGCGAACCCCGTACCGTCCTGAGTTTATCGAAGGACTGGTGCGGGGCGATTTCCGAAATTTGCCCGCGAGCAAAGCCCGGAGGTGCGATTTCGCGCCATCGGTTTTGCCTAAGGCAAGTTTATTAGAGAGTTTGATCCTGGCTCAGGATGAACGCTGGCGGCGTGGATAAGGCATGCAAGTCAAGGGGGCCCGCAAGGGCAACCGGCGAACGAGCTAGTATTACCTTGGTACCTCCCCCGAAGTCGGGTATAGCTCATCGAAAGATGGGGTAATACCCGATAGTCTCGTGCTTCACTTTTGTTCAGCACGGAAATCTTGAATCTCTAATCTCGAATCTCTAAACAACCGTTTAGGATTCAGAGATTAGGGTTTAGGGTTTCTCGTGCCGAGCGAGAGTGAGGCACGAGTAAAGGAGCAATCCGCTTCGGGAAGGGCCTCGGTCCGATCAGCTAGTTGGTGGGGTAACGGCCTACCAAGGCAACGACCGGTAGGGGGCGTGAGGGCGCGACCCCCAGCGACGGAACTGCGACACGGTCCGTACACCTACGGGTGGCAGCAGTCGAGAATATTCGACAATGGGCGAAAGCCTGATCGAGCAACGCCGCGTGGTGGAAGAAGCCCTTCGGGGTGTAAACACCTTTTCCTGGGGAAGAACTTCGGTGACGGTACTCAGGGAATAAGAGGTTGCTAACTCTGTGCCAGCAGCAGCGGTAATACAGAGACCTCGAGCGTTATCCGGATTTATTGGGCGTAAAGGGTCCGTAGGCGGCCCGGCACGTCCGTGGTGAAAGCCCCCGGCTCAACCGGGGAATTGCTGCGGATACGACCGGGCTTGAGAGCGCGAGGGGCCGATGGAACTCACGGTGGAGGGGTGAAATCCGTTGAGATCGTGGGGAACACCAAAGGCGAAGGCATTCGGCTGGCGCGACTCTGACGCTGAGGGACGAAAGCGTGGGGCGCGAATGGGATTAGATACCCCAGTAGTCCACGCCCTAAACGATGGACGCTAGCGATGGTGAGTATCGACCCTCTCCGTCGCGAAGCTAACGCGTGAAGCGTCCCGCCTGGGAAGTACGGCCGCAAGGCTAAAACTCAAAGGAATAGACGGGGACTCGCACAAGCGGTGGAGCATGTGGTTCAATTCGATAATAAGCGAAGAACCTTACCAGGGTTTGACATCCCCCTGCAAGCGCACGGAAACGTGTGACCTTCGAGGGTGGGGGACAGGTGCTGCATGGTTGTCGTCAGCTCGTGTTGTGAAATGTTCGGTTCAGTCCGGTAACGAGCGCAACCCCTGCCGTGTGTTACATGTGTCACACGGGACTGCCCCGGCTAACGGGGAGGAAGGCGGGGATGACGCCAAATCCGCATGGCCCTTATGTCCTGGGCGACACACGTGCTACAGTGGCCGGTACAATGGGTTGCCAAAGAGTAATCTGGAGCGAATCCCCAAAACCGGCCTCGGTTTGGATCGAGGGCTGCAACTCGCCCTCGTGAAAACGGAATCGCTAGTAATCGTGGGTCAGCCACACCACGGTGAATACGTTCTCGAGTCTTGTACTCACCGCCCGTCAAGCCAGTGAAGCCGGCGGTACCCGAAGATCGCCTTGTGCGATCGAAGGTAAAGTCGGTGACAAGGGCTAAGTCGTAACAAGGCAGCCGTAGCGGAAGCTGTGGCTGGATCACCTCCTTTCTAGGGAGTTTCTACTCTGTAGAAGCAGTGCGCACACAAAGTCCGTGTCGTGCGTGATCGATCCGATGTTCATCGGATCGCCCACAAACCTCGGGCGTGCCGCTGTTTCCTAGAAGGTCGAACACCGTTGCTTCGCAACGGAATCTCGAATCTCGAAGCTCGAATCTCTAAATCTTTTTAGAGATTAGGGTTTAGGATTTAGAGTTTCCGCCGAAGGCGGTGGATAGCGTGTTAGTCGATGTACGTACAAAACTCGACTCTTCAACGGTTTCTGCGGGGACAAAGGATCACCCCGGCCAACAGAGCCGTCGTCGTATGTCCGGGAATCGAAGTAGCACAAGTGGATGAATCTACTCCCAAACCAGAGTTCGCTTTGCGAACGCGGTTTGGGGCAGTCCCGCACCGTGCGCATAGCGTTCTGGTGCGGGGCACAAGTGGATTAATCAGCTTGCCCTGAAGGGGCCTGAGGAAAAACGCCCGCGTCTTTTTTGGCGCGGGTGTTTTTCATTCAGATCACTATTGTTGCGGGATTCGTCTTGTGGCAGAGTGGTTGGGGACAAAGAAACCTATGAAGCTCACGCTTATTCTCTCGATGCGCCATAAGGACCATGCGATTGAGGTCGCGCAGAAGCTGGAAGAACTTGGCCACGAGGTCAAGGTTCCGATGGATAGCATCAAGGAGTTGAAAGAGAAGGAAGTTCTCGATGAGCCGACGATGATTCGTATTCACCAGTGGCTTGTCTACTCGTGGATCGACCGCGCAATCCCTTGGGCGGATGCCGTGCTTATCATCAACAAAGGTCATCCGGAACAGGAATCCTATATCGGTGCCAACACCTGGGCAGAGTTTGGCGCGGCGGTGAGTCACCGAAAGAGGATCTACTCGCTCTACGAATACGGCAAGCAAGAAGAACTGAGTGCGCTCAAAATCCCGATCGTGGGAGGCATCGAGGCGCTGGGCCAACATTTCACCGCATGACGCAACCGGCGCCCCGAGTGGGGCGCCGGTGCGCAAAACCGCCACGCTTATCGCGCGGCGGTTTTTTCGTTTCTGCGCGCAATATCTTTTCTGATTGGTTCTTCGGGCTCAAGCTCCGGCCCTTCTTCCTGATCATCTTCATCCCCGTCGTCTTGGAGGAAGGCGCCGGTTTGGTGTGCCCAAAGATCAGCATAGTGGCCGCCGCGCGCAAGAAGTTCTGCGTGGCTTCCCTCCCCGGTGATTTTTCCTTCTTCAAGCACGATGATCCTGTCCATTTTCTGCACGGTGCTCAGACGGTGTGCGATCACGATAGCGGTGCGGTTTTTCATCAGCCTCCACAGTGCATCCTGGATAAGTTTTTCGCTTTCGCTATCCAGCGCACTCGTTGCTTCGTCGAGGACAAGAATAGGGGCGTTCCTTACGACTGCACGGGCGAGGGCAACGCGCTGGCGCTGGCCGCCGGAGAGTTTCACGCCCCGCTCGCCGATGCGCGTTTCATATTTTTGGGGAAGTTTCTCGATAAACGAAGCGGCATGCGCGAATCGTGCGGCCTCGAAGATCTCCTCGTCGCTTGCCTCCAATCGTCCGTAGCGGATGTTCTCCATGATTGAACGGTGGAACATGAACGGGTCTTGCGGTACGTAGGCAATCACCGAGCGTAAGTCGGCCTGTGTGATTTCCGTAATGTTTTGGCCGCTGATGAGAATTTCTCCGCCTTCCACGTCCATGAGCCGCAGGAGGAGTTTAGTGACCGTGGTTTTGCCGCCCCCGGAGCGTCCGACAAGGCCCACTTTCTCGCCGTCGCGAATACGGAGGGAGAAGTGATCGAAGAGGCGCTCTCCTTCTGTTGCGTGGTAGCGGAAGCGAACATCGCGAAACTCAATGTCGCCTTTCGTAAACGTGAACGGTTTTGGGTTTTCGGGATCGGTGATAGCAGGGGGGTCGAGCAGGAGTTCGGTGAACTGGGCCGCTTCCGTGATATGGTTTTCGAGATTGCGGTAGATGCGGTTGAACTCCCACATCACGCGCGTGAAGCTCGAGTAGTAACTGAAGGTGAGGAATACCGCAGGCAAGCTGCCGCCTGTGGCGATTGCGATGAGGAGCCCCGCGACGTTCGTGAGGACGTAGAACGGGGAGGTGACGACGTCGATGCGGCGATTTTGGTAGTTCCAGGAGGCGTACGCTTTCGCAACATAGTCGTCCACTTTTGCTGTATGTGTTTTTGCCTCGAATGGTTCGCGCGCGAAGGCGCGGACCGCGTCGATGTTGGAGAGCGTATCGGCGACGTGTCCGGCGACGATATTACTCGCGGATTCTCGCACTTCCACGAGCGCCTGCCTTCTGCGAATGAGCGGCAGGACGATGAGGAGTGTCAACGCCATTAATCCAACGAGCGTGAAAACGAGGAGGAAGGAATAGCGCCAGAGGACGATCGCAACAAAGAATAGCGGCGGAACACTCGATACGACATTGAAGACAAGTGTATCGATAAATCCTTCGTAGTGTTTGGCATAGGCGACGGTTTTCTTCGTGAGAGAGCCCGCGAAGTTGTTGTGGAAGAACGCGAGATCTTTTTTGAGCAGTTCATCCATCGCTTGTACATAGAGATGATTCATGCCGCGCCCTTCGACGAGCAAGATAAAGTGCATCGCAATGCGCCAGATGACTTCTCCGAAAAGCCAGATACCCGCAATGAGCGCCAGGTAGGGGATGAGTTCGTTGAGCGTGGGGACCTGTCCTCGTCCAAACCGCGTGAGGATGGTTGCGACGATGAGCGGCGGGGTGTAGGCAACGAGGATCGTGCCAATGCCCGGGAGTAGCATGCCCGGAAGGGAAAGGCGCCAGTCCTTTTTGAGCTGGTTGAGATAGTGTTGGGTGGCGAGCCGAATGGCTTGTGGGTTTTGCTGCCGGGACATAACACGCGCTTTACGCGAGGGATCGATTATACCCCGAGAACGGGAAAAGGCAATTTTCTTGTATCGGGGCCAAAAAGAGAAGGCCACCCCGGTGGGAGTGGCTTTCTTGTGTCTTTCGAGAAAGAGCTATCGCCCTGCCTGTAAAGATGGCTCGAATGAGCCGTAAATACGGAGATGTCTCCGATACATCTACTATAGCAGCATGCGGGCAAGAAGGCAAGAGGGTGACCTAGAAGAAGGTGAACGGATCGTACCACAAGGAGAGCTCGCTTTGATTTTGCACGTAGCCGCGCAAATCCACCGCGCCATCCTTGAGGATTGCAAAGTGCAGGTGTTTGCGCTCGCCGTCGGTTTCGCTGGTGTCGCCCGCACCCAATACGCCGATGCGTTCTCCCGCCGCGACGATACCTCCTTGGGAGGGAAGCATGGATGGATCGAGGTGTCCGTAGAGAGCGAGGACGGTTTCGTTGGCGAGCACGTGGCGAATAACGACAACGCCTCCGTATCCGGAGGCGGTGCGGCTTGTGAGAACCGTGCCGTCGGCGATTGCGACGACCGGGATATCGTCCATCGCATCTTCGTATTCTACGTCTATTCCGGTGTGGTAACCACGAAAGCGTTCCGGTTGCACGGGCGAGGTCTCGGGCGTGATGAAAATACCGAAAGGTTTTTTCGTGACGCGCGCCTTCATGTCAGCGATTGGCTCGACGAGCGTAGCACCAGATGGTTCCGCGATCACGTCGAGCGTTGCCAGAAAACGCGCGTATGCCTCAGCGTCGCCATCCGGTCGCGCCGCGATCACGTAAAATACCGAAGGGTTGGCGTCAGAGACGCGGACATCGGTAACCGTGTGTCGAAGGTTCCGCCACAAGGGTTGCGAGGCGAAGTTGGCAACCCCGGCCTTTTTCTCGATGACATAACGGACCGCAGGGCGGCTGGCGACCGTGAGCGTTTCGCGTTCGTGGATGGTCACGGTTTGGAGCGTGAGGAAGTCCGATCCCGAGAAATGGCGGATGAAAATCTGCGATTTTTCGATATTCGCTCCCCCCGGCGCCTGGGGATCGAAAATATTGATCGCCTCGATTGCGGGTATTGCTTCGGCTACCCACGATGCGGGAATGTCTCCTGAAAACTGAAACTCGGGGGCTGTCCCAGTGATTGTGGAAGCGGTGAGTGTTTTGGAGGTTTCTTGGGGTTCAGGAGAGGGGAGTGGCGCGTTGTTGGATTGGTCAAGGGTTTCTTGGGGCATAGAATTCTCTTTCGGGGCGTTTCCCCGGAGCAGTAAAAATGCGCCGGCACCTGCGAGCAAGACAACGAGAAGACCAGGAAGAAGGAAACGAGGCATTGTGTGTAGTATGACAGATAGAAGCGGGGGTGTGCATGCTATAGTGGAGGCGGGTTCATTGAGAACAAGGAGGTTGTCATGACGAGGAAGAGCGTACAGACGATCGACGTCGCGCGTCTCCGGAGGACTACGGCGCGCAACAAGCGCCGATTGGAACGAGGGTGGTCAGCCGCAGCAGCGGAGCGCGAGCGCGAAGCAGCTGCAGCGGCTGAAGAGTACGGCCAGGCGAAAGCCCAGGGGGTTATCCCGGAGATCCCCGAGATCCTCAAGAAAGCGGCTTCCGAAGGTCGCGACTCCGCCTGCGTTCTGCAACTCATCACGTCACGAGGTGACAAGCGCGCCGCGGAGATTATCGCAGCGCATTGCGAATCTCTCGGCCTGAAGACCGAACTACATCACTACACGCCAGGGTCCGACGACCTATGGGGCCATCACGACAATCTCATCGCCTCGTGGGAGGCACCCGTCGTTTCGAAAAAGAAGAAGTAACTTCTCCTTGTCACTATTTTCACACCCGGCATCACGCCGGGTGATTTCTTGGCAAGGGTGCGGACGCTATTGACACGCGGCCGAGCGGTTTTATATTGAAAGTAGATTCGTTGAGAAGAAGGACGTTGTTACGGTGAGCAAGAGACCGTCTACGATTGACCCCGCACGTCTTCGGAGAACGACCGCGCGCAATAAACGCCGGTTGGACCAAGAGCGCGAAGCAGTCGAGCAAGAGCGCGAGCGGCAGGAAGCGGCGGACGCCGAGCAGTACGGCAAAGCCGAAGCCCAGAAAGTGATCCCGAAGATTCCCGCGATACTCAAGAAAGCGGCTCGCGAGGGAGATGACCATGCCGTTGTCATGACTCGGCTCATCACGAGAGGCGATAAGCGAGCTGCGGAGATCGTGGCGGAGTATTGCCAGGGGCTAGGCCTGCGCGCCGAGATCGAATACTATCAGGCGAGCCACGACGACATGGACAGCAGCCACTACTACCTTGTCGTCTCGTGGGAAGCATCCGTCGAGACCGAAGAGTAAGCCGTCACTGCGCGGCGATCCATACTCGACACCCGACACGCGTCGGGTGTTCTCTTTTCATCGGCGCAGGGTTGACAAATAACGTTTTCTGCGCTAATATACTGACCAGTAGTTTGCCAAGCCAAGGAGGGTTCACGTTGTTTAAGGTGACCATCGCGCTGGAAGACGTGGGGAAGCACGATACGTTCCCCGAGGCGTTCCGCGACTTCTACGAGAAGGTCAAGGCACTCGTGGAAGGCGGCACGACAGAGCAGGTGCTCTATACGACCAACTTCATCGTGTACTGCAAAAACGGCGCAGAGCTGCCAATGGAGTTCGGGCAGGTAGTGGACTTCGCTCATGAGATTGGTCTCCTGAACGAAGAGGGCCAGCTCCAGGAGCTTCAGGCCGATCCGACGCCGGAAGTGGTCAAAGCGGCGTTCGTGCGCGTCGCGAGGGAGTACGTGGTCTCGCCACACTCCGTCTTTCCTGAGCGCGCCTTTGCGGCCCTCGCCACCATCGAAACGGCAGAGTAGCTTCGCCGGAAACGGCGACAGCATAAATTGCAGGAGGTATTCATGAGTCACAGTGATTCCTCTCCGAGTCCTCGGACGCTGGAACGCGAAGCAACGAGGTTGCTGCACTCGCGCGGTTATACCTGGTCGGGGAGGCCCCGCAATCAAGTCGACGCTGATCAGTGCGCGTTCGAGCAGCGCGCAGTGCGCACGCCCACCAACGGACGC
>Ga0209542_10012460_pt1 | contig 14857 bp, 18 predicted proteins | sample RifCSPhighO2_01_FD_184028 | JGI IMG/M metagenome (GOLD analysis project Ga0209542, IMG submission 184028) | Soil microbial communities from Rifle, Colorado - Rifle CSP2_plank highO2_0.1 (SPAdes) (version 2) | ecosystem: Environmental > Terrestrial > Deep subsurface > Rock core/Sediment ...
GGTAGCCAAGTAAGAGCAACTTCAGTTCACATGCAGAATAAGGAAGTTGGGTTCAAAGTCTTTGCTTGCTCGGCACTCCGCCGAGCAATGACTTCCTTATTCAAGGAAGTTTTCTACAAAGCCTCCCTTTTAGGCACATTTTATATACTTCTTAACCTAAATTCCCTTTATGCGTGTCGTTAAACACGCGGATTTTGCTTACGCACGGTCCCGGCGTTTAAATCAGTCACGAATTCTTTTTGAACTCTTAAAAGAAAAACCCTAGTGCCTTGTCTTTTTGATTCTACCTTTAAGCATCGTAAAACTTGCTATCACAAGTACTATGATAAGCACCACGGGGAGCCACATACCACTGCTCTTCTTCGCTGGCGGGAACATCAAATCTCGCTGCGCAGGAGGAGTGTATGGTGCTGGGGCAACCGCAGGTATTAGTGCAGATACTGGATTCGCAGGCGCTACTGCTGGTTTTGAGGTGGGAATTGAAGGTGTATTTGTTGATACTGGAGTCTGAGCCTTAGGTGGCGATAAAAGCTTCTCGAGCTTGAATGTTGCCTTTGCCCGGTAAAGGTCAAGTACAGTTATACGGAAGTCAGGAACCAAATCATCATCCAAACTAATCTCGCGCACATCACCCTTATTCAAAACAACAGTTTGCGGAACACTCGCAACAGTCACCGTCACACTGGTTGCAGTCACACTCTTAACCGTCATCGTATGTTGCTGATCGTTCACCGAAAAACTCACCTTCTGATTCGCACGTAAACCCTGCGTCGTCAAACTCTGAGAAGTCATACTTGTAGTGGATGATGTCGAAGAACCTCCTGCGCCTCCACCTCCCCCACCTTGATTGCTTGAACTAGAAACGGGAGTCTCTGGCCCAGTGTACGTTGTGAATCTTGTAACGTCAAATACTAAATTTCCTCCAGAATAACTTATCAACGTGCACGTTTCTGCAGGACACTCGGCCAAGGTCTGACCATCAATTCCTGCATCCCACCGAATTGTCGAGGTTGTGAAACTAAGCCCAGTTAAATTTATCTGTGCTGTTGTATTGAGCAAGGTAAGATTTGTCGTGTTTACATATGCCAGGTTATTACTTATGTTTAATCTTGATCTGTTAATATCGTGCTCGCCGCGAAATACAAGTGTTCCATTGAATCGTATGCTTCCGTTTCCTGTTCTAAAAGTTGTGTTGGTGAAATTGTTAAATCCTGCTGATGGATTAAGTATCCATTGGGCCGTATTGTTCAGTATTGTGTTTGTAAAATTGTTATCTGATGAACCTAGTATGTTTATTCCATAACTGCCCGCGCCTAACGCGATTATTGTGTTATTTTCAAAAATGTTGAATTCTCCAACATCTGCTCCCACTATCGATATGCCATCACTTGTTGCTCCGCCATCACTTGTTGTTCCAGTTATTGTAATTGTATTGTTATAAACTGTTGTATTCACACTCCCACCATTGAGCTGCAAGCCATAACCTGTAACTGTTGATAACGAAGTCAACGTATTGGAAAACACCTTGTTGTTATTTGATGCGGAAATAGCTATGGCTATATCTGTTGACGTCCCATTTGTTCGCACCGTATTGTTTCTTATCGTATTATTGTTTGACGTGATTATAAGCACTATCCCATCATTGCCCGATTGGTTTCCTGTTGTGTTGACGGTATTATTCTGGATTAAACTATTGTTTGTTGAAGTCAAAAATATTCCCTGAGCGTCCACTTCGTTTCCTGACTCTATTACATTATTTGTGACATTATAATTTCTTGTTGCAAGAAGATGAATTCCATCATTTATGCCTGACGCGCTCGTTCCATTTACAAATATATTGTTTCCCGTTATTGTGTTATTTTGGTTGTTTTCTGCATTTATTCCATAAACATTTCCGCCAGTACCGTTTGCTCTAATTGTGTTGTTTTCTACAGAAGTTATATTTGAATTACGGCCAATAGAAATTGCATAGTTATGAGCAGTCCCATTACCGTGTACGGTGTTGTTGAAAACAAAACTATACGACACATTTGTCAAGTTAATACCGAGTACTGCAGCTCCTCCAGTGTTCACATCACTAAGTATGCAATTCTTTATCGTAATGTTTGATACGTTCTCTGCCCTTACTGCAGTGTCCCCATTTCCTCCCGCACTGTTCCAACTAATCTTTTTTCCATTACAATCAAGAAAAGTATTGCTATTGTTCAGAACCACACAGCTTGTTGTAACGGTAACATCTGCGGTCAACGTGCTGGAATCATTAATGGTTATCGGACAATAATTGAAATCCACTGCAGATACTTGGAAAGAAAACAACATTAAAAATAGAACTGACACTATTCCCTTTTTTAACATGAAAGTTATAGAAAAAAATAAACTATATAAACATTTCCCAAAAAGGTATGTATTCAGCTCTTGATGAAAAGAAGCAAATAGTAGTTCTGGCTTGACGAGCTGAACTGATGTTTGATGAGCGCAAGCCAGAATTTGATATCCTTCTGGCACGAATTGCGCATACACTTAAAGGAGTGGTGTTATTCTCAGCTTCATACTTTCGGCGTCATGCGCGGTCCCGGCGTACATCCAAAAGTTCAAATCCGTAACAATTGTTCGCAAAAACTTCAGTAGACTTTATATAGTCTTATTCTTACTTACTTGCTATGGAACTTCGCTTATCAGTTGCCGTTTCTAAGGAAGGCAAATTCTATGTAGCTCGCGGTATTGAAGTCGAGCTTGCAAGTCAAGGAAAAAATATTGAAGAAGCGTTAAAGAATCTTAAAGAAGCTTTTGAACTTTGGGTAAAACACGCTGAACCCGAAGAACTTGAAGTGTTTAACAAAGATTCTCCGATGGTAACGCAAGTTGCTATTTCTGCGTAAAATGAAATTCCCTGTACTTTCGGGAAAAGAGATGGTGAAAATTCTTGGCAAGTTTGGTTTCAAAGTGCTTGATCAGAATGGTAGTCACGTGATTATGTTCGGTGATAAAGATGGGGTGAAACGAAAGCCAGTTGTTCCGCAACATCCCGAACTCGCAAAAGGAACTTTGCTCAGTATTTTGAAACAAGCAGGGCTAACAAGAGACGATTTGGAGAATGCGTTAAGATAATCTGATTTCTGGAGAGCTGTTTCTCAAACGAAAATAGCAAGCTTTTTATACCCAAAAAGGGACAATTTCTAGTATGGCTTGGCTTGGTTTAGTGAGTGATGACATAGACTTGGATAGTTTCTTTAAAGAGTACGCTAAGTACTTGGAAGGGTTAAACAAGAGTTTTAGTCAAGCTGGCTTTCCAGAAGTGACGCTTGCCGAGATTGATGTTCTTTTGAATTATCAGAAAGGTTCTTTTAAGAATGTTATAATTCGCGGTCAGAACATGAGAAAAGAAGCGCAGGATTTTCTCATGGATATGGAGTCAAAATTAGTGGGTTTCAAGACGGCTCTTCAAACAGGAAACCTATCTGTTGCGGCACAAAGAAAAGATTTTGTGAGCGCAAGGAGAGCACTTTTTACTTACCACTATTCAGATATTAAGAACGCGTTTTCCGATAGTTCTCTCGCCAATCTAAAGAGTTTTCAAAGAATTCTATATCTTTTAGGACCATGACCACACAAAAGCCCGATAATGAGCGTGAAGCGTTCAACAATTTTCTTGGAGTATTTGGAGATATGTGCATTGAGGAAAAAGTCAGATTAACTGGAGAAGAGTCTGATGATGGCCTTGTTATAAAATTAAAAACAGAATGGGTGGCTGAAGGAATCCCTCCAGACGATTTCGCCCATCCCGAAGTCCATATTAATTTTGATAAACGAAACACATCTCAACTTCTTTTCAAGGAAAGAGGTCTGGTTGTGCCTGATTTTTACCGTGCATGTGCATATTTGCTTGAAAATTTAGATGTTCGAGAGAAAGGAAGTCACAGAATACAACTTTTTGGTTCTGCTGCATTTGCACTTGAAAAATACCTTAAAAAAGGGCAGGTAAAAACGTATTTCTTTAAAACATATCCTGCCTGCGTCAAATTTGCGCCTCATCTGCCAACATTTGAAGCACTCGAACAAGCCGATGTCCCAAGAATAATAGAAATGTTAAAAGAAGAGAAACAAAAATACGAAATAGGCGGAACATACCGCATTAACGGCACTGGCTTTTTCAAAACCATCCAATGGAAAGACAAAGACACCAGAATTTACGCATTTGACCCAGTTGATACTTATGAAACAGGCGATTATCATTCCATGCAGTTCCGTGAAGATTTGGAAAGATATGCGGCATTAAGCAGTAAACAGTAATTTTTCACATCAGCTTTATATACTTCTTAACCCAAATAACCAGTTATGCGTGTCGTTAAACACGCGGATTTTGCTTACGCACGGTCCCGGCGTCATCCTTTCTGGACAACGCCCATTTGTAGCTACAAATGTGCCACATGGTTTTAATACTCCCTTTCGCAAAAGGAGGAAGTGTATAAGAGCGGATATTCATGGGTATAAGGTGAGGCTTGAGCGTGCTTTGGCAAATACTGTCACTTACGTATTCAAGCGAATCCTTCGGAGTGTACTTTTTTTGAGTTTATGCCAAGTTGTGCAAGTAAGGCAAGCATACTTTTAACCATGAGGGGCGGTCCGCAGATAAAGAATTCCGGTTTTTGAACATCATTGACTGCTTTTTTGATGAGGTCTGCATTTATCCTCCCTTCATACGCTCCTTTCTCTTGTGTTAATGTGACCAAGAGTTGTATTTTGGATTCCTGCGCGAGTTTGTTAAGTTCGTTTCGGAAAATTATTGATTCTGAAGTTTTTGCACTGTACAGCAAAATAATTTTTGTGGGCAGCGCGGAGTCAAGGACATAACGCATGATTGAGCGCAGAGGCACGATGCCAGAGCCGGCGCTTATGAGCACAATTTCTTCTGGAGTCCCGCGGAGCGCGAAGTCCCCGTACGGGCCTTTGACTTCGATCATATATCCTTTCGGGAGCTCCTGTAAATGTTTTGAAAAATGTGGAGTGTTCGTCAAACACACAGTGATTTCAATATGTTCTTGTGTGGGGGATGACGATGCAGAGTACGCGCGGCAATCTTCGATGCCGTCGACTAGGTCGTGAAATACAAAGTATTGTCCGGGTTCGAAATCGATTTTGGTCTTCGGCTTGAACAATAGTGTCTTTGTGGTGTTGGTTTCTTTTCGGCTCTCAAGTAAGGTCCATTCCATCAAGCATGCACCTCTTCAATGAGTTCCGAAATCCGGCCATACCCATTTTTTTGAAGCAAGTCAACAAGCTCACGGTTGATGCGCGAAATGACGGTTGGGCCTTCGTAGATTAGCGCGGTGACAAGTTGTACAAGAGATGCACCGTTTTTGATTTTGTCATACGCGTCTTTGCCGGTGAAGATGCCGCCACAGCCAATTATTGTTTTTTTAGTTTGTTTGCTTACAAACGAAATTGCTTTGTTGGATTGTTCCTGTACGGGAAGGCCGCTGAGCGCGCCTCGCGCGGAGAGGTGGTCGAGTTGTTCTTTGCTCGTTTTGAGCCCGTTGCGATTGGTTCTAAGGTTGCTAATGATAAAACCAGTGACCCAAGGATGCTTCTCCGCAATGTCAACGACTTCAGCGAGTTCTGCGTTGGTGAAGTCGCTTTTAATCTTGAGGAACACTGGTTTAAGGTGTTTCTCCTTTGCGATTGCCTTCAAGAGCATGTCGAGCTTATGCGGGTCCTGATACGTTATTCCATCAGATGTGTTTGGACAGCTCACGTTGATTGTGGTGTAAGCGCCTAAGGGGTGCATATGCAGATATGCCTTTCGATAATCTTGGATGCCTTCTTCAAGTCCAAGTGACGGGTCGTTTGCCTTCGCCACGCTAAATCCAATTGGAATCTTGAATTTAACGTTGGCGAGGCGATGAGAAATTGCTTCCGCGCCCTTATTGTAAAGACCATAATTGACCAAGATGGATTTTTCTTTCGGTAGCCTGAACAGTCTGGGCCGTGGATTGCCAAGGCAGGGTTGGCCGGTTATAGAGCCGAGTTCTGCATGTCCAAAACCAATTTCGGGTAAAATTTTGTACAATTGGGCGTTCTTGTCAAAGCCTGCTGCGAGTCCGACTGGATTTTTGAAAGCTATTCCTGCGACAGTGTTGTGCAGTGCAGGATGGTCAAAATAAAAAAGGCCGCTGGTGAGTCCTCTGCCCAGTGCGGTTTTTCCAAGTAATACTCCCAGTCGCGTCATTCTATTGTGGACGTCCTCAGGATCCATTTTGAAGAAAATAGGTTTCAATACGTTTTTGTAGATTTGTTCTATCATGTTTTTCAGCCTCCGCGGTGCGCCATTGGCGTGATGAATAAAAATAGGTTTACGGCAAAGACAAGCACGAGCAGCAGTGCGTGGGGTAAGACTATTCGCAAAGCCGCGATTGTGCTTTGTTCTTTTGCGCGCGCTATTCTGTATGCGACATAGAGCGTGCCGAAGCCGCCTGCGATGATGAGTCCGAATTGGAGTCCGGTGACAACAGATGAGCTTACGACGGCTCCAGAATAGTCGACTCGGCCTGTGAATAGTCCAAGGAACGCTCCAATGATGGATTTGCCTTCTGCGAGGAGATGGAACAGATTGTGGGCGAGGTGTCCTGCGACATCAATTGGGATGAATGCGTAGCCAAACGCTGCGAAGTTTGCGAGCATAGTGCCTTTCTCTGTTTGGAGACTGCTTGAAAGGTAGCTCGTGATAGTCATCAGAGCGAGTGGGAGCACTATTGCTGCAAAATAAAGCAGTATGACGGCCATCTTTTCGCCAATGCCGAACTGCATCACCCAGTTTTGGAGGTTGCTCCACACTGCGAGCATGCCAAGATTTTGAATGATGACGATGCCAACCATTAGTTTAGCGAAAAAACTTTCCGAGAAACTGACCTTGGCGTGACTCCAAAGTTCAGATGCAATGCTTCGCGTGCGGAAAGCCACGTTATCGTACGGGCAATTTTTTATGCAGCTCGCGCAGAGATTGCAATTGCGCATGCCAATCTTTGCGGGCATAAATTGCGCATACGGACATCCTGGTGTGTTTCCACTTCCGAAATAGCACGCGCGGACACGGCAGGTCGCACAGCGTTCAGGATTCTTGCTTTCAATTGATACTCCTGCGAGCATTGAATAGTTGCCGCTGACTCCGCCAAGGAAGCAAATATGTTTGCAAAAGCTTCTTCGTTCATAGCGTATGCTGAGGATAATTGCCCCTCCAGTGATGAGCAGGAAAATCATGCCGGAGAGCCACGGTTTGTCAACCATGCCGTAAAGCCGATCAAAAAGCGTGATTGCGATAAAGATGCCATCAGTGATCCAGATTCCATATTTGATGAGGAATCGTCCTGGTCTGCGGGTTGGTCTGATGAATTTCTGGAAGAACTCGCCAACAAGAGGAATTGGGCAGATTACGCACCAGATTCGTCCAAGAAGGATGAACGTGAGCGGGACAAGCGGCCACCAAAGTGTCCATGCAAGAATGGAGCCAGGGTTCTGGGAATATGAGAGCGAGCCCCAGAAGAAATAATAGGTGATGAAGCCGAAAAAGAACAGTGTTGGAATTTGAAGGATTTTCGGGTAAAGGTTGTTTTTGAGTAATTTCTTAAACCAAGTGTATTCTAGGAGGTCTTTTCCGCGAAGGGATTGAAAGAATGCGATCATGCCAATGATTAGTGCAAGGCCCAGTGCGCCGGTGATAACGGCTGCACCCAGGTCAACTGGACCTGTGCTGGCATGTGCGTTGCCGGTTCCTGCCGTTTCGCCATGCATTTCATGCCCTGCGTGCACTGTTTCAGCAGATGAGTCGGCACTCTTATTCATCACCATGCCCGGCATCATATCTTGCACGTCATGCCCGGAATGTTCTGTGTCAGTGGATGAGTCGGCACTCTCAGCCATATTCATAAGAGCGGCATCGGCGGGCATTATGTGGGAGTCGTTCTCTTCTGCTCCTGTGACTGCAAGCGCGGTCAGGAGCACGAATATTAAGTTCAGGTACTTCATGGACCTTATCGCACACGAAACTGCTTAATAGATATGTAGTGAAACTAGTTTCACCTCTAAGACACATGTGCTGTTTGAAGTCAAGGATGCTAATGGAGTGTCTTATGAAAGGATGCTGTAAAAAGGGCAAGCACGTCATGCTATTGTTGGTGCTGCTTGCTGCGATTCAAATCATATTTGAACCCATGCGAACAGCAGTTTGCCGCGTAATACCCCGTCAGCTTGCTGCGGTTTGCAGTATCCAACTTTGAAATTAGAAAATACCGGTCGACCGCAGTCGAGAAAATGAGCGTAATACCCCGTCAGCTTGCTGCGGGGATAGCGAGTTTTCAGGCATTTTCTTTATTCATGAACGCTATTGTATGATTTTATATACTTCGTAAGCATTTAATGCCATTATGCGTGTTCCAAAACACGCGGATTTTGCTTGCGCGCGGTCCCCGGCGTACCTTACCAGGCCTGCACTTGCGGGCGCGAAGCTGTGCGCCGCTTGCAGGTCATGAGTTTTCAACGAGAAGAGTCAGCGAAAGATTTTTAAGCGCTCGTGACGTAACTTTCCACATGGCAGAATCAGTGAGCCTGGACAAGCTGTATCGCGAGTTGCGTGACATTAAGCGTCACATGGTTTCTAAGGAAGAGCTGGCAAGTCTGCTCGAGACGTGGGAGATTCTTCATGATCCGGAAACCATGCGTCAAATTCGCGAGAGCGAAAAGGACATTGTTTCTGGTAAGACGAAGCGCGTTAGAGGAGTGAACGATCTTCTTGCTGAACTGGAAAAATGAACTGGTCTGTCGAGCGCACGGGGACTTTTCTTGATTCGTTGAAGGAGCACAAGAAGAATAGAGAACTCCTCGAGGCGCTCGATAAGAAAATTAAGCGTTTGGAGCTAGATCCTCATTCTGTTGGCGGAATGCTCTGCGGTGAGCTTCACGGCTGGCAGTCCGCGCGCCTCGTGCGTAAGTTCCGATTGTTGTTCAAGATAGATGAGGCGCGGCGCAAGGTTTTCTTGGGAGCGATCGACCATCGCGGGAAGGTGTACTGCTGTTTAGACTGCCCTTGTAAAATAGACGTACATATGATAAATACCTCAAGAAGCGTTTAATAAACTAACCTAAAAAAAGAAAAAAATCAGGCCGCGATGTTGGTCGCCGATTCAACGGCCTCAAACCAGTATAGGTCACCAACTTGTGTGCGGTCATATGATTTCTTTCTTGCAGATAATCTGCTTTCAGATTTCGAAAAGCTAAGAATCTTCGATTCCTTGCTCATACGTACCTCCATCGCCGAATATCAGTTCTTTTTCCTGCTCGATTTCTTTGAGTTCCTCTCGCCACCGAAAGAGGTCATTTTTGTATTTCATGACACACCTCCTTGGTAGTTGGTGGAAAGGAAACTAACTATTTAATTCTTGTGAACTAAAGTTCGCATTTTTTCTAAATCACAAATCTTAAATATCCTTTACTCTTGTTGTAACACTTGATGAAGACTGTTATTACTGTGATGTTTCTCCTGGTGCTGGTGTCCTGCGCGAGCAACGATTTCACGACTGAAGACGCGAATTTTCGCGAGGCTTGTTTAACCAACGGTGATGGTTGGATGAAGATGTCTCAAACCACAGATGGTCAAATTACTGGGCCGTCATGTTATGGTTGTATGCCAAATGCCAAGAATCATATTTGTTCTCTCAGCGAGTATGAATTGTACCGCGGAGGAGGTAGAGGGGATGTCGAGGGCGCTGACGCTTATCAGAGCGACTCGTCAAGCACTTCATGAAATTATTTGTTTTTATTTGCTTGGCGATTGTACTTGCCGCAAGTGTGTTCGCGCTTGACCTTCCTCCGGGCGTGCAGCGCACACTAGAATACCAGCAGGAACTTGCGTTATCAATCACGCTACTTATAGCGTTTGTGGGTGGTTTGCTCACGTTCACTTCTCCGTGCGGTTTTGTTCTTGTCCCAACATTTATTGCGTATGTGTTCAAGGAAAAAAAGAACGCGTTTGTCATGACGTTGTTTTTTTCGCTGGGCTTAATCGTTGCGTTCATTATTTTTGGTCTGGTCGCAGGAGCGGTTGGGTCGTTCTTCAACATATACAAGGAGTTTTTTGCGATGATTGCAGGAATCATGCTGGTCTTTTTTGGACTCCTGCTCGTGCTTGGCAAGGGTTTTTCGCTCTTTCAGTTTAAGTTCAGAAAAAAGCCAGTGACTGGGACCGATACGTTTCTGCTTGGCTTTTTCTTCGGAGTAGGCTGGACTCCGTGTGTGGGCCCGATTCTCGGTGGTGTTGGCTTGCTTGGGGTTTATTCAGGGAGTGTGCTTGGCAGTGTGAGGTTGTTTGTTGCATATGCGTTGGGTGTTGTGATTCCGTTGTTGTTTGTTTCGTATTGGTCTGACAAGATTGATTTGTCCAGGTTCACCGGAAAGCCCGTTTCTTTTTCGCTGCTGGGTAAACGTATAGAGACTTATCTTGCTGCGCTTATTGGTGGGTTCATGTTGATTGTGGTTGGTCTTATCATGTTTTTTGATAAAGGCACGCGTGTGTTTATGGAACGGATTCCGCAGTATGTTCCTTGGCGGATGGAATTTTTCACAACGACAAATGAGTGGCTTGTTACTTCTTCTTTTTTCAAAAGCGCGGTTGCGAACGTGATAGGGCTTGTTGTGGTGATTGCAGTTCTTGGGTTCATTGTGTACCAGGTTCGTAAAACATATAAACAGGAACGAAGAGGCAAGCCTCATGAATAACAACGAGCGACTTTATGACTAGTAAAGAGCGACTTTATGGATGATGAAGAGCGCAATCTGGTTAAGGCGGTAAGTTCACACGACCGTCGTGAGCAAAAGCGCGAGGCGCGCGATGCGGTGGGTGCGCAAAAGGAACAGGAAATGACGTCCAAGGAAAAGCGTTCGCAATACTTTTGGCTTGGGCTTACGTTGATAGGTCTTGTCGCGGTTGGGTCAGGAATTGGTTATTTGATGACGCACAAGCCCACAACATATACTGATCGGCAGGTCCACTGGCACGGGCTTGTCGACATTTCTATCTGTGGTCAGCACAAGGATTTGCCGCGTTCAAAAGGAGGGAGTCAGGTCCACGGCAAGAGCTATGTGGGAGTTCCTTTGATGCATACTCATGATGACAACACTCTACATATAGAGGGTCTTATTCAGAAGAAAGAAGATATCGTGCTCGGTCTGTTTTTTGACGTCATTGAAGTGCCGTTTGATAAAGACCGCATTATGGACGTTAAGAACGGCGATCTTTGCGATGGCAAGCCTGGTGTCTTGAAGATGTATGTCAACGACCAGCCAAGGACTGATTTTAGGGATTATGTTCCTGTTGCCGTCGAGGATGCCCGGAAGCAAGTTATTAAGTTAGTTTTTGAGCCTGAAGCAAGCGCCAACAACACTTAATTTTTACCACTTTGTAGTGCTTAAAAAAGAAAGATTTATATAGTGTCAATCCAGTATTTTTAATGGTGTGGTATGGACCTAGACGAATCGCTTAAAGAATATGGCCGAAATCCGGCTGATTTTGTTAGGGGGCAATATGAGCTCGGCCACAAAATTGTAGTGATGGGAGAAAAGCACAATTCTTCTGAGCATCATGGGTTTATTTGTAATCTTCTAAGATCATTATCGCGCGGTAATTTGAAGCTAGGTCTTGAGCTCAACATGACTTGGCAAAAAAGGGTTGACAAGTACATTGCGACAAGAGGTGCTTCCTCGGACAAATATTTTGAGGCGGGAACGCGAAGAGGAAGCGGGTACGGGAGAATCTTGTCTGCTGCTGCGCAAGTTGGGATTCCAGTTCTGTGTTTAGATGAAGGTAATCTGGAAAACAAGGACGAGGGTATGGCCTCGCGGTTGTGCAGCAGGATGTGTGCGCCTGATGAAATTCTGGTGTATGTTGGTGGGTCGCACGCTAGTTCTGCTGACCATCGCACGGGGGGAATTCTCAAGAGGGAATTTGGGGATGCAAAAGTATTTACTGTTAAGCAAGAAACCGAGCCCAGCCTGTATAATCCGAGCAGTACGTATGGCTTTACTGCTGCTTTGAGCAAATCAGTTTTTGGGAATAGTTCATTGGCGTTCTCTCTTAAAGACAAACGATTAAGAGCTGTTTTAGAACAGATCGATCAGGGTACTTCCTCAGTGATCTGGGGAAAACCATGGTACGATTCTCATGATGGCTTTATATATCTCGCAAAAGATTTGGAAAAAATAGCAGTGTCAAGAAAATAACTGTGCTGATTCGTAACCTTTTTATACTTCAAGCTTTTCATTTGTTGTAAGACTTACGATGTAACGGGGTTGATTTCATGGAACACAAAAAGAGTGAACACGATGATGATTTTCTCGCAGGCAAGACTGTGTGGGTGATTGTGCTTGCCGCAGTTCTGATTTTATTCAACCAGGTCCAGTTGTTCCAGTTGAATAGCGCACTGGGGACTAAATCTTCTACAAGCTCAGGTCAGCTGGCGCTTTTATCAAGCTCGGATTTAAGTGGCGTTGACGTCTCGCAAATCAAGAGCACTCCTCAGGCGGTTGCAGCGACCATTGATTTGTCAGGTGCAAAAGATGCGCAAGGCGTGATTGACGCGATGATTCCGCGGGGAACGCCAGAATACGGCAAAGAGTTGGGAATTTCATACGATGATCCAGTCACTGCTCTGAACTTTTTGGCGTACAAATTATACCCTGCCATCAAACAGGATGTGAAGACAAACAGTCCCGAGGTTTGGCAAAGATATTTGAATCTCGCCACAATGCCGGTTGGCATCAGCTGCGAGTATTGTTGTGGTGTTGGCCCGATAAGTATTGATAGTAAGGGCGACCTTACTTGTGGCTGTTCACACGCTCCAGCGATTCACGCGATTACGTTGTATTTGATGAAGAACACCGACATGACTGATGCGGAAGTCTTGCGCGAAGTCTTGCGCTGGAAGAGTTTGTGGTTCCCTAAGAACATGGTTGAGGTTGGTTTGAAAATTGCAGGCGGAGACGCTAGTGTACTAAATGATGTTCCATCTATGGTCGGTGGATGTTAAGGAGGCAAAAATCAATGTTTAACGTGGAGGCAAAATAAAATGGACAAAAATGTAGTGATTGCAATCGTGCTCGGCGCTCTTGTGCTTATAGCAGGCGCGCAGGCGTTCCAGCTCTTTACGCTGAAAAACAAGATTGCAGAAGGGAGTGTGGGTGTGAGCGCACAGACACAAGTAGGCGCATCCGCAAGCAGCCCGCAGTTGCCAAGCAACTTGCAGAATCTGCCGTCAATGGTCGGCGGTTGTTGAACGACCTTTTTCCTTTTTTATTATAGGACTAATAATGGTAAAGCATAAATAGGTGCATGAGTAGGTGTGTTCCAAAGGTGGTTGTACATGAAAAAGAAATCTGTTTCGATGGTTAATGTTGTTCTTTTGGTCGTTCTTGTCGCGCTTGTCGCAGTGAGTGCGTATTTCACGTTTTCTGTTCCTAAAAAAGCGCCTGTTGTTGAGCAAAAGCCGCAGATGGTCGAGGCGGATTTCCTTGGTGCCGACTGTGCTGAATGTTTCAACCTTTCTATTGCGTTTGATTTCCTGAACAAGCAGCCGGGCATGAAGCTTGCTGCGGTCCGCAATCGAACAAGTTCAGAAAGTGAGGAATTAGCTGCGAAATACAACATCACGCGTCTTCCCGCGTTGGTATTAACGGGCGAGATTGAGAACCGCACCATTCCAAGTTTTGAGCAGGTGGGTGATGCGTTGGTATTTTCAACAGCCCCTCCTCCGTATTTTGATGTCAAAGAAGGCAAGGTTAAGGGTATCGTGAGCGTGATTAAGCTCGAGGCTTCTTGTCCGACTTGTTTTAACACGAGCATATTGGTCGACCAGTTGCGCGCTAGCGGAGTTGTATTGGGTCAGGTGCAAAGTGTTCGTGCAGGTACAGGTGAAGGGAATGCGTTGGTTGCTAAGTACAAGATTGAAAAAATTCCTACGTTGATTTTCAACAGCGACGCGCTTGAGTACGAAGTCATTTCACAGGTCTGGCCTGCGGTGGGCTCAACAGAATCAGATGGCGCTCTTGTGCTTCGCGTGGTGAATCCTCCGTACGTTAATGTGAGTACGGGAAAAGAAGAGGGATTAGTTAGCATGACTTATCTTGTAGACGCTTCCTGCAACGACTGCCTCAATGAGAGCACGTACCAAGAACTTTTTGAAAAGGGTTTTGGGATGCGCTTTAGCGAAATAAAGTCAGTTGACGTTTCGAGCGCCCGTGGCAAGTTGCTTGTAAACAAGTACGCTATCGAGCTGGTTCCTACGGTGGTGCTTTCAAATGACGCGAAGTTGTACCCTGTGGTCGACCAGGTTTGGTCACAGGCGGGTACGCAGGAAAATGATGGCTCATTTGTCTTCCGCTCGGTTCAGTTGATAGAGAATGTGGTTGGTGGACCAATCACGTATAAGAACCTCACCTCGAACAGCACGGTCGACACGACCAAGTCCGCGCTTGAAGAGCCTGATGTGAGTCCTGCTACTCCTGATTTGAGTTGATTCCATTTTGGGTTTAATACCCCGCTGCTTGCGGTAGTTGGGATGGCGAGTTTTCAGGCAATTTCTTTATTTGTTGACTTTTCTTCAATTTTTTTTAAGCTTTTTAAGCCAAGAACAAGATAAAACTATTCTACTTCACGAAGCAGTTCATCAGCTGCCTGCGTGACGTCTTCTGCGACAGATGCTTTGCCGCAGTATGGGCAGAGGTGAGGAGCGTAACTTCTGGTGAACTTCCAGTTGCAGGACGAACAGCGATATTTCCCCTTCATTTTGACCTTGGTGTTACAACTTTTTCCAGTCTT
>Ga0209542_10012461_pt1 | contig 14857 bp, 14 predicted proteins | sample RifCSPhighO2_01_FD_184028 | JGI IMG/M metagenome (GOLD analysis project Ga0209542, IMG submission 184028) | Soil microbial communities from Rifle, Colorado - Rifle CSP2_plank highO2_0.1 (SPAdes) (version 2) | ecosystem: Environmental > Terrestrial > Deep subsurface > Rock core/Sediment ...
CCTGAAATAATTGTTGAGGTGCTGATCCCTGATTTTAAGGGTGACATTAAAGCTTTAAATAAAATAATTGATGCAAAGCCTGAAGTCATAGCCCACAACATAGAGACTGTTGAAAGGCTGCAGAGAAAAATTCGTGATGCAAGGGCAAATTACGGGCAATCTCTTGAAGTTCTTGAAAATGCAAAAAAATTAAATTCAAAAATATACACAAAATCATCCATAATGCTTGGGCTTGGGGAAGCGGATGAAGAAATTCTGCAATCAATGAAGGATTTAAGAAGAATAAATGTTGATAATAGTCATCCATTAGTAACAGTAGCAAAAGAACATGGATATCCAACAGAACTTTCAGTATATGATGATACTGGGAATACAACAGTAATAGAATTTCCAGTGCATATAAAAGAAGGTTTAAGGGCAGAATCCGAAGTGCCAATGTGGGAACAATTGGAAATGGTTGCATTAACTCAAAGATACTGGGCAGATAATCAAGTAAGCGCGACAGTTAAATTTGATAGAAAAAAAGAAGGGCATCAAATAGCTGGAGCATTGCCTTATTTTGCACCACAACTTAAAGGGATAAGCTTTCTCCCTAATGAACATGGGTATGAGCAAGCGCCTTATGAGCCAATTACAAGAGTGCAGTATGAAGAAAGAGTAAGACAATTAAAACCTCTTGATTTTACCAAATATATTCTTAATGGTGCAGAAGGAATTGGAGAAAAATTCTGCAGTGGAGAAACATGCGAACTTCCAAAGAGATAAATTAAAGAGATAAATTAAAATGCCGACGCTAAAATTCAAAAAACTTCGTGAAGATGCAGTAATTCCAAGCTATGCACATCCTGGAGATGCTGGAATGGATTTATGTTCTGCTGAAGATTTTATTTTAGAGCCAAAAAAAAGAAAATTAATAAGCACAGGTTTATCTGTTGAAATTCCTGTTGGTTATGAAATTCAGACACGCCCGCGAAGCGGACTTGCAATAAAAAATGGAATTTCTCTTGTTAATTCTCCTGGGACAATTGATGCAGGTTATAGAGGAGAAATAGGCATAATAATAATCAATCACGGAGAGGAAAATTTTGAGATTAAAAAAGGTGACAGAATTGCGCAAGCAGTAATGAACAAAATTGAAAATGCAGAAATTATAGAAGTTGATAAATTGGGTGATAGTGAAAGAGGTGCAGGCGGATTTGGAAGCACTGGAAAATAGATATTAGGAAATAATAGTTCTTTAAAAGAATGTTTTATTGTATCAATGATGGAAAAAAGAGAGCGCCCTTCGTGGGATGAATTTTTTATGTTAAGCGCGCTGCTTGCAGCAGCGCGTTCAAGCTGTATTTATCTTCAAACAGGTGCAGTAATTATAAAAGACAAAAGAGTAATTGCTTCTGGATATAATGGCGCTCCGCCAGGAATTGAAAATTGCCTGTCTGTTGGATGCAGAAAAAACAGAGAAGGAATTGATTTCGATAAAAAAGGCATGGGTGTATGTAGAGGAGTTCATGCAGAAATAAATGCAATGAACCAGATAGCAAGACAAGAATTAAAAGGCTCTTCAATGTATTCTTTATATTTTCCGTGTTCTGGATGTGCAAAAGCAATTGTTGGAAATGGATTATCTGAATTGATTTATTGCAAAATTTACGAAGAGCCAGAATCATTAACCCAAGAATTATTTGAAGAAGCAAAAATTAATTTAAGAAAATTAACTCTAAATCCTGAAGAATATTTTAAAGTAATGGGAGAAATATTAAATGGAAGATTATCAAAAAGAAGATAGATGGTGCGTTCCATTATGTATAGAATACATTTTAAAGAGAAAAGAAATTGAAACAGATGCTAAAAAAATTGCAGAAGAATTAGAATTAAGAGAGGATGGAATTGATTTTGATTTGGCTATGTTAAATCAATTTTTAAGAAAACACGGATTAACATGCTTCCATAACAGTCCATTTGGAAATCTTGAAACTGATTTACTCTTAAGAGATGAATTAAAACCAGGCAATGATATTTTAGCAGCATATAATTATGCTTATCTTACCGGAGAATTCAGAAATGGAATCATAAGGCATATGTCTGTTGTTTTAAGGCATAACACTTCAGAAGATAAAATTTATTTGTGTGATCCTCCTGATAGAGAATTTGGCGTGGATTTAGTTAGATTAAACAATGCAATGGATTTAAATTACGACAGAAGATTTGGGTTTTATATAGTTGTTCCTAAAGAATAATTTTTATATATAAAGAATCATTAGTTCTTTAAACACATCATACCTTTGCCTTATTTTACATTTTTTCATTGAAATTTTATCTTTATTTCAATTTTAAACAAAAACTCTTGCTAATTTTGTTACATCGGGTTCTGCATCCCAAGATTTTGGCCAGCTGTCCCATTCAGAAGGATATGGAAAATTATCAGTATCATAGCCTAATTCTCTTAATCCTGTTTCAGAAAGGTTAAATCCTTCTCCCTTTCTCTCTGCATCTGATTGTGCAGAGATTAATTTTTTTAATTTTTTGGCCCCAGGGGCTAAAGCATTTTCTAAACCCCAGCTGATATCTTTATAATCTTTCCCTCTTATTGACTCAATTTGCTCTGCAAGATGGTCTTTTTCAAAATAAAGTCCATACAAATGCAATGAACTTGAATGATCTATGTAAGCGCCGAGTTTAATCGGCCTGCTAATCATAGCAGAAATTTTATTCCTTAAAAGCTTCATTAACTCTATTTGTGCAAGATTATTCTCATTCCAAGCTTTTGCTAAATCCCTGCTTCTCCAGTCAGTTTGATAATTTATAACAAGCTCTCCATTACTATTTTCCAAAAATCTTAATTGTCCTCTTTGCCAGCAAGGAGGATCTTCCTGTTCAAGAACAATGTCTTCTCCAGCACGCCAAGTTGTAAACTGATAATCTCTGCCTGTAATTTTTCTTTTTTTATCCCAGTCCGCTTTTATTCTTTGAAATATAAATGGCAGTTGATCAACTATTCTTTCATTATAAGTATATCCCCACCTATCAGGGTGCTGTTCATCTTTTTTCCAGTGATTATGGATTCCATGAGTAACTTCAAGAATGTATTGCATTAATCCTCTACCATCATCATAAACTGCAGGAATTAATATTTTTGGCTCACTGTCTGGATTTTCCACTCGAACGGTAATATCTGCGTCACATCCAAGAGTCATTCCTCTTTGATGTTTTGGAGTTTCAACTCTCGCGCCTAAATCATAGCAGGCAATAATTGATTTGTAAGCTGCTTCTGCAAGATTTTCTGCAGAAATAGAAATTGCAGGAATCTTTCCATCACCTCTTAATTCCATTTGATCATCCATATGGGATTTATCAAAAAAGAGTTTAAAAACTAAATTATTCCGCAAAATATACATCGACTATCCAAAATCCAGCCGACAGCAACATTTTAAAAACATAAAATTCTTCTTTAATTAGGCAATAAATAAGCGCGACGGATTCATAGCTCAATTAAAACCTCCAGCGGGTTTTAATGAATCCAGCAACCTATCAAGTTGCTGAGGTTCACATTCGCTATGGAATATAAAGCGCGACGGATTCATAGCTCAGCCTGGTTAGAGCACTGGCCTTTTAAGCCAGGTGTCGGGGGTTCAAATCCCTCTGGATCCATTTTTTATTTAGGAGATTTGAAAATGTTTTGCTATCATCCCATAATTTTTCCTTATTTCACATCTTTTCAATTTCATTTTAAAATAATTTAAACCAGATAAAAAAATCAATGTACCAAGCAGATTTAGGATTTGCAAAAGATAAAATCTGAGCAAAACGAAGCAAATTAAAAAACAATAAATTTAAAAGCAAAAAACCTCTTATAAAAAAATGGAAAAGAAAAAAATAATCTTTGGAATTATTATTGGAATTATTATAATTGCCACCATTTATTTCTCCGGAATTTTAAAGCCAAATAATCCGTCTGCAACTGAATCAGAAGCAAAATGCCTTGGAGAAAAATCAACTTTTTATTATCTGACAGGGTGCACATTCTGCAAAAAGCAAGAGGCGATGTTTGGAGAAAATTTAAAGTATCTTAATATGGTCGAATGTTCGGAACAGCCGGAAAAATGCGTACTTCTTACAGGAGTTCCTGCATGGAATATAAATGGAAAATTCTATGAAGGAGTTCAGCCAATCAGCAAATTAAAGGAGCTGACTGGATGTTAAAATGACAGATTTAACTCTGCCAATGGTTACTTCGCTTGCAATTGCTGATTCTGTAAATCCATGTGCTCTTGCTGTTCTTTTTATGATTCTAATTTCAATAATGATTTATAATCCAAACAAGAAATCAAAAGTGCTTCTTGCAGGGCTCGCATTTACTTTTTCTGTTTTTTTGATGTATCTTGTTTATGGCGCAGTAATAATAACATTATTCACGAGTGTTAATAATACTTTATCAAGCATAAGTCCGTATATTTACAAAGGGTTTGGAGCTTTTGCAATAATTCTTGGGCTTCTTGGAATAAAAGATTATTTATGGTATAAGCCCGGAACAATTGGAACTGAGATGCCGTTAATGCTCCGCCCAAAAGTAAAAAGAATTTTATCAGAAGTTACATCTATAAAAGGCGCGTGCATTGCAGGAATTTTTGTAACTCTATTTCTTTTGCCATGCACAATAGGGCCGTATCTTATATTCGGAAGCATTATAAGCCAAAATCTAAATCTTGCTGACAAAATAACTGCAATTAAAGATGTATTTCCTTGGCTTCTTTATTACAACTTTATTTTTGTGCTTCCGATGATTGCAATAACTCTGCTTGTTTATTTTGGAATAACAAGTGTTGAAAATGCTCAGCAATGGAAAGACAGAAATATTAAAGTGCTTCATTTAATCGCAGGAATAATCCTGGTAATCCTCGGGATAGCAATGTTTGGCGGATGGGTTTAATTTAATGAAGATATATTGGAAGATGGTTCGCTCTGCTCACATTTAAAATATTTCTCAAATCTAACGCCATTTATACATTGGAATTTAAATTATTTTATTAGTTTAATTTAATTAATGATAAAAAGAAAACCTAATGAAAAAACATTAAATAAGGAAAAAGAATAGTAGTTTAGAAAAATAAAAATATTAAATAATAAAAATGTGATTCACCGCCACATTTTTATACTCTGGATTGTTTAAAAGTTTAGAGATTCAAGAAATTAGAGATTAAAATTACATAAATCAAAAAGGAGGTGAAATGGCAAAAAGAATTTCGAGAGCTGCAAGAAATGCAAGAAAAAATGTTGAAAGCATAAAATGTAATGAATGTACCTGTTATAAAATTGATTCATTCAAATTTGGAATTGCAGGAGGAATAATGTGCGCGGTATTTGCAGCACTGATAACCTTAGCAGGAATTTACCAAATGTTCCCTGTATGGGCAGTGATTATGCTCGGTACATACGGAGCTTTAGGGTATACTCTATCCTGGACAGGAATTTTGATTGGTGCAGTATATGCATTTATTGACGGATTTATTGCGCTGTGGATATTTGCAGGATTATACAATCTGCTAATAAAAAAGTGCTGCAGAAAGAGATAAATTCGGCAATCTGGGAATAATAACTTAAAATCAGTAGTGAAATCTGGTTGAAAGAAATTTGTGCGCAATCCGAAAGATTTAAAAGCCACTTTTTAATAATATTTAGTATTGCAAAGTTGTAAATAAGCTGACTATAAATCCTGTCTGAACTTGCAAAACCTAAACAAGCCAATTCCACCAAAGATGCATATTCTTGAGCCAAAACATTCTAAATTAAATAAAAAAGAAGAAGAAGAGTTATTGATAAAATTAAATGTTTCAAAAAGCCAGCTTCCAAAAATAAAGATTACTGATCCATCAATGCCCGAAAGTGCTGAAATCGGGGATATTATTAAAATTGAAAGAAAAGAGGATGAAGAAACATTTGTATATTACAGGACGGTAATTTAAAATGGGGGCATATAGAGGATTAAAATTAAATCTTGGCGACGAGGAGCATATTATTCTCAGGAAATATCTTGAGGATAATTCACTTGTCGGCTCAAATCTTATTTCTTTTAATAATTTTATAGAAAAGAAAATACAGGAGATAGTCAAAGAAATTTCTGACAGCATAGAAAGCGACGAAGATATTGAAATAAAACTTGGCAACATAAGGATAGAAAAACCAAATGTTATAGAATCTGACGGCTCAACAAGCATAATAACTCCTGCAGAAGCAAGATTAAGAAACCTGACATATTCTGCTCCGCTTTTTCTCGAGATTACAATAAAGCAGGATGGACAGATTGAAAATCAAGAAGTGGAGATTGGAAGAATTCCGATAATGGTAAGAAGCAAAGTTTGCAATCTTTGCGGAATGTCAAAAGAAGATCTTGAAAAACATTATATGGATCCAGAGGATCCGGGCGGATATTTTATAATTAATGGAAATGAAAGGTCAATGGTTATGACAGAAGACTTGGCTGCAAACCAGCCATTTATGGAAAACGTCAAGGATAGGCAAACATTAAGATTATTTTCTTTAAGAGGAGCTTACAGAATTCCAATAACTATCGCTGAATCAAATGATGGAATAATTGAAGTATCATTTTCAAGATTCAAAAATCTTCCTGCAGTTGTACTTATGAAATCTCTTGGAATGCTTAAAGAATCAGATATAGCAAAGTATATTGGAAAAGAAACTGACAGCCTTATTGTAAATCTCTATGAATTTGCAAAAATTTCATCAGCAGAAGAGGCAATGATGGCTATTGCAGAAAAAACTTCTGTTCAGGGGACAAAAAAAGAAATACTTGACAGAATAAAACAAAGATTAGATTCATATTTTCTTCCACATATCGGTCTTGAAAAAGATAAGAGAATGGACAAGGCAATAACTTTGTGCAAACTAATAAAGCAATTTTTAATATTCAAAGAGCATCCTGAATTAACTGTTGATAAAGACCACTACGCAAATAAAAGAGTTCGCCTTTCAGGAGATTTGCTTTCAGATTTGTTCAGGGTTAATCTTAATATTCTTATAAGAGATATAAAATACACTCTTCAAAAAACTCTTAAGAGAAAAAAATTTTATAGTATAAAAACAATCGCAAAATCAACTCTTTTCTCGCACAGGATAAAATCTGCAATTGCAACAGGAAGTTGGATTGGTGAAAAAAAAGGAATTACCCAGAATATGGATAAAACAAATTACATGGCGATAATTTCTCAGCTTCAAAAAGTTTCATCATCATTGCCCGGAGAACAGACAAATTTCCTTGCAAGAACACTTCATCCGACTCATTACGGGAGATTCTGCCCTGTAGAGACACCTGAGGGAACTGAAATAGGACTTAGGAAAAATCTTGCATTAATGAGTATAATTTCAACAAGGATATTAATTGATGAACACCTTCTCATAAAGGAATTTGAAAAATTAGGGCTTTCAAAAGACAGTGGAATGGTTGATGTGTTTTTTAATGGTATTTTTATTGGTTCAATAAATAACTATGCAGATTTTATTTCAGAGATAAAAGAAAGAAGAAGAAAACAAAGTATTCCCTATGAGCTTAGCGTAAGATTTGACAAAAAAATGAATACAATTCTTTTATATGCAGATACAGGAAGAGTATTAAGGCCGGTGATAATTGTTGACAACGGAGTTTCAAGATTAAATGATGCACATTTATCTCTTCTAAAAGAAGGCAAAATGAAGTGGGATGATTTGATAAAAGAAGGATTAGTAGAATACCTTGATGCTTCAGAAGAAGATAATGCGCTTATTGCAGTCAATAAAAATGAATTAACATTAGAGCATACTCATCTTGAAATTGATCCTGTTGCTTCTCTTGGGCCGATAACAAGTATTGTAAGCTTTGGAAATCATGACCAATCGTCAAGATTAATAAGAGGAAGCAAAACACAAAAACAGGGACTCGGACTTTATGCTGCAAATTATCTATGCAGAATTGACACGGATGTTAGCATTCTTCACTATCCTCAGCAGCCGATTGTAAGAAGTTTTGTATATGATGCTCTTAATGCATATCCAGTAGGACAGAATATTGTTGTTGCAGTGATGCCTTATGATGGGTATAATATGGAAGATGCCATTGTAATAAATAAAGCAAGTGTTGACAGGGGATTTGGAAGAAGCACCTATTTCCGTCCTTATAATTCTGTAGAGTTAAATTATGCAGGAGGGCTTGCAGATGAAATAATTGTTCCAACAAAAGATGTTGCCGGCTACAGAACAGAGGACTCATACAAATATCTTGAAGATGATGGAATAACTTATCCAGAAGTAAAGCTTCATTCAGGCGAAGTTGTAATTGGAAAAGTTTCTCCTCCAAAATTCCTTTCAGAAGCAAGAAATATAAGTATTCGGGCAAAAAAAGAAAGCAGTTCTGTAATAAGGCAGGAAGAGCAGGGGACTATTGATGCAGTTTTTATAACTTTAAATGAAGATGGGAACAGAATTGTTCAGGTAAGAACAAGGGACCATAGAATACCAGAACTTGGAGATAAATTTTCAACTGCACACGGACAGAAAGGAGTAATTGGCGCAATTGTTCCTGAAGAAGATATTCCATTTACATCAAGAGGAATAAGGCCTGACTTGATATTTAATCCGCACGGAATTGTGGGAAGAATGACTGTGGGATATCTGCTTGAATTAATAAGCGGAAAAATAGGTTGTTTGAAAGGCAAGATAATGGATGGAACTTCATTTTCAAAAGTAAATGTCAAGGAACTCGAGAGTCAGTTGAGCGAATTAGGATTTAGTTATGATGGAAAAGAAACAATGTATCACGGAGTTACTGGAAAAAAAATGGATGTTAAAATTTACATAGGCAATATGTATTATATGAAACTGAAATATATGGTAAGCAATAAAATGCATGCACGTGCAAGCGGGAAAGTTGCTTTGCTTACAAGACAGCCTATAGAAGGGCGTTCGAGAGGAGGAGCATTAAGATTAGGAGAAATGGAACAGCAGGCATTAGTTGCTCATGGAGCTTCACTGCTATTAAAGGAAAGATATGATTCTGACAAAGTAATAATTCATATATGCTCAAAATGCGGCGGGCTTGGAATAAAAGATAGTTTAAGAAACAAGACCTATTGCCCAATGTGCAATTCTGCGGAAATAGACGATGTAGAAGTTTCATATGCGTTCAAACTTCTCGCAGAAGAATTATTAGGGCTTCATGTCGCAACTAAGTTTGAATTAAAAAACAAATACGAGGAATAAATGGCAAAAATAAGAAAAAAACAAAGAGTAGAATTACCAACATCAGCTGGGGAATCAGGAAGACTTGATGAAGGAGTAGAAAGAGATTATCATAATATAAGTGAAAGGCACTATCCGGAAAGAGATAAATTCTTTTTATGCGGTGGAAATGAAGACCCAACAGTTAATCCAGGAGAACTAACCCCAAAAATAGAATATGATTTTCTACTTGAGCAAATTGCTGATTCAGAATATCCAAGAGGAAGGGGGGGGTTTATATAAAAATGCAGCCAATAAAACAAAGAATAAGCGCGCTGAAATTCTGCCTTCTTAGTCCTGAGCAGATTAAAAAACTTGGCTGTGCAAAGATAATAACTCCAGAATTATATGATATGGATGGATATCCTGTTGATGGGGGGCTTATGGATTTGCGCCTTGGTGCAATTGACCCAGGAGTAAGATGCAGAACATGCGGAGGGCGATTAAAAGAATGTTTAGGACATCCGGGAAGCATTGAACTTGCGCGTCCTGTTGTGCATGTTAAATATGTACCGATGATTTATACATTTTTAAGAAGCTTCTGCAAAGAATGCGGAAAGATTCTCCTTGATGAAAAAAATATAGAAAAACTTGGCGCTGTTAAAAGATTAAAAAAAGCGCAGGATGCAAAAAAATGCCCTTATTGTGATGCTGTTCAGGAAAAAGTCAGAATAGAAAAACCGAGTTCTTTCTTAGTTGGAAAAAGAAGAATATTCCCAACAGAGATAAGAGAAATACCAGACAGCGACTGCAAATTAATTGGAGTTAATCCAGAAACATTCAGGCCAGAATGGGCAATTCTTACAGTTCTTTTAGTTCCTTCTGTTACAGTAAGGCCGAGCATTACACTTGAATCAGGAGAAAGAAGCGAGGATGATTTGACGCATAAACTTGGAGATATAATCCGTTCAAACCAGAGGTTATGGGAAAATCTTAATGCTGGTGCACCTGAAGTTATTATAGATGACTTGTGGGATTTGCTTCAATATCATGTCACAACATTTTTTGACAACACTATTTCAAGAATCCCGCCTGCAAGGCATAGAAGCGGACAGCCGTTGAAAACCATAACTGAAAGAATAAAAGGAAAAGAGGGAAGAATAAGGCATAATCTCGCAGGAAAAAGAGTTAATTTTTCATCACGTACTGTAATCTCTCCAGAGCCGTTTATAAAAATAAATGAGGTTGGAATTCCAAAAGAAATAGCAGAAGTTCTTACAGTTAATGAAGAAGTTACAACACTTAATATTGAGTATCTGAGAAAATTAATAATGTCTGACAAATATCCGAGTGCGAATTATATAATACGCCCTGATGGAAGAAGAAAAAAAATAACTCCTGAGCTTAAAAAAGAAATAATAGAAGAGCTGCAATCAGGATATTTTGTTGAGAGGCATCTTCAAGACGGAGATATAGTTCTTTTTAACAGGCATCCGAGCCTTCACAGAGGAAGTTTGATGGCTCATCATGCAAAAATACTTCCTTGCAGAACATTTCGTCTTCACCCTGCAACAGTATTCCCATATAATGCAGATTTTGACGGGGATGAAATGAATATACATGTGCCGCAAACAGAAGAAGCGAGAGCAGAGGCAAGAATTCTTCTTAATGTGAAAAATAATTTGATGAGCCCAAAAAATAATACAAATTTGATAGGGACGCTTGCAGATGCAGTGACAGGAAATTATATGCTAGGAAAATGCGAAATGGAAAAAGAAGACGCCCAGCAGATATTATTCGGCTCTGGAAAAATTGCTCACTTCAGCAAAAATAAAATCCCAGGCAAAGAGGTATTTGTCGAGATACTGCCAAAAATAAGCAAGTCAATATATGATGAAATAATGAAAAGTGATTTAACAGATGAATATACTTTTGGAGTTGAAACTGACAAGGTAACAAAACTCATAGACAAGGAATTGGGAAGAGAAAGTGCCTTTGATACGATTACAAGAGCTTTCTCACTTGGAACAAGATATATTTCTGAAAAAGGATTTACAATATCATTAAATGATTTGAATGTTTCAGAATCAGTTAAAAAAGAAACTGACAGCATTGTAAAACAAGGAGAGGAAAAAGCGCAGAAAATAATTGATTCTTTTAATAATAAAGAGCTTGAGATAATTCCTGGAAAAACACTTGAAGAATCAAGAGAAATAAAAATTCTCCAGGCACTTAATGAGATAAGAACAAAAATTGGAGGTGTTGTAAAAAGTGAATTCCCTAAAAACAACCAGGTTACAAGCATGATTTCATCAGGCGCAGGCGGAAATATACTTAATATAACTCAAATTGCCTGCTCTGTTGGACAGCAGTCATTATGGTCAGAAAGAATTAAATTAGGATATACAGACAGGACTTTGTCTTTTTTCAAAGAAAATGACCTGTCTCCAAAAGCAAGAGGGTTCATATACTCCTCATATATGGAAGGACTGAAGCCGCATGAATTTTTCTTTAATGCAATAACAGGAAGAGACGGACTTATGGATACTGCGCTTAGAACTCCAAAATCCGGATATTTATACAGAAGACTTGCAAATGCACTTCAGGATTTAAGAATTGAATATGACAGCACAGTAAGAGATGCAATAGGACAAATAATTCAATTTAAATACGGAGATGACGGACTTGATGTTTCAAAGATTCATTTGAAAGAACAAATATCTCCTGGAGAGGCGATAGGAATAATTACTGCGCAGAGTTTTGGAGAACCATCAACACAAATGGCGCTTAATGTATTCCACTTTGCAGGAGTTCAGGAAATGCAGATAACTCTTGGACTTCCGAGACTTATTGAAATATTTGACGCAAGAAAAACTCCATCAACACCTGCTATGGAAATTCATCTTGATAAAGAGCATAATGAAGAAAAAGACGCGAAAATAATTGCTGAGAAAATAAAAGAGATAAAGCTGAAAGAGATAATGTCAGAAGCGAGCATAAACTTCTCTGATAAAAAAATAGAGCTAAAGATAAATTCAAAAGCAATAAAGCAGACTCATATGTCACTTAATGTTATAGCTGAAAAAATAAAGGTTAAAGGAATAAAATTTATCGTAAAAGAAGATTCTATAACTATAAGCTCTCCGGATATGAATTTCAAGGAGCTTTATAAATTCAAGGAAAAAATGAAGGATACAATAATCTCTGGAGTAAAAGGAATAAAACAAGTTCTGATAGTAAAACGCGACAGGAATTATGTTATACTGACTTCTGGTTCAAATCTTAAAGAAGTTCTTGAAGTAAAAGGTGTAAACAGAGAGAGGACAATGACAAATAATATTTATGAAGTCGCAGAGATATTTGGAATAGAAGTTGCAAGACAGGCAATAATAAACGAGATTTACAAAGTTATAAACTCGCAGGGATTGGATATTGATAAGAGGCATTTGAAACTTGTTGCAGATGCAATGACTGTTGATGGAGAAATTCGAGGAATGACAAGAATGGGAATAATTGCAAAGAAAAGCAGCATACTTGCAAAAGCAAGTTTTGAGACTCCAATAAAGCATTTTGTAAATGCAACAATAAAAGGAAGCAAGGACGAACTTCTTAGTGTCATAGAAAACATAATTCTTAATCAGCCAGTGCCTATTGGAACAGGACTTCCCGGGCTAATGGTTGAAATAACTGGGCCGCTTGGAGGCAAAGTTATTGAAAAAGCCGTTGAGAAAAAGAAGAAGTGATTTTTTAATTGTCAGGTTAAAGTTAAAATAGTTTTCTACTCAACTTTCTCTAAATAAGCAATATTTTTATTTAAACCTATAAACAAATCAAAATTATTATTTTCCAAAAAATCCATCCCAATTAATGTTGGAATTCTAGTAGCATTATTAAGCTTTTCTTGACCTTCATTTCTAATTCTTGGAACATCTGCTATTAAAATGGGCATTGAAAGATTACTTAGTTTTTCATCTGAATTGTGCAAAGAAAAAGTAAAGTCTTTAATCAATAAAACCGGAGTTTTGCCTTTTCCAAGCCCAGTCAAAGGAGTTGCACTTTCAAAATTCGTGAATGGAATATTTAATCTAATAGCATCTCCAGCAGAAAGAATTGTTTTTGGAGCGCCAGTATCAATCACTAACTCAATTCTTCCAAAAGATCTCGGCTGTCTTGAAAATAAAGGGAGAATTATTCTTATAGAACCATCAATTTTTCTTATCTCTAAATTGAACCTCATTTTAATAAAGAATAATTTCGTCTTTGGCTGGGATATATTGGACAAGAACTTGAGAAGGATTAATGCCTTTTTGTTTAACTTCTTCTATCAGCATCTCAAAATTATCTCCAACAGCAACAACTTGTCTATCTTTAACAGCTATAAATTTTTTCGCATATCTCTGGCTAAACTCCTCAACTTTTTCAGAGATAAAATTGGAGTCAGATTCTAATTCTTTAAACTCAATAATAATTTGTTGTTCTGTCATATTTTATAGAAGCTATAATGACTTATAAAATTATCGGAAAGCATCCGGCAACCTTTCGATTACCCGGGATCATACTCACAATCATAAGATTGCTAATTGTAATAGATGACGTGGATTTATAAGCTTTTTGTGTTTTCATTTTTTTGTTTTTATATAATAAATTAGAAACAACATTGGATGTTAAAAATGTTTGTTAACAAGAGGGGAATTTAGTGCGGATTTGCACTAATCACCATAAATTTCAATCCTCTTCCATAAATCTCGGATACTTTTGAAATGCGGTTCTAAAAAAATTGTAAATTAATCTTCCAAAACCAAATCTAACTTTTGGGGTAGGTTCAAATTTACGCGTATCCTTTTGATCTTCTTCAGATTCAAATCTAGATTTACTAAAAGTACCTGTTCTATATGCAAAGACTGTTTCTATGCATTTTTCTTGATTTGCTTCATCTTCTAAATGTGCACTGCAATCCATATTATCTAATAAATTTTTGGGATTATAAATATTTATGCAATCTCGTTAATCCATAAAAATTTGTGCTAATTGTTCTTCTTCTGTAGGGATTAGCGACAAAGGAGGAAGTAATGCCAATTCTTCTTTTGCAACTGTCTGATAATTCTTTCCACTATCTTTTTCATCATACAGAAAGGCATTAGAAAACTCTGAAGCAAGTACCTGAAGAACCTTTCTTGCTAAATCTTTGTCTTCCATTTCTCTATAATCGCGGGTATATCCAATAGCATAACCCTCAACTCTTTTCCATTCATGTTCATGTATCATCCCAGTCATAAGATATTTTGGGGTTGAAAAAATCCTAGCAATAATCTTTACTCCTTCTCTTTCTTTTCTAGCAAGATAATCTATTGCTTTTATTCTTATTTTTGGGTCTTGACTATGACATGCTAATTCAAATAAAGCATTAGTTCTTACATTACAAGATTCTAATAATTTATCTCTACCTGCATCAGGCTCTAATGCATCAACATCCTCAATATGCTGTGCTAAATATCCTCGAGATTTTCCTACCAGTTTAGCATATCCTCTGTGGTCTCCTAGCATAGGTACTCCTGCTCTCCATCTCTCCATATCATCTGGATGAACAAATCTAAAGACTTCTATGAGTCTATTACTTTCTAGCTGGGCTTCTAATATTCTATCAAAAGCCCTA
>Ga0209542_10012463_pt1 | contig 14856 bp, 21 predicted proteins | sample RifCSPhighO2_01_FD_184028 | JGI IMG/M metagenome (GOLD analysis project Ga0209542, IMG submission 184028) | Soil microbial communities from Rifle, Colorado - Rifle CSP2_plank highO2_0.1 (SPAdes) (version 2) | ecosystem: Environmental > Terrestrial > Deep subsurface > Rock core/Sediment ...
GACCAAGGGAACAGCAAGTCCTAACGCATGTGGACAGGCAATAACAAGAACAGCCACAAGACGTGCCACTGCAAATGCTACGTCCGCACCAGCCAGAAGCCATGCTATGAGAGTAATTACACCTCCGCTAACAGCGACAATGGTCAAATAAAACGCGGCACGATCTGAAAGAATTTGAAGTCGCGATTTAGAAGCCTGAGCCTCGGCGACCAAACGCATGACACCGGCAAGAAAGGTTTTCTCTCCGATGTTCGCAACCATAACTTTCAAAGCACCGTCTCCATTTATCGATCCGGCAATCACTTGATCTCCTTCTTTTTTGGAAACCGGCTTTGACTCACCGGTCATCATTGATTCGTTTACATCGGAATCTCCGTCAATAATTGTGCCGTCAGCAGGAATTTTTGTTCCCGGTTTAACCAGAACGACATCATTCTCTTTAAGTTCGGAAAGTGCGATAATTTCCGTTTTTCCGCCTGCCCCGTTGGAAGCTTGCTTTCCTTCGGGGTCGCGAATAACTTCCGCAGTATCGGGAAGTAATTTTGAAAGTTCTTTTAGTGCCCCTTGGGCACCGGATACCGCGCGCATTTCAATCCAGTGTCCCAAAAGCATGATGGTGATAAGCGTCGTTAGTTCCCAGAACAAAGTTTCCGCTCCGGCGAACACGGCATAGACGCTCCAAAAGTAAGCGGCTGAAATAGCAATACCGATGAGTGTCATCATGCCCGGCAAACGGCCTTGTATTTCACGCGCTGCTCCGGCAAGAAATATCCATCCACCATAGAAAAATACGATAGAACCAAGAACTAACGGCATATATTCAAGCCCTGGGAATACAGGCAAAGACCATTTGAAAATAGTTTTTAGAACATCAGCATAAAGTACTACTGGGATCGTTAGAATTAAACTTATCCAAAATTTTCGGAGAAACATTGCCGTACTATGACCGGCATGCTTATCACGCGTACCATGATCCATGTCTGTCTTCTTCTTTTTTGCAGGCACAAGTTGCATACCACACTCCGGACACATCCCGGGCTTGTCTTGCCTTATTTCCGGGTGCATAGGGCATGTGTAGATCGTGTCTGATTCTTTTTCTTGCATTGTATTATGATTGTGATTTTCCATATTATATATTTTTCTTATTTTCAACGGCGTAACTCGTAATCTCTAAATTACAGCTTTGGTGTTCTTTGCACCATGTTTTGCACTTTTCCGATCGTTCTTTGTCTTCATAGTGCAAACCGCATTCAGGGCATTTATGTAAACCATTCTCGACTTTTTGATTGTGATTTTTGTGATCCATAAATTTATATTTGTTTTATTAATTTCAACTTTTTCCAAGTAAGATGTTCGTAAATGCTCGACCAGATAAAACCGAAACTTAATGCAAACAGCAGTTCTTCAAGAGGAATTCCTATGATCAAAATTCCTGATAGAGCCACCAGATTCCAAACACTCTCGACATAACCAACGGGCGCTATAACAATGAGAGTCCAAAAATAAACAAAGTAGAGTGCCAAGAATAGAAACGCGCTCACAATCATTTTCTTTTTTAGATCAGGTCGACAATACCAGGTGGCCAGACCCCCGAGCGTCATGGCAATGATTGAGGAATGCAAGGGATTTAAGTCGGTTGTGAGTAATAACAGAATAAGAACTGCTGGTGCGGATAAAAGCATCCAAATGTGAAATTTGTGCCGAGACAGATGATGCTCTTTAGCAGACATTGATACATATTGTCTCCGGAAAATTCTGCCATATAAAATAACCGCGATGCCTCCTATACCGAATGAAAAAATCAGACTCTCAATATCAAATCCTGTCCGCATGGCCAAATCAAATAAAGACGGTGGCGACCAGTATTCAGGGACAAAAAGAGGCTCGGTCAATCCGAGAAGCGATGTCCACAAGCTGACCACGAGCATCTTTTTTTTCTCTTTGCCTGAACCGAGAGATACGTAGATAGCGAGCCAAATCGCGATCAGTATTAAACTCCAAATTAACCAGATATATTGCATATTATTTAAGTTGCCAGTTAAAAATTCTGACTACATCTCCTATGTCGGAAATTTTCAGTTCAACGGATTTCGGAAACGGCGTTATTTTAGTAAAGGTAAGAATGCCTTCTCTGTGATGGCCTCCTGCCGGCGCACCTTCCCATCTAGCCGGGCTGTATTCTTTGCCATAATCATCAATAAGTATAGCAACTTTGGTCATATCTTGATCCAATTCAACAGAGTGTGTACTTAAAACAACATCAAATTTCCACTCATTTGATTTCAAAGATAGATCAGATGGGGTAACCGTTACCGTTACGCTTGCTTGTTCATCGATTTTAGACTCCCATTTTTGTTCTGTATTAATAGCCTCCGAATTGTTCTCGTTCGGACTGGAAACAGGTTTTGGATTATAGAAAATAAGAAAACCTCCTATAAACGCAAGCGCTAATACAAATATTGTTATTGCTTTATTCATCCCGTTAGAAGTTTTCATACTTTTTGATATTGCTAAATTCCATTAGTTGGTGAACTTCTAACGGGATTCATGACTTTTTTTAAATTTAGTAATTCTGGTTACCATATACCCGATGCCAAATACATTTGAAGCAAGACCAACCCAGAAAAGCTCAATTTGATACTGCGCTACAAATGTGACGAGTCCTGTCACTCCGAGAATAGGCACCAGATTCACTAGATAGTGAGCACAACAAGATATCATGGCCGCTGTGGAGGTAGTTCCGGATACGCCGACCACCTTGCCCATGCCCTGGCCGCTATGCACCAGAGTTTTAATGTATTGATACAATCCAATCTGAATTCCGAAGCCTACTACCAAACTGATAATAAAATACCAAAAATCAGCGAACTGGCTTTGAGCAAAACTCCATCCGGAGACCAATGTGAGGATCGCAAAATAAACTCCGAGCAGGAGTGCGCTTGCAAGTGTTCCGTATAAAATTGATTTTGTGATTACCTTTTGAATGTTATTTAAGAATTAGCTGTTAATTTTAGTGGCAACAGTCGTCATGCTTATGTTCATCCTTTGCATCAAGCTGTTTTGCTGAAGCATTATGGACTTTTTCTTCTGCATCAGCATTGCCGTGTTTTCCGTGCCCTCTAAACATTATCCAGACATGTGTGACTACAAAGACACCTATAAGGATTGGCCAAAAATATCCGCCTCCTGATAACTTTCCTCCGCCCAGAAATAAAACACCTAACAGGATAAGACATGGAATCATCATCCACACCATTTCTTTATGTCCGCTATTATTATCTTTATTTTTATTGTCATTATTGCAACAGTGCATAGTGAGAATAATTAATCTTTTCTAATTAAGCTTGAATTGTGCATCCACACGAAATAGGAAGCGAAAATCCAAGCAAAGACGAACAGATCGACGGCACCGATGATGACTCCGCTAATGGTTCCCCAAGTAAAGCCGGGGAGTAACTCAAAGAGTGAGTGATGCAACTGTGCGGCTGTTCCGGTTATGAATGCACCGTAAATCAGACACGCAACATAAAAAACTCCCGTACCCAATACACATTTCCAACCGTATGATTTAAGTGATATTTTCATATTTTTTTGTTAATTATTAATTGGGTGATAATTAGTCTAATCTTTTTTAATAAACTTTTCCGGATCATTGATAAATTCAGTTTTGCATTTCTCGGAACAGAAATAATATTCTGTGCCTTCGTGTTCGAATGAGTGTCTGACATTTTCAATATCAAGCTCCATACCACACACTGGATCGAACACTTTTCTTGATGGATGGTTATTATCTTCCATAACTCTAAATTAATAATAAAATTTAAACTACATTATACTTTAAAAATCAGATTTAACTGCTCAAATCTTTTTTCTTCTCTTCGAATTCTCTTTTATCAATTTCGCCTTTTGCGTATCGCTCTTCAAGAATCTCGAGGGCTGATTTGCCGTGACGAGGCTTGTTCGAATTGTTTCTTCCACTTACTTCTTTCACGATCCAGACAATAAAGAGAATAATGGCGGTCCAAAAGATAATCATCATAATTCCTCCTCCCAAACCCCAGCCGAACATACTTCCATAATAATTTCCCATCATATTTTTTATTTATTTGATAATGCGTACAAGTCAACAAGTTCTTTAATGGCTTTGGCCTCCTGTTTTTTGTTATTGAGCATATGCTTTACATGACTACTAAGATGATTCGCCAAAAGAATTCTGTCCATACTTTTAAGCGAGAGTTGAATTGACCGAGACTGCGTTATCAAATTAACGCAGTACTTTTCTTCCTCTATCGCTTTTATCAAACCGTCCATCTGCCCGCGAATAATCTTGGCTCGATGAGTGGCTTTCTTTTTTAGCTTTTGATCTAACATAAGTTTATGAGTTTATAAGGTAATCTAGATTAATTATTATATCGACCTTTGCCTATACTCTATACTCCCATACCCTATTGGTCAAGGTAGACTTCTGTGGACAAGTTAGTCGAAGCGTAATTCAATTTTATCTTTGTCATGCATCACGTAATTCTCGTATTCCGTGTTTTCCTCGCCGTTTACGGTCATCTTCATGTTCGTACCGAATGAGTGCATATCCTTGCCCCAGTTTTTGAAAAACTGACCGAGCGTGGTGTCTTGCTTACGGGCAAGACCCTGAAATTCCATGTGCACAATGCCCTGGTTGCTGTCGTTGTGAGTATGGATCGGCTGATGAACGGCACCGATGCCGATGTTTTCCGGAATTTCTTGTTTCTCGCCTTTTATATAGATTGCAACTTCCGGATGCCAATGAAATGCACCGCGAGAAACAATATCTGATTCCGGAGTCTTGGGTGCTGACGTAACAAGCCAAACAAGACCTACGATGACCGCAACACCGAATGCACCCCATCCGATCCACCGGATAATTCTTTTTGTCTGGCGGCTTTGAATAGTCGCATCTTTTGCTTCCATTTTTTCCTGTCGTTTAAGTTCTTTAAGTTCTTTTTTAGTTAGTTGTATTTGTGGCTCCATGTTTTTGTTTGTTTAAATAGTAATTTTGCAGACAGCGGGATTTTGGATTTTCTTGGCGGTGAGATAGATTGAAACTGAAAGCAGAATCACTCCGAGAATGCCGAATTCTCCGCCACCCAGTGGTAGAAATGCCAATATTCCTGATGCGCCAACGAGCGAAAGTAAGCTGGTCAGGAGAAACGATCCACATGCGGCGCATCCCATGCCGATAACACCGCTTGTTATGCCAAAGAATCCCGTGGCAATTCCACTTTGTTCCACATCAGTAATTCTTCTACGCAAAAAGTAAACGAATATCGCCACGTTTATCCCAAAGAGAATGGCGATAGTGATGGTATATAAAGCGGACAACAGAGTGAAGTTAGTAACAATTGATCCTAGGAGACTGATCGGTAGATCAAGCTTTTGCGTAAGCGATATTCCCGGGTGCCCCATAACTTTCACAATCAATGAAATGTTTGGAAGCCATACAGCGAACGCAAACACTGCGAAGCTCGTGACGAGAGCAAGGAGTATGTATATTGGTTTTCGGAATACTTTTTGTAGAGCTTGAAATAACATGTCTATTTCCCTTGCAATGCAAGATCAATAAGTTGTTTTACCGAAGCATATGGTTGGGCACCGGAAAGAGGATATTTCTTACCATTTTTGTCGACTACAATGCTCCACGGTGTACCGTTACTGCCAGTTGCAGTAGCATTTTGAACATCAGCCTCAATGTGAGCGTCGTACTTTCCACTTGCGAGACAGGTATTAAACTCATTTACATCGAGACCAATTTCTCTTGCGATCTGCGGCAAGACAGTATCTACGTCGGTTTGATTGTTTGATGGCGTAAGTTCAAAGAACCGATCAGCGAACTTCCAAAATGCTTCGTTACCACCAAGCTCATTGGCACATTCTACAGCAACAGCTTCTTTCCGTGCTTTTACCGGATGAAGCTGATCTAGTGGAAAGTGCCTGTAAACCCATGCTACTTTTCCGTCCTTGCCGTATTCATCCATGACTTGCTTCATGGTATCGTGGAAACGTTTGCAGAACGGGCACTCAAAGTCCGAATACTCAACGATTTTGACTGGCGCGTTTGGATTACCGCGAATATGATCGCCAGCCGAAATTGCGGCCATTTGATCAAGATTACCGGTCTGTTGCGGTACTTGTTGCGGTTGCTGATTATTTACTGCAGTTGTTGACGCATTTTTTGATGTGCCAAGATATACTGCTCCCGCAATGAGGACTCCAGCGATTATTACTGATAACGGTAATGGAATATTTTTTATAAATTTTTTCATAATTAAGTTTAGAAATAAATAATACTAATAATAAAAATCTACCTGGTAGATAGATTATAAGAATTGGTAAAAGTTAGAAAACTTTTGAATTGATGATTCCTCGCGCAAAGGCGAGTTTCAAACCATTAAATAATTTAAGATTTGGGTTTTCTCTCTCATATAATTTATAACGAACCAGATATGAGTCAATAAAATCAAAACGGAATTTCAAGCGGCCAATGGCAAAAGTCATTGCTATTCCTAATATAAGCAAAATTAATATGTCAGTCATTTTTCGCGACGTAATCCATAAATTGTCCTTAATTGACTCAATGTACTTGGAAATACTTGCGTTGCAACACTTTTGCTGACTGCCTACTTGTGTTATCGCAACAAAACTCGTGTTATCGTGCATCGAGGCATGTTTGGTATATCCATTACAAACAAAACCAAAAACAAGAACTATTAAAATAATTGACATAACTGGAAATTCTAATATTTTTTTGACCCCCATTAATTGCATAATTGGGATTAATAATAAACGAATTCTGGTTTTTAGTAAAGAATTTTAACTTAAATCTTTTTTCTTTTCTTCAAATTCTTTTTTATCAATTTCTCCTTTGGCGTATCTCTCTTTCAAAATCTCAAGAGCTTTCTTGCTATCTGTTTCGTTTGTTTTATTATTACGAACAAGCCAAACGATGAAATAAATAATTACTGCCCAAAATAAAATCATCACAATACTACCACCAAAAAATCCCATCATATTTCCCATACCCCAACCTCCATAACCATTATATAATTCATACATCATATTTTTTAAGTTAATAATAATCTATTATTTTTCTCTTTTAATAATTTAAACTTCTTTATAATTTTTTACTTTTGATTCTTAATGAATTTGAGACCACTGATACCGATGACATCGCCATGGCAAAACCGGCAAATACGGGGTTCAAGAGCCATCCAAAGAGTGGATACAAAGCTCCGGCCGCGAGCGGTATGCCGACAATGTTGTAAATAAAAGCCCAGAACAGATTCTGTTTGATTCCTCTCATTGTGATTTTTGAAAGCTTGATTGCTTTAACAAGCTTTGAAATATCACCTCCAAGAAGCGTGATGCCGGCCGACTCTATTGCTACATCCGTTCCGGTCCCCATGGCGATGCCCACATCGGCTTGTGCAAGTGCGGGGGCATCGTTTACGCCGTCACCAGCCATTGCCACCACCCGGCCCTGCGACTGAAGCTCCTTTATCTTTTCGAGCTTGTCTTGCGGTAGCACGTGGGCCACAACGTCATCGATGCCGACAAGAGACCCTATGTACTTAGCGGCCTTTTCATCATCACCGGTAAGCATAACCACCTTAATACCAAGTTTGTGAAGATTTTTTATCGCTTCGATTGACTCTGCTTTTATTTCATCCGCAACCATCACAAAACCAAGCACTTTCTCCGATGTTGCAAGAATAACTGGTGTTTTACCCTGCGAAGTAAACACGTTGAGTCGTGTCGCATCAAAGGAGACTTTTAGATCACTTATGAGTTTTGCATTGCCGACAAAGTATTCCGTGCCATTAATTTTCCCCTTAAGCCCTTTACCTTGTATCCCTTCAAAATTCGTTGCTTCAGAGCTAAGGATGTTCTTCTCCTGTGCATAGTTTACGATCGCGTGGGCAATCGGATGTTCAGATTTCTTCTCAAGCGAGGCGAGTATTGATATGAGTTCCTCGTCTTTTTGATTTAAAAAATTTTGAATATCAACGAGAGTTGGCTTACCTTTGGTGATCGTTCCTGTTTTATCTACCACCACAGTATTTACCTTATGTAGTTTTTCAAGAGTCGCGGCATCTTTAATAAGAATGCCTTCTTTTGCCCCTTTGCCAACACCAACGATAATCGCCGTTGGTGTCGCGAGCCCGAGGGCGCACGGACAGGCAATGACCAGAATACCCACGAACGAGACGAGCCCGAATGACAGAGCTTGAGAAAATCCTAAATATTGCGATCCAATAATGAGCCATGCACCGAGCGAAAGAAAAGCTATACCCAGAACAATTGGCACAAATACTGATGAAATTTTGTCCGCGAGTGCCTGTATCGGAGCCTTGCTTCCTTGGGCTTCCTCAACCATCTGGATGATCTGGGCGAGCAGTGTTTCTGACCCGACTTTCGTTGCTTTAAATATAAATGAGCCACTGGTGTTGATTGTTCCGGAGACAACACTGTCTCCAATTTTTTTCTGCGCCGGCATCGGCTCTCCGGTGACCATAGATTCATCAACAAAAGAACTTCCGTCTGTTATGACGCCGTCCACCGGAATCTTTGCACCAGGCTTAACGATGATTAGATCGCCATGCTGGACGTCACCCACCGATATTTCTGTTTCTTTTCCTTCGCGAATCACTAAAGCAGTTTTGGCTTGCAAATTAAGAAGTTTTTCTATGGCGTCGCCTGTTTTTATTTTGGACCTGGCTTCCAAATATTTACCAAGGGCAATAAAGGTAATGACCACGATCGTCACATCGTAGTATTGATAATCAACATTTATAAAAGGTCGGAGTGTTTCCTCAAGGGCCGTAACGGCAAAGCTATATAAAAAGGCGGCGGTAGTTCCAATACCAATGAGCGTGTCCATGTTTGCCTTGCCGTATCGGAGGAATCTATAAAAACCAAGCAGGTAGGGCTTCCCGACGACAAAGAGTATATAGGTCGCAAAGAGAGGCAGGAGATGATGAAAAAACTCTTTTACCACATAACCCATTTCCGACACAAAGCCGTACTCCGCAAGAATATCCCAGCCCATGACAAAAGCGGCAAAAATCGCAATAGGGATGGCTGAAATCACTTTTATTTTCATATCCGCAACCTCAGCATGCTTTTCTTTTTTTGCTTGCCCGCCGAAATCTTGATGAAGGTGGGATTGATTAAGTCCCAAATGCGCCGCATGTTCGTCTGCTGACATACCCATTTCCTCGGCTGTAGCAGCAATCTCCAGAGAGTACCCGAACGGTTCAATATGTTTAGAAAGATCATGCGGATTTGTTTTTGAGGGGTCAAAAGAAACTTTGGCTTTTTCCGTGCCATAGTTTACTTCAGCTGATTGCACTCCGGGAATTTTTTTGAAAGTCTTCTCAATGATAGAGGAGCATGAAGCGCAATGCATGCCTTTTACTTTGTAGTTTTCCGTATGCATATTATTTATAGTGAGCTTGTCAAACTATTTTCTCTTCAGTTTATAGACTTTAATAATTTCTTCTTTGGCCTTTCTTGTTTGACCGGACTGCATCTGATGGAAAACACAATGTCCGAGATGGTTTTCAAGGAGCAAGTCTTCAACATTTGAAAGTCCTTGCTTTGTCGCGGAAGTTTGAGTAATAACATCGATACAGTAGGTATCGTTTTGGACCATTCTTTGAAGTCCGCGGACCTGACCTTCTAAAAGCTTGAGTCGGCGAATGACTTTTGCCTTATCTTTGTCGTTTATATATTTCATATATAACAAGTATACCCCCTAGGGGGTATCCTTGTCAAGAACACAAGTGGATAACTTTTTCCTATAATTTTTTAATCATATTTTAATGAATTTCCCCCCTTCTACCCATTAAAAGAGATATCATCTCTTCTTTCATAATTTGCGTATATAAGTTAAATTCTTCATCATCTAAATTTAGCTCTCTGATTGCTTTTCCAATGATAGCTTCACCATAATCTGGATCTAAATATATTTCTCCTGTTTCGTCAGATATCAAATTTTCTGGAGCTTCTCTTTTCATTAAGTTTATATAAGTTTTGGCGTCAAATTTTGCATGCATTTCAATTGAGTTGCGCCTTTCCAATGCTTCACTATTTGTTGAAAATCCTTCATTCATAAAATTTTTTTATTATTTTACCACATTGTCTTTAATAATTATTTTATCAAGAAATAAAGAAGAATTATTATTCCAAGTATTATTCTATAATAACCAAAGATTTTAAAATTATGTTTCTGCACAAAGTTTATCAAGAATTTTACGATAGCTAGTGCTACAAAAAAGGAGACAACAAAGCCAATCAATAAAATAAAAATTTGATTTAGATTGAGTGTTCCGTCATATTTCAATAAACTATAAGCAGAAGCGGCAAACATTGTTGGTATAGCCAAAAAGAAAGAAAATTCTGTAGAGACTACTCTAGATGCTCCTAAAACCATACCTCCCATTATAGTAGAAGCTGATCGCGAAACTCCGGGTATCATTGACAGGCACTGAATTAATCCAATAAAAAAAGCAGTTTTAAAACTCAAATCTCCAATTGAAACAATCTTGACGGTCTTTTTTTTGTCTTCAATAAATAAGATAATTAAACCTCCAATTAATAGAGATATTGCTACAACCCAAGGATTAAATAATTTTTCTTTAATAAAATCAGCAAAAAGAGCTCCAAAAAATATGGCTGGCAAGATTCCAACTATAGTTTTGTACCAAATATTTAAAGTTTCTTTATTTTTTATCTCATCTTTAGTAAATGGCCATAATTTTTTTATAAAATAAACCAAAACAGCAATGATAGCTCCAAGCTGAATAACAATATCAAATAGCACAGTAAAATCTTCATCAAAAGATATTATCTCATTTACAAGTATAAGATGTCCTGTAGATGAAATTGGTAAAAATTCGGTCAAACCTTCTACTACGCCCAATATTATGGCTTTTATTATTTCTAAAATATGCAATTCCATTAATTTTGATACAACAGCTTGCTCCGCGGGTTGGATTCGAACCAACGACCAATCGCTTAACAGGCGACTGCGCTACCGCTGCGCCACCGCGGAATGTTAGGATACACGAACTATTCTACCAAAAAAAGTTTAGTAAGCAAAGGGTTTAGATGAAAGACGAAAAAGTCAAAATATGTTAAAATAGATTACTTATGGGTAAAAAATTTGAAAAAGAAAAAATAGTCCAGATTCTTTTGGTGGTTGTTGTGGTATTGCTTGGGCTGTTTGGATACGGATTTTATAGATATTACAATCTTTCTAAAGATTTTTCAGAAACTAAAACGATTTTAATTGAGACCCAAAAAACTCTTGTTGAAACCAAAGACGAAGTTAGTTATTTGCTTGATAATTTAAATAAAGAACAAGATAAAAATAAAACTTTTGAAGATCAAATAGGGCAGATTGCAAACACGGTTGGCACTTTGGATAAACTTTCTAAGACAGACAAAGAGCTTTTACAAAAATATTCTAAAGTTTATTTTCTAAATGAAAATTATGTTCCTAATGGTCTTTCAGATATTCCAAAAGAATATCTTTTACAAAAAGAGAGAACTTTAAAAATTCATTCTAAAGTTTTGCCTTATTTAGAAGAGATGATTAAAGCAATGAGAGAAAATCAAACACCTATTGAAATAGTTTCTGCTTATCGTTCTTTTGGAGAACAATCTTCATTAAAAAATAATTATAATGTAGTTTATGGCGCTGGGGCCAATACTTTTTCGGCTGACCAAGGATATTCAGAACATCAACTTGGCACTGCCCTTGATTTGACTACAGAAAATTTAGGAGCGAATTTCACTGATTTTGGTGATACTAAAGCTTACCAGTGGCTTCTAGAAAATGCTTATAAATATGGATTTATACTTTCTTATCCTGAAGGAAATGATTATTACCAATTTGAACCTTGGCATTTTCGTTTTGTTGGCAAGAGTTTGGCTAAGAGATTGCACGAAGAGAAACAATTTTTTTATGATTTAAGCCAGCGCAATATAGACGCTTATCTCATAAATATTTTTGATTAAATTTTTTAGGATAAAAAGTTAAATACTGATAAACTTAATATGGATTTGTAAAATCCAGAAAAGAGGGGATATGGAAATCTTGGGTTGTTTGTTAATTGGGTTTTTGTTGGCTGAACTGGTCACAATGGTGACCACACTTTATCTGCACCGAAGCTCAACACATAAAAGTGTGAAATTTCACTTTTTTGTTGAATTTGTTTTTCAGCTAATTCTTTGGCTGATGACGGGGATAAACAGGAAAGAATGGGTAACGGTGCATTGGAAGCATCACTCAGATACTGACAGAAAAGGAGACCCACATAGCCCTGTTTTTTTGGGATTTTGGAGGGTGCAACTGGGGAATGTCTTGCTTTATAGGAAGGCCGCTAGGGATCCAGAAATAATGAAGCTTGGTGAGAAAGTGAATCTCTCGTGGGCAGAAAAAAATCTATTCACCTCACCTCTTCTCGGGCTTTCCATTGGGATTGGGACAGCTTGCTTGATATTTGGCTGGTGGCAAGGACTTTTAATTGCCTTGTTCCACACAGTCTTTTACTTGCAACTAAACTCTCTAGTGAATGCTTATTGCCATCTATGGGGATATCGAAATTTCCCCGAAGCCGACGCTTTCAATAGCAAGTGGGTGGCGTGGATTACCGGAGGAGAAGGTTTTCACAACAATCACCACAAAAAACCGGGAAGTCCAAAACTTTCTAACAAAAAATGGGAGTTTGATATGGGTTGGGCCATTATCGAAACTCTTGAGTTCTTTGGTTTGGCAGAAACAAAATAAGCAGCCCCTCACCTTGAGACATAGGTGAGGGCGTTTTATTTATTTTTTTAAAGGAGTATAATGGAGATATGAAGATAAATATAAAAGCAACAAATATTTCTCTTACTCCGGCTATATCGGAATATATAGAGAAAAAAATTAATACTTTAAATAAATTTTATAAAGAAGATGAAGAGATTATAATCAATGTAGAGGTAGGTAAAACCACAGAACATCACAAATCTGGAGATATTTTTAGAGCCGAGATTCACATCAGGCCTCGTGGCAATGAATATTACGCTTCAGCTGAAACAGAAGATTTATACGCTTCTATTGACCAAGTTAAAAACAACATTGTAAGAGAGCTCACTTCCACAAGAAAAAGAGCAATGAGATTAATTAGAAAAGGTGGGTCTGGTATAAAAAATATATTGAGAGGAGTATCAGATATTGGAGGCAAAAGTTGGAAAAGGATAAGGAATAAAAAATAACAATTTATTTTTGACCTTGCATAAAACTTTCATAAGACATTTCTTTTTTGCCTTCGGGGATTATTTTTAATATTTCAAGATTATTATCTTTTAGTTTTGCATCAGTTATGATTACTCTGATTTTTTTGTTGCCTCTCTCTGTATAAAAATAGGTTCCAGGCCAGTTTTCAAAAGCTTTTATTTTTAGAAAGTTTTTGTAAGGGTCATCTTTTAAATCTATTTCCCCATCTGCTTTTTCAATCTTGCCACATTCGGTCGCAAGACTCTCGTTTTGCATAATTGGGTCAATTGCGCCAATAAGCCACTCGGGTAAAATATGGGCAAAAAGTCTGGCTCCTTCGATAGCTAATTTTTTTTGAAGTTCTTTTTGTCCTAGTATTATCACCTCACCCCCCATCCCCCCTCTCCTTATTAAGGAGAGGGGGGCAGTGAGCATATTAGAGTTATCACTAGGTGTGGCGGGGGGTGAGGTTCTTTTTTGAATAATAATCGGTCCCGTATCCATCCCTTCGTCAATTTGCATTATAGTAACCCCGATATTTTTTTCGTCATTTAAAATTTGAGCTTGAATAGGGGAAGCTCCGCGATATTTAGGAAGAAGAGAGGGATGAATGTTTAAAGTTTTATGAACTGGTATATCAAATATTTCTCTTGGAATGATTTTGCCATAAGAAGCAACTAGAAATAAATCCCACTCGTCGCCATTTAAAAAATTTTCCAGATAATTTTTTGCTGGCTCTTCAAAAGGAGTACCATCTTTTTTTAAACTTCTTAAACTTTTTGGCTGATAGACTGGTATATTGTTTTTTTCAGCCCAGATTTTGGCTGGTGTAGGAGTAATGATGAGTTTTCGTCCTTTTGGTTTGTCTGGACTAGAGACTATTAGGCGGGGCAAAATGTTGTGTGTTTTTAATTCTTCTAAGACATAAACAGAAAATTCTGAAGTGCCAAAAAATATAAATTTCATAATTTTTTAATAAATAATAAAATAACACTTCCACTCACTTGTTATCACTGCTACGTGCTATGGACGTTCTCTCTGGTATTATTTCTTTTAAATTGATAGCTTTGTCAGTAAAAAGTATTCCATCTAAATGGTCGGTCTCGTGTTGAAAAGCTTGAGAGAGCAATCCTGAACCGCCAAAAGTAAAAAATTTTCCGTTTTCATCATAAGCTTTGATAAGGGTTTTTTCTGCTCTTTTTACTTTACCGTAGAGCCAACGGACAGAGAGACATCCTTCTTCGGCCAACATTTGTTTTTTTGAAGTTTTTAGTATTTTGGGGTTTATAAAAACCATATCTTTGTATATATTTTTTCCTTTTTTATCTTTTAAAATATTTTCGTTTTCTATTTTTGGTGTTTTATTTTGTATTTTTTCTTCATCCATTATTTCAAATATTTTTTTAGAGATGACAAAAATTCGCAAGTTTTCTCCTATTTGTGGCGCGGCGATAGCCACTCCGTCTTCTTCTGCGTTGAGAGCTTCTTTCATTTTTTTTAGTATTTCTTTTATTTTTGGTTTTTTAATATCGGAAATAGCTACTTCTTTAGAAGTT
>Ga0209542_10012466_pt1 | contig 14854 bp, 11 predicted proteins | sample RifCSPhighO2_01_FD_184028 | JGI IMG/M metagenome (GOLD analysis project Ga0209542, IMG submission 184028) | Soil microbial communities from Rifle, Colorado - Rifle CSP2_plank highO2_0.1 (SPAdes) (version 2) | ecosystem: Environmental > Terrestrial > Deep subsurface > Rock core/Sediment ...
TACTCCCGCAACAACATCCCCCGCAGGAACATCTTCGAGGACGAGGGAGCACGCCCCCACCATCACCCGTTCACCGAGAGTCACTCCTGGCAGGATCGTCGCATTCGTCCCAATGAAACACCCTGATCCAATGTGCACCGGTGCATGCATGGAGGGGAAATCCTTCTGTAGGGGATGGGAGTGAAATCCCACATTCGTATGAGTGAGTATGGTGACGCGCTCAGCAAGTGTCACATGATCGCCACAGTGAATTTCATCCGCACAATCAAACAAGCATTCCTCCGCAACGAAGCAGTGGTGACCAAGGGCAAACCCCTTCAAGCCGCGCCGATACAGATTAAAAAACGTGCAGGCGTGGATAATAGTCTCGCGACCAATTTTGGCTCCAAACACGCAGAGCAGTAATCGGCGGAGCGGAGGAGGGGTGAGTCCACACCGCAGGAGACTGTTTTGGAGTTGTCCCACGGCGAACTTGAACGCCTTCCTCATGCCAATTTCTCTCAGTGCATCAGACACAAGCCCTACGCTACCGCATCGCCTGCTCATCGTCTACGCATGGACGTACTGTAGACGCTCATTCTCCAGTGGAGACGGAGATTCCGAGGTATACCACCCTATGGTTCTCCGAATGCCATCCATAAACGGGACGGCTGGCTGCCAGCCAAGAGCACGCGTGGAGGAGGAATCAAGATCGTAGCGATGATCATTGCCAGGACGATCCTCAATGAACGTGAGGAAGCTCTCGGATTTTCCAAGTATTTTGAGTATTGTGCGTGCAACATCGATATTCCTCTTCTCATCATTGGAGGAAATATGGTAGATCGCCCCGTCCCTGCCATGCGCGAGAACGCACTCAAGAGCATCGGTGTGATCCGTCACGTAGATCCAATCCCGGGTATGAGTGCCATCACCATGAAGAGGAATAGGCTTATTCTTCAGTGCGTTCTGAATGACGATGGGGAAAAATTTTTCATCGGCCTGATGCGGTCCATAGTTATTGGTACAACGGGTAATCCGCACCCGCATGCCGTAGGTGTTCATTGCGGAGAGGAGCGCCAAATCTCCGGCAGCCTTGGTTGCCGCATAAGGATTGCCAGGATGGAGAGGACAATCCGGGGTGCACGGCGGTTCCGTGGGATGCCTCGTTCCGTACACTTCATCTGTGGATATATGGAGAAAGAGGAGATCGTGGATGCTTCGACACGCTTCGATGAGCGTATACACTCCACGAACATTCGTATGCACATGCGGCATGGCATCTTCGATGCTGCTCCCAACGTGCGACTCCGCCGCAAAATCAACAACAGTATCAATAACCTCCTCGGAGAGGATGCGACGTAGGAGCGGCAGATCTGTAATATCCCCATGGACGAACGTGAAATTATTCTTCACCGATGCAAGATACGCGAGATCTCCAGGATGAGTGAGAGCATCCAAAACGACCACATGATCCAAGGGGAATCGTTCCACATGACGCAGAACGAAATGCGATCCAATGAAGCCAGCGCCGCCTGTCACAAGTAAACGCATAGAGAGATCATACGAACTTCTGCTCTTCCCACATAGCGGAAAAAAGCCCTTTCCTCTCAAGAAGTTGATCGAGCGTCCCCTTCTCTGCGACCATTCCTCTGTCGAGCACCACGATTTGATCCGCATGCTTTATCGTCGAAAGCCGGTGTGCGATGACGATGCTGGTGCGACCGGTGATGGCAGCATCGATTGCCTCCTGAATGAGGCGCTCTGTGCGGCTGTCGAGTGCGCTTGTGGCTTCGTCGAGGAGGAGGATATCTGCATCTTTGAGGAGCGCGCGCGCGATTGCCATGCGCTGCTTCTCGCCGCCTGAAAGCTTCACTCCACGATCGCCGATCAGCGTCTCTGCACCCCCAGGGAGCGATTTCACATAGTCCGCAAGCCGTGCCCGTTCAATCACTTCCGCGAATTGCTTATCATTAATCGCTTCCATCCCGTACTCAATATTGGCACGTACCGTATCGTGCAGCAACAGAGTCTCCTGGCTGACGAGCGCCATATGATCCCTGAGTGATGCGATATCATAATCGCGAATGTCCGTAGAATCAAAAAAGAGCGAACCGGGGGGACAATCGTAGAATCGGAGCAGTAGATTGATCAGTGTTGTTTTTCCGGCGCCCGTGGGCCCCACGATCGCCGTCATCGAACCTCTTGGGATTTTGAATGAAAGATTCTGGAGTGCTGTCTTCCCTCCCGGGAACGTAAAGGTGAGATTGCGAAATTCAATCCCTTCTTTCAGTTCCACGAATTCCTTGGTACCGGACGGGACAAAGTATTTACCTTCATCTTCGAATACGCTCAATACTTCCTCAAGTGGCGCTTCTGAGGTCGCAAGCGAGCTCCTGAGCGTCGTGAGTGCGCCGAATTTCGTCGCGGCATTCACAATGAGGTAGAAGTACAGAATGAAGGAGGGGGCGGTACTCTGACCATCGCGCACCATCAGGTACAGCATTACTGAAAAGAGGAGGAGGATCGCGCAGAGCGTGAGAATTTCCTGAAGAGGCGCAATGAGGTGCTGGAGCGCGGTCCGCCGGTAATCAATCGCTACTTTGCGTTCACTGATCGCCTCATAGCGGCGGCGTTCCTCCTCCTGCATATTCGAGGATTGAACGAGCGGTATGGTAGAGAAAATTTCGATTGCTTTTTGATTGAGGGCACTCACGCTCTGCGCAATGGATCGTGAGAGATGTCGAATGCGCTCGATGATGTGTTGCACCACCACATGGAGTGCAATGAGGAGCGGCACGGCAAAAAGCGTTACCTTCCAGGAAATCGTCGTGAGGAGAACGAGGTAGGCTATGAGCGAAAAAAGCGCATTGATGTAACCGCCCATATTCAAGAGCGGCGTAAGCGACTGCTGCGCAAATTGCCAGATCACGACCGCATGGTGCCCCACGTGCGACTGATCGAAGTAGAGTTTCCCAAAGGAGAGATACCGGGCAAAAAGCAGGATGTGAAGGCGATGAGTGAGTTTGAGCCCGAAAGAGGAAACACTCAGGTACGAGACATACCTCAGTACCTGCTTCACAAACATCGCAACAATGAAGAACGAAATGAGCGCAACGAATAGCCATCGATCCGAAGAGAGAATGCTCTGCGGCAGGAATGCAACCACCGATCCAAGGACAGGCACTGCTTTGATGAAGCTGAAATCCATCGTAAAGAATCCCTGGAGAAGCGGGATCAGGAGCCCCATCCCCACGCCTTCGAATACGGCTGCAAGGAGCGAAAGGAAAATCGGAATCACGAAGATCGCCGGATGAGCGTTGATATGCCGAAAAAGTTTGAAAGTTTTGCGCAGTGTTCCAATACCTCCCGACCTCATAGGATTTCGCAAGAAAACGTAAACAAAGCTCTTCTATACTATACTATGTCCCCGTCTCAGAAACGTTTGTTCCTGGAGAAAATGACCTACCACCTCCCCCATACGACTCGGGAAGTACTGATCCTCGACACCCCCCACATGCGTGGGAGGGCGCTCGATCTTGGGGCGGGAACAGGGAAGTACAAAAAATACATCGTGCCGCATGTTCACAGTTACGTCGGATGCGACATGTTCCCGGGTGAGAATATTGACGTTGTGACCGATGTCCACGATCTCCCGTTCGAAGACGACTCCTTCGATACGGTCGTCTGCACGCAGGTACTGGAACATGTAGAACGCCCGTGGGAAGTCGTTGCGGAAATCGCACGCGTCCTTGCTCCCGGGGGGCGCTGTATCCTCACCACCCCATTCCTCGAGTCGTACCATGCCGTTCCCCACGATTACTTCCGCTACACAACTGAGGGCGGCGAGAGCCTTTTTAAGAATGTGGGAATGAACATCATAAAATTAGAAAAGTATGGAGGCGTCGGAGTCGTGCTCGCGGAGATGTGGAAATTTGCATTCTGCAGCCCGCACGACTACACGCATCCGGGATTCTTTCGCCGCAACATCTACCGGGTGGTACACAAACTTCTCTGCACAATCAGCAATCATCCAAATGAGAAATCCCTCATGTACGCGAACATCCATATCGTCGCGGAAAAGCCCGCGCTCGTATGAAAATCCTCCTCCTCAATGATGATTTCACAGGGCTGAAGGATACTGCGTTTGACGGTGAACCGCGCGGACGCGGTGGCGCAGCCATCGTCGTTGCTTCTCTCGCCGAAGAATACGCTCGCGCCGGGCACACCGTAGAAGTACTCACTACCCATCAGAGTGATCCGCAGAGCATCGTCGAAGAGAGAACATCTCACGTCTGTGTGACAAGTCTTCCGATCCGCTATCCAAAGCGCCTGCGCCATTACCTCACCCTCTGGAATCCCAAAGCTTCGCGATTGATCTCTGCATTCCTTAAAGCAAATGGACCATTCGATGCAGTCCATGTTCACAATGTTCATTCCTTCCTCACCTACAATGCGATTCCTCTCGTTCGACAGTACTCCCGGAATGTGATCATCACATTCCACGATGCGATGAGCGTTGCCTATGGAAGAATCGGTACTCCACAGTACCTTGAGAAAAATGATCCCCATCTCACTATCCTCGATCATGTGCGCCTCGCAGGGCGATCGTACAATCCGCTCCGTAATTCCATCATTCGCAGGATGCTCCGCTCTGCAACGACTAAAATCTCGGTAAGCAGAGCACTCAGAGAGGCACTCGAAAAGAACGGTGTTGTAGTGGATGCAGTGATTCATAATGGAATTACCGCTTTGGATGGGGATGCCCTGGAAAAACGTACGCAGGAGCTGAGGCGTATGTGGAATGTAGAAGGAAAATCTGTGCTCTTCCTTGGTGGGAGACTGAGGAAGGAGAAGGGAGTGCTCCATGCATTCGAGGCTCTGCGCATGGTGAGAGAAACACATCCCAATACCGTTCTCCTCCTCGTTGGTGCAAGAAGTGATGCAGAAGTGCTCCTTAGGAATTATCCTCACGCGGATGTCATCCAGAGTTACATCATCATTACCGATTGGATTCCTCAGTCCGATGTTCGTGCAGCGCTTTGGCTCTCCGATATTTGCCTCACACCGTCGGTGTACCTGGATCCCTTCGTCCTCGTGAATGTGGAGGCAATGTCCGCGGGGAAACCCGTCATCGGAACGCGCTTTGGAGGAACACACGAAATCGTGGAGAACGGCAAAACCGGCTTCATCATTGATCCGAGGAATGCCGGGGAGTTCGCCAAAGCCATTACAAAACTTCTGGATGATCCTGATCTCCGTCAGCGTATGGGAAATGCAGGAAGAGAGCGCGTACAAAAAAACTTCTCCCTCACAAAGCAGGTACAGCAATACCTGGATCTCCTCTCGAGGGAGTGATCATTGCTATACTCTGCTCTATGTCGAAGCTCTCCATTTTTTCCGATCTCATTGCTTTCCTCCGCATCCGAAAGAAGTGGTGGCTCCTCCCGCTCGCGTTCTTGATTGTGCTGCTTGGCATTATCCTCATCTTCGCACAGGGATCACCACTCGCACCATTCATCTATACTGTGTTTTGATGGAGGTTCCCCTACCACTGCGATTCCTGTGGAAAGGCTGGATGGGATTCAGCCATATTCTTGGCATGGTGATGAGTACGATCATCCTCACTGCTCTTTGGATCGTGGGGTTTGGGATCTATGCCATCATTCTTAAGATCATCTTGCTTCCATCCCGATTTTGGAAAGAGCCGGATTCCTTTTGGATTATGGTGAAGCAAGACCCAATCGAAAATATGCGATACCCATTTTAGAGCATGCCAAGCCCCAGCCCCAGCCCACACCCCGTCTATATCCTCGGCATTTCCTGCTTCTACCACGATAGCGCCGCCGTGCTCTTGAAGAATGGCGAGATCGTGTTCGCAGCGCAGGAAGAACGTTTCACGAGGAAGAAGCACGATGAATCGTTTCCACATAATGCAATTGAACACGCGCTGAAGAGAGAGAAAATTGCAATGGAGGATATCGCAGCTGTTGGTTTCTACGAGAAACCCTTCCTCAAATTCTTCGATCGCATACTCACAACGTTCTTTAAGACATGGCCCTTTGGGTACGTGCAGTACCTTAAGGCGATGCAGAGCTGGATGAAGGAGAAGCTCTGGATCCCGCATCTCCTCCGCAAAGAACTTCGCTACAAGGGTCCGCTCTTCTACGTACAGCATCATGAATCCCATGCGGCATCGAGCTACTTCTGCTCGGGATTTAAGGATGCCGCAATTGTTACCGTGGATGGTGTTGGCGAATGGGCAACAACCACGATTGGCAAGGGCAAAGGGAATGATTTTCAGTTACTCAAAGAAATCCACTACCCCCATTCGCTCGGTCTCCTCTACTCTGCAATCACCTACTACCTTGGCTTTAAGGTAAATAGTGCGGAGTACAAGGTGATGGGCCTTGCGCCATACGGGAAACCAAAATACCTCGAAGTGATGCGGAAACTGATCGATGTGAAGCAGGATGGAAGTTTTGGATTGCATATGAAGTACTTCACCTTCGAGCGTGGTATGCGGATGACCGGGCACACGCTTGAGAAGTTACTCGGAGAACCACGCAGGAAACCGGAATCCCCTCTCACAGAATTCCACAAGGATATCGCGCGATCGCTCCAGGATCTCACGGAGGAAGTGATGATGAAGATCGTGCAACATACAAAAAAGCTCACCCAAAGTGAAAATCTTTGTTTAGCAGGAGGAGTAGCCTTGAATTGTGTCGCGAATGGAAAGATTCTCCGCTCAGGGCTCTTCAAAGATATCTTCATCCAGCCCGCAGCAGGCGATGCAGGAGGAGCGCTTGGCGTGGCGCTTGCGATTTGGTATAGAAAATTTGGTAACGTCGTAGAGACGCCTCCTTCGACAGGCTCAGGACAGGCTAGGGCGTCTCAAAAAGGACCAACAAAGATGTCACATGCCTTCCTCGGCAATGAATACACTGATGATGAGATCAAACATGCAATCGAACACGTAGGGGCCCTTCGACAGAGCTCAGGACAGGCTCTGCATGCAACGCCCCTACCCTACGAAAGATTGAATGACACTGATCTCATTCAAAATGTCGCAGCTCTCCTCGAAGGAACAAACGTCATCGGCTGGTTCCAGGGACGCATGGAATTTGGACCACGATCTCTTGGAAATCGCTCAATCATCGCAGATGCAAGGAACAAGGAGAACTGGCAGAAGGTGAATCTCAAAATCAAATTCCGCGAATCCTTCCGACCGTTCGCACCCACGGTGCTTGAGGAACGTGTCTCGGAGTATTTTGAGCTCGATCGAGAGAGTCCTTACATGCTCCTCGTAGCAGATACCAAACCAGAGAAGCGAAAAGAAATCCCCGCAGTCACCCATGTGGATGGTTCTGCACGCATCCAGACCATTCGTAGAGATCAAAATCCGCGCTACTACGATCTCCTCAAGGCATTCGAAGCAAAGACCGGTTGCCCTGTGATCATCAATACTTCCTTCAATATCCGCGGCGAGCCGATTGTGGAATCACCGGAAGACGCGATCCGTTGCTTCCTTGGCACAGATATGGATTACCTCGTTCTTGGAAACTATCTCCTCAAAAAATCAGAGGTTCCAAAGGAGCTTATCCCCACGCGGGAGAAGTATTTGAAGGAATTTGCGCTCGATTAAAGTATTATACTATTCAACTGAATAGTATAATGCCATGTTCTTTAAGGAGCTGGACCAGTTTCTCCACGTTTTCCTCCACACTCTCCCCTGCGGTATCGAGAGTGAGATCAGCATCCATTGGCTTCTCGTAAGCGCTCGAAACCCCGGGCACATCCATGCCGCCCTTCTGCGACTCAGCCTCGTAGAGACCTTTGGCATGACGCTTCTTGCACTCTTCGAGTGGTGCATCACAGTGAATAAGGAGGAATCGATCGGATCCAATGAGTGCACGGGCATTCGCGCGGATTTCCTCCGTGGGAGCAATGAGAGCTGAGAGCGCGATGATGCCGCTATCATTGAGGAGCTTCGCTACTTCCATCGTGCGCCGCACATTCTCCGAACGATCAAGAGAGGTGAACCCAAGATCTCTATTGAGACCCATCCGCATATTCTCCCCATCGAGCACCATCGCAATATTCCCTCCGGAGAAGAGTCGCTGCTCCAGGGCATGTGCAATTGTTGATTTTCCAGAGCCAGAGAACCCCGAGAAGAGGAGAGTGACTGGTTTCTGGTGCCAATTCTCGACCCGCTCCTCTACAGTAATCTCACCTTTCTCTTTCTGAAGGGTCCTGCTCGTTGGCTCCTTCTCCCAGTGCGTTCCATCTTCTAACTTTCGATCGAGGATCATGCCGGCGCCGACCGTGTGATTCGTCACGCGATCGATCAAGATGAATGATCCCATCGTACGGTTTCGCTTGTAACTATCGCAGGGAACTTTCTGATGGAGGTGAAGACCCACTCTCCCTATCGCATTGAGTGGGAGAGATTGCGCCTGCCTCCTATGGTGCGTGTTCACATCGAGCTCGTACCGGATGAATTCGATCACTCCTTTTGTCTCCATACGTCCAAGGCGTACGACGTACTCGGTCTTTGGCTCCAGTGGCTCCTCTCCAAAGGAAATGATGATAGCCTCCAAGTGATCCTCGAACGTTGGAACATTGTTCGGGTGCGCGAGCACATCTCCGCGCGAAATATCAAGCTCATCAGTGAGTGTGAGTGTGATCGCCTGACCTGCGAACGCTTCGGGGAGAGCCCCCTCGTAGGTATCGATGCGACGGATGCGTGAGTGCTTCCGTGAGGGGAAGATGATGACCTCGTCCCCCGGTCGCACGGTGCCAGAGCTCACCGTTCCGGCATACCCTCGGTACGAGGCATCGGGGCGCGAAACGAGCTGCACGGGAAAACGGAAATCGATCAGGTTTCTATCCGAAGCGATGTGTACGTTCTCGAGGAGGTAGAGGAGTGTCGCTCCCTGATACCAGAGGCACGCCTCACTCGCATGCACCACATTTGCACCGGTGAGTGCCGAGAGCGGGATGAAGTGGAGATCCGTGCAATCGAGTCGCGTTGCAAACTCAGTGAACTCGCTCCGTATCCTTTCGAAGACACGCTCATCATAGGAAACCACATCCATCTTATTCACCGCCACAATGACGTGGCGCACACCGCAGAGCGAGATGATGGTGCTATGGCGGCGCGTCTGCTCCGTGATGCCTTTGGTTGCATCCACGAGTACGAGCGCCATATCCGCGGATGATGCGGCTGTTGCCATGTTGCGCGTGTACTGGGTATGCCCCGGGACATCCGCAAGGATGAATTTTCGCTTCTTCGTGAAGAAGTATCGATGCGCGACATCAATCGTGATCCCCTGCTCTCGTTCCGCCTGCAACCCATCGAGGAGAAGAGCAGGATCTATGCCACCACCCGTCGTACCGTAGGTCTTGGAATCGGCTTCCAAAGAGGCAAGAACATCGGAGGCGAGGAGTCCGGCATCAAGCAGAAGTCTCCCAATGAGTGTGCTCTTGCCATCATCCACATTGCCGCACGTGAGGAGTCGCACGAGCTCCTTCTCTTCGTGAGCGGTGAGGAAGTCTTGAATATCTGCCGGTGAGGAGAGGTTGGCGAGTGACATAGAAATTAAAAATATCCTTCGCGCTTCTTCTGTTCCATCGAAGCCACTTGATCGGAATCAATCAAGCGATCACGACGCTCGGAAGTTTCGGCATTGAGGAGCTCGATGAGAATATCGTTGAGCGTGGTGGCATTCGATTCCACAGCACCGGAGAGTGGGTAGCAACCAAGTGTGCGGAAGCGCACCATCCGCTCCTCTGGTTTTTCGTTTTTTTCGAGCGGGAACCGATCGTCATCCACCATGATGAGTGTGTTACCGCGCTTCACAACGGGCCTTGGTGCCGCAAAGTAGAGCGGGACCACTGGAATTTGTTCGAGGAGGATGTAGTGCCACACATCAAACTCTGTCCAGTTACTTAAGGGGAATATGCGCATACTCTCGCCCTTATGAATGCGCGTGTTCCAGAGTCGCCAGAGTTCTGGTCTCTGGTTCTTTGGATCCCACCTGTGGTTTGGATCCCGGAAGGAGAACATGCGCTCCTTGGCACGTGATCGCTCCTCATCGCGTCTGGCTCCGCCGATTGCTGCATCGAATTCATACTTCCTGAGTGCCTGCTTTAAGGCTTCGGTCTTCATGATATCGGTGTAGACCGCGCTCCCGTGCGTGAATGGGGAGACTCCCTTCTTCAATCCTTCCTCATTCGTGTGCACAATGAGCTCCCACCCGAGCGTCTTCTTTATGAAGGAATCGCGGAAGGCGATCATCTCCTTAAACTTGTAGGTCGTATCGATGTGGAGAATGGGGAAAGGCGGCTTCCCCGGGTGAAACGCTTTGCGCGTGAGGTGTGCGAGGACCGAGGAATCCTTGCCAATCGAGTACATGAGCACAGGCTTCCGAAACGCTGCTGCGGTTTCCCGCAGAATCTCGATGCTTTCGGCTTCGAGCTCCCGGAGATGGGTGAGCGTATACGAGGACATGCAGTGGCAAAACATAGCAGGAACCACCTTTTTACGAAAGAAGAAGGAGACTGTTTTAGCCTCATTCCATTACACTGGAAGCAATGCAGCGACGGGAATGGCTCATCGGCATTGGTCTCCTCACGGCGACAACACTCCTCTTCTTCGGCGGGATCGAAGGGGCTCTGCGCCTCTCCGGCCTCGTGAAGATGAAGGATTACACACCGCCGATTTACGAGAGGAACAATAATCCAAAGATTAGTTATCAACTGAAACCAAACATGCGAGAACGCGCATTCCGAAACATCATGACGACGAATAGCCTCGGATTCCGTTCACCCGAGCGTGATCCTGCAAAACCACTGATCGCGCTCGTCGGCGATTCCATTACATTTGGCTACGGAGTCGCAGACGATGAAACCCTCGCTGCACATCTTCAAACATTCCTCCCGAATTTTGATATCCAGAACGCAGGGGTACCGGGGTATAACATCCGACAGGAAGCGGCCCTCTACAAAGAGAAGATTGCGCCTTTGAACCCCGAAGCGCTCGTCCTCATTTTCTACTGGCATGATGACGATCTCCACACATCATTCCTGGATGAGGAGAATGTCCTGAGACCAGAGGGATGGACAAAGTCTCCGAGAGTCTGCCAGCCATTCACGCGGGGAATCTTAAAGTTCACACCTGGTCAGTGCTTCCTCGATCGGCACAGCGCGCTCTTCCGTGGACTCCGGGAATTCGTGAATACGCGATCTGCGTTCCGCGAGCGCAACCGTTTGAGAGAGGAACCAAAATCCAAAGCATCGGAACCAAAGAAAAGTGCTATCGATCTCCCGACCTACAAGCAGGAGTTGAGGGAACTTTCGCGCATTGCCCCGCAGAAGCGCCTCTTTGTGATTTGGCCGGATGCAGCGGATCTACAAACGGAAGCGCGGCTGGAACTCCGGCGCGTGGCAGAATCACAAGGTTTTACAGTCCTCGATCTCATGGAACATTTTGGGAATAGCATGGAATCGCTCTCGTGGGATTACATCCATCCGAATGCACAGAGTATTGCGAAAGCGGCGGCAATCATCGAGGATGCTCTCACTCCCCTGCTTCAGGAATGAAAAAAGCTCCTCTCCTCCTCGCGATCAGCATTTCCCTCTTCGCTGGAATTTTCTTCGCTCTCCTCCCCTCGCGCTTGGCTATGCCGATGACGCAGACTTTTAGTAACGATGCCGTCAGTTACCACGAAGGAGCAATCCACATCGCACGCTCAGGCTTTTATTCACGGGATGGCGTCACGCCGACTGCGGGTCGAGAGCCCGGCTACAGCTTCTTCCTTGCCGGGATCTACAAAATCTTTGGAGAGGGGAACCGCACAGCAATCTACATCGCACAGGCTCTTCTGCACCTTGTGGCGACACTCTTTTTCTTTTCGGAATTTCGGCGCGTTGCCGGAGAGCGAACTGCACTCATGGCCGCGGGATTCCTGCTTTTGCTGCCCGGAATCTTCCATGGATTTTTTACGGTTTACCGCGAAAGCCTGGCGCTCTCACTCTTTCTTCTCACTATTGCCTCCGTCTTTCGGACTCAACGAACTATGAAAGTATGGAACGTCGTACTTTCCGGAATGCTTTTTGGAATCCTGATTCTCACTTACATCCCCCTCATGTTCTTCCCGTTCTTTATGGGAGCGGGGCTTTGGTACATGCGCTTCAAGAAACAGGATATCGCGATCATTATCATTCTCCCTCTCCTCTTTCTCTTGGGATGGGGCATCCGGAATGATATTCACGGGGAGTGGCAGCTCCTCAATCCTTTCCGTTCTGCGGGAACGTGGCGCATGCGCGCGATCCACGCGGAGATGCAGGACCCTCTTGATCCCCTCCGCTGCCTTTACAGCGAATACATCAGCCACGATCGTTCCACGGTTCCAAAGGGACTCTGCCATCCGGAAGATGTTCTGGAAGTCGAATGGGTAGAACCCTTCCCAGAAACCATTCCGAAGGTCCGCGCTCTCGAGCGCGAAGCAAAACGCCGCATTCTTCATCATCTCCCGATGTATCTGTGGGGATCCTCGGTGTGGAGTATCGAGTACCATCTCCCATTCCTCAATGGCTGGGGCTTTACCTATAACCTGCTTGAATCTCTCGGTGCGCTCTTAATCTACATTGGCTGCGGCGCATTCCTCCTGCGTGCGAAAAAATTCTGGAAGCGCGAATACATTCTCTTTATCCTCCCCATTCTCTACGGCACGACGCTCTTCTCGCTGACGCAGGCACTGCCACGGTATCGTGTGCCGATCATCTTCTGTTATATCGCGATTTCGGCGATTGGATATGCGTCAGTGAAGAGAGAAAAAGCTTCACCTCGTACGTAGGGGCGCCGCGCTGCGGCGCCCAAGCCCAGTGGAAACAAATTCTCTTCAGGGCGCGCCAGCGGCACGCCCCTACACACATCACAATATCTTTTTCCACCCCTCATACGTTCTCGCGAGCCCCTCTGTGAGAGGAACCCACGGAAAATTCTTAAGAATCGGATGGAGCGGAAACGCGGGGAACTCCTTCTGTCCTGTTGGTTTCGAGGTATCACACACGATCGGGAGATCCGGATTCACGATGTCTCGAATTATTTCTGCAAGTTCCTTGATCGAAACAATCTCCGGCGGAGCGATGTATTGAACGCCGGTCACATTGTTCTCAAGGAGAGTGAAGAGGGCTTTGATCACATCATCAACGAAAACAAATGATCTTTTTTGCATGCCATCGCCCCAGAGCTTGAGTTCGTCCTTGTGTGTGTGCGCCTTATAGATGAGCGAGGGGATCGCATTACTATCCTCCGCAAAGCGATCGAACGCCCCATAGATGCCAACCGGCCGGAGAATAAGGAGAGGGATACTGCGTTCTTGTGAGAGCTCACTCCACAGAAGTTCCGCAGCAGCTTTCCCCGCAACATACCCGTCGGGTTCCTCCGCATGCAGGATCTCATCGAGGGAGAGATTGGGGGGGATATTGGCCGTGCCCATGAAGATCATGCGCTCCACCGAAGGTTCGTAGCGGATCGCTTCGGTCAGGGTTTCGCTCATAAGGATATTACCCTTCATGAAGAACTCTGGATCTTTGTGGTGCGCTGCAACATTCTTGCGGAATGAAGCTGCATGAATCACGACTTGGATATTCTTCACCAGCTTTTCGCAGAATGCGTCTTCCTGCAGATCTCCTTCAATCCACTCGATATTTGGATGCTGGAATCGACTGGCACTTCCCGTTCCTTCTTTGCGATAGGAAGCTCGTACCATTGCACCGCGTGCGGAGAGCTCTTCGATCAAGCACCGCCCGACAATGCCGGTGCCGCCGGTGACGAGGACGTGTTTGCTTTTCATATTCACAGTCTACCCAATATGTCATGCTGAGCGGAATCCGAGCATCCGTTTAGGATGCGAAGGATGGAGTCGAAGCAGCCGTACATATCACTATTGTCAACCTTGCGACGTTCTTCGACTTCGCGGCTTGTATCCTGAACGGATACAAGCCGCTCCGCTCAGCATGACATAATTACTGCTTTTTTGTACGGATTGGCAGAAGCGTCACCAATGTCTGCAACCCAAACTTCACGGAGCCGAAGAATGAGAGCGACGACCTTTCATCGTGGTAACTCGTTGGGATGGGAATTTCGACGATCTTGAGGTGATGCCTCACCGCATGCGCGATGATCTGGGAATCGAATGCAAAGTCGTTGGAAAAACTTTCGAACGGCACCGCATTGAGGAGTGCTCTGCTATATGCACGATAGCCTGTGTGGAACTCAGAGAGCTTGATCCCGAATGCCCACGTTTGGAGGATGCTTAAAAACCTGTTCCCAAGGTATCGCCACCAGTGCATTCCTGCTTTCCTCGGATCTCCATTGAGGAAGCGGGACCCAAGCACCATATCGGCATGACCCTCGAGAATAGGAGCCACAATCTCAGGGGCAACTTTCGGATCATATTGAAAATCCGAGTGGATCATCACTACAGCATCCGCCCCATGATTGAGCGCTGTCCGATACCCTGTTTTTTGGCTCGCGCCGTAGCCGCGATTCCGCTCGTGATTGATGACGGTGAGCCCTGGAATGCGCTCCGCAATCTCGCGTGTTCGATCGGTACTCGCATTATTCACGAGAATCACCTCCTGCACGGCTCCTTTCGGGATCGCATCGAATGTCTTCTGCACAGTGCGCTCGCTATTAAAAGCCGGCATGACGGCGATGACTTTCATGGGCGCAATAGTAGCAGGAACCGGATCAACGCCAAAATGTCGGGAGATTCTGAGAACAGGTAGGCTGGGGGCATGACCACCCCTTCCCACCCCTCCTTTCAACAACTGCTGGAATTTGCCTTCCCGAAAGAACTTCTGGAGG
>Ga0209542_10012467_pt1 | contig 14852 bp, 17 predicted proteins | sample RifCSPhighO2_01_FD_184028 | JGI IMG/M metagenome (GOLD analysis project Ga0209542, IMG submission 184028) | Soil microbial communities from Rifle, Colorado - Rifle CSP2_plank highO2_0.1 (SPAdes) (version 2) | ecosystem: Environmental > Terrestrial > Deep subsurface > Rock core/Sediment ...
CATCCATCACGAAATGTCGCTCCATCAGACTTTCGTCCATTGTGGAAGATTCTCGACTGCAGCCTCCCGTAGGAGTATGGCCCGTGTCGCAGTGCCATTCTTGGGGGTCGCGCTCTCACGCCCCCTATCCGTCATAGCCTTGGTGAGCCATTACCTCACCAACAAGCTGATAGACCGCAGACCATTCCAAAAGCCACTTGCGTGTTTACTCTTGCGAGACTATGGGAAATTACCCCGCCTTTCGACGAGCTATGCCCCACTTTTGGGTATGTATCTACGTGTTACTAAGCCGTTCGCCGCTGTCGCTCATGCCTCGCTATGCTCGGCAATCGCTAAATGCAAAACGCAAAGACCAAATATCAAAATTTTGGAGTCGCACCACGGCGCGACGATTATAATATCAAGAATTTTTATTGAAAATTCTTGATTCCTTAATTTTGCGTTTTGATTTTTGATTTTTGAATTTAGGGAGTTTTGCCAAACGCAGTGAGGCACAAACGACCGCTCGACTTGCATGCCGGTATCCACATTTCCAGCGTTCACCCTGAGCTAGGATCAAACTCTCAAATAATATTGTCAGTTAAAGTACTGACGGACTTATTCGAAACAACTTTAAAAAACTAATTGAGCTTCTGCGAAATTATCCACGCCTTCTATGCAGTCCAAAAATCTATTATCAAATATATCAACCAAATTGAGTTATTAGTTTAATCTGTGAAATTTAGACGGCTTAGAAGGCGGGGTTCTCACTTCGCTCGAACTTACCTTCCCCAAAATTAGTAGCATGGTTGCACTAAATTGGGATACTATATTTATATTCTATGTATTCTGAATGAATATTCTCGATAAAAATTTAAAGTGAATTTTTATACGGGATCCCGTATCAATTTAAAATTTAATTTTTAAATTTATCGGGACAAAATAGTTATTTTTTAATTTACTTTCCTTTCTATCCTCTCTGAAAAAAACACCCGCGAAAGCCTTAAATTGTTTTTAAAACTTTCGCGGATATTTTCAAAACTAATTAAGTTTTATAAAATATATTTGATTTCAGTTTTTAAATTATCAATCTATTAAGATTTTATTAATAAAATCTTAATACCTAATTATTATAAACTAGAAATTGGTAATTAAAAATTAGTTATAATTGTATTCTATTCGAAATAAAACCAATGTCAATAGTCTAAAGATCAATGGGTGAATAAGAAAGCGGGATAGCTAGGATTTCACGAGCTCTATTTAACTCTGGTCAGACCTTACATACATTAAAATCTTGCATTCCGCGATACGCACATCGTATTCTTATTTGTATTTTTCTCGATTCTCTTTATTTTCAAAGTAATATAACACAAAACTACCAGGTGCTTCAAATATATCAAATGACCAATTGCTCATCTTTTTTATTCTCGTATTTTCGTATTGGAAACTATTAACCTTTTCAAGTATTTGCTTAAGTTCATTTCTGTTTTCTTCTACAAGACCTTCTATAGCCTTAACAAATTTTTCACCCTGTTGATTAAAAATTCGCTTTTCTAAATCTCTCCCCTTGAAATAACCAGAAATCATATTAATCAATCTAACTATTCTGTAAGTTTCTACAATCTTCCTCTCGAAATCCATATCTTCTATAGCTCCACTTTCTGAAATAATTTGTTCATCTGGAGCTTTTCTAATTGGATCTTTATCAAAATTTATTTCATTTGGAACTTTTTCAGGCATAAAATTTAATTTATATTAAATGGACTGCCTCAAATAGTTAACCCTATCCATACAACTTATTGTGATTTGCAATGGTTAAAAATAAAACAGTATTTTTATCAATTTGCTCATAGATAGCCCTTATATCACCCGTCACATTAATACTTCTCATATCCTTTAATTTCCCACTTAGTTTATGGTTATTAAGAATAATGTGGCGGGGGTTTTGAAAAAAAATGTCAAGCCGCTTGAAAAATTGTTCTTGATGTTTTTTGGGCAACGATTTTAATTCTTTTTTAAAATCCCGGTGAAAATCAGCTTTCATACCGGATTATTTGGATAAAAGAATTTTTCTAGCCTGAGCCGTAGATTCAAACCGATAAGCAGTTTTTCTATTTTCGTGATACTGACGACTTCTCTTTAATAACTTTTTTTCAATTTCAGGCTTTATTACAGGATCAAGGAAAACGGAAAATTCACGGGTACGAATAAACTCACGTAAATGGACGTTTACAATAGTCGAAAGAGGAAGCCCCATTTCAGCCGCTATCTGCTGAGCCTTTTCTTTTTCAGCTTTATCTACCTTAATATTTAAAATAGTTTTCATATTTAGTATAGTATCTAAAGTATATACAATAGTTATACTATAATCTTACGTTATAAGAAAGTCGCTGTCAATAGCACATATCGTTTTTGTCGCACAATGAGCCACTCCCGGAAGTTGCATCCGGAACCTACGGTTTACAAAACCGTTGCTCTGCTGTTGAGCTAGAGTGGCAAAATTTACTTCCTCTTTTTCACTTCTTTATCCAACTCCTGCGCTTTTTTTCTGATACCATGCAAAAGAACGTCAACTTTTCTTTCTATTTTTAAAATCCAGACTCTAAATTTAGAAAGTAGTTTATGCAGTAACATTTGTTTTTCAAAAAAGTGAAAGTAGTTATACTTTATCTTTTTTTCTATATTCAAAATGAATTCATTTTTTTTGAATCCATGGTGCCCATTTTTAGGAAGACCAGATAATATTGGTATTTTTTTATATAAAATAAAAAAAATTCCTAAAAGAGATCCTGTTAAAATAATGAATGCAATAAGTTGAATCACGTGAAACGAGAAATTAGAAGTTAGAAAGTAGAAAGTAGAATTTTGACGTTTCATATTCTATTTTCTAAATTCTATTTTCTATTTTCTAAATTATATTTCGTATCTTGCAAAGCGTTTAATCTCTATATTCTCTCCTACTTTTGCAATAGTATCCTCAACTAAATTTTTAATTGTTTTTGAATCATCTTTTACCCAAGACTGGCTTAATAGAGAAACAGCCTCTTTATATTTATTTAATTTTCCTTCAATAATTTGTTTTATAATATTTTCTGGTTTTCCAGAACCAACAGTTTGTTCCTTGTAAATTTTTTCTTCGCCGTCTAAAAATTCTTCTGGAATACTGCTTTTAGAAACATACAAAGGCTTCATAGCTGCAATTTGCAAACAAATTTCATGAGCTAAATTTTTAAACTCAGGTGACTTTGCAACAAAATCAGTTTCACATTTTAACTCTATTAATACGCCTGTTTTTAAATTTGGATGTAAATAAAAATCTATAATCCCCTCTTTTGTCTCTTTTGATGTTTTTTTACCAGCCAATGTTTTACCCCAAACTCTTAAAAGTTCTTTTGCTTTCTGGATATCTCCGTCTACTTCTCCTAAAGCCTTTTTAATTTCTATTGGAGAAACACCAGTTTCTTCTCTTAATTGTTTGATATCGTCAATAGACATTAAGAATCTTGAATTTTGAATCTTGAAGCTTGAATTGAATTTTGAATTCAGAATTCTTTATTCTGTATTCTATTCTAGATTCAAGATACTAGATTCTATAATTCACAATTACGCTTTTGCGTTTTGTATTGTTTCTTGAACTGTTTCTAAAATATACTTTATTGAACTAATTGCATCATCATTTGCTGGTATTATATAATCACATATAGTTGGATCAACATTAGTGTCAACAACCCCAATTATTTTAATTCCTTTTCTTTTTGCTTCGTGGGCGCAAGTAATATCTTTTTTAATATCTAAAATTAAAACAGCATCTGGTAATTTTTTCATATTTTTTATTCCTTCAAATTTATTTTTCAAAGATTCTATTTCTTTATCAAAATCTAATCTCTCTTTTTTTGTATACTTTTCAAGACCACCACTAACTTTTTTGCTTTCAAGGTCTTTAAAATACTGCACTCTTTTTGATATCGTTTCAAAATTGGTAAAAGATCCTCCAAGCCATCGCTCAGTAACATATGGCATTTGACAATCTTCTGCAGTGCTTTTTACAAAACTTTTTATTTGTATTTTAGTTCCAACAAATAATATAGTTTTGCCTTCAGAAATAGTTTTTGAAATAAATTTTAATGTTGTTTCAAATTCTTTTACCGTTTTTTCTAAATCTATCATATGGACATTATTTTTAATGCCCGAAACAAAAGGCTTCATTTTAGGGTGAAGTCTTGAAACATTATGACCAAAATGCAAACCTGCAGTCTGCATTTGATCTATATTTAATATTGATGACTTATTTTCTTCAGACATAATAATTTATATTAATTTCAAAAACGTTACGTGTTTTTAATTTTGGTAATTTGGTCATTTAGATTTATTTCGGATTTAGGATTTTGTGCTTTGGATTTCTTTTGTTTTGGCGGTTGCTTTTTTGCGACTCTATCCTTAAACTTCTGCACTCTTCCTAAGGTATCCAAAATCTTATCTTTTTTAGTATAAAAAGGATGGCACTTTGCGCATATTTCAGTTTCTATAAATTCTTTGGTTGAACCCACCGTAAACGAATTACCACAGGCGCATTTAACTCCTGCTTTGCTATGGTAAATTGGATGTATATCTTGTTTCATTTTAAAAATAAACTGTCCCGATAAATTTAGTATTTACTAAATTTATACGGGAGATGTATACCAGTTTTCACCCCCGTTTAGAAGTCTGGGCAAAAAATAATTTATTCGTAAATTATTTTTTACTTGCTCATATTAATTTATTCTATTTAAAAATATACAACCCGTTGAAGTTCTTGCTACTTTAACCATACTTCTAACGTGGTCCAGATAATTTATATTATATTCAATAACAGTAATATTATCAAGCTTTTATGATAAATGCAATACCTTCAGCTACATATACTCCTTAAATAATCATAAAAAAAGCGACTATCCTTGGATAACCGCCCTTGATTTTTAGCTTACAACTATTTCTTTCCCCTTTGGGCCAATTTTATAAAGCCCCTTAAAAATATACCTTCTATTACCCTTGCCTCTCATGCAAAGCCAATCTGATACTTTTTTCTTGAATTTTTGATATTGTTTTATGACTTGATCATCTTTATCAGCTTCAAATTCTTTTGTTTTATTTAAAGAAACTGTTTTTAAAGAATGGGTCGTTGTAACCGTATAGTCTATGCAGTATTTCATAGTGTCCTCCTTTTGCAATCATTCATCTACTTTTACCTCTTTAATTTTTCCTCTTTCTATTTTAAAGAGACTTCCAGATATGAAGACCTTTCCAAAGGATTTACATATATTTTCCTCCTGTTTATTAAATGCATGAAATTTAGCTATAGCCTCTTGATCGTTAGAACAATTTATAGATGATATCGTATTGCTAATTTTTTCATTAACCCCTTCTTTATTGCTAGGCTTAATAATGCAATGTGAAATATAATAAAACACTGCGTTCCATAAAGTAAGATCCACAAATTTTTCTTCTAGATCATCATCTAAGTCACTCATCTATCTCTCCTTCCTAAGCTATCTTTGTATTTTTTTCTTCTTGGTCAATTCTTAAAAGCTCACAGCAATCTGGCAGTAATCGCTTTTCTTTGATGTAATCGCCAAAAAACTGCCGAGCAACTTCGTCATCAAATGCCTCAAATTCGCTAACTCCTTTATGCCAACCGTCTTCTACATCGGTACAGCCCCAATATATTCTGTAGGGTTTCCCCGCTTGTTCAATACCAATAACCCTCACAATTCCCATTCTTTCTTTACCATATATTTTTTTTAGCTCTTGAGCTTTGTAGTACTGCCCAGAACCAACCTCTTGGTTTTTTCTTTCAATAAATTCAGCGACATATTTTCTCGCATCACCATCATCATCTGCTTTAAAGTTTTCTGTTCGATTTCCAATAATAAATGTGCCATGGCCACCCATTCCTTCACAATAAATTTGGCAGTGTAGTTGGTATTGCATAATACCCTCCTTTATTAAAGTGCTGTAAAACTATAATGAATTAATATCATTATCCATTTTAAAAATCAAGTTTTTTTATAAAAAATACGGCTGCATATGCAACCGCCTTAACTTCCTAAAGTTTTATGAGTTCTGCATAAGCATCTTCAACAAACTGAAGTTCTCTTGTTCCGTTGTCATAAACTAGCACTCTCTTATTATTGCAATGGCAATAATAGTAAATAATCCGCCAACTGCCAGAACCATCCAACTTTGAATATTTTTTACCATTTATTTTAACAAGTTCTCCAACTAAATAAGTATTTTACAATCTTTGCATTTTATTTTATCGGTTTCTTTACACGGAAAACCAAAAACTCCCCGTTCTTTACTCATGATTTTCTCCTTTTACAAATAGTCTAGGCTTCATTTGCTGCAAGTAGGATTGTTTTTCCATTTTTATCTTTTTTCAAAAGTTTCCAATCTGTGTGACCTGACATATCTTTGCGCATTCTTTTATATTCTATCAGCGCTTCAGAATCATTAGAAGAAACCGATGTTTTTATAATTTTTCTTCCATGCAAATCCATATAACAAATTCGGTATTGTGAAAGAACTTCCATATAATTCTCCTCCGTAAAAGTTCCCAAAAAGAAGATGTTGTGTTATACTACCAAAATAAATATGGAAAATCAACCTCAAACAGAAAAACCCTTCGAGGCGCTTCAGGGTAAACAATCAGTAATTATAGAAATGCGAGCGGGAGCTGGCGGAGACGAAGCCGGTCTTTTTGTGCGCGACTTATATAGAATGTATTCAAAGTATGCCACCAGCCAAGGTTGGGGCCAAAGAGTCTTAGATTCAAGCCAGTCTGATATTGGCGGATATAAAGAAATAGTTTTTGAATTACAAGGTCCTGGCGCTTTTGACCAGATGCAAAATGAAGGCGGAGTCCAGCGCGTACAAAGAATACCTAAAACAGAAAAACAAGGCAGGGTGCATACTTCAACTATTACTGTAGCCGTATTAAAAAAACCAAAAAAGTCTGAAGAAATTATTATTAGCCCAGGCGATTTAAAAATAGATACCTATAAAGCATCTGGACCCGGCGGTCAGTATGTTAATAAAACAGAGTCGGCAATAAGAATTACACACAAGCCATCTGGCATTGTGGTGACGAGCCAATCTGAAAGAAACCAACTGCAAAACAAAGAAAATGCAATGAATGTTTTGGCAGCTAAACTTTTACAACAACAAGAAGAAGCAGATTTATCAAAATTGACCGAAGCCCGCAGAGAACAAATTGGCTGGGCAAAAAGAAGTGAAAAAACCCGCACCTATAACTTTCCGCAAAATAGAATCACCGACCACCGTATCAATAAGTCTTGGCATAATTTAGAAAAAATCATTGACGGTGACCTTGCCCCAATTATGAAAGCGTTTCGGAATCTAGAAAATAGAATTTAAAATTTAAAAATCCGCCTTATAAATTTTTAGGGCGGATTTTTTTCAAAGAAAAATTTCTGCAGCTGGTTTATAAAATCTAAAGCGACGTACCGCTTACTAAAGTAACTCTCTGAGGTTTGCCAGCATGGTCCCCGCCTTTGGCGGGGTGGCAAACCGATAGCGTAAGCCAAAAAATTCCGCTGGGAATTTTTATGGCTGGTACTTTAGTAAGCGGATACTAGCGACCCCCTTATCCTCCGATGGCCTTAATATCCGCTTCGTATTGGTTTGCAATACTTATCACCGAATTTCCGTAAAATTTATCGTATTTTGTGCAACTGCCACCGCAATAGTATTTCATAGCCGCATTAAATTCGCTAGTTTTTGCGCCATTATCTTTAAGTAAAAATCCTGTTGCTAAAAATGCATCTCTAATATCCCATGGGTCAGCCACTTTACCAGTTATTTCAGAAACTTTTTTCCCGTATCCTAAGTTCCAAGTTGATGGTATAAATTGTGATGGCCCCATGGCTCCTCCCCAACCATAAGGCTTTCCGTTATAATAAATCACGCAGGAAACAGGAGTAGTCATTGGCTCTCTAATTAATCCTTTGCCTTTATTTATAGCATCTATAATCTTTAAAAAAACTGGGACATCTCTTGTTGGGCTCATAGTCTTTGGTGAAAAAACCCCTGTCTTTATTTTTACACCATCTCCATTTTGGATATTTTTTAAATAACATTGTCCAACATTTTTTCCAAGATTAGATTCCTGTGTCAAAATAGCTAAAATAAGAGCAGCTCTTACACCCGTAACGCCTGAAGCATATTTAGCAATATTATATGCTTCTTCAAAATTAGGAGCTTCTGAAACTCCAAGCAAGTCAAAAATTCTTGACTTAATTGAAGAGGCTTTTTTATCGGCATCTTGTTTATCTCTTAATTGTTGCTGGTATTGCTCTTCTGTAAGACTTAAATAACCTTCTTGTAGTTTTTTATTTTGTTCATTTTCTTTCTTTTGCAAACTTTGCACCTGTATTGTTTTTTGCAACTGTCCTTTTTCAGTTTCCTGCTTACCTTTTTGATTTTCTAGATAATCTTTTAAGTTAGACGTACTTTCTAAAAGATCAGAAATTTTAGAATTTAAAGATTCTAAATATGCAATATTACTAAAAAAATCTGATAAGTTGCCTTCTAATAAAATTATAAAAGACGGTTTTTTATCTTGCGCGTATATCTCTTGTAAAATATTAGAAATTTGTTTTTGAGAGTCCTCGATTCTAAAGCTAGTGCTATTTATTGAATCTTGAGTGTCATTTATTTGTATACTCAAGTCTTTTACCATAAGAGTACCTTGATTTATTTGATACTCCAAACTTGTTACCTTTTTTCTTAGGTTTGATATTTGTAATTGTAAAGTATCTTTTTGTTGTTTTGTTTTTGTTAAATCCTTAGAAATTTCTGCTGATTGTGCATCGTAATATAATGCGCATTTTTCAAGCGTAGCCCTGCAATCAGCAGAACTTAAATTTTGACAACTGTTTTCTGTACTAGAAATTTGCTGACACATAGCTGCCAAATCTTCAGCCATAATAAAAACAGGCAAAACTAGTATAAATAAGGAAAGCAAGATTAATTTTCTCAAATTTAAATTCATATTGTTATTATACCTTGAATTACGAAATGCGCCAGTAGGATCGTGTTTTCAATTTTTTTCTTCAAATTTCAAATTTTCGTTTTGTAATTTGGAGAAAATCCCCTAAAAGCATTTCATAATTTAAGGTATCATACATTTTTTAAAGATAAAAAAACAACCCCTTTAATGGGGTTGACTTCTAATTATCTTGAACTACTCCTTTGGCTCGTCGATAATTACTTCTTCTTTCTTTTCCTTAACCACTTTCTCAACATTTTCGATATCTTCTTTAATTTCTGTAGCTAACTCTTCCTCAACTTTTTGAGGAGTTAATACAGAAGCGATTATCTCATCTGGTTTTTTTAGCACAGTTACATTTGGGGGTAAAACTAAATCCCTAACCAAAATATGATCTTCAAATGTTTTTAGTGATTCTATATTTACTATAATTTCATGGGGCAAATTCTGTGGTAATGCCTTTACCTCAATTTCAGACATATTTTTATTTAAAGTGCCACCTAAGTCTTTTTCAGCAAAAGCTACTCCCTCAAATACTAAAGGAACCATAACTTCAACTTCTTCTTTTAGTGAAGCCTGAAAAAAATCAATGTGGATTACCCTATCGGTAATTGGATTCCTTTGTATTTCTTTTATTAAAACAGGTTTTTTCTCACCTTCGACTAAAAGATCAATCAAAGAACTTTCTCCGGCTTTTTGGAAAACTTTTTTAAACTCCTTTTCATCTACATCCACAGAAACATTTTTGACTCCTGGACCATAAACAACAGCAGACACTCTGTCCTGCATTTTTAGTGATTTTGTTTTTTTGCCAAAATCTTTTCTAATTTTTGCGTCTAATGAAATCATAAAAAAATATTACTACAATTGTTTCAAAATGTAAATAGTTAAAAATATTATATCTTAATTTTCATATTTATAAACCACTATACTATTTCTTTTTTTAACCAAGTTAAATAAAATCTTTCAGATTTTAATTTTTATTTTATAAAAATTATTTAACATGGTAAACCTCTACTTTTTCAAACTTCTGGCCCTTTTTTAATAATCCTGTTTTGGCGCTAATTTGCAGACAATATTTTAATATTTTCATTGGTTCTTAGATTTAGTTTTAAAAGTTTAAAAAACTTGAATCTTCGATATAAATTTCAACCTCTTTACGACACTCATTTTTATTACCATATTTATCTTCAATTATTTCATCACAAATTGATTCATCTTTTTTAATTTTTGCAAAATCTTTAAAACAATATGATTGAAAGTATGAACCAGATTCTTTTAAGCAAACTACCCTAATTTCATCTATACTCATATTTCTTTTAATATTTTCTTCTGTTTTATACTGATCCATGTACGTACCTTCGGTAACAATATATGATGAATATCCTAAAAAAACTGGAACAAGAATTAGGGGTGAAAAAAAGTAACCTAGACACAAACCCATTTTCGAATATTTATTTTTTGAAGAAACCACTAAAATAGAATTTAGCAATACAAAAGGTAGTATAGACAATAGCGAAAAAATAACTATAGGAATTTTATATTCATATGCTAACTCAAACCCCCAAGAAATAAAAGGAATTGGAAATGGAGCATTACCTATAAACGGTATTAGTAAAACTATTAAAAAAATATTCCAAAAGCACAAGAAAAATACTATAATCGAAGAAAGAGAACCGAATAATATATTGTATACATCACCACTATTATTTTTTATTTTTTTAGTAATAGAATTAATAACTAAGTATACTATTATAAATAAAGGAATTAAAATTACAGGTAATAGAATAATATAAAATATACTAAGAGAAATAAAATACGCAAGAAAAATCCACTTTATATTAATATTATTACCCCCACCTTGTATGTTTTTAATTATAAAGTAACAAAGTAGAAAGAACAAAATAGTGCTGGCAGATATTAAGAAGAATATATTCTGATTTGGTTGGACGGAAAAAAATTGAAATAAAATGCCTATTAGATCCATATTTTATAAGTACGTATTATTAAATACTTTCTTTAACAACCTCTACTTTTTCAAACTTCTGGCCCTTTTTTAATAATCCTGTTTTGGCTCCCACTTTTGATAAGTTTCCCACTGAATTTGCCATTGCAAACTGAATGGAGGATTCAACATTACCGCTTCTTATAAATTCTGCCACAAACCCAGACCCAAAAGAATCACCAGCACCCGTTGTATCCACTACTTTTCTATCTATTGGAGGTTTCGCATAATATATATATTTGCCATCAGAAACAACCACACCCTCTCCCCCTTTTGTCATAACTGAAATACCATTACAAATTTCATTAATTTTTTTAAATACTAGAGCACTTAAATCTTTTTGGGTGCTCGACCGAACACCTTCTTGAAAAGGTGATCTTGTTTCTTGCTCTCCATATAGCGGTATTTTTGTCAAAAAACTGGCTTCTTCTTGATTTAACACTAAGATGTCTATTTTTTTAGCAATTTCTGAAAAATTTGGCAATGAAAGCTGGGCAATTCCAGGATTTGCCGCAATTTTTATATTATTTTTTTTAGCAAATTCTACGAGGTCTTCAAATGGAGTTGTCGCCCGCCTACCGGCAGGTAGGCACAATAAACCCGATAAAGGGGCCAAGTAAATCCATTTTGTTTTTAATTTGCTCCAGGGAATGTCTTCTTTTTTTAATGACTCTGCGGCACCTCGATAGGCAAAAATAGTTCTGTCTTGTCCGTCATTTGAAATAATTACTGAATGGTTAGTTAGTTTTTCTTTTGTTAATCGCACAAAACTGGTATTTATTTTCAGTTTTTTTAATTCACTTAATATTTTTTTACCTGAAACATCGATCCCCATAGCACCGCAAAAAGCAGTTTTAAATCCTTGTAAAGTAAATGTAGCCGCAGCATTTGTTCCGCCTCCTCCGCTATAAAAATCCATCTGATCAACATCAATTTTAGAGCCCATAGGAAAACACACTTCTTTTTCGCTGAAAGATTTTTCGTATTTTAATGAAGTAAGATGCTTTGGCTTCACTATAATATCTTGAGTAGCTGAACCAAAAGTTATGATATCAAACATAGATAAAGTAAGAATCTAGAATTTAGAAAATAGAAAGTAGAATACGAGTGTCGTAATTCTATTCTCTAATTATTATTTTCTACTAATTGCTTCTCTTTAGAAGCAATTAATATCATTGTTTTTATGATAGAATCAGGATTTAGTGAAATTGATTCAATCCCCTGTTCCACTAAAAATTCTGCAAAGTCCGGAAAATCACTTGGAGCCTGCCCGCAAATTCCAGAATACTTACCCATTTTTTTGCAAACTCTTACAGCTTCCTTAATTAATTCTTTTACTGCTTCATTTTTTTCATTTGCTACATTAGCTATCTTTGAGTTGTCTCTATCTAACCCTAAGGTTAATTGCGCCAAATCATTAGACCCAATGGAAAACCCATCAAAAATTTGTAAAAACTGCTCAGCTAAAATCACATTTGCCGGAATTTCACACATGACAAAAATCTTAAGTCTCTTAATATTTTTGCCACCCTGAGCCACACCGAAGGGTTCTCTATTCAACCCAGCTTGCTCCATTATTTTTAAAACCTTTTTCCCTTCTTCAACCGTTCTGCAAAATGGCACCATAACTTCCACATTATCTATGCCAAATTCTTCACGCACTTTTTTAATAGCTTTGCATTCTAATATAAAAGCTTCTTTGAATTTATCGTCGTAATATCTTGATGCTCCACGAAACCCTATCATGGGATTTCTTTCTTCAGGTTCGTATAATTCTCCTCCAACAAGATCTCTATACTCATTTGTTCTAAAATCAGAAAATCGCGCAATCACCTGTTTTGGATAAAACGCGGCTCCAATTTTTCCAATACCCTCAGCTAATTTATCAACATAAAATTGCGTTTTATCTTGGTAACCCAACGTAAACAAATCAATCTCTTTTTTTAATTTGGTTGACAGTTTTTTTACTGAAGCTTGCGGAAGTGACTTGCGTCCATAATCTATCAAAGCATTAGGGTGAACTTTAATGGTGTTGGCAATAATTAATTCTTCGCGCGCCAATCCAACACCATCATTTGGTATAAAACTTAAATTAAATGCTTGAGAAGGATCTCCTAAATTCATGATAATTTTTGTTTTGGGTTTTATAATTTTTGAAATGTCAGTTTTTTTAACTTCAAACTTAATTAACCCTTCATAAACAAATCCTTCTTCTCCCCCTGAACAATCAACTGTCACCTCTTTACTGGTTTTTATTAATTTAGTAGCGTTACCAGCTCCCACAATGCAAGGGATTCCCAATTCACGAGATACTATGGCTGCATGAGCCGTTCTTCCACCCTGATCGGTAATAATAGCGCTTGCCAACTTCATAGCAGGCACCCAATCAGGGTCAGTCATTCCAGTAACCAATACTTCACCCTTTTTAAACTTATTAATATCCTTAGCTGACATTATTTTATTAGCTTTACCAAAGCCAATCTTACCTCCCACACTCATTCCCCGGACCAATACTTTTTTATTGGCAGACTTATCTAATACATAATCTTCCAATACATTCACATTCCTTTTACTTTGGACGGTTTCTGGTCTTGCCTGGACAATATATAATTTATTTTCTTTGCCATCTTTTGCCCATTCCATATCCATAGGTTTTTTGTAGTGATCCTCTACAATTATTGACCACTTAGCTAATTGTAAAATTTCTTCATTTGACAATACGAAACTTTGCTGGTTTTTTTGAGAAGTTTTAGTATTTTTAATTGGATTCTTTACGTCTTTTGTATAAATCATTGTCATTAATTTTGACCCAATCTTTTTTTCAATAATCGGCTTGTGCCCTGTTTTTAAAGTTGTTTCAAATATATAATACTGGTCTGGTTCAACTCTTCCTAATACAACATTTTCTCCAAGCCCCCAGCTTGCATTAATTAATACAACATCGCTAAATCCGGATTCGGTGTCACAAGAAAACATAACTCCAGAAGAAGCTAAGTCGCTCCTTACCATTTTTTGTATGCCTGCTGATAAACCTACCTTAGTATGAGCAAAACCCATTTCCTGCCTATACGCAATGGCTCTATCGGTAAATAGCGACGCATAGCATTTTTTTACCGCTTCTAGTACATTTTCTGGACCAGTGATATTTAAAAATGTTTCTTGTTGTCCAGCAAAAGAAGCTCCCGGTAAATCTTCCGCAGTGGCCGAAGATCTTACTGCAACATCAATATTTAAAGTATTATATAATTTTGATAATTCGCGATAAGCCGTAACAATATCACTTTGCAAATCTTCTGGCAGTTGGCTTTTTATAATTAATTCTCTAACTTTTTTTCCTTTTTGCTGTAAACTTTTTAAATCATGAACATTTACATCTTTTAAAATTTGTTCAATTTGTTTTGTGAGGCCAGATTTATCTAGGAAATAAAAATAAGCTTTTGAGGTAGTTGCGAAACCATTGGCAAGATTAACCCCCTTTGAAATTAAGTTATTATACATTTCGCCCAGCGAAGCATTTTTTCCACCAACTAAAGACACATCTTTAATTCCCAACTCTTTAAACCATTTTATTTTTTCTTCCATTTTTAAAATTTACTCTGATTAAATAATTATTTACCTTGAATTACGAAATGCTTTCTTGGTCTTTTCTTTAAATTTGGAAGGCGAAAATTTGATAGAATTCCAAAACATAGCAAGCTACATTTTAGAATTATTGCGAATTTTTAACCCAGATTTGAAGAAAAGACCTCGAGACACAGGCGCAATCGGCAAAGCCGATTCGCCCTGTCTGGAGAAACTTGCCTTTCCAAAGGGCATTTCGTA
>Ga0209542_10012468_pt1 | contig 14852 bp, 13 predicted proteins | sample RifCSPhighO2_01_FD_184028 | JGI IMG/M metagenome (GOLD analysis project Ga0209542, IMG submission 184028) | Soil microbial communities from Rifle, Colorado - Rifle CSP2_plank highO2_0.1 (SPAdes) (version 2) | ecosystem: Environmental > Terrestrial > Deep subsurface > Rock core/Sediment ...
TAATAATTTAATGAACTATTTTACATCATCATTAAAGAAAACGAAAAAAGATATAGAAAAAGTAAAACAAAATATATAAAAAATAACAATTTAAGGTGTTAATACGTCATCAACATCATTTAAAATATTACCCGCTGTAAAAAATTAAAAATTAAGATTTACAAGTAAAATTATTATGTTATTATTATGTTATTATTATGTTGTTATTAATAATAGAATTTTAAATGAATATTTTTATAATAATAAATATAAAAATTTTGTGGAAGTATAGGCAATATAAAAATTGAATTTTTATATATAATATATATAAAATTATATATAAGTTAATTATTAAGTTTTTAATTAATATGGATTTTGAATCAGAACAATTAATAAAAGATATTAATAATGAAATAAATAATAAGGTAGATATAGATTTTGATAAAAGGCCTCTTCAAATCAATGTATTTGTTCCTAATGATAAGACATTTATTAATTATAAAACTGGAAATATTCGATATATTTTGGTGTTATATACTGATTTTATAAAGGAACATATAAAATCAGAATTTATAATAAAAATCACAAATAAATTAAATACCAATGAACACATAACATTTATGGGTTTATATGAAAGAAAATATAAAAATATAAAAGGAGCTGTGTATGCATTTGATAGATATTATGGTTATAGACTAACAGACAGAAGATTAATAAAAAAAGACATAAAAGATATGTTTAGAAAAGAAAATAATCATGATAAACAGATTGCTATGTTTCGTTTACAGAGGATACTATTTTAATTGGTTAAAACACTAGATTAAGCGAAAATAAATTAAAAAATCAATAAATAAAATAAAACAATAATAATTTAATGAACTATTTTACATCATCATTAAAGAAAACGAAAAAAGATATAGAAAAAGTAAAACAAAATATATAAAAAATAACAATTTAAGGTGTTAATACGTCATCAACATCATTTAAAATAGTGCCCGCTGTAAAAAAATTAAAAATTAAGATTTACAAGTAAAATTATTATATTAATTTTTTAGTTAATTTTTTTAAGAAAATAATAAAAATTATTATGTTGTTATTAATAATAGAATTTTACACCCTTGAAGATTTAAAACTACACCCTTAATCATTTTTTATTTTTCTCAAAATAATATACATGACTAAACATAAGACAGAAGATTATAAAATTTCTTCTGTTAAATATTACTTAAATAATGATAAAGAAGATGGATATAAGAAAACCTGTAAAATTTTTGATTGTAAGAAATCTACTTTACGAGATTGGATTAAAAGATATAATAGTTCTAAAAATCTTACAAGAAGGAAGAGGAAATCTATTTCTTATAAAATTACTAAACCACAAGTGAAAACTGCGTTAGAATTATTGGAGAAAAACTAACAACTTACTATGAATGAATTAGCGTTTGATATGAAACAAAAATATCCTACTTTTAACATTACACCACAACATTTAGGACATGTTATTAGAGATAATAACCAAACGCGAAAAAGAACAAGACACGAATATTTCCCAAAAGAAAGATACAAGAAACCAATTGATAAACAAACTGAAATGAATGCCTTTTACCAAAAAAATAAAACATTATCCATTAAATAAAATTATTTGTTTAGATGAAACAAGTGTTGGTTCTGCGTTGCATCCTACTTATAGTCGTTGTTATTTGGAAAGAAGATTTAGAGTAAAAACATCAAATCAATTTGTATTTCGTAAATTTACATTATTAGTAGCGATAAGTAATTCAAAAATAGTAGGAAAGGAAATGTATGAAAAAGGTGGAATGACTGCTGAACGATTTATAGAATTTTTACATAAACATATTTTTCCAATTTATAAAGGATATTTGATTGTATTGGATAATGCTAAAAGTTATAATAATGAATTAATAAAAAATGCGATTACTAAAAGTGGTAATGATTATTTATTTGCAATATCTTATACCCTAAAACCAACAATCCAATAGAGGCATATTTTAACTAAATAAAAACATACATGAAAAAGAATAGTAGAAATGTGGAGAATTACGAATAATTAGAAAAGAATGTAGAAAATGCTATTGAAAAAGTAAAAACTGAAAACTATAAAAATTATTTTCAACATGCATACGGAATGGATGAAAAAATAGAATTTATAAGGAAACCATCTACAAGAAAAAGGAAATTAAAAATTTATAAATAATATACTTAAAATTTATTTGTGTATTTTAAGTATATTTAAGATGCCTATGCGATTAAAGAGTGAATTGTATAAAAAGGAACAAGAAGAAGTCATAGAAAAAAATTATATCCATATTAGATTTGCAAAATAAAGACACATATACACTTTATGAATTGGATAAAAATGAAGAAATAAAAAATAAAATTATGGAACTTATACCTGAAATAAGAAAATGGTTTTCTTTTAATGGATTAAAAGCAGTTGGAGAACCAAGTAGAATAAAAAAAGACCTTATTAAGTATTATTAAATAATTAACCAAGACAAAATATAATATAGAAAGCAAAGATTTTCAATTTACGAAAAATGGAAAGCATATTAGAACACATATTTATATTTTTATTTTGTTAGAATTCTTAGATAATTAACCATTTGGTCTGTTGTAATATAAGATATATCATAATTAACAATATATCCTTGTAATAAATTAATTATTGAAATATTGTTTATTTTTTTATTAAATTTTGGAACGCAATTTAATAATGATGCATATCCTAATAGTTGTAGTATTTCATAAATAGAGTTATCGCCACAAGTGCATTTCATGTCATATAAAATATCATTTATAACAAGATCACAATCTGACGGAATATTTTTATTATCTAATAATGGAATTTGAAATCCTAATTCTGGATTTAATAAAATATTTTGCGTTTCGTTTTCTTTTACCAGTTCTTGACACAGATTTTTTAAAGGTAAATAAAATATATCTTCTATGTTGGTTGTATATTTGATTAAATCCAATATTTCATTAACTTTTGTTTGACCCGGACATCCACCAAATGACATTGAATGTGACAAAGAAGTTATAAATAATTCTTTCATAATATCAATAGAAGTATATAATTCTGTATTTTTTGATTTTTCGTAACAAACGTTTAAGCATTCGTTGAATTTACATTCAGGCACGTAGTCGGGTAGTTTACCATGAAATATCTCTTGTTTAAATCGTCGAATACAGCCGTGTGAACAAATATGAGTTGATGTGTTAGGTTCTACACGTTGTATATACTTATTTAATATATATTGTTTTTCGTCGAATTCTATACCAGTGAAATTAACGCAATTCGGAATACGGTATCTAATCCAACCAGTATAATTTTGATACTCAATATTTAACCATTCATTTTTCTTATCATTTACAATGAAATTATCGCCCTGAGCAATAGAAATAATCTCGTTTGATTTTATAGAAGGATTTTTAAATACACTCCATGAATCAAAATCGTCGTTAATAATAAACGTCCATACTTCTTTGTTATCTAAATTCGAATTAATCTCATTGTCATTATTTATTCGATGTGCTGCTCTACTATCATGAAACTGTATTTTTTTTATTTCACATATTATTCTTCTTACCAAATAATCTAAGAATGTTCCAGTTAATGAACTGTCAATAATATGTAACTTTTTAATAAATTGTATGCATTCATCATCCAATATTTTTTTGGTAGTTTTATTAAATTTAGAATCAATATTATTAAAACATTCTTTCATAATGTAGTGATAACAAGGTTGATTTGAAATATTTTTTATTCGTGTCGTTAGATTGCCTACCATTCGTTTATTACTATAATGATTTTTATATAACCATTCGTATAAATATGACTTAATATCTTCATTTTTTTCGTTATTTGAAACCAGAATTATAGATTTTATTGGACTTTTTAATAATTCGCCAATTGTTTTATATTTCTTGCTTGTGATTAACGTAATACTATCCATGATTTGTATATTGTTGTATTTATAAATATTTATTTTGTTTCAATTTTATATATTATTCGTCAAATTACTTAAATATTTTATATTTAGGAATATTATAAGGGATGTCTATAAAAGAAAAACCACCCGATGACTTTTTCAAAGGAATTAAACTTTCCTTGAAAAGTGTATTGAAACAACCTGATATAAATACACCAAAAATTACAAATGCCGTTATTCTTTGTAATAAAATAGTAATTAATGTTTTACTTTTTATGAAACTATACTTATTGAATTACTATGAAACAAATAATACTTTACCAGTTATATATATTACATATAAAAAATTATATATAAGTTAATTATTAAGTTTTTAATTGATATGGATTTTGAATCATAACAATTAATGAAAGATATTAATAATAATGCTGATAATGTTTATAATAAAATAATGAAATAAATAATAAGGTAGATATAGATTTTGATAAAATGTATCCTGAAATTAATTTGTTTGTTCCAATGATTTGATATTTAATTATTATAATACACCAATATATTATCATAGTGTTTCAGTGTTATATACTGATTTTATAAAGGAAAAATATAAATCAACAATTTATAATAAAAATCACAAACGAATTAAATACCAATAAATGTTAAACATTTATAGGAAAATATTTGGAAAAATATAAAAAAGAAAAAACAAAAAATATACGTTTATAAAAGAAAATAGTTATAATTATAATGAATATAAGAAATATGTTGCCATAATAGAATTAATAAAACATATTGATAATGTGACTAATACTATGTATTGATATACAATATTTATCTTGTGACAATTCGGTAGGCTATTGAGGTGCCTGCAGTTTCACTGATTCTTGTTATTTTTATTATATCTCCGACACGTGCACCTAACCAAATAACTGCAGAATCGCTTTGTAAAATTTTAGGAAATGATAATTTATTTTTATAGAAATTTTTTAATAAATTGTCTACTTCATCTTGTGTAGCAAATTCATGTTTAGGTACTGATACATGTTTGGGTATTTCAATAATAAATTTATTATATGAATGATTTTCTATGAATATTTTTGGATATTTTTCTCTAAGTCCTGATAATACTTTTTCGATATGATTAGATAATGGAAGTTCACTTATAATAAGTATATCGGTTGGATTTTCTAATTGATTTTTTTGTAATTTAGTTTTTATAAGACTACTAAAATCTGGACTTTTTAATGAATAATTACTACCTGGTGAAAATAATATAATATATGTAGTTATATTAGTTTTATTATTGACACCATCAATAATAATATATCCATAATGGTTTATTTCCTTTGCGAAATTATCTATAGATAAAAATTTATAATTTGTATTAATGTTTCTATATTTTAGTAATTTTTCGATATTAGAATATATATCGCCTGGTATATATCTATTCATAATATGATATATATTTATTAATGATTTTTATATAATGAAATTCAAAATTCAATTTATTTATTTTATTTTTTTTAGGAAAAATAACAAAAATTAAAAGTTATGTTGTTATTAATAATAGAATTTTAAATAATATTTTTTGAATTTATTTTTTTTCTCATTTATATATATAAAAGATTTTTATCTATACTTAAAAATGCCAGGTATTGATGTCCCTCAAGTAGCATTATACGGTGGAGTGGACTGGATGGATTGGCCATTGTCAAGTCCAAGATTAGCATCCGGAATAATTTATGCATTTATAGTAATACTTATTATAGTTGTTATCTTTATGATAGTAGGATGGGTTAAGTTTTCTTCTGAATCATATGGTATGCCAGGAAAGGGTAAAGCAACGATAGATAGTGAAGGAGCGGGACAACCGTTCTTTAGAGAGAATTTCTCAGCAACTACGGCGGTTAATCCGTTAGAATTAGCACCTAGTAAAACATTAATATTTGATGATGTCGATCAATATGGTCAATACCGTGTAGGTACAAGTAAAATTAAGTATTATGTTGTGAAGGATGCTAACGGGGTAGCTATAAAAGATAAAGAGGGATATATAATGTATCTCCCATTAAATTATGAGACTATTCGTGGTGAATCAGGTGAACAAGGACTTAGTTCAGCTATGGATGTGCTTCGTACTAATTGGAGTGATCCTAAGGCATATACAAATTATGCTGCAAATTGTAAGAAGGACATAATCCAAGCAACATATGAACGTGATGCTAAGGGTAAGGTAACAGGTTATTCTGATCCATGGGGATGGCTTTCAGCACAAGCAAGAGCAGGGACAGGTATGGAATCATTTGACGTAGCAGCACAAGACGAACTTTTATCTCAAAAAGCTCAGGGACTATAAAAAATATAATTAATATTTTTCTAAAATTTTAGAAAGATAAAAAATAATGATATTAATATTATAATTTATGATAATAAATTATAATTGATCATAATACTATAAATAATGGTATTTTTTTTAAAATTAATTTTGAAATTAATTTATTATTTAAATTTAAAATCTATTTATATATAATATAAAATTACTATATTAAATAAACAAAAAATGGATGTAACCAGTGAAGGATCGACTCAACAAAAAAAAACATTTATGATGTTAACAACTAATTTTCTAAGTAACCATCCATATATTATGCTTGGAATTATAGTACTATTATTAATTATAATAATATATTTGGTAATAATAGGTCCAACTTGTTCAAGTTGGACATCATTTAAAAATGGTGGAGTATTAGGTATTAAAAAGAAGAAAAAAACTAAGAAGAAAGATACTGATGATATTGAAGATACATTAGATGATGCTATAGAAGAATTAAATGAAAAACAAAACGATTAATAAAATTAGAGAGAATATTATAATAATATTAGTTATTAAATTTAATTAGAAAAATAATATTTTTTTTGAATATTGAACCATATAATTAACATATTTTTAGTTGATAATTTTTAGTTGATAATTTTTAGTTGATAATTTTTAGTTGATAATTTTTAGTTGATAATTTATAATTTAAAGGAAAAAATTTGAATATTGCATATTACTTAATATATACATTAATACATTAATACATTAATACATTAGTATATATATTAAAATATAGATGGATGCTGATATTAATGAGAAATATGATACATTTACGGCAGAAGAACATGTAATGACTAAGGATATGTGGGCAGGTTCAAGCAAATTAACTGAAACTACAGAATGGATAATAAAAGAAAAAAATAACAAATATACTATGGAAATAACAGATATAATATGTCCTCCTAGTTTATATAAGTGTATAGATGAGGCTGTGGTAAATGCTATTGATCATTGTATAAATCAGAGAGGGACTAGATCACCAGTTACATGGATAAGATTAGAATATAATGAAAAAACAGGAAGGATAACTGTCAGTAATAATGGACCGGGTATAGAAATAGAAATACATACTAAAAGTGGATTATATGTACCACAGATGATATTTGGAACTATGTTTTCAGGAAGTAATATGGATAAGTCTGATGAAAGTATTACGGGAGGTACGAATGGAGTAGGAATTAAGTTAGCAAATATATTATCTACAGAATTTTGTGTAGAGACGGTTCGTACAAAATCTAGGCCAAAATATCATAAATATTATAAGCAAATATGGAAAAATAACATGAAAGATTGTTTAGAACCAGAAATAATAGATTTGCTTACATTAGATGATGTTAATGAGAAGAAAATACCAGTAAAATCTCGCATAGATCATACTGAGATATCTTTCATACCTGATTACAAACATTTTGGTTATAAATCTATTAATGAGGCTAGTGAAACTATAATTGCATTAATGCAAACTAGAGCATTTATGGCTGCAGCATATGTGGGTAGTTTATGTGATATATATTTTAATAATAAGAAAATACCAATAAATAGCATAATAGATATAGCTAAATTAATTGTAGATGATGCTGATATATTGAGTGAAGTATTGGGAAAAACAATATTGAATGGAAAAACAGTAGCAAAGGGTAAGCGTAAAGCTACTAATGATATTAAAATATATAATAATACAAATAAGAATTTATGGAATGTAGCTATTATAATAGCGGAAAATAATTCTACATCAAAGAAGAATTTTTGTCAATTAAGTATAGTAAATGGTGTTGTAGTGAAAGAAGGAAAACATACAGAATATTTATTGGATGAAATTATTAAAAATGTGAAAGATAAGATAACGAAAGTGTTGAGCAACAATAAAATCAATTTTAAACCAGAATTTATATATAATAATATTATTATATGTGCTAGTTGTGAGATACCGGGTGTAAGTTGGACAGGACAAACGAAAGAAAATATGAAGATAAGATCAAAGACACAATTTGCGTCATATAAATTCAGTAATAAATTTATAAATAAATTAACAGAGAGATTATCTGAAAAAATTATTGCAGAATTATGTAATATTTTAGATAAACCTAAGAAGAAAAAAATTGCTTGTGATAAATATTATCCAGCTAATTTTGCCGGTAAAAAGGATAAATCATTACAATGTAGTTTGTTTCTTCCTGAAGGTGATTCAGCTTCTACATCATGTATTAAAGGAATAACATATAGAGAACCAGCAAAAAAGGGAGAAAAACCGAATCAGCCACTACTAGGATATGATTATTATGGTATACTTACTACAGGTGGTGTAATAATTAATGTAAGGAAAAATATTAAAAAAATAGCATCATTAGGTATGACTAAATTTTCACCTAATGAGAAATTAGCACTTAATAAATTTTGGAATTCATTTTTAGGAGTTACAGGATTGAATCCTAATTATAAATATGATTCTAATAGTAGTACATATGAGCAAGAGAAATCTGAATTAAGATATGGATATGTAATAGGATTTGTTGATCAAGACCATGATGGAGTTGGATTTATATTTAGTCTTATATTAAATATGTTTGAGCTATTATGGCCAAATTTATTACAAGAAGGTTATGTGAAGAGATTTGTGACACCATTACGTAGAGCATATCCGAAGTCTGGTGGTCAAGTATATGAATTTTACAATGATCCAGAATTTAATAGTTGGTCTAAGGAACATGATATTAATAATTACGAGATTAAATATATTAAAGGGATAGCTGGACATGAAGAAGACGAGATTATTCATATGTTTAGGAATTTTGATAAAAATTTATATACATACTATATGAATGATCCTAATGAATCACATAATACATTTGAGATATATTTAGCGAAGGATGCTGCACCTAGAAAGAAGGAATTTAAAGAGAATCCATTATCAGAACAATCTGATGAATTATTGATATGGCAGAGAGAAAATATGTTAATTGATTGTACGGACCATTTAATATATGAAGCGAAATCACATGATATTTCTAATTTATATCAGAAATTATGGAATGTAATTGATGGTATGAATGAATCAGGAAGGAAAATTTTAGATGGTAGTCAGAAAAAATTCACAGGTTTTGACAAGGCTATAAGAGTATCACAACTGGCAGGTTATATATCAGAACATGAAAATTATCATCATGGTGAGGCATCATTATGGTCATCAATAACAGGAAAGGCGTTTTTAGATGTTGGAGGTGTGCAATTACCACAATTACAGCCACATGGTGAATTTGGTACGAGAGCACAGGGAGGGAAAAATTCTGGACAGCCGAGATATATTCACACGAAATTAAATAAGAAATTAGTTTCATTAATTTATCCAGAAGCAGATAAACCATTACTTAAATATACATTTGATGAAGGTGAAAGAGGAGAACCAGAATTTTTCATACCAATAATACCGATGGCTATATTAGAGTCGGTAGAAGTTCCTGCACATGCATGGAAAATTAAAGTATATGCTAGAGATGTTTTTGATGTTATTAAAAATGTGCGTAAAATGATAAATGAGAATGAAGAAGTTAAACTTGAACCAATGAATTATTACACATTTGGTCACAAAGGAGATATTAAGACAATAAGTGGTAAAACATATTCATTTGGAAAATATATGTATGATGAAAAATCCAACATAATAAATATAACGGAACTACCATTACGAATATGGACAGATGATTATTTTAAAAATATTGTGCCGTCCATGGGGTCGCCACGGGGTGGTATGGATATGGATGAAAAGAAAACAGATAAAGGTAATGGAAAATTAAAAAAGAAAAAGAGTAAAGGAAAATTTGTGATAATTCCAGAAAGTACAAAAAACCATAGTGGTGTTGATGGTATAAATATAATTTTTAAGTTGGTTCCAAATGCTATGACTATTATCGATGATATATGCAAAAAGAAAAAGAATATAATTGGAGATAATATTGAGGATTATTTTATGTTAAGAGAATATTTAGATGAGCAGTTAAATTTTATGGGACCCAATCGTGAAGTATTAGAATTTAATACTTGTGAAGAAATAATTAAATTTTGGTTTCCATATCGTAGAAATTTGTATAGTGATCGTATTGATAGGGAGGTTTTATTATTACAATTACACATAAAAATGTTAGAAAATATAATTAGATATATAAATATATATGAAAAGCTAAATATAAAGGGAAAAACACATATAGTTGCTATAGATATATTAGAAAATAATAAATTTGACAAGTTTAATAAGAATAAATTAGATAATCCGAAATATTTAAAAACAGAGGAATTGAATAATATAATATTATATGGTGAGAAGTCAACTTATAATTATTTATTATCAACGACAGATTTAAATCGTTTAGATGAAGCTATAAAGAAACGTGATGAAAAATTACAGGAATTAAGAAGAAAATTAAAAGAATTAATAGATGAATCTGATAAAGGTAATTTTAGAGGTGCAAGTATATGGTTGAGAGAACTAGATGAACTTGAGAAAGTAATAACTGAGGGAAGAAAAACAAAATGGTTATTTGGAGAAAAGAACAAGTACAAATATTAAAAAGATTATTAACAAAAAAGATTTTGGCACTATAGCCAAAAAGCAAACCCCAGACACTATAAAATTATGGACATGGAGTGATCACTATTCATTCTATTTATATATTAATAATATAACATAGACGGGATCATCATAGTTATCACATTTAGGTAATAAATGGAGCAGTAAGCTATCATAGCAAACTCTTATTACCATATTATATATATATATTTTCAATTTTTTTTATTATTTATAGTGTGTAAAATATATAATATTTTATACTAATATATACTATTATATACTATTATATAATAGTATATACTATTATATAATAGTATAAAATTGAATATAATTATATATAAAATATAGTTAGATGGATAATTACGAGCTTATTTCTGATAAGATATATAAAGCTAAACTTATATTAAAAAATAATAATATTCTATTATCAGGATATGTTATAAACTTTGAAAATATAAATAATTGTATATATCTACCAATAAAGAAAGAATATATAAATAACACAATATATTGTGAATATGAGGTTTATAAAATAATAATGAGTGATGATATGTTATTAATTAAAGTTTATGTTAATACATTGATGAATAGACAAACTATAATAAATATAATGGTTGATGAATCTTCGTCAGATAATATAATTAATTATATAAGAAATACTAACATTTATTTTCCAGATATTGTATTACATAGATCAAGTAATATTAAATATAATTATAATATACACATACCGAATAAAAAATCTTACAAATTATTCAAACATATTATTGGAATCCCCTGTATTTGGGATGAGATTAATAAATATATATCTAAGGATGATATTTTAGCATTATCTAGATGTAATAAGAAAATATCTAGAAACGTATTACGCAATATAGTGATTAAATTCGATTTAAATAGTATAGTTGATAAAATAAAAAAATTTGGAATAAATTCTTATTCTATAATTAATTATGTATCATATAAACCTATTGATATACTTTTAAGACTATTATCACAAATAAATAGTAATACAGATATTATAGAAAAATATATGGAAAGTATATCGATATTATATAACAAATTAAGTATATATGATAAAACTAATATATTGCAAAATATATTATGTGATAAAAAGATTAATATAAGGAATCTCAAGTATTTAATAGCTCCAATGTTATATAATTCTATAAAATTTCAAGATAAATTATTTATATATTTGAGAACATTAATTGAGATAGGATATACTGAATTATATAATGATATTATGAATGTTAAACATGATATAAGACTACATATAAAACATAAAATGAAAATGAGACTTTCATCTGCTAAGACAGCAGATTACTTAATTGCTAAAAGACTTCCGAATGCTGCAATGAATTTTGTATCATTAAATTTATTTTGCATAGAAAAATATACTGATTTGATTTCGATGTTAATAACATTTGGATATTATAATTCAGTAGATATTGTGTTAAATAAACTAAATGATGTAAAACAATATGATATAAAACACATAATTAGATTTAGAGATACATTAACACGTTTTAGAAATAAATTATACAATCAAGAATATAATAACATATATAATAAAAAAATAAATTTGAGAAAAGATAATATATTAAAAATTACAAAAATCATTAATTATATAGATGCAGATTGTTTAGGATGTAATAAACTAATAATATAAATTATACAATAATAATTAATTTCTTTATTTTTTCTAATAATTTAACATTTTTTTTTTATCGATTGTTTTGTTTATTATATCAGTAGCATTATCATTTGTACGTATTCTAATAATTAATTCGTGTGTTACATTATTACAATTATATGTTGCTGCAGATATATTTGGATAATCATCACATATTGATTTAATTAGTATATTGCCAATAGTATCTGATTCTTTATTTATACGTAATATGCTTATGTCTTTATGTAATTCTATAGAATCAATAAATGTTTTTATATTATTTAGTCTATTAATAATTTCATCACAACTTAACTTGAATATGTCATATGCAGACATATTTCCATTAGAACACCAAGTTAGTCTAAATTTTTTTGGATCACTAACTGAGGACTTAACACCTTCTTTAGTAAAGCTATTATATGGTTCTATATCTATTGGTATAGATCTGGCATTACATGCTACAGAATAGCCACCATATTTATATCCATAATTACTTTTTATATAAATATTTGTTATTTTTAATGATTTATTTGGATTTAACATAGCTATTGTATATGTTTCATTAAAGGGTAATTTTTTGTCTGTATGTGTACTATATGAACCTTTTATTATTTTTAAATCTTTTGTTTTAATATGTATTACATCTTCCGTATTATTTATAACATCTAATTCTAATATTGTATTAATAGGTATGTTTTGATTTATTGGTATATTTCTTATTCTTGATAATATAAAATCTACCAATATAAAAGGATCGGTCGTTTTAAAATCATTAAATCTAAATTTTAATGCTTTGACAGGTATTTCAGATAACATTACTCGGCGTATACCATTTGCGATTGCGACATTTACATCATGTAATTCCAGAGACACTTCATAAGGTATTAACATTGTTGGTAATAATTTAATTATGTCTTTATCATTTTCTTTGGGATTTATATTATGTATCTTAAAGTTTTTAATGCTCATATTTTATATATGGTATAGATGGTATAGATAGGCGAATTGGTATCTAATCTACAAATATACAATTAGTTTTTAAAATATTATGGTACTATTGGTATTATTAGTATTATTAATATTATTAGTATTAATAGTATTATATTATTATATGAGTAATTTTATATAATAATATTAAAATTCAATTTTGTTTATTAATGAATTTTAATATATAAATAATTAGTAATTATATATTAAATTTTATTTATAAAATGTAATATAAATAGATAAGTGTTTAATCATGAGTTCAGTTAATAATTTTATTCTATATGTAAAACCTACTGATAATTGCATAGATATCATACGATATTTCATTAGAAATATAAAAATGATAAAATTAATGAGTGCAAAAATTTCAATACGAAAATTTGTCGATGATGATTTTGACATAAAAACAGTGGAGACATTAAGAAGAAAAAAAATAGATAGGTTTCCTGCCCTTATATCATCTAATGGCAAAGTATTTATTGGATGTAAAAATATTAAAGAATTTTTCAATAAAAATATAAAGAGATATAATGAATTTAATAATAACAATAATAACAATAATAACAATAATAACAATAATAACAATAATAATAATTCACAAAACAATACTAATAAATTAAGTAAAGAAGAGTTTGGTACAAATCCTGATTTGGGAGATTATTATCGCAAAGAATTATTAGAAAATAAAGGGCAAGATGACAGTGATTTTGATGATCAGAGCAAAGATCTTGATGCTAAATTAAGGGCAGCAATGGCTAAACAACCATCTCATAGAATGAATCGCAATACTAATATTAATAATATACATACAGCAGGTGGTAATAATATAGATATTGATAATATTAATAATAGAAATAATAGAAATAATAGAAATAATAGAAATAATAGAAATAATACAGATGATACAAATGGTTCTAATAGAGGATTTAAAAGCAATAATATAGAAAATGAATTAGAAGATTTTAAGGGATGTATAGGAGATAATTTAAGGGATAATGTGAATAATTCTGGGGAGACATATAATTCTATAATGAGTTCATTAAAAAATACAAAACATGAGAATGAAAGTTTACAGGATGATGATATGCAACAAGCATGGCTTGCGAATCATTATGATATATCAGAATCATATTAATTATCTAAATATTAATATTTAGGTAATTAATAATTAATAATTAAATAATTAATATTTAAATAATTAATATTTAAATAATTAAAATTTAGATAATTAAAATTTAGATAATTAAAATTTAGATAATTAAAATTTAGATAATTAAAATTTAGATAATTAATATTTAGATAATTAATATTTAGATAATTAAT
>Ga0209542_10012469_pt1 | contig 14852 bp, 13 predicted proteins | sample RifCSPhighO2_01_FD_184028 | JGI IMG/M metagenome (GOLD analysis project Ga0209542, IMG submission 184028) | Soil microbial communities from Rifle, Colorado - Rifle CSP2_plank highO2_0.1 (SPAdes) (version 2) | ecosystem: Environmental > Terrestrial > Deep subsurface > Rock core/Sediment ...
GGCGCCTTGCGGCGGCCGCCCTTCCGCTCACCGCACCACACATCGAGCTATGCATCGCTCATCGGTGGGGGCACGATACCGAGACCGGGCGAGGTAACACTCGCACACCGCGGATTACTTTTCTTGGATGAATTCCCAGAGTTTCACCGCGACGTGATCAATGCTCTGCGAGAGCCGCTCGAAGACGCGCGAGTATCCGTTGCACGCGCCCGCGGCTCAGCGACGTTCCCGGCGAATTTCATGCTGGTCGCCGCGCTCAACCCCTGCCCATGCGGCAAGTACGGTACGCGCGATTGCCGGTGTATGCCGCACTCGATCGAAAAATACCGTCGAAAGATCTCGGGCCCCGTCGCTGACCGCATTGATATGTGGGTACAGGTAGGCGATATGCCGCCGGAATCTCTGGCTATTAAATTGAAGCGTGACACCGATCAAATGCGGCGCATGCGCGACCGCATTGCCGCGGCACGAGAACGACAGCACGGGCGTTTTACCGGCTTGAAAGATGTCGCGACCAATGCCGACATGGGTCCAAAAGAAATAGAGTCTCTCGCAGGCCTCACGCAGTCCGCCGAAGATGCACTCGTAGATGCGGCCAAGCGAATGAAATTATCCGCGCGCGGGTACCATCGCACCATCAAGCTTGCGCGCACGATTGCAGACTTGGCGGAACACGATACTATCGAGCCGACCCACATGTTGGAAGCACTTCAATATCGTCAGCGCGAACTATGAGCCCGGGGAACGAACTCTTCTATCTTGTCATGCTGACCGTCCTCATTACGAGGATTTTACTCTATAGGCACCCGACGCCCGGTCCTACGATTAGGGGGCACCGAGTTCATCACTGGATGCTCGGGGGCGTGCTTATTCCTCTTGGCCTCATCTTTGAGTCGCTCTTTGTGTATGCGGTCGGTATTGGATTATTTATTGATGAGCTCATGTTTTTACTACTCCGCGGCAAAACTCACGCCGATAACTATTCAAAAGTATCACTGGTCGGAACCATAGCATTCGTTGTACTCGTATTTCTCGCACGCGACTTCTTTGCTTCGCCGTTCGTGTAAGCGGAAAAAAGAAAACGGCGGGCCGAGGACCCGCCGTTTTTGTTGCCGTCTGAGAAGAACAAGGCGATCGCCTACGCGGCCCGCTTCGCCAGCGCGCGATTCAAGCGATCGCTTGAAACGCCAAGCTGCGGATAGATCGCGTACTTCTTCTCATAAAATACGCGTTCATAATCCGTAAACCGGTACCGCATGTGCATCTCGAGGAGCACGTGCAGCTCGATGCCGATCATCAGACATTCGGTCGGCTCGTCCTTGAGAAGCCTCCCGAGGTTCGAGTAGAGCTCCAGACGCACCTGTGCACGGTCCAGGTCGCGCCACGCGAAGATGTCGCGGAAGCGACTCTCTGCTGATTGGAGATGCGCGGTCCTGAGCCTTTCGGCGATCTGGTTCTCGAGCTCCTTCGAGAAGAAGCCGCCCTTCTCCGTTCTCCCCTGTGGGCGCTCATAGACGTTGATTGTGACCACAATCATCGCGGCAGCGTGGGTCGCACGTCGAAGACCGAGCTCGCCGTCGGGGCGAGCGACCAGGTTCTCGACGCGAAGCCGCATCAAGTTGCCCGTCGCGCGCGCTGTTCCAAAAGTCACGGAATCGGCTGCGTCGTAGAGACTTGCGGGAAGCATCGGAATACGCATGTTGCCCTCGTCTGTGTTGGGTGCCTCTGCGGCACCGTCTATGTACATTATACCACGACTACATGGAAAAACAATGTTCAGATCCTATCTTTGTGCTCGGAGAAATAGATTCGGTTCCGGGCTAAGCCCAGGGGCTTCAAGCGTTTTATAATAAAGTCTTTCATCGCTTTTTCGCTCTTGAATTTCAACACTTTCTTTTTATCTATCACCGCCCAGAGCTTGATCGTGCGAAGCACGTCCACCTTGCTGAATACAAGGTGCGTGACGCCGTTCATATTGATAGCGCGTTCGAGTGTTTGCATATTCATCCAATTCGTTTGTCGCCGGCGGCCGGTCGTCGAACCGAACTCTTCACCTATGTCGCCCATTCTTTTAAACACCTCGCCTTTAGGCTGAAATTTTTTGCTACCGACGTAGGTCTCATACACCTTTGCAACACCCCAGACACTTCGTACCGATTGCGGAGGCAAGCCGTTTAAGAGCGCGCCAGCAGTGGTGCAGTGCGAGGAAGTGACGAATGGATAGTCGCCCCAATCTATGTCGAGCCCGAATCCCTGTGCGCCTTCGGCGAGGATTCGAGCGTTATTTTTCTTAAACCCTTCGACTCCGCTCAAGGTAAACCATTCATCATAGAGATTAATGAGATAGGGTTTCAGCTTTGGTATATCTTTCGCGCGTACGCCGGTTCTGCCGTACTTGTCACGATACGCGGGGCCGTTGCCGCGGCCAGTTGTCCCTATCTTGCCGCCTTTCTTTTTATCTTCCGCTTTGTGCGCGCCGGTGATAACGTGTGTGTTATCGGCAATAAATATTTTGCCACGTGTTCGTACGCCTCCCGCTTCGAGCATTTTTATTTCGCGAAAGAATTGGACAGGGTCTAGGACGCATCCGGGACCGATGATGGACCTGATGCCAAAAAAGACGCCCGCAGGGATGTGGTGCGTCACGAATTTCTTACCTTTATGGAAAATGGTGTGGCCCGCATTGCATCCGCCGTTGTAGCGGAGCACGTGTGAATATTTTGTAGTGTGACTCAGGTAGTGTGCGACTTTTCCCTTACCGCAATCTCCGTACTGGAGATCTACAATCACATCAACCTTGAGCATGGCTGACTCATGATAGCACCGGCGAGGGGCCGAGCAACCGCACACATGTAGGGGACTACGAGAGGATGCGGAGCAAAATTGCCGCCGCGCGAAGTATTTCGTGGAGCATCATACTAGAAGGGGTTGCGTCCGCCGTTGCGTATCTCGAAGTGAAGGTGGGAACCGGTGGATTTGCCCGTGCTACCGACGTACCCGATGGTCTCGCCCTTACCCACACGCTCGCCTACGGACACCGCGACGCTCGAGGCATGCGCGTAAAGCGTTTGCGAGCCGTTGTCGTGTTGGACCACGACATATTTACCGTAGCCGCCATTGTAGCCGCTCGATTTGGCGACGATAACATCGCCCGCAGCTGCAGCTAGTATGGGTGTGCCGTTCGGAGCGGCGAGGTCCACGCCGTTGTAGCCGTGGATGCCCTGCGTCTTGATGTAGCGTGAAAGCGGCGCGGAAAAGTAGCCCGATGAGACAGCGGCAGTTACGAACTTCGTGGGCGAAACGCTCTTCTTCGTAGGAGCGGGGGCCGGAGCTGTTATTTCACCGTCTGGAATGATGATGTCGGTGCCGACCGCGAGCGTCGCGTCGTCTATGTCGTTGAAACTTCCGATCTCGGCTGCGTCCCCGCCATATTTTTTTGCGATTGAAGAAAGGGTATCACCCTTCTTCACAGTGTATTTCACACCGGTCACCGGCAAAATGGTCAGTTTCTGGCCGACCTTTAGGACAGAACCACGAGGGAGGTCGTTGGCCCAAAGAATAGTGCTCGGTGTGACCTCGAAGAGTTCCGCGATTTCAGAGAGCGTATCGCCCTCGCGCACGACGTAGGTGCTGATCGTCGAGTTTTTGGGCTTTTCGATATCCGCGAGTGTGCCGGCGGGGCCCTCTTCTGGCATGAGCGCCGATTCGTCTACAATAGTGATGTCGCCGCCGCCGCGAGCGGGGGTAGGGTCTATGTTCATGGCGGGCCTCAAAAGTGGCATGGTTTGTAGATTACCTGCCGATGTCACCACTTCTGCCTGCGCGCGCGATAATTTGATCGAGTTGAGAATAGTGCTGAAAACAGAAGCCCGCGCAACCGCGGGCAATAGTGTGCCAACAATGAGCAGTAAAGAAATAAGCGATACCGCTGCATGGGTAAATTGCTTCCTTGTGAGAACCTTCTGCGAGCGACGCTTGCCCGCTGAGGGTTTATCTGAATTGTCTAGCAAAATAGGCCTTTTTTAGCGGTAGCACGAGGTGATATACTGAATCTTGGCTTAAATCCTCATTATATTCTGGAGGTCGCCAATCTGGGATCTGCGGGATGTGCGGTCTGTGCCACCGTCCCATTCACCCTATCCAAAGCTCCGTTCATAGTCAATTCATACTATATTGAGCCAGGGGATAACTACCGAGTCAACGCGCCTCAGCGACCTCACAAACCCTCCAATGGGGCTTATTTCAGCCATATTACGGCAGGGGTTGCCATGACACCTATGTTATAGTCCTCTGACATGCGGTACCTCGAAGGATTGAACGATCGACAACAGGAGGCGGCGCTCCACCGCGAGGGCCCCTTGCTCATCGTCGCCGGCGCCGGCGCTGGGAAGACGAAAACCATAACCCACCGGATCGCCCATTTGATAGAAACGGGGGTACCAGCGTGGCAGATACTCGCGGTCACCTTTACCAACAAGGCCGCGGGAGAGATGCGCGAGCGGGTCCGCGCGCTCGTGCCGGAATCGGCGGGCAACCCACTCGTCTCCACGTTCCACAGTCTCGGTGTCCGACTTTTACGCGAATTTCATGTGGCGGCGGGTTTGTCGCGCGGATTTTCGATCTGGGACCGCGATGACAGCACTCGCGCAGTGAAATCCGCGCTCGAGAAATTGAACATAGAACAATGGCCACCTCGCAATATCCTCTCTTCTATATCGAGGCAGAAAGGCGACGGCGTATCCGCGGCGGACTATACTGCGGCTGCGAAAACGTTCCGCGAGCGTGCTGTTGCGCGCGTCTGGACAGATTACGAAAAGACGCTTCAGGCAGAGAGCGCACTCGATTTCGACGATCTGCTCTCTCGGACGCTCAACCTTCTGCGTACGTCGCCGGAAACACTCTCGCTTCTTCAGAACCGCTGGCTCTATATCACGATCGACGAGTACCAAGACACGAACAACGCGCAGTATGAGATCGCACGACTTTTGGCGGGGAAACGCCGGAATATCTGCGTGGTCGGCGACACTGATCAGAATATTTATTCGTGGCGTGGTGCAGACCTCACGCATCTTTTGGAATTCGAGCAGTCGTTTCCCGGAACCAAGGTGGTGCTCTTGGAGCAGAACTATCGCTCGACGCGCACGATCCTCTCTGCCGCCAACGCGGTGATCGAGAAGAACAGGCGACGCAAGCCTAAAAATCTCTTTACCGATCGTGGAACAGGGGAGCCAATCACTGTGTACGGTGCAGAAAACGAGATGGATGAAGCGTGGTTTGCCGCTACGCAAGCTGCTGCACTCATGGAAGCTGGTGTGCGTCCTGCAGAAATCGCGATGCTCTACCGCGAGAATTTCCAATCGCGTGCCTTAGAAGAAGCGCTCCTCAACCACGGCGTGCCATACCGCGTACTCGGAACGAGATTCTTCGAGCGTAAGGAGGTGAAAGATACTTTAAGCTATCTGCGCGCTGCGATGAACCCGGACAATCGGATAGATGTACAGCGCATTGTCACCACGCCGCCGCGGGGCATCGGCAAGGTGACGCTTGAGAAAATGCTTGCCGGGCTCGATGCGCAGTTGCCCGCGGCGGCGCGTGCGAAAGTCGGCACTTTCCGTGAAGTCCTCCTCGGTATCAAAAAAGCGATCGACGTACTGCCGGCCTCTGAGGCGGTGCAGTACGTGCTCGAAGCAAGCGGAATGGAAAAAACATACCGAGCAACTGAAGAGGGCCGCGAACGTATCGAGAACATCCGCGAGCTTATCAACTTCGCGACACGCTACGATGGCGAAGTACCGCCGCAAGGTATAGAACACCTCTTGGAAGAGGCCGCGCTACAGAGCGACCAGGACGAGCTTGCTGACGAGCAAAATGCGGTGTCACTCATGACGGTGCATGCCTCCAAGGGGCTCGAGTTCGATGCGGTGTTCGTGACAGGTCTTGAGCAAGGGCTTTTCCCGTCACTGCGCGACGATGCAAACCGCGACGAAGAGGAGGAGCGCAGACTCTTTTATGTTGCCATCACGCGTGCGCGCGAGCGGCTGTACCTTACTCATGCACTACAACGCATGAAGTATGGTTCACGCGAATTCGCCATTCCCTCTGAATTCCTCGATGATATCGACCCACGGCTCGTCCAGGAGTTGCCTCGTCCTGGCAGGGCAGGCAAGCGCTCGCTTTTGGACGACGAAAACATCATCCGATGATGTTGTAATTGTTGTATATGTTGTAGTGTTCTAACTGCAAGGGTGTTTCATTACAACAATTTGAACATGTAGAACATTTACCATGGCGAAACGAAGTGGAGCCAGACTGGGCCAGCATTTTCTGAAACACGCGTGGGCCGCGCGCGCGCTTGCCCATGCGGCCCGTGTGCGCCCGGGCGACACCATACTTGAGATCGGCCCCGGCAAGGGCGTTCTCACGCGGGAACTTTTGGCATTCGGGCCCGTCGTCGCTATCGAAAAAGACGAGAGCCTCGTAACCCATATGCGCGAAACATTTACGGACGAAATTAAAGCGGGGAAGCTTCGGATAATCTCGGCCGATGTGCGCGACACGAGCCCTGAATCACTCGGACTCGGACACTATGTCCTTGCGGCAAACATTCCGTACTACATTACGGGAGAAATAATTCGACAATTTCTGACCGCTGAATCACAACCACATACAATGGCGCTCTTGGTGCAAAAAGAGGTCGCGCAACGGATCACAAGCTCGAGGGAAAGTATCTTGTCACTTTCGGTAAAAGCATACGGCGTACCAAAAATAATCGAAAAAGTATCACGTACCCATTTCTCGCCGCCGCCTACGGTTGATTCCGCGATCCTTGTCATTACCGATATATCAAAAACATTCTTCGACACGATCACTGAGGATGCATTTTTTCGTGTCGTACATGCGGGATTCGCGTCAAAAAGGAAAATGCTCGCAAATAATCTCTCAACCAAATTCGGGAAGGAGGTGGTCATGCGCACCCTTGCGACTGCGGACATCAACGTGAAAGCGCGGGCGGAGAATGTGCCACTTGAAAAGTGGAAGGTGCTCACGCAACTGTTATCTACTCGAGCCCATCATGCTAATTGAGGTACCGGGCCAGACGATCACTGGCAAAATAGAAACGATGCAATAGTACGGAGCACCGGCGAGCCCCAGGAGCCATTGTCCTGAATGCGTTGGCGGACCAAATGCGTAATAGGTCGTCGCCGGAGTCCACACGAACGGCCCACCGATGGGCGGTCCTAGGTTCACATAGATCGCATTATTGAAACAGGGCACTAACTGTCCGATCTGCCCGCCGAATGGGAACGCGAACGAGACAAGGGGGAACAGCAGTGCGGTCAGGCTAGTGGCGAGCGCGAAACGCATAGCACAATTATACGCTACGACGATACGATATACTTCCACTCATGGAATGGTTCCGTGCGCACCCCTATACTGCCGCGCTCGGCGCCTCGGCGTTCCTCGTTGTTGTCGGCATCATCACTGTGTCTTCGCGAACGGGTCCGATGCCCGTACAAGCCCCGCGTGTGTGGGGCGGGGGAACTCAACCGCTGTTCGACCCTCTCCGCACATCAAATCCTGTACTCGAAGCACAGTACCGATTCGACGCTACAAATACGCCTTTTTCTCTCTACACATCTACGAACACCGGCACTGAACCAGCGTTCGATTTCGATGCTCTTATAGCAGGGCTCTCAAAGCCGCGCGGTACCGTGGGCACCACATCGTCCGGGGTGGAACTTGCATATGCGTTCATCCCCGGGGGGCTTATCGCCACGTCCGCACCACAAACAGCAAAGAGCGAATTGCAGATAACACTGTTCAACTACGGCAACGAGGCTGGTTCCTATATCCAATCGTACGAAGACCTCAACCGCAACGCACCCGTCGTGCTCCGGAATCAAGCAGAAGACCGGCGTAACGAACAAAAGCGCGAAGCGGTCCGTCAGGTCGGGCGATCGCTTGCCAATGTCGGGCGCAATCTCAAAGCAATGGAAGATGTGCCCGCGACAGCACGCCCCGCACATGGGGCGCTTGCTGAAAGTTACATCGAGGCCGGCGGCAAGCTTGAGAAGATCACCGTTGCGGAGAGCGACGAGGCATTCATCGCCGCAATCACCGACTACAACGCCTCGGTTGAGGTTTTCATCAAGCGCTACGTGGCGCTTGCGCGGCTTTTTTCGATACATGCTGTGGCGTTCGCCCCGCATGAATCAGGGAGTGTCTTCACGTTCACGAACGCGCAATTCTAGGCCGAATCTTATCCCTACGGACGAACGCATGGGCCCACGGAGCTGGGCTATAATTTAAGCGTGGAAAAACTCCGCTCAATTGCCGGAAGCCTTTCGCCGTTGGCGATGCTCGCGACCATTTCGGTGGTCGGTGTTCTCGGTGTTTCTGTATGGCGCACAGCAGATTTTTTAGGTGCCAACGCGCGCAGCGAAATATACAGTGCAAAGCGGCCCATGCCGCAAAATGTCGACGCTCTGACCCAACAGGAGATGCTACTCTTGGGTCTCGCGACCTCGATAAATCCATCCGCTACCGCGACGGACGTGGACCCAATTTCGCTCATCGGTACCCAGATTGCTGCACAGCTCGTCGGCCAATACGCGGGACTTATCGGGGCCGGTACGTACTCGGTGGAGGCAGGCGCAAAAGCCGCAGAGGCAATCGCAGGAAATGTGAAGGCGGCAGTGACGTACACCACGTACCAAAATTCGGATCTCGAGACCGATGCCGACATATCCTTTGACCGAATGCTCGGGTACAAAAGTGATCTGCGCGATGCGTTCGCACCACTTTTGGAAAATACCGCAGATGAATTCGAATTGTATGCGCGATATGTAGATACGCAGAATCCGATATACCTCGAACAATTGCGCGCCGCTGCGAAACATTACCGCGAAGCGGCGGATAAGACGGCGCATGTTGTCGTACCCACGGACGCGGTTCGGTACCACATCGCTATCTTGAATGCGATGCAGGAGTTCGCCGCCACGCTCGACGCGCTTGCCGCGCATGCGGACGACCCACTCGCGTCGGTTGCGCTCTTGCGCACCTACAATGAATCCGAAAGTGCCGTGCTCTACTCATTCAACGATCTCGGCACGTACTATCGTTCAAAAACGCCATGACCCCTTACCACTTTTACATTCGTGTACGCAGATACTTGCTACACTCCGATGGTCGCTCGAATGAATACACCGCTGTTCGTGATAATAAAAAAGTGCTAAGGGGCATAGCCCTGACGTTGATGTTTCTACTGGTTGTTTCCTACGCCGGTATCGTTCTTGCGCAATCAAGCGACCCATACACGTTCAAGCGACAGGGTATATTCGGTTGTGATGCGGGAGAATTCGCATCGTCGGTCGGGGCGCGTGCAGCGGTCGGCGGCGCATACGTGCCGGTCAACGACGCCGCGGTCACGATTAATACGTACCAGCTCTTGTACAAGGAGTGCATCCTGCGTGAGATCGTCGCGCGCCAACGCGAAGCCGCAACCGCCGCGAACCAAAGGAGTGGGCTCATCAACTTTCTGACTGCCCGCAACGGCGAACCCCTTTTCCCTCGCGATTACTACAAGGACGTGCTCGATCGGAGCGATGAGGCATTCTTGCGTTATATCCAGGGGCCCGAGATCAATGCACTGCATCCGTCGACACGTAGCATTATCCAGCGCGGACTTGCGCGCGGTTACATGAGCGCTACGCGCGACCCCTCAAGAGCTCTGGGCTGTACGTATGAGGGCGATATCGAAAAGTTTTGGAACGGGCAGGAATTTACATTCTCCGGCTTGATCGCGGTGAGTCAGCCGACCTGTAATCCAATCGTTGAGTACGTACTCGCAGAAAGTGCTGCAAATAGCGCTATCGCCGCAGATCGGTACGAGATGGATTGGCGTCTGCAGGCAAGCGGCGGCATCTACGGGATAGAGACCCTAGATGCAAATGGCAGGCGCATTACGCTGACCCCCGGATCGCTCGTCGCCAGCAATGTTTCGCAACTTCTACAGACCGGTTTCAAACAGCTTGAGAACACCAACGACATCGGGCAGATGGTCGGTGCACTGTTCTCCGGCATCACAGCACACGTCGTCGGCGATACGCGCGGCCTTCTGGGACTGACACAATCGATAGGCGGGCAACCCTCGTATCTCGATCAGGTGGCCCGTGAGTCCGCCCAAGGTCTGCGCGGTGCGGCTGCGAACGCTGCGCTCCAGATACTGGCCGCTACGCGCCAAGTCGAGCAGATATACAACCAGGCGGTCCGCGCAATCGCCGACGTGCTGGCGCGGGCTATCGGTACGCTACGAGTACGCGAAAATGCGTGCTTTGAACTCATCATCGGTCGCGTCTGCACAGAAACGCGCACCGGTAACGAGTGTAATGATACCGAAAGCAACAAGTACACGATCGCGACCTCTACCTACCCATTCGCACAGAATGTCATCGACGCACAAATAGCGCCGCTCGCATCTTCGACGATACAGAATATCCAGACCTCGGGTCGCGCGCTCGAACTTTTGGGTCGCCTGATTGAAACTATCAGCAACACGGCCTCGGTCGATGCTCAGCGCGTCGCACTGCAGCAACTCGACGCGCTCATCGCAAACCGCCAGGTCCATTCACAATACGATGCACAGGCGATGCAGAAAACCCAAGCTGACATCACGAATGCAATGGCCGAGCTCGTGACCGACACGACCACAGCGTGGGGCGATGCACCCGATCCATCGGTCGGCTGGTGCAACGTAAACAATCAGGCTGTCATCGACCTCTGGAAACAGCGATGGAAAAAGCCATGAATATGAGTAGCGTACATCCGACAGCAAAGTTTTTTATTGTGATCGCGCTCTTTGTTGCGGTGCTCGTTGCCTCGTTTCCTCAGGTGACGCTCGCGCAAAGTACAACCCAACCCCCGGCGGACCAAACCCAAGCCGCGCCTGGCGAAGCGACCAGGTGCAGCAGTTGGACCTCGTACATCGTCAACTTTCCGATTTGCATGCTCCGACAGGGAGGGGGGTTGATTGGCGGCATAATAGTCTACTTGGCTGCGTGGCTTTTGGCGCTTGCGGGCCTTTTGTTTAACGTACTCGTTGATAACACGATAGTAAATTTCGGCCCGTGGTACGAAACGATAAAAACTGCGATAGAAACCGTATGGACGGTGTTCCGCGACATTGCCAACATCATGATAATCGGGCTTTTCACCTTCATCGCGATATCCATCATTCTCGGACTTGAGCAGTTCGGACAGCGCAAGATGATAGCGCGCGTATTGATCGTCGCGGTGCTGATCAATTTCAGCCTTCTGTTCACCAAGATAATCATAGACGGCTCGAATTTCCTCGCACTGCAGTTCTATCGCGCCGCACAACTGCAGCCGGCGAGCGCAGACGCCGTAAGCGGCGCGAACCCGCTCGGACCAACTGCACAAAAGGGCATCGCCGGACAATTTATGAAATTCATGGGGGTTGGTTCCATTTCCGATGCGCGCAAAGCAATCGATCAGATATCAGAGCGGAGCGATAGTGGCATTATCGGCCTCTTGTACGGGCTATTCAGCACTACAGTACTTTTGGGCGCTGCCGCGGTGTTGCTCTACGGTTCGTTCCTCCTCGTTTCGCGGGCGCTCCTTATCCTCTTTCTACTGCTCACTTCGTCATTTGCATTCGCGACGTACCTCATTCCGCAACTTTCGACGAGCGGTGTTGGTAATCAATACGGGTGGGCCGCGTGGTGGGGAGCGTTAATCCGCGTGTCGGTGTTCGGGCCACTGTTGATGGCACTTTTGTGGGGAACACTCCTGGTGGCACAGGGGCTTGCAACCAACACTCGCGGCACAATGGGCAACATTCTCGCCGACCCCGGGAGTCAGCCGAGTCTCGAAGCACTCTTTTCCTACGTCATCATCCTCGGCCTCTTGTTTGCCTCGTTCAAGGTCGCGAGCAGTTTCTCTGTGTCCATCAGCGGGTTTAATTTTGCCGCCATGATTCCCGCGTTCGGTATTGCGGCTGGTGCGCGGCTCGCGGCATTCGCCGGCCGCCAAACAATCGGCCGCGGTGCCATGCGTGCAAGCGGTGCCATGAAAGTAGCGTCACAAAATCAGACGAAAAGTCCGCTGTCCCGGCAACTCTATGATTTCGGTGCACAGCAAGCTAACAAGGTGGGGCAGCGCGATTTCAACGCATTGCGAATTCCGGGCTTCGGTTCCGCTTTTCAACAAACTGCCGGGGTAAAGAAGCTTGACACACTTGCCGGAAAAATCGTAAAAGGATTCGAGGGTACCGAAAAAGCCCGTGCCGAGGCTTTCGCAAAACAGGCCCACCGCATGAACCCTTCGAAAGATGAGAGGGACGAGATCATAAAGAATACTCGGAATGAGGTGCTCCGTTCGAATCCAGAAACGATGGCGCGACGCAACGATGCACAAAGTGCCGTTGATCAAGGTAATGCTGCGAAGGAACGGCTTGAAAAAGAACGGGGGCAACTGTCGGAAACATTCGCAAAGGCACTTAGACCCCTGCAAGAAGCTGCTGAACGAACGAAGGAACGGGCGGCTGTTGAAGGTTCGGCAGAAGCGGCACGGCGGGCTGCCGTCGCGAACGACGAATTGCATAGAACTGCCAATGATCAGAAGCGACAAATGAACGAAATCGGTAAGCGAATTCAGGACGCCGCACTTGTTGCCAAGCGAGGCAACGAAGCCATCAGGCACATCGACGGCCGCCTTGACGAAGAAGCAATCAGACGCGGCTTGCGTCCCGCAAAGTTCCAAGAAGAAGCTGAGCTTGCGTCTGAAATCGCGTACAGTCGCTTTAGCAACGTTCTCTTCCGTGCCGCGGGAATAAGTAAACAAGAGAGTGATCGGCTTGCAAAGATGGCGGGCAAGGGCGTCAAAGAGCACCGTAAAAGGAAGAGCGCCACAGAGGCGATGAAAACGCTTAAAGAAATTGCGGACGAAGAGACGCCGAAAGAAGGGCGCCCGCCGGCGGGTCATACTCCGCCAGTGCCGCCAGCACCAGGCGGACCGGCTCGCCATTAATAGTTAATGCTCGATTATGGATGAAGATAAAGAGTTCACAGAAGAAATAAAGGTGCATTTCGCAAAGCTTCCGAAAGTTGTTCAGCGTGCGATTACTTCAGCTGATGTTGGGAAGCAATTGCGAGCTCTCGCGGAAAAACACAAACTGCACCTCGACCAATGGGAAACACTTGAGAACGAGGTCCAATTAACCCTGATGGGGGTACAGCCATCAGAGGAACTCGCGGCCAACATACAAAGCGAGGTGGGTCTCGATAGTGTTGTCGCGCAAGCACTCGCAGCCGACATATCAACGATAATATTCGAGCCCATCCGTCAAGAATTGGAACGCCAGCTCGAAGTACCTGGTGCTAAGCCTGACGAAACCACTGTCGCTGAGGACGCGGGCGCACAAGTACTCGAGAAAGCGGGGAGTGCGCCCCTGGCACCATCGTCGGAACCAATGGAAGAACGCATCACACTGCCGCCTCGCCCCGTGGGAACAACTTCACCGGTTACGCCAAACCCGGTGGCGCCAGCTCTTGCTCCTGTTGTGCCAGGTACGCCTCCGCCTCCGCCACCGCAAGGAATCGCTGTGCGGGCGCCCGTTTCCGAGAGCTACAAGGCAGGCGAGACAAGTAGCGCTCGCAAGGCCGTTCACGACGATCCGTATCGCGAACCTCCCGCGTGACCCCCCACATAAGCACATTATCAAGGACTCCCCTTGATATTGTGAGAGTTTTCCACATCGCTGTCTTTTTCAGCAATATCAAGGGGAGTCCTTGATAATATTCAATGATGGAAAGAAAAGCTCCCTTTATCGTGGGTGAGTCTTACCACATTTATACAAGAGGTGTGGAAAAAAGGATTGTTTTTGAGGACGAAAACGATCGAAGGCGCTTTATGATCTTGCTGCTCGTCTGTAACTCGAGACGGGTAGTACACATGGCAAACTTGCTGAAAAAATATCAAGGACTCCCCTTGATACGTATTTTTGAAAAGGAGAGGCCCGCAGAAACACTTACAAGTATTCTGGCGTATACGCTCATGCCAAATCATGTACATCTCATTGCGCGCGAGAAAACTCCAGGCGGTATTTCAAAGTTCATGTCCAAACTTATGACCGCGTATTCAATGTATTTCAACACTAAAAACGATCGAAGTGGGCCGCTTTTTACACGACCGTTCAGATCAAAAAATATTGATACGGACGAATATTTTAGGTGGGTGTTTGCATATACAACCCTAAATCCACTCGAATTGTTCGCTGTGGATTGGAAGACTAATGGCATCGCCGACAAACGGCGCGCAATCGAGCACCTCGTGAATTATCGATATTCAAGCTTCCAGGACTACTTCGGCGAGAGCAGGGCAGAGTCTGTGATTATTGATCGTTCTGCATTCGATTCCGTTTCAAATGTTCCCAACATTGAAACGATGCTCGATGAATTCTCGAAAAATACACGTCATGAAAGAAATGTGCCGGGCAACAGCGTCCCCGCGCTGATATAATCAATGTATGCAGTTTCAAGTGCCACAATTTATAGAAGTTGAAGATAAAATCTTTGGCCCATTGACGTTCAAGCAGTTCGTATTCGTCGCTGGGGGTTTGGGTATGTGCTACCTTCTATGGCGCATATTGCCCATTTTTCTTTCCGCTCCGCTTATCCTTGGCATTGGGGGCTTGGCGGCGGCGCTTGCCTTTATGAAGTACAACGGACGACCCTTCATTGTGGCGCTCGAGAACGCATTCTTCTACACGATCCGAGGAAAATTGTATCTATGGAACAACGAGCGCAAGACAGCTGTGGCGCACAAGGCCGCCA